>Ga0078972_1001229_pt2 | contig 92027 bp, 68 predicted proteins | sample YelNatPaOPGAMG01_FD_67568 | JGI IMG/M metagenome (GOLD analysis project Ga0078972, IMG submission 67568) | Hot spring thermophilic microbial communities from Obsidian Pool, Yellowstone National Park, USA - OP-RAMG-01 (SPADES assembly) (version 2) | ecosystem: Environmental > Aquatic > Thermal... | reverse complement strand
CGCCGTCCAACTGAAAACCGTGTAGTTGGCCGGGTTGGTCGCTGTGACCGCATCCACCGGCTCGCTGAAGCAAACGCCCACGCCGTCCCCATTCAAACTGCCGACACCGACGATATAGGACCGGGTGGTGTCCGCGCCACGCAGCTTGAAGCGACCGGCATCTGCACAAAGCAGGCAGGCGACCAATCACATGGTTGGGGGTGCTTTCATAAGCCGCCTTCTCGTACGTCAAGCTAACATTCCCAGTCAATAATGCAACATCAACTGAGCCTTTCTTACGGTGTCTCCATGCTTGTGGTGGGGTGGGGCTCACGAGGCACGTCCGGCGCCGAAGCCCAAAACCTGTGAAATAGCCGCGCGATCGAGACACTCGACCGCAAGCGCGGACCGGGTGCGCGGCCCTCGGCTTTAGGTCTGGCGCCTGGTTGGGCGTTCTGCTTTTCGGGTCACGCGCCACAGTCTCGCAGCTCACTGCACGGTCCCACCCCAGCCGGTCCGCCGGACCACTGGCCGAACCGATGGGGCTGCCGGCGGTGTGGCGATGCCTGGCCACCGCTACGGCCTGGCCACTGGCCTGACCGGTGCATCTCATGGGGTAACGCCGCCTTTGCTCGCGCCAGGCCATTGGGCATCATCTCGGTTTGCCCGGGGCCCTTGATAAGGGCAATGATCTTCGGGCCACCTGACCTGAGGCGCTGTGCTTGGGGCTCTGGCGCGCTTCTGCACATACCAATATTGTGTCAGCGTGGACCAATTCAAACGCTGTCTTCCCGCACGGGCGGCTGGAGTCGATGCAGCGATGGGCTTGAATCGGGGTCGGATCTGCTGCTCCGCCGGCGGGCTTGCGTGGAGCGGATTCGTCGTTAAGCCCGATTCCGTGACGTGCAACGACGGCGGGCTCGGTCAGGCAGAAGCTAGCCGGCTACCAAACCTTCAGCTTACGACTGGCCTGACCTGGGTTTTCGAATGGGCCAGGGGTAGGGCGTGTTGGACTGCGACGAGCGCCGAAGTAATCGCTGTCCACCGCCAGGGGCGAGCCGTCCGGGTTTTCGTAGGGCAACTGTGACACGGCAGTTTTGCCCAGAAGCGCCGTGGTAACTGGCACGGTCTGGGCCTGGCCAAGCTCCGGCCCTAGCTCAAGCTGCACGAACACTTCGTCGCCTTCCTCTAGGACGGATACGCCCGAGCGTTGAGCGCGCGCCACCACGGGGTTGGTTTCCTGCACAGAGGGCCGGGCGCCGTTGTAATAGATGTTACCTGCAGCATACAGCGGCGCCTCGCGGGCGTCATAGACCCATAGCCCAAAGCCAACCACTCGCCGAGGATTGCGCCGGTCCCAATCGTGTGCATCCACCTCCGGCTCAGGCCCCGCAATAAACAGGTTGTTGTAAAACCGGTTGTCGCTGCCGGCAATCCGACTCAGCCCGGCCACCGCAGTGCTGTGGGCTTGATGGTAGGGCGTGGACCGCTTCAGTTCAGGCCGACTGTCGATCTTGCCCAAGAAGAGATTATGCGCATACGCCCCACCTTGGGACCAATCGCGCAGGCTGAACCGAGACAGGAACAAGTTGTTGTCCACCAAAAACGGCCCGTGGTTGACCTCCACAAACAGGTCATCGGCATCGTTGTGGTAGCAGAGGTTACCGGTGACTCGGGTGCCTTGGGCCATCCAATCCAGCCATATGCCGCGGTGAGCATTGTGGATGCGGTTGTGCGCAATCAGCACGTCGATGGCCGCGTGCAGCTTGAGCCCGGCGATCTCGGCCCCAGCAAACTGTCGTTGAGTCCAGATGTTGTAGATATGGTTGTGGGTGATGGTGCTGAAGATGGCGCCTAGGCTACCGCAAATACCGGCCTGCTCGCAGTTGAAGATGGTGTTGTAGCGGACGATGTGTGAGCCCACGGTCTGGCGTGACCACCCTGCTGCCAAGGCGCGCTTGATGACCTCGTTGTAGTGGTCGGCGCCGTCTTTGCTGGGGTCTTTGGACCAGACGTTGTGGCCGGTAGCACGGTCTTTGCCCAACGTAATCCCGGCACATCGAGAATGGCTGATGACGTTGCTTTCGATGATCCAGCCTTTGCTCCAGTGTGTGCCCAATAAACCTATCTGCTCAGCCGTGGGCGGCGCCCATTGGGTGGCGGCGTGGCACATGTGGAACCCGCGCACGGTGATGTAGTTGCACCCGGGCTCAACCGGATAAAAACAACTGGGCCGCACGTTGATCTCCACCAGCTCTGCATTGGGGTCTTTGTCATGGAAGTTGGCGTAGATGTGGGTGTTGTGCTGGTCGGTTTCGCAAAACCACGTCCAGGTTGAGGCTTCCGGATTGGGACTGTCCGGATCCGGTCGTGGGTCCAGCACGTCCGCAAACAAGTGTGTCTCGTAGAGTGCTTGACCGTTGAGATACACCTGGCCGGTGTGGTGCGGCCGGCCGTGATCCAAGAACCAATCGCCCTCGATCAGGTCGCGATACGGGTTGTAGCTGCCAAAGAAGCTGTTGGGCAACGTGACCATCCACACTCCGCCCACCACGCGTTTCCAGCCGCGAACAACCTCCGAGCCCTTGATGACCACCGTCTCGCCTGGGGCAGCTTGATAAACAATCCGCTTGGCATCGGATTCCCCGCCGCGCGGCGGGCGTACCCACTCACGGTATGTGCCGGCATGCACCGTGATGACGTCCCCAGGCTGGGCGCGCCGGGCGGCAGCCGAGATGGTTCGCAATGGTTTGGCGGCTGACCCATCCCAATCGTCCTGCCCTCGCACCGACACATGCAGCTCGGCTCCCAACATTGCCTGAGCGATCCATAGCCCGCCCAGCCCCACCGCAACTGAGCTCAGACTGGCCTTCCCCTGTAGTAGCGGCACGGGCCAGCGCCGGCTGGGTTGAAGCCAGCCAAGGTTCGGGCCGAGCCCACAATCAGTCCGCATACCACGTGTTCGAGAAAGCATCTTCATACCGCAGGCCGTCCGGCACAGTGTCGAAAGAGTTTCGCTAGGTGCAACTCTGAAGCCCGCCCAAGCCTACCTGCTGCCTGACCTAGCAGCCATCGGCCTTAGGAGCGATGGCCATGGCAAAACAGTCAGCGCACGCAATCTGATATGGCATCACCTGCCGAGGTTCCAAGTACCCGCAGCCAGTTCGAGGATCGCAGTTGGACGGCGGCTCTATCGCGGGTTGGTCTGCCTGGCGCGGGTTTCCCAGCCTGCCGCATCCCCGATTTGCGGTCTGCGGGCCGAATCAAACGGCAGCCGCCGACGCCAGTGGGCGGATTGACTCGGCTGGGTGGGCCGGCTCCGGCGCCTTACGGCGGCGGCTGCCAGGCTGATCGGTAGCCGCCGACGTGAGCTGGCGGAGATGATAGTCTGGTAGCCGCCGACGTGGGTCGGCCGAAGTAGCCAAAGCGAGGCGGGTCAGTAGCCACCGGCGGCAGCCGGCCGATTTTATCCGCAAGGTCCGGAATGGTGCTCCGGATCCGCCGCCTTACGGCGGCGGCTACCAGTCCAATCTGGAGCCGCCGATATAGGTCAGTTGGAGGCGAGAAACTACCATCGACCCTTGGGCAGCCGGCGCGGGGCTTTGGACTCGACGGCTGGCGCTGGCCTGGTAATTTTCGGTGCGTATGGATGCCAAAGCGCCTGTGCAACCCAGCGCTGCTCCGCAAAAGGTCAACCTGCGCCGGCCCGACATCATGGAAGCGGTCCAAGCGCAGGTCGAATCGCATTACCGCAGCGAGCTGGTGGACTGGATTCGAGCCCGGGGCCATGTGGTGTCGGCAGGCGGCCTCACCGTCAAGTTGGCCAAGCAATTCGGGTTTTGTTACGGGGTCGAACGGGCCATTGATCTAGCGTATGCGGCGCGCAAGGTGTTCCCCGACCGGCCCATGTACATCTTGGGCGAGATCATTCATAACCCGGAAGTTAACGACCAGTTGCGGCAGATGGGCATCAAAAGCCTCTCCGGCAAGGACAAAGAGGCCGACATTGACGATCTGCAGCCAGGGGATGTGGTGATCATTCCGGCTTTTGGGGCTGAGGTGGGCACCATGGAGAAACTGCAGGCCAAGGGTTGTGTGTTTGTCGATACCACCTGCGGTGACGTGATGAGCGTGTGGAAACGGGTGCGTCAATACGCCAGCGAGGGCGTCACCAGCATCATCCATGGCAAGGCCTGGCACGAAGAGACCAAGGCCACCAGCTCACGCGCCACCAGCCACGGCGCCGGCCATTACCTGGTGGTGTATAACCTGGCTGAAACCGATTACGTCTGCAATTACATCGTCCACGGCGGCGATAAACAGGAGTTCCTGGCCAAATTTAAAGGCGCTTACTCGCCCGGGTTCGACCCCGACGTGCACCTGCAAGTGATCGGTGTGGCCAACCAAACCACCATGCTCCGGGGCGAGACTGAGGAAGTCCAACGCCGGTTACGCCGCGCGATGGAGCAGCGCTACGGGCCGGAGAATCTGGCCAAGCACTTCCGGTTTTTTGACACCATCTGCGGCGCTACCCAAGACCGCCAAGACGCTTTGGAAAAGCTGCTGGCCGAGCCGCTGGATTTGCTCCTGGTCATTGGCGGCTATAACTCCTCCAACACCTCGCATCTGGCTGAGATGGGCGAGGCCAAGTTGCCGACTTACTTTATCAAAAACGCGGCTGAAATGGTGTCCGACCGGCTCATCCGACATTACAACCTGCACTTGCACCGCGAGGTCGAAACGCGCGATTGGCTGCCGCAAGGGCCGGTGACGGTCGGCATCACCGCCGGGGCTTCGTGCCCCAATAACCTAATTGAAGATGTGATCCGGCGGCTGTTCGAGTTCCGCGGTGTGTCAGTGCAGCAACTGATGGCTGGGGCTTGAAACGATGCGCAGTGTCCACTGGCCAGCGGCTTCGGTTACCCAGCCTCCAGTTGACCATGGGGCTTGTGGGTTCGGGTTCGGCAAGCGTTGTTTGAGCTTGGTACCCGGTGGTTATGCCCTGCACGCGTGAAGAGCTGGAAGAACGCGAGCGCCAAATCCTGGCGCCTTACGCCCAGTTCAGTGCCGATACTCGCGGCCGGCGGTATCCGGAACCGCCGCCGGAATGGCGCACCCATTACCAGCGGGATCGCGACCGGGTGATCCACTCGCGCGCCTTCCGCCGCCTGGAATACAAGACCCAAGTCTTCCTCAACGGGACCGGTGATCATCTCCGCACCCGGCTGACCCACACCATGGAAGTGGCCGCCATTGCCCGCAACATCGCCCGGGCTCTGCGACTGAACGAGGATTTGACCGAAACGATTGCCTTGGCTCACGACTTGGGCCATACCCCCTTCGGCCACAAAGGCGAGGCCGCTCTGAACGAATTGCTCAAAGACCACGGCGGCTTCGAGCATAACCGCCAAAGCCTGCGCGTGGTCGAGTTGCTGGAGCAAAAATACCCCGGCTTCCCCGGCCTCAATCTGACTTGGGAAGTGCGCGAGGGCCTGGCCAAACACGCCACCAGCTTCGATGAACCTTTGCGGCTGGACGGCTTCGAGGCCCGGTGCCCCTCGCTGGAAGCTCAAGTGGCCAATTTGGCCGACGAGATCACTTATTACAGCCATGACCTGGATGATGGGCTGACCTCAGGCCTGCTGACGGAGCGGCAACTGAACCGGGACGTGGAAATCTGGCACCAGGCGGCCCGGCGCGTCAGACGCCAATACGGCGACCTGCCCGACGAGGTGCGCCGCTACTTCATCATCCGCTGCATCATCGATGACCAGGTCAAAGATGTGGTCTTGACCAGCGAGGAACGCATCCGAGCCTCCGGCGTCAAGTCCGCTGACGACGTGCGCCGACAGCCTCGACCGCTCATCCAATACAGCCCGGCCCGCCGCAAGATTAATCTCCAAGTGCGCAATTACCTCTACAAAAACCTCTATTTCCACCCCGCCGTGCACGAACCGAATCGGCGTGCGGTGTGGATGCTAGAACAGTTGTTCCGCTACTACTTAGAGCATCCTCACGAGCTGGGCGAGCAAGCCCGTAAACGAGCGCGCATCGACGGTTGGCACCGTGCGATTGCCGATTACTTGGCCGGCATGACCGACCGCTACGCTTTGCAGGAATACCAGCGCTTATTCGGGTTGAAGGTCTGAGGAGACCACCAAACCCGAGGCCGGGCCTGGCTCCTGCAGGGTCAACATCAAGCCCGTGCTGCGAACTCCAGTGCGGCCTTTTCGGCCCAGGCTTGGACAGCCTCAGACCAGCATGGTTTAGGGCCGACTTTGCAGCGTCCGCCAGCCCCCACAGCTTCCCGACGCACGGACTATCGCCAGAAGCCCAGCACCCAGTGCCGGCCAATGCGACGGCTGCGAGCGATGGCCGCGGTGACGAACTGCTTGGCCCGCCGGACCGCCTCGGCCAACGGCAGTCCGCGGGCGCACCAGGCTGCAACCGCCGCCGCGTAGGTGCAGCCGGTGCCGTGGGTGGATACGTCTTTCACCCACGGCGCCCGCAGCAGCAGCTCGGTCTGGCCGTCATAGAACAGGTCCACCGCCTCGCGGCTGTCGCTCAAGTGACCGCCTTTGAACAGCACCGCGCAGCGGTGGCGCCGATGCAGCAGGCGCGCTGCGGCCCGCAAATCTTCCGGTTCGCGGATGCGCAAGCCGGTCAGCGCCTCGGCCTCCGGCACGTTGGGCGTCAGGAGCGTCGCCAAGGGCAGCAACTCCTCGGTCAGCGTCCTGACCGCGCCCGGCTTGAGCAGCCGCGCGCCGCTGCCGGCCACCATCACCGGATCAACAATCAAGGGTGGCCGGCGGCGCAGTTCGCCCAGGAAACGGGCCACTTCGCGGATGATGGCCGCCGAGTAGAGCATGCCGGTCTTGATAGCTTGCGGCGGCAGTTCGGCAAAGACCGCCTCCAATTGGCGCCGCACCATCGTGGGCCGGACCGGTTCCACGCCCAAAACCGCCGCCGGGTTTTGCGCGGTCAGGCAGGTGATGACGCTGGCGCCGTGCACGCCCAGCGCGGCGAATGTCTTCAGGTCAGCCTGGATGCCCGCCCCGCCGCCGCTGTCCGAGCCGGCGACGGTCAGAGCAATGGGCAACGAGGGGGCGTCCTTCATGAGGCCGGCCTGGCCGGGTGCGGTGAAGCTAGTTTCTCCGCAACACGATGCGGCGGACGTAGATTTCGGGCGCCTGGACCACCAGCCGGAGGTCGGCCCCGCGGTTTTGCGAGTTGAGCAGACGCGCCCCGGGCAGGGTAAAGACCGCGGTTTTCCAAGTCTTGCTGCCGGTGAGCTTCACCGTCTCCGGGCTGCGCGTGTAAGCGCCGCCAAAGGGTGCGGCGCTGTCGCTGCCGTCGAATTCAACCCCGAGCGCGCCTGCGGCAGAGTCGAAATACTCGACCTCCAGCTTCAGGTTCATCGCGCCGGCGCGCTTGAAGGAATCGTCCAAGCCGAAATACACGTAACCGTGGCCACGCGCGCCGGTGCGCAGCAGCCGGCAGTCGCGCTCGCCAGCCCTGGCTGGCACGGGCGCGCCGTCCTCGTTGTCAATCCGCCACAGCCCGTCAGCCTGGTCGGCCGGCCCCAAGACCACACTCACCGCGCTGGCGCGGGTGAACCGGCCCGGCGGCCAGGGCGGCATCCAGCCCTGCTTGAACAGGGTGGCGTACTTGCGGGTCAGCTCGATGTATTGCCGGCCGTATTCTTTGGACTCGCACACGTCGGTGCCTTCGTGGAATTCGTTCCAAGTCTCGACCATGACCAGCTTCGAAGGCCGCCGGAGAAACTTGATCCAGTTGGTCTCGTAAAACCGCCCCCCAGCGCGCGGCACGACCAGCGGCGCGCGGCCCGGCACGGCTGAGTGGTCGTAGCCCGGGCCCAGGGAGGCGATGCCCGGGTTGCGCAAGCCCAGCGCGCCGCCCCAGGCCACTTTGGCATCAGCCTGCAGGCGCCAGGAGACCTCGGCGCCGATCCAGGGCACCCGCCCGCCGAAGTCCTTCTTGAACTGCTCGCGCGTGTAGTCAATCACACTCTGATCGTGGTTTTTGGCAAAGGCCGCCGAGTAAAGCAGCACGATTGGCCGGCCGTCCAGCATGGCCCAGTGCTTGGGCGGGATCATGGAGAAAAAGTCGCGGATGGTGGCGTAAAACCAGCGTTTGCCGTAGTCGGTGGTCAGGTCCAGATGCTGGCCCCAGCGGTTGTGGCGCAGGGTGCTCGTGTCGTAAAACAGCCCGATCCGCGGCGGGTTTTTGCCCTGGCGCAGCAAGGCTTCGCGCGCTTGGACCAAAGGTGGCAGGCCCGCGTAGCTCCAGTGCAATCCCGCGTTGGTGGCCTGCTCGGAAGGCGCGCCCCAGAACACCGGCAACACGAAGTCAATGCCCGCGTCCATCATGTCGCTCAGCTCCTTCTGGTGCCAGCGGACCGACCGGTAGGAAAAGTCCTCCATCGAGGCCGGATGATCGGTGAGCGCGTCGGAGCCGTCGGGATTGACGATGTGCTCTTTGGTCCGGACGCAATACCAGTAAAAGTAGTAAGTGCCCACCAAGCGGTCGGCGCGGGTGAAACTGCGCGCCTCGGCAAAGTCGGCTGCCGTCAGGTTCACATACGGCCCGAAGGCGGGTGGAATCTCGCGCTCCGGTGGGGCGGCTGCAAAACAGAGGCAGCCGCCCACGGCCACGGCCACAGCGGCGGCCATCGGTTGGGCTATGAATCCAGCGTTGCGCATGACCAGACCTGACGGGTTGAGTTGGCCCAGCCCGAGGGTGCTTCACCAATCCCGCAAGCTCTGGACCGGCCGGGAGGTTTCCTTTGGCGACTCGTTTTCCCGCAGTGGCGTCAGCAGCACAGCCAACCGCAGGTCCCGGGCCGCCGGCAGGTGGATGGCCAGCTTGCGCACGCCGCGATTGTCCGCCTGCTTTTCCGGCTTGGGCGCACCGGGCAGCGGCGTCGCAGGCCGCACCTCAAACCGCGCGTTGGCTGGCGCCAGAATGCGCGCTTCCAACCGGGCGCTGCCCTGCGTGAGGGTGGCGGTGGTGCCATCAGCACCGACCTGGGCCTTGGCCCCGGTGTGCAGGAACCACCACACATCGGCTGGCGCGTCGGCCTGCAGTTCGTCCTGCACCAACACCTGGCGCCGGTTCAGCAACGCCACGCCGCGCTCGACGCGCCGGGCGTGCTTGGCGTAAGCCGGGGTCAGGTCGGCAACCGCAAATGCCCGGTCCGGCTTGGACTCGAACCGGGTGACGCGCGTTGCAGCCGCGGGGTCTTGGTCCGGTTCCTGGCCTGGGTTCAGCACCAGCGTGTTGTGGCCTTCGGCCCGGAGACGGTAGTAGGTCCAGCGCTGTTTGCCGAAGTAGCCGGGCAGATTGTAATCGTCGGAACCCAGGTCCAGCGCCCAACGCACCCCCCGCGCGTCCAGCACAAACGAGCCCAGGTCAAGGTGACTGTGGTTGGCCTTGTTGTCGCCGGCCTTGAACCCGACGAAAAGCGCGTCGCGCTCGGCCCAGCCGCTGCGCAGCGTGACCACTTCAGCGTGACGAAAGTATTTGTCCAGCGGCAGCGTGCCAGCCGCGGGCTGTTCGCCCCGGGGATCGAACCAGAGCAAATCCAACGGATGCGGCGCGGCGTGTTGGCGCTGGTACCAGGCGTAGAGGGGGCGATTGAACTGCCGCGCCAGCCAAAACAGGTGCGGCGCCCGAATGGTGCCCTCGTGGGCATCGGCGTAATTGAAGGTGCGGTCCAGCGGCCCGGTGGCGTAGATGGGGAACATGCCCGCCTCGGCGAATCCGGCGATGTTGGGCAGGCCAAAATCGGTGCCCAGGGCGGTTTGCAGCGCGGCGAGGATGACGACGTTGTAGGTGGTGGCGTAGTTCCAGTAGCCCGGCCCTTCAGCCCAGGCGCCGTCCGGGGCAAACTCCAGCATCGGCCGTTGCAAGGACCGCAGCGCCAAATGCAGGCAGCGGCCCGCCAGATCCGGCTCCACCTCGGCCAGCGCCAGCGCGCCCATGCTGATGCCGCCGTTGCAGACCTGGTTCCAGTTGTGCCGCGCGGCGGCCCATCCACGGTTTTCCTCCAGCACTTGCAGGGCGAGTTTGAGGCCCTTCTCGACCATGGCCTGGCGCAGCGTGGCGCGCTGGGCGTCGGTCCAGGCCTCATAAAACCAGTCGTAGCCCAGGGCAAACGCGTGCGTCATCTCGGCCGTATCCAGAAAGTGCCGCGGGTTCCAGTCCTTGAACTGCGCGGCCGCCTCCAGCTCGGTCCAAGCTCGATCAGCCCAACGCCGATCCCCATCCAGCCGGTACAGCAGGCCCAGGGTTTGCACCCGGCCCAACACGCGCCGGCTGGTGCCGAGCAGACGCAGCCCGTCCGGGATCTCGTAGCGCGAGGGAGCCTCCTTAAGAATGCGTTCGCCCTGGCGCCGGATTGCCTCAAGCCACTGACCAAGCTGCGGCTCCGCTGCGACCCGCTGGCGCAGGCGAGCAAACTCGTCGGCATGAGCCAGCAGGCGCGGATGCTCTTTGCGGAGCGTGGCCAGGATTTGCGCCGCGGGCGGGATGTTCACGGGCGGTTGAAATTCGCTGGCGCGCGGCGCTGCCGGAGCTGAGCTCACCAGGCCCATCCAGCCCACCAGCACCAGCCCAGAATACTGGCGAAGTGTCGTCTTCATCGATTCGTTGCGCTGCCGAGAACCGGTGGTTGGACGGCTCCCGGCCAACGCGGCTTCAAATCCAGGGCGGCTAACCAAACATCTGGCCGAGGTGAAAATACCCACCCCACTCGTTGCGCGTTCGGCTCGACTACCCTAAGGCATCAACCGCCGGCAAGCAGGGTCGCAACGCCAGCTTAGCCGCCAGCAGCCGCCGTTTCCACACATCCTGCACGCAATACGTGGAACCCACTCGCTCTGCCTGGCTATGGAAGCCGGCATGAACAGATGCGGAAAGCCCCGGGTGACGACCATCCGCTTGGTGTTTTAGGGTCCGTTGCCACTGGCTCTGTTGCGCCGCAGCCTTTGTTCGATGGCGCAAGAGGTCTTGGTGATCGACAGCCCGCCCAAGCCGGTGCAACGGCACTCGCGCGGCATTTGACTGGCCACACTGCGCGCCGCCTCGACCACTTCATCGAACGGAATCACCGGATCGTAGTCGGCCAAGGCCATGTTGGCGCAGGCCAGCGCGTGGCTGGCGGCCAGGACATTCTTGCCCAGGCAGGGCACTTCGACGCGGTTGGCTACCGGGTCGCAAATCAGGCCCAACATGCTTTGCAAGGCCAGGGATGCTGCGGCCACGGCTTGCGGCAGCGTGCCGTCAGCCAGGGTCACCAGGCCCGCCGCGGCCATGCTGGCGGCTGAACCTGCTTCGGCCTGGCAACCGCCAAGCTCGGCGGCAAAGGTCCACTGGGTGGCGATGAAGACGCCAATCAGGCCGGCGGCCAGCAGCGCCCTGGCCATCGCCTCTTCGCCCAGGCCCATCGTTTCGGCCATGGCAATCACCGCCCCCGGCAGCGCCGCGCAGGCGCCGGCGGTGGGCGCGGCCACAATCACCCCCATCGCGCTTTTCACCTCCATGAGCGCGCTGACGTAAAGCACGATCCGGTTGAGCGCGCCCGCATCGAGCAGACGGCCCTTTTCCAGCAGGGCGTTGAATCGCCCGGACTGATGGCCCAAGATGCGGTCCTGGTAGTGTGTGCCGGTGATCCCCTGCGCGATCGAGCGGCGCAGGATCCGGACAATCTCCGTCATCGTGGCCATGACTTGCGCTTCGCTCCAGCCGGCCCGGGCCATCTCATACTCGACCGCCAGCCGCCACAAGGGCGAGCCGCGCTCGGCATCGTACCGCAACATTTCTGCGCAGGTCGTGAAGGGGACCCGGATGCCCCGGCGCGACAGCACAGGCAACACCGGCGCAAGTCGCCTGACCTTGCCGACCAGGCCGGCGCGCCGCAGCTCCTCAAGCACGGCCTCCGGCACAAACTGTTGCGCTTTGACTTCGACAAGCTGCCGTCCGGGCTGCTGGTGCAGCAGCACCGCATCCGCCTCCATGAGCGCAGCCAGCTTGTCCCGCACGGCCGCGCCTTGGCCGTCGGTCCACACCAACGTCTCGAAATAGTCGCCCCGTATCGAGACCGGGAAACCGTCCACGTTGATGACCTCGATGCTGCCGCCGCCGGTGGAGATGGCCCGGAGCGTGTGCCGCTGCTGGTCCCGAGTGACGAGCGTCAGGCGATAGGTGTTGGGATGCGGGTCGGCGGCGTCCACGATCTGGATGCGCACGGTCGTTCCGGATTCCAAGAGGGTGCGCCGCGCGGTTGGCAGCCGTTCGTCCGCGGCGTCCCAGCCCAGCAACCCGCCAAAAAGGCCCATGTCCGAGCCCTGGGACTCGTGGGTGGTGGCCAGGGAGCCGGCGCGGTCAAACTCGACCAGCACCTCGCGCAGGTCCGCTCCGGCAAGGTCACGCGCCAACCGCCCAATGCGCAACGCCGCTGCGCAGTGCGAACTGGACGGCCCGCGCATGACTGGGCCAATGACATCGTTGAAGATGCTGACTTGCATGGGCTACGCGCGTGCCAGGTGCCGCCGGCCTTCGGCGCACTGGCGCAAGGCCCGGCGCAGTTGAGCGCACTCGACCCGGGTTGCCGGGCCCAGTGGCGGGCGCGGCGCGCCGCAGTCCTGGCCCATCAGCGCGCAGGCGGCCTTGACCCACTGAGTATATTTGCCGCCACCTTCCATCAGTTCGAGCGTGGGCAGCATCTCGAAAAAGAGTTTGCGCGCCCCGGCAAGGTCTCGCTTCACCACGGCCAGCTCGAAGAGCCGGGCGTGGGATTGGGGCAACACGTTGACCACGCCGCCCACCCAACCTACCGCGCCCACCAGCAGGCTTTCCAGCGCAAGGGTGTCGCAGCCGCAAAACAGGCCCAGACGATCGCCACACAGCCGGATCAGCGTGGTGATCCGCGGCATCTCCCCGGTGCTTTCCTTGACGTAGCGGATGTTCTTGAGGGCCGCCAGCCGGGCGATGAATTCCGGCGTCATGTCCACCCCGGTGCGAGCCGGGTAATTGTAGAGCATGATGGGAATGCCGATGGCGTCGTTGACGGCGCGGAAATGGGCGAACAGCTCGTCCGGTGTCGGGCGCGAATAGTAGGGCGCGGCCAGCATGACGCCGGCGCAGCCGAGCTGTTCGGCCTGGCGGGCGAAATGGATTACATCGCGCGTGGCGCCTGCGTTGGCTCCGGCCACAACCGGCACGCGCCCGGCAGCGGCCTCGAGCGTGGTTTTGAGCACCTGCTCCCGTTCCTCGGCACTCAACGCATAGAACTCACCGGTGCTGCCCAACGGGACCAGGCCATGAACGCCCTGGCGGATTTGGTAATCCACCAGGGCAGCCAACCGCTCGGGATCGATTTCACCGGACGTCTTCATCGGGGTGACCAGAGCGGAGAAAACACCGCGGAATCCCCCGCGAGCCGGCTTGGATGGTCTGTTTGTCATGGCGCGCGTTGTCGGTTGCCGCTTCGGCTCAGGCCAATTGCATCCAGATGGTTTTCAGTTCGGTGTATTGGTCGTGCGCCCAGATGGACTTGTCGCGGCTGCCGAAGCCGGACTGCTTGAACCCGCCGAAGGGCGTGGTGAGGTCGCCTTCGGAGTAACAGTTCACCGACACCGTGCCGGCGCGGATGGCGCGGGCCACACGATGGGCAGTGTCCAGGTCGCGGGTGTAAAGCGAGGCCGCCAGGCCGTAATGGGTATCGTTAGCGATGGCCACCGCCTCCTCTTCGGTCGAAAACGACAGCACCGACAGCACCGGCCCGAAGATTTCCTCGCGGGCGATTTTCATGCGGTTGGTCACCTCGTCGAAAATGGTCACCGCCACGAAATAACCGCCGGTGTGTTGCAGGATGCGTTTGCCGCCCATGACCAGATGCGCGCCTTCGGCCTGGCCGGAGGCGATGTAGCCCAGCACCTTGTCCAGATGCGCCTGCTCGATCATCGGGCCAATGCGGGTGCGCGGGTCCAGCGGGTCGCCCACCTTCCAGCTCTTGGCCAGCTTGACGATGCGGGCCAGCAGGTCGTCTTTGATGCGCTTGTGAACGAGGAGCCGCGAGCCGCAACTGCAGTTCTCGCCCATGTTCCAAAAGGCCGCGTTCACCGCGTGGCTCGCGACGGTGTCCAGGTCCGGCGCATCCGCAAACACGATCTGGGGGCTCTTGCCGCCGCATTCGAGACTGATGCGCTTGAGGTTGGACTCGGCAGCGTATTTGAGGAAATAACGGCCTACTTCGGTCGAGCCGGTGAAGGCCACCATGTCCACGTCCATATGCCGGCCGATGGCTTGGCCTGCCGTCTCGCCGAATCCGGGCACGACATTGAACACGCCGGGTGGCACGCCCGCTTCAGCGGCCAGTTCGGCCATGCGCAGCGCGCTCAGCGAGGTCAACTCGGACGGCTTGAGCACGACGCTGTTGCCGGCGGCCAGGGCGGGCCCGATTTTCCAAGCCGCCATCTGCACCGGGAAATTCCATGGCAACACGCACCCGACCACACCCAGCGGCTCGCGCACCACCAGCGCCAGATTGTTCGGCCCGGTGGGCGCCACGTGATGGTAGAGCTTGTCAATGGCCTCGGCGTGCCAGCGGATGCAGGCAATGGCATCGGGGATGTCCAGCGTGGCGCAGTCGGCAATAGGTTTGCCCGCCTCCAGCGAGTCCAGCAACGCCAGCTCACCGGCGTGGGCTTCGAGCAAATCGGCAAACTTCAGCAACACCTGTTTGCGGTCGGCCGGTTTAAGCCGCGACCACACCCCGCGCTCGAAGGCCTTGCGCGCCGCCTTGACCGCGCGGTCCACATCAGGCGCTTCGCACGCGGCAATTTGCGCCAGCGGCTTGCCCGTGGCCGGGTTTTCGGTGGTGAAAGTCTTTCCGCTTTGCGCCGGGACAAACTTCCCATCAATAAAGGCCTGGGTGCGGAACCGCAGTTTGGCCGCAGCGGCCCGGATGGCTTTGGCTTCTAGTTCGAGGTTCATGTGCAATCCCGTTTTCTGGATTTATGGTCATTGACTAGGCTGGACGGTCAAATCTATTTCCGCCAAGCCCCTTGGAGCCGTGAGGCGCCGACAGGTGGCCCTAAGAGTCTGTCGGACTTAGCTCACGGCTCCGGTGAGGTAGGACTTTTCAGCGACTCAGACAGTTGGGATTAACCAATGTCGGGAACCGGACGGCCTGATCAACACGGCAGTTCCGGCTGCCTCACCGAGGCGTTCGGCGGCCAAAGTCCCCAGAGTTCAGTCCGCCCCCCCGCTTTTTTCAGCCCGCGAGCTCCACCGCCTTTGTAGTTGAGCGCGAAGGCTGACAACGGTAGCCGCTGGACAGCGTGGATGACGAAGTGGACTAGGTCATCTTCGGCCACCCAGTCGCGCAGGTCCAGAGCCAGCAGCAAGGGGGTGTTGCGGTCGATGGTTTTGAACCGCTGAGCCATTTTGCCTAATGGGCAACGTCGGCCCCATGGTTGTTCGATTCACGCGCATCTTCCGACGGAAAGAGGGCGACTGGCTCCCAGTGCTTTTGCCGACAGCGGCATCACCGGCCTGCGCAGTATGGCGGTGGATTACAGCGGCAAAAGCGGTGCACCCTGTCTGCTGGCGATTGCCGACACTATTCGCGGTGGCAAATCCAAGGTGTGGGTGTGGCAATTGGGTCAGGCCACGGGCAAGAAACCGATCAACGACCTGGACCGGACCCGAATCGAGGGCAACACGTTCACCATCACCAAAGGCAACGCCACACGTGCGCGGCACGTTTATTTTGCCGAAGAACGTGAAGCTCGCCGCCGAGGTCCGGTACAAGAGCATGATCGGCGGAGCTGGGAGCGAGGCTGGGAAGGTTCTTGACCGGCCCATTGCCGGAGTGTTTGCCGAGGGCGGCGACGAGTTCTTCGTTGTGGTGACCATCCAACGCGGCCTGCCGCCCGAGGTCAAATGCGCCGACGGCAAGGCGTGGATCAACCGCCGTGCGGTTAGCTTTGACGGGACAAAAATGGTCTTGGAATGATGGCCGTCAGAACAGGTCGAGGCAGTGCGGAACGGTCGGCCGGCAGCCCGGCTGGAGCAAACGCACCAAGATGGACCTGCAACCAACAAACACAGCCCAAATGAAGCTGGGTCTGGGCCTTGCTCTGGGGGTCTTGGCGCAAGCGGTTGGCGCTGCGGTCTTCCAATACTCGGTGCCTGTGGCCACGGCCAAGGGCCAGAGCCGGGCTTTCCTGTGGATTCCACCCCAGGCACCGCAAGTGCGCGGGGTAGTGATGGCCGGCATGACCCTTGCCGAACGCGAGATGGTCAAAGACCCGCTCATCCGCTGGGCCTGCGCCGAAGCGCACCTGGCAATTGTGTTCTTGAAGTGCGGTCTGGCGGCGGTGCAAGTGCAGCGTGTGCTGGATGATCTGGCAAGCGCGTCGGGCTACCGGGAGTTGGCGGTGGCCCCACTGCTGTTCATCGGTCACTCGGCCGGCGGCCCCCAAGCCAAGGAATGCGCCATCCGATTTGCTCCCCGCTGTTTCGGGCTCGTCTTATACCGCGGCGGTGTGCCGGGTGGAACCAACCCGGTGCCGCCCGGCATCCCGGTGTTGCTGATGCTCGGCCAGTTCGACGAGTTTGCCCGCGTCATGCGCGGTGATACCGGGCGGGAAAGCTGGGAAGGTGGCCGCGACGCCCTGGCAGCTTTCCGCGCGGCTGACGAGCGGAATCTCGCCAGCCTGGTGGTCGAGCCGGGCGCGGGGCATTTCGGCTGGTCCGAGCGCAATGCCGCGTATCTTGCCCTGTTTATTCGGAAGGCAGCGCAGGCGCGTCTGCCCGCCGAATGGCCGTCGGATTCCGCCCAGCCAGTGACTCTGCGCGAAATTCCGCCTTCGAGCGGTTGGCTGACGGACCTGACGCTCAAAACCGCCGACCGGTTCAAACCTGCGCCGTATGCTCAATACGAGGGGCCCAAGACCAACGCAGCCTGGCATCTGGACCGCGAACTGGCCGAGGCCACCGTCGCCTATCATGCTGGCGGCTTCGGCAAGAAGGACCAGTTCATCCGCTGGACCGACCCGGTGTGGGTGGATGCCGGCGCACGGCACTTCTTCACCAAAATCTCGTGGGTCGGCGATGGCCAAACCTTCCAGGTGCATCCGGTCTATGCTGACCGCTACCCGGACCCGCCCCGTGGCCAAGGCCCGCGCTGGGCTGAAGCCGGCCAGCCGGTCGGCCATGCGAACGCACCGATCTTGGTGAAACCGGCTGGTGGGCCGGCGCTGGCGGTGGGCACCAACCGGTTGCGCATCCAATTCGATACCCTGGCTCCCGCCAGTGAAGGCGCGCGTGTGACCTTCCTGGCTTACAGCGCCGGCGACGCGCACTACCGCTACACCGAACAGGTAGGCATGCTGCCGCACGGGTTTACCGGACTGAAGAGCGGCAAACTGCAGCGGATCAGCTTCGAGCCGGTGCCCAACTGGAAAGCGCGTGGCCCACCGGTCGAGTTGCGCGCTACCAGTGACTCCGGTTTGCCGGTCGAATTTTACGTTGCCTACGGTCCGGCCATAGTCACCAACCAGATGCTTCAAGTGGCCGAGCTGCCCGCCCGGGCAAAGTTCCCGCTCCCAGTCAAGGTGGTCGCGTGGCAGTTTGGCCGTGGCGTAAAGCCGTTGATGCAGACAGCCGAACCGGTCGAACAGAGCCTTTGGATCGAGCCACCATGAAATTGCCGTCTTGCTTGCTGGCTGCTCTAGCCACCCTGGTTTGTCTGGGTGGACTGGTTTTGCCGAGCCTGGCCGCGTTCAAGCCCGTGGAGCATCCGTTCATGCTCTGGACCCGCGCTGAGGCGGCAGCTATCCGCCAACGCATCGAGACCGAGCCGTGGGCCCGGGCGCAATACGAGGCCATGCTCAAGGAAACCGGCCTGGGCCAGACCTTCCGCAACCTGTTCCGCTTCTTGGTCATGGGCGACGAGTCGGTGGTGGAAGCCGAAAAGAAATATCTGGTCAGCCTCATTGGTAACGACCCGCGCAAGTTCAAAGGCGACGCCGGCGGCGGCCGGCACTACGACCAATACCTGAGCGTGCTGCGCTACGATGTGCTTTACGATCGGCTGAGTGAAGCCGAGCGGCGCGGGCTTGAGGACACCTTCCGCGATTTCATCCGGCACCATTGCGAGGAGGAAACCCTCACCTTCACCCGCAGCAGTTGGCTGCCCAACATGCAGTGGCCCCGGCCCATGACGGCCCACCTCATGGCTGTGGCGTTGCGGGATGAGCAGCTCATTCGCCGGTGCTTCAATTCCCGCGGCGGCTGGAAATACTTCTTCGACGATTACCTGGCTGACGGCCGGTTTTACGGCGAGGAGTTCGGCAAGCAATACTCGATGATCGGCGAAATGTTCCTCTGGTGCCGCGGGGTCGAGCGCCTCGGCCTGGACGAGCTGGGTTATGGTTACGTTGGCAAAGGCGGCGCTACCATGCGCCGGTTCATCGAAAGCATTGTCGAGCTGGGCTATCCACGCGTCGAGATCCCGGGTGGGCTGCCGCATTATCCGCAAGTCACCATGGGCGACGCACGCGGCTCCAGCCTTCCAGACGCCCCGCCCTATGTTTTTCAGAAATCCATCGTGGACGGGTTCCTGCCAACCGGCACCGGCGGCAACCGCTCCTGGCTGGCCGCCAACATGAATGGCCGCGACCACCGCAACGCCAAGGTGGATAAGATGCTGGCGCCGCACTGGTTCGAGCTGGCTCACGCACGTTGGCCGGACGGGCACTTCGACTATTTCCTGGCCCAAATGCGCCGGCCCGGTGAAGCCCGCTACACACCGAGTCTTTTCTGGGGCTGCGCACCGATTGACCCGGCCACTGTGACCCCGCCGCCGGCGCCCAGTTATCTGGCACCCGAACGCGGCTTTGCGTTTCTGCGTGCCGAAGAGTCACCTGCCTACTGGGAATCACCCGCACCGGCTGTCGCGCTCCAATTGGCCAGCTATTACGTTCACTACGCTCACGACTGCTTTGCCTTGCTTGGGTTCTACGCCTTCAACCGCCCCATTTACCTCAATCGCCAAGTCTCCAACGGCTACGGCGGCGGCTGTCCTTGGACCGACAGCGCCCGTGGCCATTGCGGGGTGATGGTGGACAATCTCCAATACGAGCTGCACGACACCGGCCCGGCCCGTGATCACGCCCACTGGCCTAATCCGGTCGGCCCGGTGCCCACCCGGCACGCTTTTGATCAGTTGGTAAAATTCGTGGCGGCCCGAGGCAGACCAGTCAGCGGGACGGTCCCGTTGGACCATCGCCAACCGTTGGCCGGTCAAACCCTCAGCCTGGAACTGCGGCGCGACGAGCCGGAGATCTGGCCGGGCGTGGACCTGGAGCGCGCCCTGTTCCTTACCCGCGAATACTTGTTCGATGTCTTCCGGCTCGAAAGCGACCATCGGCGGCAGTACGACTGGCACGTGCACGCTTTGGGTCTTTTGTTACCGGAGCCGGGCTGGCAGCCGACGGAGCTGGGCTTGGACCAAATCTATCAGCTCACCAACCGTGCCATTGCCAGGCTGCTTGCCGATCCGATCGAACGCGACCGCTACGCCCTCAAAGACGTCAGACAATTGACTCCTGGCCCTGCCGCTTGGAGCGCAACGATCCGCCAGGACTGCGCGCTGCCCGACCCCAGCGACAGTGTGCTGGGCAAGGCCTGGTATGAGCGCGCCATTGGCGTGCGCGTCCACATGCTGGGGGAGCCGGGAACGATAGTCTTTGCAGGCCGATCGCCGGAGGCCCGGCGTGCGCCCGGCAAAGAGCCTGGCAAAGGCGACCGGGCCAGCCGCCCCAATGAAGTGGGCGGCACCACGCTGATCGTCCGGCGCCATATGCCGCGCACGGTTTTTGCCGCTGTGCATGAACCTTTCGAGCGGAACGCGCCTCGCCTGCAGACCGTCCGGCGCCTGGCCGACTCGAAGGCAGGCTTGGCTGTCGCCATCGAGGGCAAACCCGGCACCGGAATCAATGACCGGGTGCTTTACGCCTACTGGGACCATCACCACAGGCCGATCACGCTCGCAGCCGAAGACGAGTCCTACACGTTCGTGGACCATGCTTTCCTGCGGATCGGTGAGGATGTGGTGGAGGCGGTGGGCGACTTGCGGAGCCTGAAGGTGCGTGTTACCGGCCAACCCCGGCTGCGCCTCAACGGAGTCGAACGGGCTGCCCAAGTGCAAGACGGCTGGCTGCAGTTTGGCCTGTGATCAAGGACGCGATGCTGGCCGCTGCAGCGCCGCCGCGCAGCACCGGGCGGTGCCGGCGCGCTGTGCGGGCCGCGCGGAGGCGGAAGCGTTGATCGTGATTACGCTGACGAGCGGGGGACCGCACGCCGCTGGCGTGCAGTGCTCGGCGGCTCGCCGAGCACCACAGCCGGTCGGTTCTCAGTGACCGATCAGTGGCCCGTGAGTGCGGGCTGAAGATGCCGCAAAGGAGCTGGCGACGACCAGCCGTGAGCCGCGTCTCGTCCCCAAACAACTGCACTGCTACGGCTTGCACGAGGAGCGCGCCGCAAGGCAAGGCTCGGCCGGGCGCTTCACCGAACGAACTCGCCCAAGGTCAGCCAGCCGCGCAGGTCCGCGTCTTGCGTCCGATTGGCAAACCGCACCGGTTGGCCGGCAGGTAGCGGGTTTGGGATCCAAGCCAGCAGACGGTAGCGCCCGGGCCGCAGCCGGCCAACGTCCACATCGAATCGCCACACTGCCGCAGGGTCTTCCGGCAACACCGACGTCAGCTTCCAGTCCGTTTGCCAAGTGGCCACCAGTTGGCCGCCCCCATCCAGCGCGCCCAGTTGCACTGGCCAGTCGTAGTAGAACGGGGCCACCCCGGCGTTGGTAATGGTGAGCGTGACCGACAGTTGGCTGCGGTGTTGCGGGCCGGCAATTTCCACTGTCCGCACGTACAGCTCGTAGCCCAGGCTGCGTGCTGCAGCCAGGGCTCGGTCGCGCGCAGCGCCTTTAAAGCCGGGCCGGAAGACACCCTCGTTGGCAAGCCAGGAGGCGTGTGTGACAGCCACGCAGCGGTCGAACTCTTGGCCTTTGGGCGCGCAGCTTGGTTCATCGAACAGGCAGGACCACACCTCCGGTCGCACCTCGCCGCCGATGGGTTGGGTGCGCCATTTGTTCGTGGCGCCGGCTCGGCGCAGGCGCGTCTCGAAAAACCACTCGTCGCCTTTCCGGCCCGTGTGCACCGTGGCCCAGGCAAACGAATCGTCGTGGTAACCGATAGGCCGACGGCTGTTGTCGGCGTAACGCGGGTCGTCAGGGCCGGCCGGATACCGGACCAGCAGCCGGGTTTTCTTGAACGCGGCCTCGTATGCATCCATCACCTCACGCTGCACGGTCTTGGAGGCGAACCATTGGTGGTTGGGGTGATTGTGCCACTCGCCCCAGGTACCCAGCAGGCCCAGCTCAAGGAAACCCAGGCGCGGGTCACCATCGTAACGCCGGCCCAGGGCGTGGATGAAGTTGGTGAGCGCAGCGCGCAGGCGCGGGTCTTCGTAGTCCGGGGTATGGTCCACAGCAGGAGGAAATGGCCGGGTGTTGGTGTTGGTCCAGCGGCGCAGCCGCACCCCGGCGTCAATCAGATACTGCGGCAGACCCGTGGTCCTGCCGGGCCACTCGATGTAGAACCGGGCAATAAACTGGTGTCCACGCGAGGCGCAGGCCACCAGCTTCCGTTCGAAAGGTTCCCAATTAAACTCCGTTGGGCCGGTCATCACCTCCGACAACTTGGTGTAGTGCCATTCCAAACTGTGCGGGAAGTTGGTGCGGGTGCCCAGGTAGGGCACGAAACCCTTCAAAGCATTGTCCGGGGGCGCAGGCGCATACTCCAGCCAAGCGGCAACCGCACTCCCCGCAAGGCTTGCGATGCTCAACGCAACAGCGGGCCTGAGCCGCAGGGCCAGACGACGCACCAATGACCGGCGCCCGGATTGGGATCGAGGCTCAGCCTGGCAGATCGAGGGAAACACCCACCGCTCAAGAAGAAGGCCGTTCAAGGCCCTTTGTTTCAGCGCGCAGTATTTCATCGGTCCCGCAGCTTGGGCGAGGCATGGCTCGGTCGCAAGCACGCCAAGCCGTTGGTGGCGACCGGGCCCGCATCCGGCCCGCTCCCAGCCAACGCAAGCAGCCGGCCCGCGGTTGCGTTTCTGCGTTCCTGGCGTTGAACCCGCGTCCCTACAGTGGCACCGCCATAAACGACAAGAGCCGCATTCAGCGCTTACGCGGGCGTCAGAGCCGGGCAGCGGCGGCTTGACAGCGGCGGATCGGCCCAAGGGGCGGTCTTGAACTGTCGCCCAGCATCGGACGAAAAGAGCAGGCCGGCCCTTCGGTAGGGTGAACTCCTTTGGAGTTCGCTCATTCCAACGACTTGATGGTGCGGCTAAACTCAGGAAGTCCAAGCTCCGCACGCTTCAGCAGAAACTCAGACTCACTCAGCGGCCCGGTGACGCTGGCGGATGGCTCGGCGTATGGGCTGTCGCGGGTCATATCGAGATAATAGAAATGTGTGATGCTGCGGTTGTTCTGCGGGTGTCGCTTCGCAACGATGTAACGCTCATTCCAGCCAACGGCGAAGACCGTCTCCGGGATTCGACCGATAGCGTTGCCGTTGGGGAGTCGGTAGGCCACTTCCATCTCGTCAAGAGTGTCCACGGCGATGAGGCAGTACGGGCCGGTCAAGTGTTCCTCGTGGACAAAACCACAGCCGGAGGTCAGAAAGACAGCAAAGATCGGCATCAGAGCGCAGGCTTTCATGTCAAGGTGCGATCAGTCACTCAACGTCCAATCTTGAGCAATCCCCGTTGGCAGGGGCGGTGGACCACAGGGACCGCTTCAGAATCGCCGGCCACCATCCACCGGACCAGTGGAATGCCGGTTCATCTTTATCGAGTTGTTGGCCGGACGTTTGCCTCCGTGAACAAACCGGTAAACGGCTCCGCCGGCGGTTACGAGCCACAGCACGATGACACTGGTTAGCCGAGCGACTGTCTCACTTAGGTGCCAGCGCATGAGTCTGTCGCTCCCGTCCGCGGTCGTAGGAATCCACTCCCGCTGAATCAACCGGTGTGGCCAATACTGGCGGATAATTTCAACGTCGGTCGCTCCGGTGGAGGTCAGGTATGAAGCGAAGCCGAGCGGCCTGAGCGCCCAGAGCCAAACCGCAGCAGCAGCCGCAACGGTGGCTGCTGTGACAACTGTTATCATGACGGTCCGTTTCATACCCTAGCCTGTGATGTCACCCACACCGCGGCCGGGGCGAAAGCCGCCGCGCAGCTGCACTGTCTGCAGCCCTCGTTAGCCAGAGCGGATCTTCCAAGCGCGCCACTTTCGAATTGCAAAGCGAGGCAACTGTTCACTCCGTTCATCCGGTTAGCCAACACGCTCAATCTGGAGAATAGCGTTTCTCGATCACGTGACCTTGCTCGAGGGTCAGGAAAATGCCTTCGCAATTGGGCTCGCGTGACGTCTCGGGATTCATGAAAAAGCCCAAGTGCCTCGGTGTGTCGAAGACAATTATCGGGCGCTTCGGTGGGCCGTGTAATGGGTAACGTTGCTCCATCGCTGCCAGCACTTGTTCGCGGGTCATGCCAACCTGAATGTCGCGGTAGAAAGCCTTGTAGGTCCGAAACCGACCATCGACCAACTCAGGATGGGCTGCCACGAAGACCCAGCCCATCGGAAGCAAAGAGACCAACGCCACCACGACCATCAACGCTCGAATACCACTGCTGCCAACCTTGCAAGCGACAACAACAGCACCCAGTGCCAGTAGGGCTCCGATCGCCGCAACCAGAATGATGGGATTAGTTGGAAAGCTCATGGCGCATTTTGGGCTTACCCTTCGGTTCAGCCTCGGCGGGGAGTGCTGTCCGCTGCAACCAGTTTCTAGGGCAGGTCGAAGTGCCATCCACGATTTGCACTACCAGGTTCAAGGCGGCCTGGGTTACTTGAGAGCAGGGCACCAATTAGGACACTTCCTTCATGAAGTGCCCACTTCCTGCCCTCGCCATCTACCAAATGGCAATAGGCTCGCTGGTCGCTTGGTTCAAGGCAATCGAAACACTCTACAAGGAGCACGATAGGGCGATCTTGTGGAAAGATGAGCCCGCCTGTTTTGACGACTATCTGGCCGTCGGGCTCGAGTCTCAACCGCGGGCTTGTTCTTATACGCGAAAAAGGCCAGCCATAGCGGCCGCGCGCGTGTCCTTGCACAAGATAGATCGGCGCTGGCTCACCTCGTGAAATTAGCTTAGCAACCTCGATCGCTGCCTTCCTAACCTTCTGCTCTTGATCTGATCTAAGAAAGACGAGGGTGCCTCTTCCGGGCCCGGACGAAGCTTCGCGAACTAAGAGGAAGCGCGAACGCAGTTGTTCTAGTTCGTGTGTCTCCATAGGGCAATTGACCTCGTACGCCTCTGGACTTTGCCAAGGCATTGATAATCGCCCGGTTGCGACCTAAAAACGTGGCATTCGCCCGCTGCTTCGGTCGGCCTTCACTGCGCCAGTATCACCGTGATCAGCCAGGGGTAGTGTTGCCGATACGCGGTGACCGCTCAAGGAGCGAATGCAGAAAAGACGAGTTGGAAAACCGCCCGGCTGTTGGAGCAGGTGCGGTGGGTGAAGCGCCTGCACGACCATTCGCTGCACACGAAGCTGGCATACGCGGACGGATTGATTCGGCGCTACATCCGTTTCCAACGGATACACCAGCGGGAAAAACCCGGCGCCAAACGCTCGGCAGCCTACACACCGACCGAGACCGTCGATTGAGGTGGGAGGGTGGACATGAGCCCAGCCGCGTAAGCCAATGTCACGGCGGTCAGAGCGAAGGCCAACACAACTCCAAGCAAACCGATGCCCGACATTCGAAATGGGGCGGACAGTGCCACGCTGCTGCACCTGGCAGACACCGAGCCAGGACGTCCAGGGAACTCCGCGCGCCCTTTTCATCCTCGTTGACTCTCTGCCGTCGGTGGCGATGCCACTTTATGGCGAGCAAATGACGGGGCGCCACCTCTTCTCTAGGCGCCTCAGCCCTCCCCCGTGGTTGGTGGACACTCCGTCTTAGCCAAGCGGCAGCCATCATGTGCGATTGCGAAGCCGCTCGGGCGTTGCCAGAAGCCGGCTTGTTAGCCGATAATTTCACGGTCTCAGTGGGATAACGAGTCGGGCGCTTTCCAACTCCTGACGCTTGAATATGACCGTCACTGAGGAGCCATCATCTGCCCACCGTATCGAAGTGTCCTGAGGCCAGCCACCAGACCGGTCATCCATGACGAGACGACGAACAGTCCGGCCCTCTGATGTTATAATCCTGATGTCGTGACGGTCGTGTGCTGTCCCGAACCAGAAATCAGCGATCCACCGGCTGGACACACGGGCAACGGTGCGCTTGTCGGGGGACTCTGCGCTCTGATGGCTAGTGGCAGAGAGGGCTCGAATCAGTACGAATCTCCCAACGACAGCGATGAGAATAAGAATGGCCACAACTCGGATGACAGTCTTCTTCATGTGCGCGAAGCCGGCTAGGCATTGATTGTCACGCCGTTTTACCGGAAGAACTTGATAATCGCAGGGCTCGCAGGCGAGCTATTTCTCGGGATCTCGCCATTAGCAGGACCGAACGCCTTTGGCGTCATCACCAAGCCTAGGTCGTACGGCGGCCCAAACCAACAAGCTTCTATACCCGGATGCTAAACCGGCCACTATTCTATACCTGGATGCTAAACCCGCCAGTAGAGGGGCGGTTAGATTCGGTCCAAGTCGGGCAGAAGGTGTCGGGGCCAGTGGTGCTGACGCAGGACGAGGGGTGGCGCAGGGGGTCGCGCTCTTGCGACCGGGGAAGCAACTTTTGCTCAAGCTCTTGGGTGAGGCGGGTTCCGGATCATGGAAGGGTTACGGTTGCGGGCGACCGAAGGGGAATTGACGTGGGAACACTTCGCGAATGTGCAAGCGCAACAGGCCGACAGCTCGTTGAAGCGATTCGCCGGACAGCGCCAGAGGGCCCTAACCTGCCTGGCGTAACAGGGTGCTTGGCCCATGAGTTCGACTGCTGGGCTTGGCCCGCAAGGTGCTGCTGAGCCTGGCGACTGGGCTGACTGGATAGGGCCAACAAACAGGGACCGACGCATGCCTCGGTAGAGGCTGGGGCAGGGATCGAGCGACGGCACAAGCTAGCTGCGTTGGCAGGAGCCGTGCTGGCTGGCAGCAGCCTGGCCCGTGAGCGAAAGTCTGCATGAAGATCGTCACGCTCATTTTGGTGTTGGGCGTGTTGGGCGCATTGCTGATGCTTCAGTATCGGCAATGGGACCAACGCATCCGGGCTGCCCAGGCTCAGGTCGCCCACTTTTCCAACGCGTGGCAGGCGGCCTGGGCCAAGGTGGCCGAGCGCGAGCAAGTGTTGGCGGCGTTGGAGACCAACCTCACTACCCGCACCGACGATCTGGTCAACGCCACCGCTCAATTGGTGCAGACCAAGTCTGACCTTGCCCAGGCGCGGGCCGAGCTGGCTCGGGTTCGGTCCGAGCTAGCCGGCGCGCAAGCTACGTTACGGGCTACCCAAGAGCAGTTGGACGCCAAGACAGCGCGTCTGAGTGGGTTGGAGGCTGCAGCCGAGGTGCTGGGACTGCAGATGGGCCAGTTGACCAATACGCTCGATGCGTTGGAAAACCAAATCGCCGAGGTTCAACGCAAATTGGCTCGCTCGGAGGGCAACCGCGATTTTCTAACGCGGGAGCTGAAACGGCTCCAGCAAGAGAAAGCCGCACTGCTAGCTCGGTTCAACGACTTGGCCACGTTACGGGCCCAACTAGCGCGACTACGGGCTGAGGCAGCCATCAACCGCAGGCTGACTTGGCTGCAAGAGGGCATTTACCAACGGCGCGACATGAAGGGTGCCGAGGCACTGGTCAACCCGGTGCAGCCGCACCCCAAGCGCGGTGCTAGCCTGACAGTCGAGTTGGACCACACGGGCAATGCGCGTGTGGTAGCCGAGACCAACACGCCACCAGCCGAGCCCTAACTGGTTTGGTCTCGGGCTCGCTTTCGGACTGTTCCTAGGCCGCCTAGCCCGACTTTCCACGGTTCAACCTCACACCAGGCCCACTTGGCCGGCAAGCAGCGGTTTGCCATGATATCCATGCAATCCTAGTGAGCTGAGGCAGCTCCGGAATCTGCACTGTTTTACACTGTGAAGGTGGGCATCGGCTCGCGCTACCCCGGTTGCAAGCTGCGCTCACACTAGCAGCAAGGCGAGCATCAGGTAAAGGACCAGCAATACTAATACTATGAGGACAGACCGCCGGGCTGGCTCATGCTTTCGCGCAGAAGCAATCAGCAAGCCCACGCTCGCCAGAGCGCACGCAAGACCTGCGCAGTCCATTACATGCCCGCGCCTGACATGCTTCCGAGCCTGTTCAATGGCAGCGGCTCGCTCAGGCTCTGAGAGCGTCAGGGTTAGCGCTCGTGTGGTTGCGACACGGCCGAGGTCCGTCATGGCCCAGTTCCGCAAACCTGTGGCCACAACAGCCAAGGCCAGCGAGAGCCAAAAGAACTTTCGTGTTCTGACAGCGTTCAATGTGGGCCCACCGTCAAGTGCTGGACCGGTCGATCTTCCGGTCCTGTGGTGGGCATGGTAGTCTCCAGGACCCCTTTTTCAACCCAGACCTAGGCGGCATGTTTGGAAAAGCGCAGCAGGTATGACGCGGCAAAGGGCGCGCGGCTTTTGGGGGGCCCCAGCCAAGCCCACAAGCCTGACGCCGACGGCCGCTTCCGCCTGCACGAGCCGGGCCGCGCACCTAAAGTGCCAACCCCGCCCAAAGGAGTCGTTAAGATATGGAATGGGGTGGCTCCAAGTTCACCGCGCATTTGCACTTGCGGCAGGAGCTCAACAAGAGCCCGGGGCGCGTAAGGGCTTAGGGCACCACGGCCGGCTATTTGGTCGGCCGCGGTCTGGGGCTGCGTGCTAGCCGGTGTCAGATCGGACTCCGAGGCGGCTCATACTAGTTTGCTCGATCACCCGAGCCAGCGCTGGCGGCGGCCCGGATTAGGCCGAGGAGGGCGGCAGCCGTGCAAACGACGCTGGACTCGGAGAGGTTTTTGGAGGTAAAACGCGGCAGTGCCAGAGCCGACGGCTACGTTGACTAAGGTGTGCCCGCGCTGCGCCGAGACCATCAAGGCTGCAGCCAAGGTATGTCCATTTTGCCAAGGGCGGCTCGGCCGATGGGCGGGGCGGCCGCAAGAGGTGCTGTTGGTGGTCTGTGGGGTGGTTCTACTGGCGGCTTGGGCGTGGTGGTTTGAGAGAATCTGGCCGAACGAAAGCTCGCCTGGCCGAGCCTTCGAGCCGTACCGTGCGCAGTTGGTGGTATATGGGCTGTCGTTGGGACCGGCAGACAGTCGATCTAACTATTGGCTTTCAGGCTTTGTGAGTAACGGCAGCCCGCATCCCTGGCGGGTGCACCAGTTGGAGGTTCGATTTTTGAGCGGCGGGACCAATCTGTTGGAAGTTCAACGGCCTTTGGTGGAGACCCCGTTTGTAGTGCAAGCTGGGCATGAAGCCGCATTCCGCGCGAATTTGGGCCGATTGCCTCCGGCTATCCGCCAAGCAGCTCTGGTGGCCCGGGTGCACGAAGCTATCGACGCCCACAGGCCGCCGCCGGACTAAACGTGAGCCTTGGAGACGCCATGAACTCAGAGGCTGTTCGCACCTGTCCGTTCTGTGCTGAGAGCATTTCCGTCGCCGCCCGGGTGTGCCCGCGCTGTCGGCAGTGGCTCAGGTGGTCATTGAAGGACCCTTTTGTCCTAGGATTTTTGACGGGATTGATGCTGTTGGCCATGCTGACTGGGTTGGGCTACGGGGCCGCCGATCGGATGGACCGGATTTTTAACTCGCCTCCTTGGTATTCGGAAATGCCCGATGCACTTCAGGTCCTGGAGGCACACCTCAATTGGGTCGAGGTAGCCAACACCGCCTGGGTGTATGTGACCGGCCTGGTGACCAATCGGAGTGCAGTAAGCTGGAAAAACATCGAGTTCGAGTGCCGCTTTTTCGGCCCGGACGGCGCGATGGTGGATGCGGCCCACGGCACGGAGTGGTTCACCCTTGGGCCGCAGGCGGATGCAGCCTTTCGTGTGCGGGTGGCTCCAAGCCGAGCAGCCAGCCAGTACTACACGGTGAAAGTGACCGTGAACTGGGCGCAAAATGCTCGCCGAGTTTGGTGAGTGTTAATTTGCTATGCATTTGTTCGAAGCGATTATCGAGGCGAATCATCGTGCGATAGCCGGCGACACTGCCGCCGGGATTCGACCGGCAGACTTTGCGGATGTGTTGCCTGTGGTGGGGCTAATTTGCATCGATCCGCGCCTGGACCCATTGGTGCCGGAGGTGATGGGTTTACTGGAGGACCAGTTTCTGTGCGTGCGTAACCCGGGCAACATCGTCACCAGCTCCACCAGCAGCACGGTGCGCTCGTTGGCGTTGGCCTGCGCCATCAAGCACGCGGGTGAGGTGGTGATCCTGGGCCACACCGACTGTGCGGTGCGCAAGACCAGTGTGTTGGAGTTGACCGAGCGGTTCCGTGCCTTGGGCATTGACCGGACGCGTTTGCCAGACAACTTAACTGAGTACTTCGGCCTGTTCGCCAGTGAACGGCAGAACGTCATCCGAGCTGTCGAGTTGGTGCGGGCCAGCCCACTGATCAGCCCCAAGATTCCTGTGCATGGTCTGTTGGTGGATATCGACACGGGCCGACTTGAATGGGTGGTCAACGGGTATCAGACCCTGCCACCGGCCCCAGCGGCGGCACCGCAATTTCAGCCAACGGTGGTCGAAGTTCCAATTGGGGAGCTAGGCCGCCAAGCTGAACAGCCCGCTGCGCAGCCAGCGGCCGCCGGGGCGGCTGCTGGGGAGTCTTTGCCCGGCGCGGCTCCGGGTTCAGGCGCCCCCAGGCCGTCAGCGTCCAAACCACCGCCAATCCCTCCGCGGGGCCAGCCGTTGGTGCGATTGTATCAGCCGTGGAAAAAACGGCCCTAAGGCAAGCGCAGCGGTCGCTGAGGCGGTCGGAAGACTCGGGCTGAGCGGGTGCTGCGGAAGCTTTGGGCTCATGCTGGTCAACACGGCCTTGGGCGGATCAACCGGGCGCCGTGTCTCTGACGCCCCAGAAGCCTCTTGAGCGGTAGGCCGGCTTGGGGCACAGCTTGTGCTGACTGGACGGGGTGGTATTGCCGAGTAAGGCTGTCCGGATACTGACGGTGACGGGGCTTATGTGGCGAAGCGCGGCAGCCTACATGTCGGTCGGCGTGCGTGCAGTCGGGTGCCTGTGGTTGGCTGCAGCCGTGGCTGCGGCTCAGGCGCAAGGCAGTGCGTCGAGCTCTGCACCCGACTCGGGCTCGATTCGGTTGGTTCCAGGCCGCACGGAGCTGCCACCGCTGAAGGGTGTTGCGTTAAGCAACCACACCCAGTGCGTGGCGCGGCTAGGGCGGTATCCCAAGGAAGTGCCTTCGGAGGTGCGCATTTCCACCGACTCGTCCGCCGCCCGGGCTTCGATGCGGTATTACCTGTTTCGACCGGCTGAGTTCGATCCGAATCGGTCATACCCGCTGGTGGTCTCGTTGCATGGGGCCAAGCCCAAGCAGTTCGAGCATCTGCTGGAGGGCGGCGAGCTTGGGTTTGCTTACGGGCTTGGGCGATTGGTGAGCCCAGATGAGCAACGGCGCCACCCGGCTTTTGTAGTGGCGCCTTGGAGTGGTGGCCAGACTTGGGTTGAAGAGAAGCTGCGGTTGGTGCGGGGCATTATCGAGACGCTGAGCCGCGAGTTCCGGATTGACCGGAACCGGATTTATGTGACGGGCCAGTCCATGGGCGGCTATGGCACCTGGGCAATCTTGGCTCAGTATCCGGACCTGTTTGCTGCGGCTGTGCCCATCTGCGGCGGCGGTGATCCTTCGGAGGCGCACCGGTTCAAGCATGTGGCCATCTGGGCATTTCATGGCACCGCTGACACGATCGTGTCGGTGAACCAAACCCGCCAGATGATCGCTGCCCTGCTCCGAGCTGGCGGCCAACCCATTTATTGGGAATACCAGCAAACGAGCCACGCCCAGACAGCCGAGCGGGCTTATTGCGAGCCGGGCTTGCTAGATTGGCTATTTGCGCAGCGGCGCCACTGACGGCCCAGGCTCCCCCGGCCACTTGCGTTTGGCCGGCGGGCAATCAATACTGCTATTGCTGATGATGACAGTGGCTGAACTGGCCGCGCAGCTCATCGAATCTTACCGGGAGCTGGGCGGCATTAATCACTTGGACGGACGCAACTTGCCGTCGCGCACCGGAGTGGTGTCGATCACCGTGGACCTGTTGCGGCTGTTGTATCCAGGTTTTTTTGACGAGCGGGTGATTGCTTCCAGTCAGTTGGAAGCTGAGCTGGTGCCGCTGTTGGAATCGGTGCAGGCACGGCTGGAGGAGGAAATTGCCCGCAGCTTGGAGTATGCGCCGCCGGAAGGCCTCAGCGTCAAAGACATCCCGGCGACCGCACGCGAACTGACGTTGGAATTTCTGGCTAGCTTACCCCGGATTCGCGAGCTATTGCGGACTGATGCTGAGGCAGCCTACCAAGGGGACCCAGCGGCCTTGAGTCAGGACGAGGTGATTTTGGCTTACCCGTTTATGGAAGCCATTGCGGTGCAGCGGCTGGCGCACGAGTTGTATCGGCGCAAGGTGGCTCTGATCCCGCGCATCATGACCGAATGGGCTCATACTCGCACCGGGCTGGATATCCATCCCGGGGCCAAGATTGGCACGCACTTCTTTGTGGATCACTGCACCGGCACTGTCATTGGCGAGACCTGCGAGATTGGCAATCACGTCAAGATGTACCATGGCGTAACCTTGGGCGCCAAATCCACCTCCGACGTCGAGGCCTTGCGCGGTAAGAAGCGGCATCCGACCATCCAAGACTGGGTGACCATCTATCCCGGAGCCACCATTCTGGGCGGCGACACCGTCATTGGCGAAGGCAGCACCATTGGGGGCAACGTATTTCTGACCTCCAGCGTGCCGCCATATTCGCTGGTGGTGTTGGAGGGTGTGACCATGCGCGTGCTGCCCAAAGGCGAACGGGCCACTAAAAGCGCACCTCCCAAAAGCTAGTCGATCCCCCACAGGCCGCCATGCCGCATCTGCTAACCGTTCATCCTCCCAAGCCCAGCCGTTATCCGTGGCGGTGGTGGCTGGGGGCCTTAGCCGGACTGCTGGCCGGGGTGACGGTGGCGCAAGCGGCTACGGCCGGATTAGACGATACTCGCCGGCTGTTCCTGAAGGGGGATTACGCCGAATGCATTCGGCTGGCCGAAACCGCCATAGGTGAGCGCCGCGGTGACGAGGACTGGCGGCTGCTGCAGATCGAAGCGCTGCTTGCCTTGGGTCGGTATCCTGCTGCGGCCACCGCGATCGAGCAGTCCTTGCCACAGGCTTGGGGCAGCGTGCGGCTGCGGCTGCTAGCGCACGAGGTGTTCCGCGCCAATGGGCAATTGGATCGTGCGCGCCAGATGCTGGATGAGATCAATACCCTGGCTACCGCACGCGGACGGTGGGCGTATCAGAGCTCTGCAGATTTGGTCGCTCTGGGCCGGGCAGCCTTGTTGCTGGGGGCCGAGCCGCGCCGGGTGCTGGAACGATTTTTCGATGTGGCCAAACGGGCCGACCCTGACTGCCGCGACGCGTATTTGGCCAGCGGTCAACTTGCCTTGGACAAAGACGACGCAGCCCTGGCAGCCAAGACGTTTCAGGAGGCACTCAAAAAGTTCCCCACCGACCCGGACCTGCACTGCGGCCTGGCGCAGGCTTATCAGGCTACTGATCGCAAACAGATGTTGTTGGCCCTGGACCGCGCCTTGGAACACAACCCAAATCATGTGCCCAGTCTATTGTTGCTGGCCGATCACGCCATCGATGCTGAGCAATACAGCGCAGCCGAAAAGACCTTGGCCCGCGCCCTGCAAGTCAACCCGTGGCGCCCTGAAGCCTGGGCATATCGGGCGGTGCTGGCGCATTTGAGGAACGACACCAACGCTGCATCCCAAGCCCGGGCCAACGGACTGAAGTTCTGGGCTACCAACCCGCTGGTGGACCATCTGATCGGGCGCAAGTTATCCCAGAAATATCGTTTTGCCGAAGGTGCTGCCCGGCAACGGCTTGCGTTGAGTTTCGACCCGGATTACCTGCCGGCGCGCATGCAGCTAGCCTTGGATTTGCTTCGGTTAGGCGACGACGCCGAGGGCTGGCGCCTGGTGCAGGCCGTGCATGAGGCGGATGGATACAATGTGACCGCCTACAACCTGGTGACCCTGCATGATACCCTCCAGCGATTCCGCACCCTGACCAACCAGCATTTCATCCTGCGGATGGACAGCCGCGAAGCCGAGGTGTATGGCGCACGCGCCTTGGCGTTGCTGGAGCGGGCGCGCGCCAACTTATGCGCTAAATACGGCGTCGAGTTGCGCCGGCCTGTGGTGGTGGAGATTTTCCCCAACCAAAAAGACTTTGCCGTGCGCACGTTCGGGTTACCGGATAACCCTGGTTACGCCGGGGTGTGCTTCGGCTCGGTTATCACGGCCAACAGTCCAGCCGCACACACCGTGCACCCGGTCAACTGGGAATCGGTGTTGTGGCATGAATTTGCTCACGTGGTCACCCTGCAACTGACCCGCAACAAAATGCCGCGCTGGCTCAGTGAAGGCATCTCGGTGTTCGAGGAACGCCAGGCACATCCGGCCTGGGGCTTGACCCTGAGCCCGCAATACCGTGAGATGATTTTGGGCAACGACTTTAAACCGATCAGCGAGTTGAGTGGCGCGTTCCTGACACCGGCCAGCGAGCGGCATTTGCAGTTTGCCTACTTCGAAGCGAGCCTGGTGGTGGAATTTTTGGTCGAGCGCTTCGGTTTACCCGCGCTGAAGGCCATCCTGAAGGACCTGGGCACGGGCGTAGAAGTCAATGCCGCCCTGGCCAAGCACACCGCCCCGATCAGCGACTTGGAATCGCAGTTTGCTGCTTGGGCCCGGCAGCGTGCCCAACAACTGGGCCCGAGCCTGGACTGGTCCAAACCGGCGGCGTCTGATGTGGCAGGCGCGGGCGCAGGTGGATTGGCCCGGCGCCGGAACAACTTTTACGCGTTGCTCGAACAGGCCGAAGAGCTGGTGCGGGCCCGGCAATGGCAGCCGGCCCAAGAACCACTGCGCCGACTGCTGGATGCGTATCCGGATTGTCCCCAGGCACTGAGCCTTTTGGCCCAGACTCATCGTCATTTGGGGCAGACCAATCAGGAGCGAGCTGTTTTGGAACGGTTGGCGGCCACGCAAGCCGATGCACTGGAGGCCTACAGCCGGCTGATGGAACTGGCCAACGGCCAGGCGGACTGGCCGGCGGTGATTACCAACGCGCATCGATACCTGGCAGTCAATCCGTTGCTACCTTCGCCTTATCGCTACCTGGCTACTGCGGCTGAAGCTATTGGGCAACGCGACACCGCCATATGGGCTTGGCGCACCTTCTTGCGGCTGGACCCGCCCGATCCAGCCGAGGCGCATTACCGGCTGGCACGCTTGCTTGCCCAGACCGGACATCCGGACGCCAAACGGCATGTGTTGCAGGCTTTGGAAGAAGCGCCTCGGTACCGCGAGGCACTGCGTCTGTTGCTGGAGCTGAATCGGCAACGGGCTGCGCCGCCACCGGTGCCGCCTGCCCCTGCACCGGCTGCCAGGCCGGGGACCTGACCATGAAGCGCGCGGGGTGGTGGGTGAGCTTGGGGGTTGGGCTGGCTTGGATCTGGATGCTGTCGGGCGCCGACCAGTTTGCTCCGATATCGGGCCGAGCCGAGTCTGCGGCTGAGGCGGAGTTTGCTGCGGACCGGTTTGTGTTTGCCCGCATCCGCTACGACAGCACCGGGCGCATCGGCTGGTATGGCTCAGGCGACTGGACCACGGATTATCCGGATGCGGAGCTGAACCTTTCGTATCGGCTCCAGGAGCTGACCGCGTTGCGGGTGCATCCCGAAGGTACCACGCTGCGGTTGACCGACTCGGCCTTGTTCGATCTGCCCTTCATTTACATTGTCGAGCCGGGCGAATTGCTGTTTCGGCCCGAGGAAGTGTCGGTGCTGCGGCGCTACTTGCTCAACGGCGGGTTTCTGATGGTGGACGATTTCTGGGGCGAATACGAATGGCAGAACTTTTATCAGCAGCTCAAACGGGTCTTTCCAGAACGTGAACCGCAGGAGTTGCCGCTGGACCATCCGATTTTCCAGCTTGTCTTCCGGTTTGATAACAAACCGCAGATTCCCAACGTGGGCGTGGGCACTCGCAGCTACTGGACTGGCGTGACTTGGGAACGGCCCGACGCACGCACGCCCCATTACCGGGGTGTGTTCGATGACCATGGCCGGCTGATGGTCATCATCTGTCACAACACCGATCTGGGCGACGGTTGGGAACGCGAAGGCGAGAACGAGTTCTATTTCCGCGAGTTTTCCGAGAAGAAGGCTTATCCGCTGGCCATTAACATCCTGCTCTACGCCATGACCCATTGAGTCCGGTGGCTGTGCGGCCCTGTGTCGCCAGGCCACGCCCAGGCCGGATGGCTGACCCTGCCGCACGGCTCAAGCTAGCCGGATTCGGCCCGTACCCCAGTTACCAGCCTGCAGCCCGGCTTCATCCTGCGGTCGGGGTCGTTGCGAACCGTTGGTCGATTGGCCGCAGGCTTGTCAGGGTGCAAAACGGGGCTAGTTTGTGGCCGTGATTAAGCCGTTGAATCAGCGGATCAGTCCGGCAGCCTGGTCAGGTGGGCACGGCGGGTGCGGATGGTTGCGGCGCACCCTGGCAGGCCGCTTCAGCCCGGCAACGCAGCTCTGCAAGCGCACCTTCTGATGAGTATCCCCAATCGCACTGAGCCGACCGATCGCGAACTGGTCGAGCAGATTGTCGCTGGGCGCGCCCGGATCCAGCGCGAGTTGGCCAAGGTCATCATCGGTCAGCACCAGGTCATCGAGCAGATGCTCATTGCACTGTTTGCGGGCGGGCATTGCCTGATTACGGGCGCGCCGGGTTTGGCCAAGACACTCCTGGTGAAATCACTAGCCCAAATTTTCGATCTGAAATTTCAGCGCATCCAGTTTACGCCCGACCTGATGCCGGCGGACATTACCGGGGTAGAGATTTTGCAGGAGACAGCCGAAGGCCGGAAGATGGTGTTCGTGCAGGGTCCGGTGTTTGCCAATATGATCTTGGCGGACGAAATCAATCGCACCCCGCCCAAGACCCAGGCGGCGCTGCTGGAGGCCATGCAAGAGCACCAGGTAACCGTGGCCGGCGTGCGACATCCGTTGCCCGAACCGTTCTTCGTGTTGGCCACGCAAAACCCCATCGAGATGGAAGGCACCTACCCGTTACCGGAAGCGCAGCTTGACCGATTCATGTTCAACATTGTCATTGACTATCTGCCCGAAGACCAAGAGGTGGCCGTGGTCCAACAGACCACCGCGCGCACCCCGGAGCCCATCACGCCTTTGTTTTCCGGCCAGGATGTGCTGCGGTTCAATCAACTGGTCCGCAAGGTGCCCATTGCTGAGGAGCTGGTCCGGCTGGCGGTTCGCTGGGCCGCCGCCTCGCGCCCGCACCAGCCGCACAGCCCGAGTTTCACCAACGAATGGGTCAGTTGGGGTGCAGGCTTACGCGCTGGGCAGTTTTTGGTGCTGGGGGCCAAGGTGCGAGCCCTGCTGCATGGGCGCGCGCATGTCACCGAGGAGGACCTGCGGGCCCTGGCCTACCCGGCGTTGCGGCATCGGATTTTGCTCAATTACCGGGCCGAAGCTGAGGGGATCACGGTGGAGGCGTTCATTGACAAGCTGCTGGAGACCGTGCCCAGCACTTTGGGCACAGGCAAAAGGCGGTAACGGCTGCGTCGAAGCGTTCCGCCAGGCCGCCTGCCCATGCCAACGCCGACGTCCAACTCAGTCACCACTCAAGATAGCTCGAACCCTGCGGGCTACCGTCAGGCCAGTTTCATTGATCCGCAGGCGTTGATGGCCATCAAGAACTTGGAGTTGCGGGCCCGAGTGGTGGTGGAAGGGTTTTGGACCGGCCTGCATCGCAGTCCGTATCACGGCTTTTCGGTCGAGTTCACTGAATACCGGCAATACTCACCCGGCGACGACCTGAGGTATTTGGATTGGCGGCTGTACGCCCGCACCGACCGTTACTACATCAAGAAGTTCCAAGACGAGACCAATCTGCGCTGTCACCTGCTGGTCGACAACAGCCGCTCGATGGCTTACGGGTCGGTGGGCTACAGCAAGCAAGCTTATGCCAACACGCTGGCCGCAACCCTGGCCTACTTCCTGTACTTGCAAGGGGATGCGATTGGCCTGCTGACCTTCGCGGATGCAGTCCGCGAGTATTTGCCTGCCCGACATCGCAAAGGGCATCTGCGCCACCTGATGCTAGCCCTGGACCGGCCCCCCACGGGCAGTGCCACGGACCTGACTGCGCCCTTGAAACGGATTGTCGAACTGGTGCGCAAACGGGGCCTGATGATTCTGATGTCGGATCTGTTGGCGCCGATTGATCGGCTAGAGCGTGACCTGACCGCGTTGACCGCTAGCGGCCACGAAGTGTTGCTGTTCCACTTGCTGGACCCGGCGGAATTGGAGTTGGGCTTGAGCCGAGCCTCGATCTATTTCGACCTGGAATCCGGGCGCGACCTGTTCATCGAGCCGGACCTGGCCCGCAAAGAGTATCTGCGCAAGCTCCAAGCCCACATCGCACAGGTTGAGGCAATCTGCCAGAAGCTAGGCGGCAGCTATTACCGGTTCTGCACCGATCGGCCTTTGGAGTTGGCACTGTTCGATTTCTTGCGGCACCATGCGCAGCGCAGCCGCCGGGTCAAACGAGTCAGTGCCTCGGTGCTCCGGCCTCAGCGGTAGGCTGAGGCCGTGCAGCAGCCCACCCGGAGGGCCATCGCGCGGCAACTTGCCCGGGCGCAGTCGAGCTGGCTTAATTTGGACTCCGGCAGCCGACCGATCCTTCCCGGAACTTCCCTGCGTTGCCGCCGGGCTTGCCCCCAATGGCGCTCCACTTGCCCCGCGGCCTAGGTGTAGCCAAGATGGCCGCATGCAAAGTGCAAGCCGATTCGGTGCACCCTGGCCGAAGCTGCTGATAGCCATCAGCTTTTTGGGCACGGTGATGTTGCTGTTGGCCGCGGGGATATGTTTGGCGGTGTTGCCGCCGCGACCTCAGGGCGTGCGGGTGATGGTCGCGGCGTTGCCGTTGGCAATCGTGGTGGGTTGTCTGCTGTTTGTGGTGCGCGGCTACGTGTTGACCGACCGCGAGCTGCTCATTGAGCGGCTGGGTTGGGTCAATCGCTGGCCCTTGGCCCGGCTTGAGTCGGTTACCGTCGATCCCCAAGCCATGCGCGGCTCGCTGCGGTTGTGGGGCAACGGGGGCTTGTTTGCTTTTTGCGGTTGGTTCCGAAACCGGAAGTTAGGGATTTACCGCGCTTTTGCTACCGATCCACAGCGCAGTGTGGTGCTGCGGTTTGGTCCACGCACCATCGTCATTACACCCGATAATCCCACCGAATTCGTCCACGCCATCCAATCGCGTTGGCCCGGGGTGCAGACGGGCTGGGCCACCGACTCGATTTCGAGCAGGCGGTAACAAGCTCGACCGACGCCAAAGCACGTCGAGCTGGTCGGCCTCAGTTGGTTCACCGCACTGGCTTGATCCACTTGTTGTGCGGGCTGGCTGGCCAAACCCGAACCTCGGCCTGGAGCCGGGCCGCCTGTGCCGCGGGGCGCCGTTGGCAGCCAGCCGGCTTCCACCCACCCTTCCGTAATTCACCGGATTGACAAATTGCGGCGCCGCAGCCTGCAGCCGCGCAAGAAAAAGAAGGCTTGGCCGCAGATGCCCCTTGAGTTTCGCCCGGCGGTGGCGATAAAGTCTGTGGCGTGGCACAGGGCCTGTACTTGTCACAGAAGATGTCGCTGCAGCAGGTGCTGGCGCCGCAGCTCCAGCAGTCGCTGGCGCTGTTGCAAGCACCCATGCTGGAGTTGAAAGCCTTGGTCGAGCAAGAGCTGCAGCAAAACCCGGTCTTGGAAGAGGTGCCAGCCGCTGAGCTGGAACAGGCTGAAAAGGCCGAGCGCGAGGGCGACACTACCCTGGACACGCGGCAGGCGGCTGATCCGGCTGAGCCACCGCAAGACGTGACCTTTGATCCGGCTGTGGAGAAACCCTCGGACGAACCGGTGGACGATTTCCAAGCCGAATTCGAGCGCCTAGCCCAGATTGACCAAGAATGGCGTGATTTGTTTTCCCAAACCAACATCCCCCTGCGCAGCTCGGAGGAGGAAGAGGAAAAACGCCAGTTCATGTTCGATTCGCTCACCGTGGGCACCTCGCTGCAAGAGAACCTTTTGGAACAGGCGCGGTTGTCGGATCTGACGCCCGAACAACGGGCCATCGCCGAGCTGATCATCGGCAACATCGATGATTACGGCTACCTGAATGCTTCGATCGAAGAGATGGCAGCCTCGACCGGTCAGCCCCCGGAAAAGATCCAGGAGGTGCTGCGGGTCATCCAAACCTTTCACCCGCCGGGCGTGGGCGCACGTGACCTGCGCGAGTGCCTCCTGCTGCAACTGGAGCGGGACGGTAAACAAGACACCCTTGAGTACCGCATCATCCACGATCACATGGAGGCCCTGGCCAAACGCCGTGTGCCCGAGTTGGCCCGGGCCTTGGGCCGGACGGTGGAGGAGGTGGAAGGGGCGATCCGCCGGATTGCCCTGCTGGAGCCGCGGCCTGGCCGGGCGTTCTTGCCTGACACCGACCAATACATCGTGCCGGAGGTGTTTGTCACTAAGCAAGGTGACGAGTTTGTGGTCACCACCAACAACGAACAGTTGCCGCACCTGCGCATCAGCAATACCTACAAGGAACTCATGGCCCGACCCGATGCACCGCCCGAGGTACGCGAGTACATCCGCGAAAAAATCCGGGCCGGCAAGTTCCTCATCAAAAGCTTGCACCAGCGGCAGCAAACCATCCTGAACATCGCCAAGGAAATCGTCAAACGACAGCGCGAGTTCATGGAGAAAGGTGTGGCATATTTGAAGCCCATGACCATGGTGCAAGTGGCCCAGGCGGTTGGTGTGCACGAAACCACCGTCAGCCGCGCGGTCTCCGGCAAATACATGCAGACGCCCCAGGGCCTGTTCGAAATGAAATACTTCTTCACCTCCGGCATCCAGACCGCCAGCGGTCAGGACATGTCCAACACCAGCGTCAAGGAAATCATTGCCGAGATCTTCAAGAAGGAAGATCCCACCCGGCCACTGTCGGACCAGGAGGTGGTGCAAATGCTGGCCCAACGCGGCATCCTGATCGCGCGCCGTACGGTGGCCAAGTATCGGTCCGAGCTGGGCATTTTGCCTTCCAACCTGCGCAAGGTCTATTCGAACACGCAGCCGAGTTGATGGCTGGGCTGCGCCTGGCTGATCTGGACCGCCAGCGACCCTGCTTGAGGTCCAATTAGCGCCAGCCGACGAGGCTGGCGCAGCCCGCTTTTCGAGTGCCGATTCGGACTGGTCAGGCAGTCTTCCTAATGGCCTCGGGGCAAGCCGACTTGGCAGGTTGATTTTTCGGATTGAACCGAGCTTGCCGGGTTTATCGGCCCAGGGATTGTAACAGGAGTTCGGCCTCGGGGAAATGGGGTTGCAGTTCCAAAGCGCGTTGGGCGGCGGCCCGGGCTTCAGCTATCCGGTTCAGTCGAGCTAAGATGGTCGCGCGCGCGTACGGCGTGCGCGCATCGGTCGGGTCAGCAGCTTCGGCTCGTAGCAACGCTTGCAACGCTTGGTCAGTCTGGCCCAAGGCATGTCGGGCCAAGCCCAAATTGTACCAGGCCCGCGCGTGACGCGGGTCCAGCGCCACGGCCCGTTCGAGGGCTTCGACGGTTTTCTGGAGTGAACCCAGTTCGTGCCAAGCTAAGCCCAGCTTGTAGTGATATTCGGCGTGGTTGGGTTCCAGGCGGACGGCTTGCTGCATGTGGTCCAGTGCTTCATGATGTCGGCCAGCCATGCTCAATGCGACAGCCAAATCGTGGTGGATCGCTGCCGAGTGTGGGTCCCATTCGACAGCGCGTTTGAAGTGAGCCAGCGCCTGGGACAAATCCTGACGGGCCAAAGCCAGCAGCCCTTTTTGCAATTGCCCGCCCGGTTGGTCAGCGGACCAGTCCAACATGTGCAGCAACTCACGTCCGGCCTGGGACTGCAGGTCAAGGCTGTGCCGCAACGCCCAAGCTGCAGCCAGGCGCACCGCGCGCACCGGATCGGCGAGGGCCTGTTCCAGGGCTTCCATTGCCCGCAGATGGCCTGCGCCGGCTGCCGGTTCCAGTACCCGTGCAGCAGCAGCGCGCACCAACGCATTGGTGTGAGCCAATTGCTCTAGCGCAGCCTGGATGACGTCCGGGTCGGTCGCCCATCGTTCCAACAGATGCAACGCCGCCGTCTTCCAATACGGCGCCTCAGCACTACGGAGCAGCTCCAACAGCCCACCTCGGCTGGCCGGCTCACCCCGACGCGCTGCGGCCAACAGCCGAGCCCGAGCCCTGGCTGGCCTTTCCATTTTGGCTCCATACCACTTGACGCACCAGTCCAGTGCCCAGTCGGTGTCTTTATCGGTATGGCACCGGTTACAGGCGTTGGGAATGCCCTCAAGCTTGGTCAACAGGGGATCGGGGCTGGTAAACCCGTGATCGTGTCGTGGGTGCCGTTGCATGTAAACGGTGATGGGCATGTGGCAGCCGGTGCACAGGTAGCCGGCGTTGTCTGGTTTGTGAAAGCTGTGCGTTTCCGGATCAATCACTGGGCTAGTGGGAAAAGCCGGGTCGTGCCCAGTGTGACAGCGTTGGCAGAGGGCGTTGCCGGGTAGCTTGGGTTTAGCCGCATGCGGCTGATGACAGTCCATGCACCGGACACCCGCTGCATACATCTTGCTGCCCAGAAACGCGGCAAATTCGTAGTCTTCATCCCGCACCTGGCCATCTGGATAAAACAGGTCCGTCGCGTCCACCGTCACCAGCGCGTAATGGTCCAGGAACAAGTCCCCCGGTTTGAAGTCGCCGGTCAGTTCAGCTCGGCGCGCATGACAAGCGCCGCAGGTGTCGAAGTATTGGTCGCGCGACAGCGGCTTGAGCGTGGGATCGGCCAGCTTCACGTCCGGAAAAGCGCGACGCCACTCCACATGCGCCCGTAGCGGGCCGTGACAGGCTTCACAGCCAACCCCCATTTCCACCATGCGGGTGTCATACGAGTCGGTGGCCTCGTGATAGTTTTTCCGCAGCCGGGTGTTGTGGCAGAACGCGCACATGCTGTTCCAAGTCATGCCGCGCCCGGTCCAGTGCCCCCATTCGCCCGGGCGCCGGTCTTCCTCGTCATACACATTGAACCACTCTTTCTTGTGCGGGTCCCACGATGCCTCGGACACCTGCCAGCGCCCGCCAGGGGCAGAGATCAAGAATTGCCGAAGCGGGTCGTGGCCGATGACGCGTTCCACCGTCCATGCTGACCAATTACTGCCAAAACCCCAGGTCACCAATTGGAATTGGCCGCTGCGACGGCGCACCTCGGTCTGTTGGGTGCCGTGTCGGAAGGAGCGCGTCGGCACAAAGGCCTCTTGATCCCAATCTGCCCGCACGGGCCGTTCGGCCAACGCGTGGTTGGACTTGGTCCACAAGGCATACGCGTCGGCGTGGCAATCGCGACAACTGGCTGACCCGGCGTATTGGCTGAAGGCAGCCTGCTGGTCCTCGATCACCGGTGCCACAGCGCTGTCTGAGCCGCCCCCTGGCCCACGCCAGACCCACCACAGCCCAGCTACCAAGGCCAAGCCAATTAAGCCAGCGCTCCACCGCATCGCTCCGAAGAGCCGATCGGTGCGGTGCCCTGGGCCTTGATGTGCCGAGCCTTGCTTCATGGCCGCGTGGCCGCCGATGGTAGATGGGCTGCGGCCATGTCCACAAGCCCAGCACACTTTGGTTCAGGACCGCAGCAGATCCAGTGGCGGCCCGATGCCACTGTGCCACAGGACCAACCAGCCCCTGCGGCGTGTGGCTCCACGCCTGCTGGTTTGTTCACCCAACATACAGCGGTGCTCCAGCGCGCCATCTCACCGCCGCTGCATCTGGGGCAGGTCTTGGCCAACCCGCACTAACGCCAATGCAAGATCGTGCGTGTAGGTAGGCACATCCACACGCCAGTCGGTCGAAGATACCCGGACGGTGGTCTCGGTGGTGACCTGGCCGGTGTGGGTATCCCACCATTGGAGCCGGTATGTGCCCGGGCGTAAGCCGTCGCACCTGAAGCTGTCGTTGTGGACCGCAGCTACAGACTGTTTCTCGACCACTCGGTGCCACCATGTGGCTTGCGGATTGAAAATCCAACCCCATAACCCTTCGGCGTTTTGCCAGGCCAACAGCCGGCTGCCAAGATCGGTTTGAAACGTGACCGGGCGCAACTGCGTGCTGACGAATGGCACCTGGCGCAAAAACACTGCCAAGGGCCGGTAGTGCCGATACACATCCAACTGATCCAATGTTTCCCACCACCAAAACGAGGCCGTAGCCGACAGCCCACTGAACGCCGAGGCCCAAAGCGCATTGTGGAAATGCACAGCCTCTTTGTCTTGAGGCATGTAGGGGCTGCGCCCCCATTTGTCGTCAGCCAAGCCGAACTCACCGAACACAGCCGGTTTATCGGGCGCCTGACTTCGCAAGAACTTGGCTCGGTCCAGCACCGCTGCGACCTCATCGCGCCAGTCGGGCTTCGAGTTGGGGCGCAAGTACCAATGCAGGTCCGCTATGTCCAAGTGTGGGTGTTGCCAGTGCGCCGGCGCAGGGCCCCAGCCGCTGGTGGTGCGCAAGTGCCGGTAAGGGTCCGTCGCTGCCAAATACTGGCCCAGCTCGCTGTGGAACCGTTGGGTGGGCGCGCCGGGGTCCATCTCGTTGAAGTATTCCCAGGCAAACACATGCGATGACCAACCCCAGCGTGCCACAGCGTATCGGAGCAGCTTCTGCGCAGCGACTATTGCGGCACTGTAGTCTGGGCTTGTCGGGTCCGATAACGCCCAGCGGTAGTGGTCCCGAGTCAGCAAGCACAATTGCAGGTGAATCCCATGCCGGTGTGCCGCCTCCAACAACCGATCCAACATGGCGCAATCGATCGGATTGTAAAACCCGCGCGGCGGCCGTTGCAGGTCCGCTTCCCACAGTAGCTCGGGCCCGCCCCTAGCCTCGCGCAGCGATAGGGTCCGCAGCCAGACACGGCCCCGGCCGGTGGCCCGCAACACCAACTCGCCCAACCACCACTGGTCCGGTCCGGTGCTGAGTGTGCGCTCAAAAGTGGCCCATTGCCCGCGGGCTTGACTGCGGATGGGTTGGTCCAACGGTTGGCGGTTCCATTCGAAGCGCAACGCCGTGTCGGCATCTGTCCGCACTTGGCCGGTCAGCCGGTAAGCTGTGCTGGGCCGCAGTGCAACCGGATGTGACGGTGCAACCGGCAAGCTGGTGGCATTGGTGCCGTCCAACCGCACGCATAACTCGGTCCGGTGGTAGCCGTCGTTGCCCGGTGCCACTGCTAACGGCGGATTCCAGCTCCAAGACCTGCCCCAAGCGCTCTTGCGCGCCTCAATGGCCAAAGCCCAGTCTTCACAGCAAGCCCACACCCGTGCGAAGTTGGCCCCATGCTCGGCCAGCTTACCGAACACGCTTGCAGCGCGTTCGGTGTCCAAATATTGGCCAGGCCCGATGAACGCCAGGTTCTGCCCGATGGGGAAAAAGGGCGTGCCGTCACAGAACGCGAAAAATCGACGGTCGCCCGGGGCAACCTGCACTGGACCGTGCCCGCGGCCAGGTTGACAGTCGAAACTCACCGTGTTGGAACTCCGACGGCCCAGGGCAGTCCGCAGCACGGCTGTGGCTTGGTGAGCGCCGGCTTGCTCGGGCGCAAACCGCACACGCCACGAGGGTGCACCGGTCGGGTAGTACCATTCGGTGCGGCGGCCACCCCGCTCGACCAAGCGCCATTCGAACGGTTGATAATAGAAACCCGGCACCGTGACCCGGCGGTCCGAAGGCGTGCTCACCTCCAAGTCGAATGCCACTTCCGCCGGGTCGAATGGATTGTAGAATACCTGATCCACCGGCACCTCGAACTCGATGAGTTCATATTGCGGCACTTGGGTTGAGCTCACGATGCTCAGCCGTAACGGTTTATCCAAGGGCTCGTCTGCCGGCCCAGGCCCGGCGCCGCCCGGCACCTGACTGGTTAACAATAGACTCAACCCGAACCCAACAACCGTGCCAACGGCAGCGGCCTTGGCGCGTGGCAGACGGCCCCAGACCGCATCGCTACGACCCCACCCCTGCCGCCACAAACTGAGAAACCAACCGTCGCGTTCGTTCATGGCCGATACCGTAGCCGAAAGCTCAGCGTTGGGAAGTGCTGGCTGGGCATGACCGCCTGGGCGCAGCGAAGCAGGATTGCCTTGCGTAGCTGGGCTGGTGTTCAATGGGGTCATGCGGCGATGGTTGACTGTGCTGGTGGGATGTACCTTGAGCAGTTTGAGCGCCAGTTGGGCTGGGCAACCCGGAGCTTTGCGCCCCAACGTGCTGTTCATTGCGGTGGACGATTTGAATCACTGGGTCGGCTACCTGGGCCGGAACCCTCAAACCCGCACGCCCAACATTGACCGGCTGGCCCGCCAAGGTGTCTGGTTTACCCGCAGCTATTGCCCCGCGCCGGTGTGCAATCCATCCCGCGCGGCGCTCATGTCGGGCTTGCGCCCCGGATCAACCGGCATCTACGACAATCAGCATAATTTTCAGCCGGTGATCCCGCCGGAGCTGACGTTGACCACGCAGTTCCGCAAAGCCGGGTATTACGTTTGCGGCGCAGGCAAAATCTACCACGGCAGTGTCTATCGCCCGGCTGAGTGGGATGACTGGTTCAAACGCGACCGCAACGCACCGCGCCGGGTGGACCGTTCGCCCGAAACTCCAGTGTATGCCGGCAACCTGCCCATCACTCCGCTGGACTGCACTGACGAAGCGATGCCGGACTACCAGTTTGTGGACTATGCGATTGAGCAGTTGCGGCGGCCTCAAGATCGGCCCTTGTTCATCGCCTGCGGCTTGACCAAGCCCCATCTGCCCTGGAGCGTGCCGAAACGTTACTACGACCAGTTCCCCTTGGATTCGATCCAACTTCCGCCTTACAAGCCGGACGATTTGGATGATTTGCCGCCGATCGCCCGGCAATGGGCCCGTAGCCCAGCCAACGACCATGAAGCCATCCTCAAAGCCGGCGGCACCAACACGTGGAAACTGGCCATTCGGGCTTACCTGGCCACGATTAACTTTTGCGATGCCATGATCGGCCGGCTGCTGGATGCTCTCGATCAATCCCCAGCCCGAGACCGCACCATCATCTGTTTCTGGAGTGATCACGGCTGGCACTTGGGCGAAAAACAGCATTGGCGTAAGTTCGCCCTTTGGGAAGAAGCCACTCGAGCGCCGCTGATCTGGGTTGTGCCCGGCTTGACCCGGCCCAACAGTCGGTGCGACCGTCCGGTGGACTTCATGCATATTTACCCGACGCTGATGGACCTGTGCGGCCTCCCAACCCCCCAGCACGTCCAAGGCCGCAGTATCCGACCGTTGCTGGTCAACCCGCAGGCGCCTTGGCCCGAGCCGGCCATCACCACTTACCGGCTCAACAATCACGCCATCCGCACCGAGGCCTGGCGTTACATCCGCTACGCCGACGGCACCGAAGAACTCTACAACCACGACAACGATCCGTACGAATGGACCAACCTGGCTGCAGACCCCAACGCCTACAAAGCCGTCAAGGCCGATCTGGCCCGATACTTGCCCACCGACAACAAGCCGCCGGCATCGACTGGAGATGAACCGGCTCGGGCTAAAACCAAGAAACGCCGCGCCGCCCAAGATTGAATCGCTCGGCGCGGGTTAAGCTGACATCGAGCGCCCCCCGTGACAGGGACCGTATTTTGCGCCGAGCCAAGACCTATCGTATCGTTAGGTTGCGGCGTGCAGTGAAAGACTTCGGTTGGATGGTTTTGACCAACGCAACTTGCACCTGCAGGTGCAAGGGCGTGCTGGGGTTGCTGTTGGTGGCCGGCTGGGCTGGTCCCTCCGGCTGGTGCAGTGGGGCGGCCCCAGCCGCAGCTTGCCATCCTGAACGCATCTTGGTGATGCCGCGTCCGGGGGTATCGATCCACAGCCTGAATGCTTTCCACGCCGCCTGTGGCCGGCAAGTGCTCCGCACTTACCCTGGCTTGGGCAGCCTGCAACTGGTCGGCCTGCGGAAAGCGGACCGCAGTGGCTCAGCTCAAGCGTATTCGGGTCAGCAGTTGTCCGAAGCGCTGGCGGCGTATCGGGCTAGCGGTTTGGTAGCCTGGGCCGAGCCGGACTACCTAGCCCGAGCCGCAGCAGTTCTGCCCAATGACCCCTACTTCCAAAATGGCACACAATGGTGGCTGAATAACTACGGCCAAAACGGCGGTGTGCCCGATGCGGACTTGGACGCGCCTGAAGCTTGGGATGTCCGACGCAGCGCTGCCGCAGTGGTGGTAGCCATTGTGGACAGCGGCCTGCGGTCCACCCACGAAGACCTGGCAGCTAACCTGTGGCGTAATCCACGCGATGGCACCCCGGGCTTCAACGCCCTGACTGGCCGACACGATCCCTGGGACGATAACGGCCATGGCACGCACCTGGCCGGCATCATCGGCGCCGTAGCCGATAACAGCCGCGGCATCGCCGGCCTAGCCTGGCAAGTGCAACTGATGCCCTGCAAATTCCTGGATGCCAGTGGCAACGGGTACTACAGCGACGCCATCGCCTGCATTGAATTCGCCCGCACCAACGGCGCGCATATTTTGAATTTGAGCTGGACCGGAACGGAGTTCTCGCTTGCCTTGTCCAACGCCCTACGGGCCGCGCAAGCCGACGGTCTGCTGATCGTCGCGGCGGCCGGCAACGACTCCGCCAACACCGATCGGTTACCCGTTTACCCAGCCTGTTTTGCATTGAACAACTTGGTGGCTGTGGCCGCTTCCACCCGCACCGATGAAGTCTGGGCCTCATCCAATTATGGTGCGGCCAGCGTGCACTTGTTTGCACCCGGAGCAGCGATTTATTCGACCTCTGCCAGTAGCGACGCAGCGTATCAAAACCGCAACGGCACATCCATGGCAGCCGCCATGGCCACCGGCGCCCTGACGCTGCTCCGCCAGCACCTGCCGCAAGCGCCAGCCTCCGACTTAATCGCGCACCTGTTGTGGGCTGTGGATCAACGCCCAGTTTTCATCGGTAAATGCCGCAGTGGCGGACGCCTGAACGTGCGGAAAGCACTGGACCGACCCGGCCTGGCCCTGCGGCCCAGCAGCGCGGGCTGCCAAGCGCGTGTCACCGGCCCGTCTGGCCACGCCTACGTGCTGAGTGTGTCCAGTAACTTGAGCTCTTGGACCCCGCTGCTCACCAACACCACCGGTCCGACCGGCGAATGGGTGTTCGAAGACAGGGCGGCTGTGGGAGTGCCCATTCGTTTTTACCGAGCGGTGCCCGGCCCGTAAGCCTTTGTCGAACAGCAAGGTCCGTCGCTCAGCCCGGATGCGCCTGCCGCCCGCAACCGCACTTACCCATAGCGGTAAGGAGCGGATAGAGCGAACATGTTGGGTAAATGCCGCACCTGGCGTACCTGCCCTTCCGGGTCCAGCAGCACTTCCACCACGTCGAATCGGACTTTGACTGGCGGGTTGTTCAACAACTGCAAATAATCCAGAGCAACTTGCGATAGCCGACGGCGTTTGGCTGCGTCCACGGCTGCTGCCGGGCGCGTCCAATCCTCGCGCGAGCGGGTTTTCACCTCTACGAACACCAGACAATCGCCGTCCCGACACACCAGGTCCACCTCGCCTCGGTCGGACCGGAAGTTGGTAGTGAGGATCTTCAAGCCAGCGCAGCGCAAATGGCGGCGGGCCGCCCGTTCACCCAACCGGCCGTGGCGCAAGTGCACCGGCAGCCGCCGGTCATACCACGCTTGGACCCATGCCCACAGCCCCATACCCGATCGCTAGGTTCAAACCCCAGGGCCGCCCTGGAACAGCTCGGCTGTCCTCAGCCGCAGCGGGGCGAAACTGCGGCGGTGAATCGGGCAGGGCCCGAACGCCGCCAGGGCAGCCAAGTGTTGCGCAGTCGGATAACCCTTGTGCCGAGCGAACCCGTAGGCTGGATACAGCCGGTCGTAGTCCGCCATCAGCCTGTCTCGCGTCACCTTGGCCAACACACTGGCTGCTGCAATCGAGTAAGAGAGCGCGTCTCCACCCACCAACGCGGTCTGCGGCCAAGCCAACCCAAGCACCGGACGGCCGTCCACCAACACATGCTCGGGTGGCGGGTCTAATTGGGCCAAAGCCAGAGCCATGGCCTGATACGTGGCTTGCAGGATATTGATCCGGTCAATCACCGCGGCCTCGACCTTGCCCAAGCCAAAGCGGACGTGCGGGTGCGTGGTCAAGAGCTCAAAAAACCGCTCCCGTTGCCCTGGGCTAAGCTGCTTGGAATCAGTCAACCCACGCAGGCCCGGCTCGATGCCTGTCCGCCCCCAGTCCGCCGGCAGGATTACCGCCGCGGCCACCACCGGCCCTGCCAACGGCCCGCGTCCGGCCTCATCCACACCAGCCACCCGGGTCAAACCCGACGCCCAGAGGCGGCGTTCGTGCCGCAACCGATCCACGGTCTTCACTTGCATAAGCCTTCCGCAACTCTGAGTCGCAGCATGCCCAGTCGGGCCTGTTCTGTGCAAAACAAAATCGCACCGGGCCTAGCCCCCGCACGCCTCTTGCTTCGGTGCGGGTTCTTAGGCCTGGATAGCGTAGGTTCGCCGACCTGCTTGCACCGTCGAGCGGTTATGTGCTGAACCGTCCGGCAAAACTCTGGCCTTTAGTCCACGCGGGCAAGTATCGCCGACTCCCAGTTCGGCAGCCCAAGGCAACCCGTAGGGCCCAGCGTGAGCCGGCGGAAAAACTGGTAGCCGCCGACGTGAGTCGGCGGATTATCTGCGCCCAGTGCTGGCCTATCCGCCGCCTGACGGCGGCGGCTACGCCGGGGCGAGGGTGAACCCCGTAGCCGCCGAGGTGAGTCGGCTGACCAGTTCAGGGTTGAAACCTTTTCTGTGCTAGAGCGTCTATAGAGGCGTTCCGAATGGAACATAACGACAACAACGCAACGAAACTGCTATGAAGAGACTAATCTGGATCGTATTGACGGTTGGGTTTGCTGGGTGCCTGGCATTGAGCGCGGCTGAAGCGCCCAAGCGCCGAGGCTGGACCGAGGAGCAAAAGAAGATCTACAAGGAGCTCCTGAACAAATACGACGAGAACAAGGACGGTAGGCTCGACAAACAGGAGCGCTCCAAGATGAGCGCCGAGGACCAGAAGAAACTCGAAGACCTTGGCTTCGGCGCCCGCAAAAAGAAAGGCCAGTAAACCCTGACCTGCTGCTGGTCACCCGACACAGCAGCTAGCTCTGACGCTCGATACGCTCCTCGGTACGTGGCCCGCCTGAGAGGCTGCGTGCCGGGGAGCGTTCGTTTGGCTTCCCAGCGCCCGACCACCCCCTATTCGAGCCGAATAGAATCAGACCGGCGGCGACGGCGGCACAAGCTGGGGTGCTGGCGGGGCCGGTTCTGCTGCCGGTTTCTTCTTTACCAGCGAAAAGTAAAGGCACACACCCAGGTAAAGCAGCGCAAAGACACCCAAGGTCTGGATCACGCGGTAATGGGAGGCGTGGCCCCAAGGTTGCCACAGTGCCCACACGTAAAGCACCGATACCCCCACCAACCACGGCACCGCAGCATAGCGCTCGCGTGCCATCAGGTTGTTCAGCAGCACCGTGGAAATCATCAACGGTATGATGCACCAAGCAAACCACCGCACCAACGGCGCAGCGGCCAGATACCTTGGGCCTTGCACGATGCGAAGTGGCAATTCCGGAAACAACGTGCAGCCCACCGCCGCTGCGGCAGCCAACAGCGCCGTGGCACCCAACGCTTGCGCCAGCACATCGGTGCGCTCCGACCGTGCGGCAGCCCGAACGATCTTCGGGAACATGACCCAGGTTAGCGGCGCTACCAAAAACACCAAGGCACGCCCGATCATCGCCGCCGCCGCATACAAGCCAGACTCCGGCAAGAACCGTTGCACCGCCAGCATGTCCACCGTAAACATGAACGTGCCAGTGCCCATGCCCAAGGTCAGCGGTATTACCCGACGCAACCACGGTTCCCAGTAAAAGCGGGCTGGCTTGCCGCGCCACAACGGCCACGTCTGCCACATCCCCACGCTCAAAGCCAACGTCATACTCAACAGCACCCCAGCCATCGCCCCTGCAGCCTGACCGCCGAAAGCCCACACTATCACCGCCACTAAAACCAGGCGCGTGCCTGCGCTGATAATCGGCACCAAGCCCAGCCACAAAAAGTTTTGCCGACCCTGCAGGATCCCAGCCATCACCGGTAGCCACAGCGAGATCAGCCCCAACCCCACCAGGTACCACAACGCAGCCGGATTACGGATCTTGTAGTTGGCCAGCAGATCGCTCTGGAACAGCCACACCACCAGCGCCGCCCCAAGCCACACCAAAAAAGCGCCCTTCAACACCGAGCGCACCGCCCCAGCCAACTCGCATCGGTGCTGCTCTGTCTCGGTTAAGGCCGCTTGCTGCACAAAGACCGTCTGCAACCCCACTGCCGGGATGGCCATCTGATTGAGCACCTGCAACAGCGTCGTAAACACGCCGTATTCGTCGGGGTGCATGCGGCGCCCGGCAAAAAAGTGCACCGCGTAAAACAATAAGCCACTCAGTGTGGTGGCAAACACCATCCAGCCACTTTGCAAGAAAAAGGCCGACCCAGGCACTCGCCTCAGCAAACTCGGCCACAGCCCTGGCGTGCCAGTGTCGGCTGGCTCCGGTTTGGACTGGATCAAGGACGGGCTAGGGTTGTCCATAGTCCCACGCAATCTTCTCCCGCCATAGCACACCGCCGGCCAAGACCAACTGGGCACCGACTCCAGCTTGACGTTCTAGCCAGCGGCACACGTGCCCGTCGGCAAGCTGCCTTGGGCAAGACATCGAACGGACCGGTTGCAACCATGAGGTTCGCCCGGGCGGCTGGCCGATGCTCACCTGCCCCTGCGCTAATCGACGCAAGGGGCGCAGTGGCTTGGCGCATGACCTTGGATGTACTGCGCCCACCATTCGCGCCGACAAAGTAAAACCCCGACCAGCACTCGAAAAGCCATTTCGCAGCCTGCCCGCTCCAGATTTGCATCCAGGCCAGGCCTAGGCTTATGTAGGGGCCGTGCGCGTGTCGATCATCGTGCCGGCGTTCAACGAGGCCAAAGGCATCACCGCCACGCTGCGCAGCATTCAGACGGCAGCAAGCGTGTTTACCGCCCGCGGCTGGGACACCGAGCTGATCGTCTGCGACAACAACTCGACCGACCACACCGCCGCCCTGGCCGCAGCAGCCGGTGCCCGGGTGGTTTTCGAGCCCATCAACCAAATCGGCCGCGCCCGAAACACCGGTGCCCAGGCCGCCTGCGGCCAGTGGCTGATCTTTGTGGATGCGGATTCGCACCCCTCACCCGAGCTGTTTGCCGAAGTGGCCGACGCCATTGCCAGCGGCTGTTGCCTGGCCGGCGGGAGCACCGTGCGCCTGGATTCACCTCATCTGATGGCCTGCCTGGTGGCACAAGGCTGGAACCTGATCAGCCGCATCACGCGCTGGGCGCCGGGCTCGTTCATCTTTTGCCAAGCCGCTGCGTTTCGCGCAGTGGGTGGCTTTAACCCGAAACTCTATGCCAGCGAAGAGATCGACCTGTTCCGCCGACTCAAACGGCTGGCCCGCCAGCAGGGCCGCTCTATCCGCATTTTGCATCGGCACCCGCTGTTGACTTCAGCCCGTAAGGCTTACCTCTACAGCCCAGCCGAACACCTCCGGTTTTTGTTTCGAACCGTGTGGCGCGCCGGTCGAACGCTGCAGGACCCTGCCGAGTGCTACACCTGGTATGATGGCCGCCGGTGACTTGGAGAGCCGGTGCGTATCGAAGCACAAAACTCGGGCCTAGCAGCACCGCGGCCCTGCAGGCTGCCCCGAGTCACCCGTTCGTATTGATGCCTTGTCCGCAGTCGCGGCTCCCGAGGGTGCGTAAGATGCCCTTGCTTCGAGCTTCCAGCTCCCAGCTCCGAGCCCCTGGCTTTAACCGCCAGCTCCACGCCCCACGCCCCATGCCCCATGCCCCTTTGCTGGTCCAGGCGTTAGCCGGTGGGGCGTTCGTAGTTGCAGGCTGGCGCGGCTGAAGATGCAGCCAGCTTGAATGCCGGAGCGGTCCGGCCCGTCAAGACCTGCACACTTATGAACAGCAACAGACCTATGCTAACATCACGTCGTGATTTTCTGAAGCAGACTGGGCGGCTGGCCGCAGCCTCAGCGCTGGCTGGGGTGACGTTGCCTGCGGTGCACGCGGCTGGGACGGACTTACTGCAGGTGGCTTTGATTGGCTGCGGCGGTCGCGGCACGGGCGCAGCCGAGCAGGCCCTGAACACCAAGGGCGGCCCCATCCGCCTGGTGGCCATGGCGGACGTGTTCGAGACCAAGCTGCGGCGCAGCTTCGAGACGCTGAGTCAGAGGAAGCCGGATCAAGTGGTTGTGCCGCCGGACCGGCGGTTTATCGGGTTTGACGGTTACAAGAAGGCCATGGACTGCTTACGCCCAGGCGACATTGCCATTTTGGCCACGCCGCCAGCGTTTCGCTGGGTGCACTTTGCTTATGCCATCCAGAAAGGCATCCACGTCTTCATGGAAAAACCGGTTACAGTCGATGGCCCCACCACACGCAAGATGCTGGCCCTGGCTGAAGAATCGGAGAAGAAAAACCTGAAGGTAGGAGTGGGCCTGATGGTGAGGCATTGCAAAGGACGGCAGGAACTCCACGACCGCATTCGAGACGGTCAGATTGGCGAGATTGTGCTCATGCGGGCCTATCGGATGGGCGGTGTGGCCGGGGCTACTGGACCCAAGCCACCCGGCCAAAGCGAGCTGCTGTACCAGGTGCAACGGTTCCATAGTTTCTTGTGGGCCAGTGGCGGGCTGTTTAGCGACTTTAACATCCACCAGATTGATGAGTGTTGCTGGATGAAAGGCGCCTGGCCGGTCGAAGCCCGAGCCACCGGCGGTCGGCATTTCCGGGGGCGGAACGTGGACCAGAACTTCGACAATTACTCGGTGGAATATACCTTCCCGGATGGCACGCGCCTGTTTTTCATCGGGCGCGCGCAGCAGGGTTGTCACAACGAGTTCGCCAGCTACGCGCACGGCACCAAAGGCTCGGCCATTATCTCCACCAACGCCCATACTCCGGGTCGGGTCCGCATCTTCAAAAACCAACAGCCTGACCCGCGGGATTTCAAAAGCCCCAATGTGGTCTGGGCCTTTTCGCAGCCCAACGAACGCGAGCCCAGTCCGTATCAATTGGAGTGGGACGATTTGGTGGCGGCCATTCGGGAGGACCGGCCGTACAACGAGGCCAAACGCGGTGCGATCGCCAGCCTGGTCACTGCCATGGGCCGCATGGCAGCTCACACGGGCCAAATCATCACTTACGACGCCATGCTCAATTGCCCACACGAATTTGCACCCGATGTGGATAAGCTGACCATGGATTCGCCGGCGCCGCTGCAGGCCGATGCCGAGGGCAAGTATCCGGTGCCTGAGCCCGGCGTCAAAAAGGACCGCGAGTACTAAACCCGACCGCGCTCCCGTCAAGCCACCTGCCTGAAGCCAAACTCTGTTGCCGCATACTGCGCGACAGTGTGGCCTTGAGCTCCGGACCAGAGCGCTGCCGGAGTAACGCGGGTCGGCCCTGTTAGCGCTGCGCAGGTTTCCCTAACCCGCTGTATCGCCGACTTGCAGTCGCTAGGCCAACGTAGCCGTCAACGTAGCCGCCGACGTGAGTCGGCGGAAGAATGCGTAGGCAGCCGCGTGAGCCGGCAGCATGATCTGGCCGCTTGGTTGGATCCGCCGCCTCACGGCGGCGGCCACGCCAGACCCAAATTCGTAGCCGCCGACGTAAGTCGGCGGATGATTCAGCGCGCCACGGTAGCCCCCGGCGCAAGCCGGCGGAATGATCTGCCGGCCTGGTTGAGTGCGCCGCCTGACGGCGGCTTCGATATGGGGCGCTGATCTCTCTCGGCGGAAAGCCAGCAAAGGCAATGCGTCCCTGCCCAGTGGGTCGGCTGAATTTTGCTTTTCAGCGGCAGCGACTTGGCCTTTAGTGCTGGCGCATTTGTGAACCGATGAAGATCGTCTTGGCATATTCAGGTGGCCTGGACACCTCAGTGATCCTGGCCTGGCTTAAAGAAACTTACCAGGCGGAGTTGATCGCTTTCTGCGCCAACATTGGCCAGGGCGAGGAACTCCGCGGCTTGCGCCAGAAAGCGTTGCGGACCGGCGCCAGCAAGGTTTACATCGAGGATTTACGGGAAGAATTTGCCCGCGACTTTATCTTCCCCATGATCCAGGCAGGCGCCATTTACGAAAATCAATACCTGCTGGGCACCAGCATTGCCCGGCCCTTGATCGCCAAGCGCATGGTCGAGATTGCCCGGGCTGAAAAGGCCGATGCCATCGCCCACGGAGCCACCGGTAAGGGCAATGACCAAGTGCGCTTCGAGCTGACGGCGGCTGCGTTGGCGCCGGACCTGCCGGTGATCGCGCCTTGGCGCGACGCCCGATTCCGACAGCGGTTTCCTGGTCGCGCGGAAATGATCCGATACTGCCAGGAAAACCACATCCCGGTCCAAGCCACAGCCCAAAAACCCTACTCGATGGACCGGAACCTGCTGCATATTTCTTACGAGGCGGGCATCTTGGAAGACCCCTGGCTAGACGCCTCAGCGGCCGAGCATAAAAGCATGTACAAGCTCACCGTGGCGCCCGAAGACGCGCCGGACAAACCCGAGTATGTGACCTTGGATTTCGAGCGGGGCATTTGTGTGGCTGTCAACGGACGCAGGCTATCTCCCCTGGGTGTGATGGAGACGCTCAATCGCCTGGGCGGCAAACACGGGATCGGTCGGGTTGACCTGGTGGAGAACCGGTTTGTGGGGATGAAATCTCGCGGCGTGTATGAGACACCGGGCGGCACCATCTTGCACTTTGCCCATCGGCAGATCGAGACCTTGACCATGGACCGCGAGGTAATGCATCTGCGCGACGCGCTCATCCCACGATACGCTGAGCTGGTCTATTACGGCTTTTGGTTTTCGCCCGAGCGACTGGCCTTGCAGGCTTTCATTACTGAAAGCCAGAAGAACGTGACCGGCACCGTGCGGCTCAAGCTCTACAAAGGCAACGTCATCGTCGCAGGCCGCAAATCGCCGGTCAGCCTCTACAACCCGCAACTTGCCACCATGGAGGCGGGCCGACCGGACCTTTACAACCAAGACGACGCGACTGGGTTTATCCGGCTGCAAGCCTTGCGCCTGAAAGTGGCAGCCCAAGTGCATGGCCGGTCTTTTGTCCAGCTCCCGGCCAGCCACCGGCTCAAAACCAAGAACTGACCTCGACTCGGCCTGAACACTCGAGCGATTGGGCTCGGCAGCCACAGACCTGCCGCGGAGCCCTGGGCGACGGCCCGGCTCGAATTCGAAGCACGAAATCCGAAACCCGAAACAAACCCAAGGCTCAAAGGGTGAAAATGCCAAGCGCCCACGCGAAAGCGCCTGACGAGCATACCGCCGCCATCCAAGCGCGCCGGGTTGGCCTTCCGGGGTTCGACATCGATAGGGACGCCTGAGTTCCAGGTGGCCTTCCAACCTACCAGATCCGAGCGCCTTGGCCTAGGGATGCGATGGCCCTGGGGCGCACCAGCCGCTGGTCAGTCTGCTTCAACGCCGCGCCAAACCCATAACCCGAGAATCCCGATCGACCATCAAAACCGCCAACTCCAAGGCGCGAAGACACTTCAGCCCTGTGTATCTCTGCGGCCTTGGCGCCTTTGTGGTTCCGAACGGCCATCGATTCCCCTCGAATCAATTCGGTCCAGTGGGGTGGCTGCAGTCCCAGCAGTTGAGTCGATCGGATTGACCGAGCGAAACCAAGGACAGGAATGGCCTGGCTGAGGAGCAAGCGCTGCTGTTGTCTAAAGCGGCAGCAAGCTGGCGCACCCAAAGGCGCTTCGCGCACCGTGGGCGCGTCCGATTGCGTGCCAGCGTTTGCAGTGCGGGGGGCTTTGACGCCGCTTTTAACCGTCAGCCTGCGATCTGCAAACCGACCGAAGCAGCGAACGGTCCAGCGAGTGCCAGTTTTGGCTAGAGCAGAATGCCATTCTGCGCTGCAAATGGTTTGGGTCGAGCCGCTGACCAGACAAACTGGTGTTCGAGACCGAGGCAGAGTTTCCCGCACAAAATCAGCCGCTCCCGTCTCCAAGACAGCGCTGTGCTTGACCTAGGCTCGCGTGCTGCAGCCCCGTTGGGCCTGCCCTGTCCTCCGGCTTCAGCCCTCGGTCCTCGGCCTTCCGGCACCCGCCCCATGGCCCGTGCTTGGTGTGGGGGACGGCTGCCAGTCGGGTTGAGGCACCCTCGGCTCCGGCGTCCGGCGAGCGCGATTATTGCGGCCCACGACGCGGCTGCTTGGCTTTGGTGTTGCGGCGTTGGGTCAGCCTGCCGTAGGAAGGGCAAGGGCGCTGCTTGAGCCAGTGGCACTGAACTGACGCGTAGGAGCCAAAACCAGAACCACTTAGTGCACCGCCGCAAATTTCTGGCTGGACTGAGCACTTGGGTATGGTCAATTGCGCTGGGCGGCTCCAGCGTGGGCGTGGGCGTGGAGCAGCAGCCCAACGCCAGCGCTGACGCGGGCACCAATGCCCCTGGCCTGCCGCTGCGGGTGCTGGGCCGCACAGGCCAGAAAGTCACGATTGTGGGTTTGGGCACCGCATGTATCGGCCACGCCATGCCCGGGCCGGCTGTCGGCGTGCCGGTGTATCGGGCGGCGCTGGAAGCGGGCATCACTTTGATCGATACGGCCCGGGGCTACGACGATGCCGAAAGCTATCTGGGCCAGCTCATGCCCGAATGGCGGGACAAGATTTTTCTAACCACCAAGGCCGCACCCCACGGGGCCACACCCAAGGAAGCTGCCCAGGCACTCCAACGGCAGTTGGACCAGTCGCTGCGTTTGCTGAGGACCGATTATGTGGACCTGTTTTATCTGCACAATGTCGGGGCCTACGACCCCGACATTATTTGCGGCGCGGGTGGGCCGTTGGACTTGGCCATGAAGCTGAAGGAGGCGGGTAAGATCCGGTTCATCGGCATCAGCGGCCATTGCCGGGTGCTGCGGTTCAAGCCGATCCTTCAGACGGGTGCCATTGACGTGGTGATGGTGGTGCTGAACTTTGTGGACTACCACATCTACCCGTTCGAGGAGCAGATTCTGCCTGTAGCGCGTGAGCACGGGTGGGGGTTTTGGCCATGAAAGTGTTCGGGGGGTCACAGCGGAGGCTTTGCCGGGTATCGGCAAGCCGGGCCCAGTAAGATGCCTGCTGCCAAACTGCCGGAGGCGCTGCGTTACAGCCTGAGCATATCCGGCGTGGCTGGGGCGGTGCTGGGCGCCTACTCGGTTGCAGAGGTGCGTCAAAATGTGGCTTGGGCCAAGAGCTTCCAGCCGTTGTCGGCTGAAGCCAGGGCTGCGCTGCGACAACAAGGCCAACCATGGGCCGCTGCGTGGGGCGCACGATTTGGCCCAGCCGCTACGTAACTGGTCGATTTGCCACGGTGCATTGCCCGCGCTGCCAGGGCAGCCGCAAGTTAAGGTCCAGGCCTTGGCGGGTGGCGCGGCCCGGCAATCAGTTGCGGGGTTGACTTTTGGGCGGAGTTGGTGGAAGTTAGGTCCATGTTCCGCGGGGCTAAAGCCGCCGGTCGATGCTTGGGAGCGCACGCTGCGAGCGTGCACTCGGGCCGACGTTGGCTGAGCTGTCGTTGGTCGGGAACGACAGCTTGGCGGTGGACGGCTTGGGCTGCTGGGGACAACGCTGCGTGGCCTAACCTTAACCTGCTGTTGACCTGTGCTCCATCAAACCAAAGCATGGCTCGGTGCCATCCCTTGGTCGGCTCTAGTGCAGAGGAATCAGGAGCTGTGCTCCGCCAAGGGTTTCCCTCACACGCTTAATCCCAAGACCTGCTCGAAGGCGCAGCGGCTTTGGGAGAGTGCTTATGCCCGGCCCTGCACGCTGGGCGAGGCTATCGAACTGTGTCGGCGGTGCAATGACGTAGTGCCCTTCACCTTTGCCAGTGACCAGACCTTTATTGCCGTTGGGCTGGAGGTGGTGGAGGATATGCTGCGCCGGCTGCCACCGGTTGAAGCGCAGATTCTGCGCCAGACCGTCAGCCATTACATTGCCGGTTTTGTGACTCGGAAAGAGTTGGTCCAGGTGTTCCAGCACTGCGAACTCCTGCTGGTCAAACAGCGCGGATTCAGCCCAGTGACTGCGCCAGTAACGGTCGTGCAGGTTCAAAGGTCCTAACCCACGATGGCGGTGGGAGCCGCAGGGCGCCTGTGGCGAGTGAGCGCGGGGATTGGCGCATTTTGCGCCTGTGAAGGAGCCGATCCAGGCCCAAGACTTAGCCAGGTTGTATGGCGGTTTTCATGATTACTCAGTTGGACGCGTTGCCGTCGGTGCGGTGTCCATGCGGCTGGGCACGTCGGGCTTTTGCGCAGCAGCCGGGCGCAGTGGCCAGCGTGCATGTGGTGGATATCGAAGCGGATGCTCGGGCTCATTACCACAAGCGCATGACGGAGATTTACGTGGTCTTGGAAGGTCAGGGGCAGATCGAGGCCGACGGCCAACTGTACCCAGTCAAGCCGTTGACGGCCGTTTACATTCCGCCCGGCTGCCGGCACCGGGCGGTAGGCCGGCTCCGGATCCTGAACATTCCGATACCCGCGTTTGACCCGGCTGACGAATGGTTTGACTAGGGCGGCGCCATCGGCGCCAACTCAGCTCAGCGACGGGTGCCGTTCCACTAGCCGAACCTGGGGGGTCGAGCGCCGCTTTGCTCAAGCTGTTCCAACACCGAACACAAGGCCGCCAGCCGCGGTGTCAATACTCCGGCAGCTTGGGCGCGCCGAAACGGCTCGCGAAACAGGCTGTCCAACTCCAACGGCCGGCCCAGTTCGAAGTCTAGCAGGGTGGAAGCCCGGTAAGCACCCATGGTTCGGGTGCGTGCAATTTGTTGGTCGGCCAAGGCATCGGGCAGCGAAAAGCCCAAAGCCCGAGCCGCGGCGATGACCTCCCGCATCAGTTCGCGGACCAACACCTCCCAACGGCTGCCATCCAGTAACCGGTTCGTGGGCAGCACGGGGGCCAAAGGCTGATTCGGCATCAATTGGCCGCTGATGACCGCTTCATAACCGGCTGTAGCTGCTACGCCCAAGCCGTTGAAGGGGATGTTCCAGGTCAGCTTCTCCCAATGCGCCCGGTCCAGATCGTCGGTCAGCTCGCACGGCACGCTGGCCTGCTGCAACAGCCGGGCTAGCTGACGGGTGCGCTCATCGGGGGGTTGTCCGAACTGGCCCAGGGTGACCTGGCCGTAGGCCATGTGGCGGACGACGCCTGGGGCGATCCGGTTCAGGCATACAAAGCACAGGCCACCGAGGATACGCTGGTGGGGGAACAGGCGGTGCAGTTGTTCTTCGTTGCCCAAGCCGTTCTGCAACGTCAGCAGCACTGTGTCTGGCCCCACCAACGGCGGTAGCCATTGGGCAAAGCAGTGGTTGGCGGTGGTCTTGAGCCCAATCAGGACCAGATCGCACACGCCAATAGCCTGCGGCGAATTGGCGGTCTTGGGTCGAACATGAAAGTCGCCTTCCGGACTGTAAATGTGAACGCCGTGCGTCTGGACTACCGCATAGTCCGAGCGACACAGGAAATGCACCTCATAGCCGGCGCGGCACAGTTTAGCGCCGTAAAAACTGCCCACAGCGCCGCAGCCCACCACACCGATCTTCACGGCCACTGAACCTGTGCGCTAAGTCAGGCGCCCAGCAACAAACACCCCGGAGGCGGCTGCCCACCTCCGCTTTTGCGGTCCAAACAAAAAGGGCACCCTGATAGGCTCAGAGTGCCCTGCGGAAGCCTCAACAACTACTTGCCTTTCGGCCCCAAGATGGCCTCCTTGGCCGCCTTGGCCACGCGGAATTTCACCACGCGCCGCGCCGGAATTTGGATGGGCTCGCCCGTCTTGGGATTCCGCCCCATGCGCGCCTTGCGGTTGACCAGCACCAGCTTACCCAACCCAGGTAAAGTGAAGCCGTTCTTTGCATGCTTGTAGGCCAACTCCGCGATGGTTTCCAAGGTTTGAACGGCCTGCTTCTTGGTAATGCCGACTGCCTCAGCGATATGCGCTGCGATTTGAGACTTTGAGAGTGATTTTGCCATAGCGTCCGTTGTTAGTGTTGTCCGTGTTTGCCTGATGCGATATGTCGTCGCACCGGCGGCGATTTAACCCGACACGCCCACTCGTGCGCAAGCACAATTTTGCAGCACGTCTGCGCCAGGGCGCATTCCAGTTGATTGCGTGGGGCGTCCCTGCCGCAGCGCAGGTTTCCCAACCGGCCCGCCTCGTGGAGTATTGGTCTGCCCCGCCGCGGATAACCGCCGGCCTCTGCTCCACAGGGCAAATATCGGCGACTCCCCATCAGCACGCCAACGTAGCCGCCGACGTGCGTCGGCGGAATGATCTGTCGGATTCGCCGCACCAGCTGCCTTACAGCGGCAGCCACGGCGTCGGCCTGGCGATCCTGTAGCGACCGAAACGAGTCGGCGGTGGGCAAGAAAATGAGATGCGGCCTCCGCCCCAGGGGCAGTCGTTGAAGGTCGAGCGTGCCTTGGGGCAGTTTGGCTGGCCACATCGGCCGATGCCGGTCCGCGAAGCTCAGTTGAATTTTCTGGGTGCCAAACAGTCAGACGCACTTGATGAAACGCCTTGGTTTGGTGGGTATCGGAGCGTGCTTGTGCTGGAGCTTCAGCAGGGCAGGTCCACTGCCGGTGTTGCAGCGGTCCGATGTGGTGTTCATGTACCAAGCTGACCGGCAGACCTATACCGATTACGGTGCCACCGTAGTGGCCTGGGGCGGTCGGCCCAATGCACGGGTCTTGGAAGCGGCCCGGGGCCTGAAGTTCTTCGGTAGTGTCGGCATGGTCACCGAGTTTGCCCGCTACTACGACCGGTTTCCCGATACTTATGCGGAGGGGCTATGCCGCAACTTGGATGGCCAGCCCTACAAGGTGCCATGGCTGACGGATCACCAGCACAAAGGGGTGCCGTATTGGTGGTGCTGCCCCCGCCAACCGCTGTTCCGACAGTACCTAGCCGAGCGCGTCACTGATACGGTCAAAGCCGGCGCATACGGTGTGCACATCGATGATCATTTGGGCACCGCAGGCAGCCTGGGGCTGGGCGGCTGTTTCTGCCAAAGGTGTGTCGAACAGTTTCAAGACTACCTCAAAGCATTGCCCAAAGAGACCTTGGCTCGATGCGATGTGACCGATCCGGCTCAGTTCAACTACCGCGATGCGCTCAGGGCCTGGCTGGCGCAAAAGCCCGGCCGCCACTTGAGCCAGCATCTGCTTTGGCCGCACTGGCGCATCTACCAACTCAAGGGGGCCGCAGCGTTCATCGCTGAGCTGCGGACCCTAGCGGCTGGCGCCGCAGGCCGCCCGGTGCCCATGGGTGCCAATGCGTGTTTGTTGTGGGGACCACACCTGGCGGACTATCAGAGCCTGGACCTGTTCAGCGCGGAAATCCCGCATCAAGCCGAAACCCGGCGCTTCAGTGACGATCCGATTGTTGCCTATCGGTTGGCTGAAGCGGTTGGCCGGCCGTTAGCCGCCACAGCCAGCGGGGGCGATTGGGCCTTCATCAAGGCGCAGCAGTTACCGGGGTTGGTCCGGGGTTGGATAGCGCTTGGTTATGCGGCGGGGCACTGCCTGATGGTGCCGCATCGGCAATGGTGCTATACGCCCCAGCTCGGCACCCACTGGTACGATGGCCCCAAAGAGAAGTTCGCTCCGCTCTACCAATTTGTCCGGCAGCACGCTCAGTTGTTCGATCCGTTCCAGACCTATGCGGACGTGACGGTAGCGGTGGCGCATCGGACTTTGGACCGGGACACGCGCCGGGTCGTCAGCCTCTGCAACCAGCTCACCGCCGCGCATCTGTCGTACCGCCTGCTGCTCGGCGGCGACGAGATTGTGGACCATCCGCTGCCGAGCGAGGATCTGCAGCGGGCCCAGCGGCTGTGGGTGATCGAGCCAAAGGACTTCCAGCAAGCCGATCAGGCCCGCCTAGCTGAAGTGCCGCGCCAACGCCGCTACGAAACCATGCAACAACTGTTGACTCAGCTCACCCCCGCAGTGCGACCGGAGTCGCCCGACCCAGTGCGCGTATTCCCCCGAATCGCCCCAGGTCGGGCGGTGCTGCACCTGATCAACTGGCAGTATGACCCAAGCCGCGATGACGTGGTCCCCATCCACAACTTAAAGCTCCGGCTACAGTTGGCTGCCTTGGGTGTGGGCAAGGCCACCGAAGCGCGGCTCTGCAGCCCTGGCACAGCCCCGGTCACGCTACCCATTCAAGACGGTCAACTGACGGTGCCGGAGCTAGGTTTGTGGGCGATTGTCGAGCTGACCCAGCCTTGAGGCGGAGACCGGCCCGAGCTCAATGCGGGAAAGACGAACCGTGCCTTCGCCCACGCACTTTTACCGACGCATGGGCTTGAGCCCAAGGTGCGCGATTTACCATGCGGCCTCGCCGGCCGGAATGGCTCCGGCACTAGGCTGACGGCCTGCCGTCGAGCAATCGCTTCTCAGCTGGCCAATGGCTCTGGCAGTGGCCGGTCAGTTGGGCAGTTCCTTGATTCGGATGTTACGAAAGCTCACAGTGCCGTGGTCGCCCTGGAGCATGATCGGGCCGGGTTCGTTGACATTTCGATCCAGCTCGCCTCCGGTCGGCCGGGTGCATTCGACATTATCGTGGATTTTCTGGCCGTTGAGGATCACGGTGATCCGGTTGCCGATGATGGTGGCTTCACACGTCTGCCATTGGTCGCCAGGTTTGGAGGCGAACACATCGGGTGCTTTGAACCCGTAGATAGCGCCGTTGCTGCCGGTGCCGGGTTTACCTTTGCTGTGGGCATCGCCCAGGATCTGGATTTCGTGTCGGCCACGCAGGTAAAAGCCGCTGTTGGAACCGTCTGGCACCATGTATTCGTAGCGGACGGTGAAGTTCCAGAACTTCTTTTCAGTCACCAAGTCAGTGCCATGCTCGCCCTTGGCCACGGTATTCTTGAGTAGGCCGCCCGGCTCGACGGTCCACAAGTTCTTGCCTTTAGGGTTGCGCAGCTTCCAGCCGGTCAGGTCCTTGCCGTTGAACAGGGGCACAAAACCTTCCTCATCCTCGGCAGCCGCCATCGCCAACGCACCGGCCCAAAGCACCGCAGCCATTAAACACAAGGTCCGTTTCGTCATAGTCAGTTCCTCTTGTTCGATCGCTCGAAACGCCGGTTTAAGCCTTCACCGCTCCAGGGCTCACTTGACCTGGGGCGCATCATCGCCCGGGGCCAACCCCAACACCCACAAGATGGCGCCGTTCAGGTGCTGTTGGTAAGCTCTGGCCACCTCGGGCGGGTTTTGCCGGCCGCGCAGCTTGGGATCATCATCCCACACGTCCGCCCGATGGCCCAGCGAGGTGTAAAGGACCCGACCCTGGCCGTAGCGTTTGCACCAGGCAATCGGATAGTCGCCCGGGGTACGGTTGTTCGGGTGCTTATCCAGGGTTAGCAGGCCATGGACCTGTTTGCGGTCGAAGTTTTTCACCAGATAAATCTCGTCGTGCACCACCCAGGGGGTCGAGATGCCCTTGCAGGCTGCATGCTGCGGGTCTTGGTTGATAATCTCGACCGTGGACTGTGGCCCGTGTCCGGCAAACTCGCCGCCGATCATTTCGATGTAAGGCTTGAACCCGTGGTAGGTATCGGTGGCGGCATGAATTCCGATAAAGCCTTTGCCGGACTTGATCCAATCCAAGAACGCCTGCCGATCCGGCAACGCCAAATCGCCGGTGGTATTGTTGAAGATGACCGCGTCGTACTGCTGGAGGTTTTGGGGGCTGAGTTTTTCCAGCGCCTTGCGCATCTGCTCTTGAAAGCCTTTCTGCGCAGCCTTGTACCGAGCGTTCTCCTGCTCGAATCGAGCCAAGGCCTCCTGATAGCGCTGCCGGGCGGCCGCGTCCGCATCAGGCCCGGGCTCTTTGGGTCGGCGCGGCGCTGGCGGTGCCTCCGGCGGCTGGCGCACCCAGTCCAAAGTGAACGCGCCGCTTTGTTGCGCCAATTTGGGCAAGATGCGTTCCGAGGCCTCGATCCCTTCGGTGTGGCGGAAACCCGCAGTCACACACACCACCAACACGCGTTTGGGCTCGGCTGCACCTGCCGTCACGCCAACCACCAGCAAGCCGAGCAAGGCTTTGACGATCGACAATCCAATGGGCTGTTTCATATCTCGCTATTCGGTTTTGCTCAATACAGTCAAGGCTACAGACTGCTTAAGCCAGCCCAAAATTCAGTCCCAAACTCGACCGAATCCGGGCGGAGGTGGACAACCTGGCTGCTGGCGCTTCGATAGCCTGCAGGGCCGCAAGCTCGATACGCGAGCTGGTCCGGGCCTTGGCTCGCAGGCAGCCTGCCGGCGTTTGGCCTCCTCCGTCACAGGCCGACGACCGCACTGGGGACTAGTCAGACAACCCGCCGCATACCGACCCTCCAATAGCCGCGACCGAAACCTGTGAACCTGTCGGACTCAGCTCAATTCAGGGGTCAGGCTGAATATTCACCAGTTCAAACGTTTGGCATAACTCTTTGGACCTAACCCACAGCAGCACCCAAGGGCAGGATTGGATGCCCCACCAAAACCACTCGGCGGGCAAAGCGCCCGCTTTTCAGTGCGCCCCCGCCTGTTCAGCCCGTCGCGCACAGTTCCAGCCCAGCCCCCAACCGGTGCAGCCCCTTCAAGTTGTAGGCCAAGCACACCAAGGCCCATTCCCACAGAGTTTCTGCAGCCCCCGCAGCAAAAATTGCTGATTCCAAGCACCGCCGTGCACTGGCCCAGCTCTTGAGGAACGTTCTGCAAATCCGACTCCAACTGGCCTGCGTCGTTGGCGATGTGGCTGACCCGCTGCGCCACAATTAATTGGCTGCCTTCGGCGTCCACCACCACCGGCGCGCTGTAACTCTGGCTGTAGCCCTCCCGCTGGCTCTTGCGCATCCGCCGCGCGTCCGGATCCGTCAGGTTGATATGCTCCTCAGGCGCCGGCAGGTGGAGATGGTGTTATGATCCGGATGGGTGTTGCCGGTCAGGTAGCGCACCGCAATGTCGCGATAGGTGGCTTGCTCGATGCGGCGGGAACTGACGATGCCGTTGGCGTGGCAGTCAATCAGCAACGCCAACATCATGTGGGGTGGATATTGTTCATTCCCGCAGCCCTTGTAGTTGACCGCGAAGGCTGACAACGGCAGCCGCTCCACCGCGTGGATGACGAAGTGGACCAGATTATCCTGGGCCACCCAATCGCGCAGGCCCAGGGGCAGCAGCAAGGGGGGCGTTGCGGTCGATGGTTTTGAAGCGCTGTGCCATCTTGCCTGACGGACCCTCCTGGCCCCCCGGTTGTTCGATTCACACCCATCTTCCCGCGAAAAAAGTCCGACAGGCTCTCAAGCTGTTTCTTAGTGGCACGGCTCGCCACGCTCAAGGCGTCCCAGACGGGCCCGGAGCTAAGCGCATCGTTTTTGGTTGTGGCGGTGGTGCCACGTGGGCCGAAGCCCTCAGGCAGATCGGGCAAACGGCAAGATCGTTGGTGCGGAGGCAAGGTGGCTTCCAAACGGCTGCATTTTGAAGACCGGCATGGGCTTGGGTGCGTAGGCGCACCGCCGCAGGCTGCCTGAGTTTGGTTTCGGCCAGTTCCAGACGCGAACCACGCAGCGGCCAGCCCGCCGACCCGTGCCGATCAAACCACTACAACGCCCATTACCATAGGGTCCAGCCCGGTGGGCGCTGTGAAGCGCTTGTGGCCAAGGTGCCGTGCAATACGGGCCCCTGCGCGGTATGGAGTCCAGAACACATGCTTTCGCCTGAGCCGTTCTTGGGCTATAGTTAGGCGTGCAATGCGTGCAGAACATCCGACGCTGGCAGCCTGCCACGCTGACAAGCGCTTGGCTAATGCTTCGTGCGGCGCTGGGATGAAACTCCCAAGATGGACTCGCATCAGACCGGTAGTGATCCTGCTGAGTGTGTGCTTGGCCGCTTCGGCCGAGGCAGACCGGCTTGAGCTAGACCTCAGCGGTAATTGGCAATACCAGAAGGTCAGTCAACTGACCTATCCGCCCCCAGTCACCAATTGGCAAAACACAACTGTGCCCGGCTATCTTTCCGGCTGGCAATACGAGCGGGCTTGGTTCCGCAAAACTTTCACCATCCCCTCGGCCATGGCCGGGACGCAACTGAAGCTGCGGTTTGGCGGGGCGAAGTTCGCCAGCCAAGTGTGGCTCAATGGCGCCTTTGTGGGTAGTTACCTGAACGGGTACGAACCGTTCGAGCTGGATGTGACCGCCGCGGCGCGCGTGGGCCAGATCAATGAACTGGTAGTGGGGCTGAGCGACTGGACAGCGGTGTTTGCTGAGCCCGTGGATTTCAGCAACCTGGCCTCGCATGAAGACCCACGGGACAGGGCTCGGAACACGCTACTGGCACCCATCGGCGGTCATTACTCCCGTTACGGCGTGTGGCAGCCGGTAACCCTGCGCAGTGTGCCGGCGGTGTCGGTCACCGAGGTCTTCGTGATGCCCTCGGTGCGTTTGGGACAACTGACCGTACGGTTGGGCCTGCGCAATGACGGTGTAAGCGATCAGACCGTGACGATTAGCAACCGCGTCTTGGACGGTGCAGCCACGGCGCTGAGCCTGCCGACCCTGCAGGCCGTGCTGCCGGCTGGCGCCGTGACGAACCTGCAGGTCACCGCCCCTTGGCCCAACCCAAGACTATGGGGGCCGACAGATCCGCATCTCTACGTGCTGGAAACCACCACTACTTGTCCCGCAGGCCAGGATCGGGTTCACACTCGATTCGGGTTTCGTGAGGTCTGGTGTGCGGGTGACCAGTTTTACCTGAACGGGACGCCACTGACGTTGTTGGCGGCGTCCTGTTGGCCACCGACCGATGTGCCTAGCAACCAGGTGATTTGGAAGGTCTTTCAAGACCTCAAAGCCGGCAACAACGTGGCCATCCGGTTTCATACCCAGCCTTGGGACGAACGTTGGTACGACGCTGCCGATGAAGCCGGCGTGCTGGTGGTCGAGGAATTCGCGGTGTGGTGCGACTCGTATGCGTATCGGCTTAGCGACCCACAGTTCTGGAGCAACTACGCCCAGCACGTCACCGCAGCGATCAAGCGGGACTGGAACCACCCCAGCATCGTGCTGTGGAGTCTGGAGAACGAACTGCTCCATTGCGGTGGCGCTCGGGCTTGGACCAATACCGAGGCGGCCCTGGCTGCCCTGGGCCAAATGGTCAAGGCGCTAGACCCCACCCGCCCGATCACTTACGAGGCTGACCTGGACCCGGGAGGCGTGGCTGATGTGATTGGCCTGCATTACCCCTACGAGTTCCCGGACCACGTGGTGTGGCCCAACTCAGCCTGGTGGATGGACCAATACATCCGGCGCGATTGGGCCCCAGGAGGCCAATGGCGTTGGGACCGGTCCAAACCGCTTTACATCGGTGAATTTCTCTGGGTGCCCAGTAGTTCAGCAGCCGACTTTACCATCCTGTTTGGCGACGATGCCTATGCTGACCCGCGATACTATCGGCGTCTAGCCAAAGCCCATACCTGGCGCATGGCCATCGAGGCTTACCGCGCTTACCGCGTCAACGGCATCTGCCCGTGGACCATGTTCGAGGATCCAGCGGTGCGGAACTTCGACCTCAATCCGGCCAGCAACCTCCTGTATCAAGTGCAGGCGGCGGCCTACCATCCCAATGCTGTGTTTGTGGAAGAATACAGCCCGCGGTTTTTCGTGGGTCAGACCGCTACGCGGCATTTGCGAGTCTTTAACGACCGCATGACCGAAGGCAACTTGAGCCTGAGATGGCGTGCAGCCGACGCCTCGTGGCAAAGTCGGTTCTTGCCCATGCAGCCGGCTGAAGCGCGGCGCGAGCGGATCACGTTCACGGTGCCTTCGACTCCCGGGCCGTTTGGGCTGGATCTGGTCCTAAGCGAAGGGACCAATACACTGTTTTCCAACCACATCGAGTATGTGGCGATGAACCCGGCCAGTTTGGGGGTGCCCACCACCACCCAGCTTGGCCTGTTTGATCCCCACGGCACCACCGCGCCGCTGCTGGCGCGATTCAACGTGCCATTCAGGCCGGTGCCGGACCTGCGCACCGCGCCTTACTCGCAATTGAACCTGTTGCTGATCGGGCGGCACGCACTGACCAACCAGCCTGTGCTTGAGGTCGGGCGCGATACCATTTCGGCGCGCTGGCAGGATTTTATGCTCAGGGGTGGTTGGGTGCTGGTGTTGGAGCAGACCAATTACCCGGCCTGGATGCCGTACGAGCTGCGGATCGAGAATGTCGAGGCCAGCTACGCCTTCCCAGCCGCAGACCATCCTGTGACTGCCGGACTTACGGCCGAGGACCTACGTTGGTGGGCTGATGATCACCGGGTGGTCACGCACGCGTTAGCTCTACCCACGCGCGGCAATTTCCGGCCCTTGGCTACCGTAGGGTCCAAGCGCGGTGTCGAATACGCCGCAGCCCTGGAAATACCGGTGGGCTCAGGTGGCCTCCTCTGCGCCCAATGGCTGGTAACCGAACGGTTCGACTCCGAACCGTTGGCAGGCGTGCTCCTGCACCGGATGCTGCAATATTGCTCCGGGCAAACCGGCCACCTGCCCCTTCAGCCTGCCGCCATGGTGTCAGACCAAGGCTCGCTGGCTGCGGCCAAGCTGAGCCAACTGGGCCTGATCGCCGAGGACCTTTCCGACCGGCTAACGACGTTGGACCCGGCACGGCACCCAGTGACGATCATCGCCGGCGGCGCGGCCACCTGGCAACAGGCTGGTGCGCATGTGACCCGGCTGCTCAGCTACGTGCAAGCTGGCGGCCAGCTTTTGCTGCATCGGCCAACCGAGCAGTTCCTCAGTGTGGCGGCTGCCACGCTGTGTCCGTTACTGGAACCGGTCGAAGCCACGCTGGGCTTGGTGTTGCGACGCGACGTGGCTGAGGCAGGGGTGCAGTTGGCCAGCCACGATCTGTATTGGATCGAGCAAGCCGGGACGTGGAACCAGGCGGAGGTGCTTTCGACCAACGTGGCGCGGCGCTACTACCGCAAGCGGTTCACCTTGCCCAGCTACAGCGTCATTCAGGTCGAGAACATGCCCGTCAAGACCACTGGCAGCGCAGCCTCAGGCGGTTGGTGGTTGTATGCGGCCGGGTATGTGGCTCAAAACATCACTGTCACCCAAGCCGGGTCTTACCTGTTCAGTGTCAAGGCGCGCGGAACACCGTTGGACAATGTCTGGCCCATCATGTCGCTGCGCATCGATGGCGGGGTTCAAGACAGCGTTTCGGTCAGCAGCACCCAGCTAGAGTTTTACACCTTGGCAGCCGATTTATCGGCGGGCGTGCACGAGTTGGCGTTGTCGTTCGACAACGATGCCTACGCACCGCCCCAGGACCGCAACCTGTTCTTGGACGAGCTACGCTGGGGGCGGGACACGGACAGTACCACTTGCACGTTGACCAAACCGGGCGTGGTGGCTCAGGTGCGGCACGGCAGCGGGCGGGTGGTGCTGGATGAAGTGTTGTGGGAAGAGGAAAGCCGCAACTCAGCCAAAGCCAGCCGGCATATCAGTCGGTTGCTCACGCAACTGGGTGCCACGGTGCGCCTGCCGCTGGGCTTGCAAGTCGAGGCCGAGACCATGACCAACATCAACATCAGTGTCTATTCGGTCTCCGGCGGGCTGGTGCGGGTCGGCAGCAATGGCCGCATCCAAACCAGCATCCATTTCACCACAGCGGGAAACTACCTGTTCGAGCTGTGGGCCAGCGGCACACCGCTGACCAACGTGTATCCGCTGGTGGCGCTGCAAATCGATGGGGTCACCCGCACCAACTTCTACATCAACTCGACCAGCTTGAGTCGATTCGGCATCACCCTGCCCGTAACCGCCGGACTTCACACCGTGGCGCTGAACTTCTTTAACGATGCCTACGCACCACCCGAGGATCGCAATGTGACTTATGACCGGCTAGTAATCAGCCCCGAAGTGCCGCCCCTTGGGCCGCCGTTGATCAACCTGATCGAACCAGGGCCAGCCAGTGTCTTCCCCGCCCAGGCGGCTGTGAGCATCAGCGCCGATGCGGCCTGTCGGGACGGTTACATCACTCAAGTGACTCTCCTGACCAACGGCGTGCCGTTGGCAATGCTGAACGCCCTGCCGTATGCGATGATCTGGACGAACCCGCCGCCAGGCTACTACACGCTAGCCGCGGTGGCCACGGACAGCCGTGGCCTCAGCGCCACCTCCGCTCCAGTCACGATCTCAGTGTTACCTCCACCGGTGACCTTGGTGCCTACGGGCGCAGTCTGGCGTTACCTGGATGACGGCACTGACCAGGGCAGCGCATGGCGTGACCCTGGGTTTGACGACAGCGGCTGGAAAAGTGGCCAGGCCAAGTTCGGCTACGGCGATACCCAGCGCACCATCATCAACATCGGCCCAGCAGGCGCCCGATACATTACCACCTACTTCCGTCATCGGTTCACCCTCATCCAAGCCAGAGCGTTTACGAATCTCGCTTTCCGGGTCCTGCGTGATGACGGTGTGGTGGTGTGGCTCAACGGGATCGAGCTTTTCCGGATGAACATGACCAATAGCGGCCTCATTGGTTACCTGGATCGTGCACTGGCCAGTGTGACCGGCGCCGATGAGTCCACCTATTTCCCCACCAACGTTGCAGCCGCTGCTTTGCGGGACGGCCTGAACGTGCTGGCAGTGGAACTACACCAAGCTGGCCTGACCACCTCAGACGCCGGATTCGATCTGGAACTGGTGGCCCAGGCTGCTCCGCCCCCACCGGCACCCCGGCTGGCCATCCAGCGCAAGGGCATGACCGTGGAACTGCATTGGCCGGCTGCCCCTGCGGTATTCGTGATTGAGAGCACCACCAACCTCAGCCCGCCGATCGTATGGCAGCCCGGCGCCCCAACTAACCCGGCCGCCGATCCCCAACGGTTCTTCCGCCTCCGCTGGCCTTGATTCACGGTGAACACTTGAGGGCCAAGCAAAAGTCGATGGCCGTCTCGGTTCAGCACCAAGCCCTTCACAGCTAAATGTGGCGACTGCTTGGCGCGGCACCCGCTGGAATATCCGGGCAAACCGGCGCCGGCATGGGCGGTCCAAGGCCGGCGCTGTGCTGCTACGTAGGACTCGTATGGACCGTACTCGCCAGCAACTAATCACGAGGAACCTCATTGTCAGGTCGGACGAGGTGGTTTTGGGGCTGTTGCAGCGTGCACGGGCGCACCACTAACGGCACCGGTACACTGGTCTCTGACCCCTCGGCATCGCTCACCCGCACCGCATATAGGCCACCGTGCTGGTAACCCACGTTAGTAATCGTCAGCGTCGGACCCGTAGCACCCAACAGCTCGGTGCCATTGAACAACCATTGGTAACTCAAAAGCCCGTTGCCGACCGCCAGCACTTCAAAGCTGGCTTGACCACCACAGTCCACCGTGCAGGCTCGGGGCGACCGCAAAATCGCGGGCAAAGCTGGCGCTGGCCCAGCCAACTGCGGCGTCACCACCTGATACAGTCGCCCCTCGGTCAAGGGCAACGGATCGACAATGGTTACTTGCCGAGCTTGAGCCGCTGCCTCCACATCCGCTAACTTAGCCCAACGGCCTACTCCCACCCCTTCGCGCCACAGCACGGAATAGCTCCGATGCGGCGCAGCACTGAAGCTGAACTGACCGCCAGCCCTGAGCGCTGTCAGCCGCAGGACACTGCGCGCATCGCGCGGCTCGGTCCCCGCCAGATACTCTTGCAGGTTGCTTAACCCGTCCAAGTCGGTGTCCAGCCCGGCATCGGTCGGATCTGCCGGGTCCAGCCCGCGCGCCACTTCCCATGCCTCAGGCATGCCGTCCCCGTCCAGGTCAAACTCAGGCTGGCCTTTGAAGACCGGGATGAGGGTCGAGCCGGGGATAGGCGGCAAGCCTAACAAGGTAGTGGCCAAATTGCCCACGTCGGTGCCGTAGAGCGGCAATGGCACACTGGTGCTGGAATAGGGGATGCGGTTGGTGCCCGGATCAGCCCGGTTGGCAAACAGGCTGTAGGCATCCACCCCAGCCGGAATGCCTGCGCCCCACAGACAGAACGGCACGGTGTAAATCCTCGGGTCGGTTGGATCGGAGTGATCCCATCTGGCCCCCCCGTGGTCGGCCAGCACGATCAGCACGGTCCAGTTACCGACCTCGGGGTTGGCCGCCAGGGCATTGAAAATGCGGCCCAACTGCGCATCCACCAACTGACACGCTATGTTGCTGTAGGTAGTCGAGCCCCAGCCATATCGGTGGCCCGTCTCGTCCAAGTCGTTCCAGTGCATGAAGGTGTAACGCCATAGCCGGTTTGAGGAAATGGCGTTGACCAGCTCGTCCACTAACTGCAAGGTGCTCAGCCTGAAGACTTGATCAATTTTGTTGCTGCGCGTGCCCTCGGCGGACCAGCTCCGGACCAAGAACGTCAACGAGTCTTTCGTGTAAAGGAAGGCCGTGGACAAGCCATGGTCGTGCACCACGTCAAACACACTGGCTTTGTAAGGCACCAGCGTGTTGCCTGAATCGTGGATTGTCCGCCCATTGTCTCCCGTGAAGGTCACCCCGTGATGGGTCGTGTTGACCCAGCCATCCGGCTGGTTGACAGGTCGGCTGGTTAGTTGGCTGCAGTGATTGGGGATACTGAACGAGTGGGTGTAATCGCAGCGCGCATTCAACGTGCAGGCGCCCTCGTCAAACAGCCGGCGGAGATTGGGGAAAAACGATGGCCAATTGCTCACGTAGTCGCCCAAATACCATGACCCGAACCCGTCGATGCTTAAGTGAATCACATACCGCACAGCAAATTCGGTGGCGATCCCCGGATTCAGCTCGTAAGCCCAAGTGCCACCCCCGAATAAGTTCGGCGGGTCTGCAGTGTCGGTGATCCCGTGCCACGGCGCCCAAACCACTTGCACCAGGCCAGTGGACAACGCCGGCAAACTAAACACATACGGGCCAGCCCCGGACCCACTGACCTGTTGAGCGGGTTGGCCGTTGATGAGCAGGTCGGTGGCCTCCACCCCGACCACCGGTTCATCGAACAGCACGGTAATGTTGGTCAACCGGCGCAAGATCAAATAGGGCGGTGGGCTGACCGCCGCCGCAGCCGGCGGCGTTTGGTCGGGCAGCGTGTTGACCCCAGCGCCGCCAGACCGGCATGCGCGTAGTTGGATCACCGGTTCACTGGGGGCCTGGCTGAGGTCGGCCCGATGGTCACTCCCACTGCTGGCGTTGGCTAACAGGCATAACGTCAGGCCACCCAGGACCTGACAAAGACTCAGGAGCCGCTCTGGGCCCCGCCCTGCCACAGTGGCACAGACGGTCGTCATAGTTCCCCTTTTAGTTCTCACGGGTTCACTCGAACAGTCGCTTCGCCTGAGGTCGGCAGGCCAAGCTTGGCCTGCCCAGGGCTGAGTTGGCAGATGCGACTGGGCTTGAGAAGTTGGGGCGGCACGGTTCCCGACCGCCGCAAACCAACCGCAGCGCCCCCGTCACCCAGGCGCCTACCCGCCGAGCCGCACCAGCCAGGAACGGCTTTCCTAGGTGCCTTGCGACCTGCGGTCGGACCCAGAGCAGCACAGGACACTACGGCCCACCAAGAACCGAGCGCCGGAGCTGGTGTCTCAACGAGCATACCCTATTGTTGCATGAGCAGTCCAAAACGTCAAAAAGATGACCACGACCGCCGGCCCTTGCGCCTGATGAATCGTGCCCTGGGCACCCACGCCACTGCCATGCCATCAGCCACCAAACGCCGTCAGCCACCAAGTCTGAAATCCGAAACAAAATCGAAGGCCCAAAACGGCTATACAATCAGGGGCCACGACGGTATCCCGACCACCAGGCCGCAGCGGCTTGGCCTCGGGCTGCGCTGGCCGTGGGGAGCACCGGCCGCTGGCGGGTCCGTTTCGGCGGCTCGCCGAAACCACCAGCCGAGTTCCTGCTAACCATCAAACCGCCAAATACGCGAACTCCGCCAAGGAGTCTGAAGTCTGCCCATCTCTGCGCTCTTCGCGTCTCTGCGGTTAATGAACACTGCCTTGCCTACTCAGCGCGGCGCCGCGTGTCGCGTGGGCCCATCCACCGCAACCCGATTGGGCCTCTCAGCACGGGGAGCACCGGCCGCTGGCGGGTCCGTTTCGGCGGCCCGCCGAGACCACCAACCGGGTTCCTGCTAACCATCAAACCGCCAAATACGCCAACTCCGCCAAGGAAGCTGAAGCCTGTCTATCTCTGCGCTCTTCGCGTCTCTGCGGTCTGTAAGCACCAGCGCTTCCATCGCGAGGCATCCAGGTGCAGTGCCCGGATGCAATCCCCTACACCTGGAGTGATCCGATTCACGGAAGGAGACAAAGCTAACCAGGGGATTAGTTCAGCAGCGTGAGACCGCAGACCCGAAAGCGGCAGCAAGCTGGCGCAGTCGAGAAGGTCTGACATGGCCAGCGTGGAAGCCGGCCCTTTAGGGAAGTCACAGCTTACGGTAGCGTGTGGACTGAGGCAGTCTGCCTATCCAGGGCAGCGCTGCGCTTGCCGTGGGTTGGTGTCCGGCAGCCCCGTTTGGGCTGGCGCAACTGCCGTTTTGGCAGGCGTGTTCGCCTGATGCCAAACTGGAGCGAGCGAGGCCCGGCGATGTGGGCATAGGTGCTATCGCCACTTTGCAGTTCCCCGCCTGGGGTTACTGCCCCATAGTAGGGAGCCCGATGAGACTGTGTCGCTTGACCCGCAGCCGTCTTGCAGTGGTGGCGTTGACGTTGGCTTTGGGCCTGGTCACCAGCTTTGGCGCCGAGCTGGTCGTGGTGCGCCCCGACGATACCGGCGAAGCGCTGGTTAATCCCGGCATGGGTTGGACGTTGCACTTTTACTCGAACTTGATCGAGAACTACGGGTCGAAGCTGGAGCCGTCCGATACCTTGGACGACTGGCCCGGGTTATCGGTCATTTATTTGCGGGTGCCTTGGGCCTACTTGGAGCCGCAAGAGGGGCAGTTCAATTGGTCCCTGCTCGATACGCCGGCTCAACGCTGGATCGCCAAAGGCAAACAGATCGCCCTGCGCGTGAGCTGCTGCGAAAGCTGGCTCCGCTACGCCACACCCCAATGGGTCCAACAGGCGGGCGCCAAGGGCATCAATTTCAATTTCGGTAAAGGCCCGGCCCCTGATGGCCGGCTGTGGGAACCGGACTATTTGGACCCGGTGTTTCTGGCCAAGCTCGACCGGTTTTTGGCTGCGATGGCGCGCCGGTACGATGGCAATCCCAATGTTGCATTTATTGACATCGGCTCGTTCGGCATGTGGGGCGAGGGCCACACCGGCTTCAGCAGCCGACTCAGCGATGAGCAAACGCTGGCCGTGGTGAAACGGCACATCGACCTGCACGTGAAGCATTTCACCCGCACGCTGCTGGCTATCAACGATGATGTAGCCGGCAGCAGCAAACCCGGTCGGCATTTCCCCGCCATGGACTACGCCCTGAGCAAAGGCGTGACCATGCGCGACGACAGCATCTTGGTGCAGCCGCCGCCACGCTCATGGTACCACGCCGAGATGGCCCAAGCTTTTTGGCCGCGCCTGCCGGTGATTCTCGAACACGAACACTACGGCCCATCCAAACAACGCGGGGCCTGGAGTGGCGACCTGCTGCTGCAGGCGGTCGAGGATTATCACGCCAGCTACATGAGCATTCATTGGTGGCCGCGTGAGTTCTTGGCCGAAAATCGTTCAACCATCCAACGGATCAACCTGCGGTTGGGTTACCGGATTCAGTTGAAAGAGATCGCCTGGCCCGCCGAAGTGCAGCTTGGCGAACGCTTCACAGTGCAGACTGCCTGGGCCAATGCGGGCGTGGCACCCTGTTACGCCGGCGGTTTCTGGGCGGTGACCTTGAAGGACCAAAACGGTGGGATTGTTGCGGTTCACGTGGACGAAGAGTTCGACTTTCGCGAGTTAGCTCCCGGCCCGCCCGGCCATCCGTCGGTCATCAAGCGCACGCTGCCCGTTACAGTGGCGTTGCGGCACCATGATCCACTGGGCACGCACGCCCCGCCAACTCGGGCAGGCCAATACGACCTGTTCGTTTCGGTCGGCCAGCGCGATGGCACACCGCGCTTGGCGTTGCCCTTGCCCAACCACGACGGCCAACGCCGCTATAAAGTAGGCCAGATCCGACTCCAGCCTGCGCCGGGCTCGAAGTAGCGCGTCCGAACCCCACATGTCCAGAGGCGTCAGGCACCCCGCATAGGGCCGTTGCTCCGGCCCAGGGTCTGGGGTTAGGAAACGCCCCGCTGAGGTTTTGCTACCGGATTTGGGGGGCGAATCTTGCAGGGCGCAATCCCCAATCTGGTCAATCGCGGCGGAACACCAGTTTGCCGTCCAGGTAGGTGCGCAGCACTTGCGTGCGGGCAACAGCCTCGTCCGGGCAGGTCAACAAGTCCGTGTCCAGCACGATCAGGTCGGCCAACTTGCCCGGTTCGATCGAGCCCAAGCGGTCCTCGCAGCCCAGCAGCCGGGCATTGTTGATGGTGTAAAGCTGGATGGCCTGTTGCCGAGTGAGCGCTTCTTCCGGATGGAGGCGCCCCTCATACCATTTGGCTCGGCGCGCGATGGCCGTGGCCATGCCCAGGAACGGATTGTAGGGATTTACCGAGCGGAGCGAGCCGATCTTTTGCATGTGGTCGGAGCCGCCCCCCGCGTTGCCTCCGGCTTCAAAGACGCTGCGCCAGGGTTGGAACCAGCGCAGCCGGTCGTAACCGAAATGTTGCACCAGAGTGCGGGTGTCCAAATAAAGCCAGACCGGCTGCACGTCCAGGTGCACCCCCAACTCCGGCAACTTCGAAATGGCCCACGGACTCATGAAATTGGCGTGCGAGATGCAGGGTCGGGTGGGACGGATCGGGGTGGTGCGATTGACCTCCTCGTAAGCCTCCAGCAACGCATCGACCGCGCCGTCGCCCACGGTGTGGGCGGTGAATTGCAGACCGGCTTCCACCGCTGTGCGCACCAGGGCCACCAACCGGTCTTTGGGAATGAACAGCACACCGCGATAGGTCGGGTCGCGAATAGCGTACAGCTCGCTCACGCCCCACGGCTGGCGCATATACGCGCTGCCCGTGAGCATGCCGCCGTCCAGGTAGGTCTTGATGCCAATGATCCGCAGGAACGGGTCGGGGGCCTTATACAACGGATGCTCGGCCACACGCCGGATGTTGCTCTGGATGTCGGCCAGGGAGCCAATGGTGTCGATGTGGTAGGACACAGCCATCCGCACGGTCAGGCCGCCTTCAGCGCGCACCTTTTGATAGACCTCCAAGTGGCCCGCGGGCGCGTCCCGGTCCGCCACGCTGGTCAGGCCCACCGAGTTGTAGTCCCGAAGCAGTTGCACCAGCCGCTGGCAGCGATCCGCCAAGGTCGGCGTGCGGCCCGACGGCCGCACCTTCACGTAGCGAGTGCAGTTGCGCAAGATGCCGGTCGGTTCGCCAGTTTGCGGGTCCTTTTCGGCAAAGCCCGAGCCGCCATCGGTCACTTTGAAATCCTTGTCAATGCCGCTGAGCCGCAGTGCCAGGCTGTTGAGCGAGGCGTCCGGCCCGGTGCGAAACATGACCGGATGCCGCGGCGCGGCCTGGTCCAGCTCGGCCCGGGTGGGATAGCGCTGCTCACGGAGTCGGGTGATGAAGACCTGTTGCACCACGATCCATTCGCCGTCCGGCAAGACCCGCGCGCGGCTGCGGATGTAGTCCAGCACCTCGGCGATGGTCTCCATGGGCGGCACCGGATGATCGAACTCCGTCAGCGCCGCGTTGATCGGATGGGCGTGCGAGTCAATCAAGCCCGGCAACACCATCCGGCCCTGCAGGTCCACCAGCTCGGTCTGCGGGCCTTTGAGCTGGAGCACCTGCGCGTCCGAGCCGACTTGCAGGATGCGGTTGCTCTGGATGGCCACGGCTTGGTGGAGGCTAAACGACCGGTCCACCGTCACCACTTTGCCGTTGTGCAGGATCAAGTCGGGTGGGGCGCCGAGTCCGGCCGACCCGGAAAGCGCGCTGTGGGTTACCACCACTGCCACCAGTGAATAGAGACTCGTTTTCATGGTCCGTTCGGGGTCAAAGGACCGCGCCAAACGCTGCCGCCAAAGGTGGTCACGTAAAGGCGCGCGTCGTCGGTAGGATCATACTCGACCCGTTGGATGTTGGCAAAAGGCAGCTCGTCGAAGGCCGTCCAAGTCCGGCCATGATCGCGTGAGAGCCACAAGCCCGCGCCCGGCGCATCTTCGGTCAGCGTCATGTAAATCCAGCCTTCGCGTTTGGGATGGAAATATCCGCCGAAGGTTTGCGGGCCTTGGCGTCCAATGCGGTGCCAGGTCTGCCCGCCGTCTTCGGTCAGATACAGCCCACCGGACCGGTCGCCGCGCCCTGCATCGCAGGCGCCCAGCAAAATGCGGCGGCTATCGCGCGGATGCACCGAGGAATCCTTGATGTAAAGCAGCGGCTGCGAGGCGTTGATGTGGTGCCAGGTCTCCCCGCCGTCGCTGGAGCGATACAATCCCACGCCCTGAGGCAGGAGCGGTTGCCCTGCCGCAGGCCGTTTGGCGCAAATGTTGGCCAACAAGGTGCCGTCCGGGTGCAGGATCACCCGATACACGCGCATGTTGGCTGGATGCCCCAGGCCATTGGTCTTGGCCGTCCAAGTCACGCCGTCGTCGGTGGACTTGAACACGCCGCCTTCGAACACCCCCGCGTAAAGCGTCCGCCCGGCTCGGCCCACGGCACCGCGACGGTCTTGACCCCGTCGGTCGCGCAATCCACCCGCGGCACGCGGACCCGCAGGATCGTTTCAAACGGCATCGTGTCCAGATGCCGCCCGGTGCGCTCCGGCGCGTAGTCATAGAGCGTGCAGTCCTGCCCGCACACCGGGCACTTGGCCTTGGCGCCTTCCGTCCGGGCCGGTTCGATCTCCGCGCGCTTGTCGCTCAGTTCCAGCTTCACCTGTTTCACCTACCAGGGCGACGCCACGCCCAGGAGGAGCCGATCATGTTTTTGTAGTTCGTTTTCCGAAAACATCGTCCGGCCAGCTTGCCAGCGGCGGTGTCCCCGGACGAGCCTTTCCCAGAGCCTCCACCCGGCGCAACGCCGCGCCCGCGGCGCGAAGTCCGGCGCGAAGCGGTTAAGGCCCACGACAACCGGCGACGACCGACTTCTCCGAAAACACCGCCATCCTCTCGGTCCTAAAGGCCCTTTTTGCCTCCGGTCTGACGCGCGTTTACTAAAAGGCTGAAGAACCTGCGGGAGCAGGGCCGGCCTGGAGTCATTGTCCAGTGGCGAGAGACGCGGGTAACCTGGATCAGCAAGCGGCACCCGGGCCGTCGGGCCAGGGGACTGCGGCTTTGGACAAGCCGGCTGAATGAGTCGAGCGCGCCGGCGATCACACCGGGGCCTTGGATGCGCCGGACTGGGGGAGAGACTGCATCGCCGGCCACGGAAGCGTCCGTTGCGCCAGAGCGAGATGTTGGAAAGCCACACGGTGGGAACGGGGCGCAGGAAATCCCGCCCGTGCTGCGGGTGGCGGCGTAGGTGTGAACGCAGGCGCCAGAGGTTGGCGGGCAAATGCAGGTGTGGCAAATCAGCTTTGTCAAGCTGTTGAGCCTGTCTCGTCCGCCGGGGCCATGGCAGCTTTTTTCAGGAAGATAAGTGGGGGAACCCCACGCCTTCAAATTCGGGCCGCACAGGGGACGCTATTTCGGCCCTTCTATGCTTAAACCAAAACGCATTCGGCTCAAGCGACGACGGCGGCGACGGGCACGCCCTCATGATGCGCGTGTCCAGGCCCGAACAAGTCTAGGAGTTCGGCCGCTTGCTGGCCAACCTGGCGCTGCTCCGCCACGCGCTGCCGGGCCGCGAGCAACCGCCCGCCGCCACGCTGGCCCGCCGCTTGGAGAGGCTGGTGGACGGCATGCCACAGCCCGCCCAGACTGTTCTGCTGCGGCCTGCGCTGGCCGACGTGGCCGGCCAACTTTACCACCGGTTCCGCACAGCGGACGACGCCGGGCAGCCGGAGCTGAAAGCGCCCCGGGCGCAGCTCGCAGGCACGTGGAAAACCTGGCTGAGCAGTCTGGGCCGAGGGGCGGAGGCGTTGGGGCCGGCGCAGGAAGCGGTGGAGCTTTGCCAGGCGCTGGCCCGGCAGCAGCCCGACGCGTTCAACCCGGATTTGGCCAGGGCACTCGGCGCGCTGGGGTTGGTGCTGGCGGCCAACGAGCCAGCCGCCGAGGCGCGGGCCTGCTTTGCCGAGGGTATCCGTGTGCTGACCCCGGTTTTTCTCACCCTCCCGGAGGCACACCAGGCATTGATGGCCGGGCTGGTGGAATGGTATCAGCAGCTCAGCGCGGAGCTGGGCGAAGCGCCGGATGCCGCCCTGCTCGGGCCGGTCCTGCCGGTGCTGGAAAAACTGTGGCCCAGCGCCCTTTAGACTGAATATTTCCTCGCGGGACCGAAGTAGCGATGGTCTTTAGCTGTCGCCGTGAGGCGGCAGACCTGCCCGCTCCCGGAATGTCCGCCGCGTCACCGCGGCGGCTACCAGAGGAGGGCCTGCCGGTAGGAAACCTGCGCGACGCCGGTCTAGCAAGTTGGCTGCAAGTGGAGGGTGGAGTCTGTGGCTCAGGTCATTCCACCATCCGGTAGAAGCGGCTGTCCACCGGTGGGGGTGTTTCCTGGTACTCCACCAGGCCGGTGGGGCCGGCCACCACGGTGGCCACGCGGGTCCACGGCCCCAACACGGTGGGGGCGACCTCGATGTGGTAGGTCCGCCCCGGGATGCCCACGAAGCTCACGTGCACCTCGCCCCCGGGCAGCAGTTGGACGGGCGGCAACTGGTTGCCGATGTACGCGGGGACGGGCGTGAGCAGGAAGCCCACGCTGTTTTGCCCGGGGCGGGTCATTTCACCGACAATTTGCCCCTGGTCGTTGATGTCATTTGCCAACCGGAGCACATAGCCGCCGGTGCCGCCCAGCACGAGGTCGTTGAGGTCGTAAAGCTCGAAGTCGTTCAAGGTCGAGGGCGTGCCGCCGGGAGGCGTGCCGCGACTGCGGATCAGGGCAGCGTGCTGGCCATCTGGGACATGGTAGTAGCCGACCATCTCGCGGCGGTTGTTGAGGGCGTCCACGTTGAACGATTCGTCGTCGGGCACCGCGGTGCGTGGCGGGCGTTCAAGCAGCTTGGTGACGGTGCCGTTGGCCTGGATGAGGAAAAGTTTGGTGGGGCTGCCGGCACCGTAGCGCCGGGCGGCCATGTCGCCCAGGTCGTTGACGCTGTCTATCCAACCCCACGGCTGAGTGGGCGAGAGGGCCAGGTCGGGGCTGAGGGTGTCCATGGCCGTACGGTGGCCGGGCCGGGTCGGATCGAAGAACCACCCGGTGGTCTGGGTGGGGATGTTGTTGGTTTCCGTGAGGCCGGCTTCCTGGAAGTAAGTGTTTCCGACGATCACGCCAGCGTTGTTGATGTCCAGCGCGGTGGCCCAACCGCGGTCCACTGCCCCGCGCAAGGGTGTGGCGCCCGTAAGCGAGCCCAGCAGTTCCCAGACGCCGGCGGTGGTGTAGCGATAGGCGAAGCGGGGCAAGCCGAAGCTGCCGCTGCCGGTATCCGTGGCGGCGATGAGCCCGGCGTCATTGATGCGGGAGAACTCCATCAAGGTCGCTCCGGTGGGATAGCCCAGGTTGTCAAACACGCCGGTGGTGTAGGGCGGCCACCAGCGCACCACGCCTTTTTGCGCGCCCCAGTCGAGGCCGAGTTCACCCGCAGCCTGACCGTGGTTGTTGATGGACCAGCTCCAGTTGAACGAGCTGTCCGAGGGGGTCATTCGCGTGGGGACGGCGTTCTGCCAGACCACGGCCGAGACGTCGGCCGGGACTTTGCCGACCGAGCCCCAGTAGCCGGCCACGACCCCGGCGTTGTTGATGGCCGTCGCCACCGCAAACCCGTTCGTTTCAACCGGCGGCAACACGGTCAGGTGGTAGTACAGCACGGACACCGTCACCTGCGCCTGGCTGCTCGTGGTGTAGTAGGGGTCCGAGACCTCGACCCGGTAGAGGCCGTGGTCCGCGGTGGTGACGTTCGTGCGTTGGAACGTGGTGCCGCCGGTTTGGACGAGCACGCCGTTGCGATACCAGCGGTAGGTCAGCGGGCCATTGCTGCTGGCGGCCGCCACTTCGAGCAACAGGTTGTCGCCCGGCGAAAGCTCCGGCGTGGAGAAGTCGGCGAAGAGGGTGAAATCAAACGTGGTCGCGGTCTGGCCCAGCGCCTCCTGGACCGGGGTGGGGTCGTCGTCCCGGAACAAGCGGTAGTCGAACGGGCCGGTGCCCGTGACCGTGACGGACAGGGTGACGGGGTCGCCGAAGGAATAGTTTCCGCCCACGGGGTGGCTGACGATGACCGGCCCGCCACTGCCGCCGAGCGCGTTGAATTGGTCCAGCCAGGCGGCCGGGGTCCAGGACTGCGTTTGCCACTCGAGTTCATGCCAGCCCGCGCCCAAGGACACGTTCACCTCCTGCCAGCCGGAATCGCTGCCGGGCGACGAGAGCGTCGCCGCCACGGTGCCGTCCACGCTGAAATCCAGGGTCCCGTCCTGCACCCGCCACCAGAAGGACACCACCGCTGGGCCTTCGACCGCCGTGCGCAGCGGGGTGGGGTCGGAGTTGAGCAGCGCCACGGCATCGGTGCCGTCGTGGGTTTCAGCGGTCTGCCGATGCCACCCGAGGGAGCCGGTGTACAGGTAACGCCAGCCCACGTTGGTGTTGTCCAGGCCCTCCGCGATGCCGACCCCCTCGTCCACCTGCACGACCATGGGCGCGGAGACCACCTCACCCAGCCCGTTGGCGCTGCGAAAGACATACACCCCGGGCGTGTCCGACGGGTCGCCCAACAGGTAGCGCCACCCACTGCCGTCGGAGACGCCGTTGTTGCTTTCGATCACCTGCCCGTCCTTCCGCCACTCGGTGTTGAACGGCGGCGTTCCGGTTACTTCGACCTGAAGGGAGTCGAAGCCGAACAATGCCTGATCCACGTTGCCCGATTGGGACACCAACGTTGGCGGGTCATTGCCCAAAACGATGCTGTGCCCGCCGCTTTCCCGGCTGCCCAGGCCATTGGTGACTTCCACCGTGTAATTCCCCTCATCCGCCGCGGAGAAGCCGGTGATTTCGAGCGTCTGATCGGTTTTGCCGGTCAGCGTTGTGCCGTCCTTCTTCCACTGATAGGTGAAAGGGGCCGTGCCGCGCGGGTAGGCCGTCAGCCGCACCGTGGCGCCAGCCCACGCTGACCAAGGGCCATCAATCCAGATCGAATGCGGCGCGGCGGGCACCACCGTGACGTTGAAGGTGCGGGTCACGGAGCCAAGGGCGTTGGAGGCGGTGATCGTCCACGTGCCCGAGCGGGCGGGCGTCGCTTCCAAACCGAATGACCAGCCCGAGTGGCGCGGGGGTGAACCGGGCGCGGGAGCTTCCAACGTGGTCGAGTTGGTCCACGTCTGGCCAGCGGGGGTGGTCTCAAGCATCATCGGCTTCTCGCCGAGCAACGCGATGGGCGGCTGGATGGTGTAGCCCTCGCCCACGGTCAGGTCCGGCGGCGGGTCGGGTAGGAACTGCGGCGCGCCGGTGGTCGGGACAAAGGCCACCTCGTCCACGTAGGCATGGTTGTCCGGTTCCGTGCCGGCGTAATCGTAGTTGCTCCACCAAAATTCGAGCGTGCCCGGGCCGGACGGGTAATCAATGGCCACCGGCTGCCACGTGCCGCCGGGGAGGAACGGCCCCACGTTGACGCCGTTGGCAACGATGGCGAAAGGGTTTTCCTCATACGCCCGCCCGTGCCGTCGCCAAAAGATCACCGTGCCGGGGCCGGTGATGCTTTCCGTGCGCAGCTTGGCGGTACCAAACAGGGGCAGGGTGCCCGACCGGGCGGCGTCCACGCCGTCGTGCGTCACAGCGGTCTGGCCGGTCCACACGCCGCCGGGAACGGGGGTGCTGCCGTCGGCGGCAGTCGCGGAGGTGGTCCACGTCCAGCCCGGCGGGGAATCGAGGGCTTCTTCGAGGGTTTGCGCGGGCGAACGCACCGGCAGCAAGGCGGTGGCAACCAGGGCGACCCGGAGCGCGCGCGCACACGTAACAGAAAACGACAGCTTCATAGCGTTCGGGGGGCAATACGGGTTTCGCCGGCGGAACGTTACAGGGCGCAACAATACTTCCCTGAGTGAAGCCTGCTAGGCGGCCAAAAGCCCGCCAGGGGAGACGTGGCCGGACCGCGCGTTTACCAGTCCAACCCCATCTCCGCCAAGCGTTCTCGCAGCCGGGCCAGGTCCCACAAGGCCGCGCCGGCTTTTTCCCCGGGCACGGCCAGCCAGCGGCCGTCCGGACTGAACGCGGGTCCTCGGACCATGGGCGGCGCGGGCAATTCGGCCAGTTCTTCCCAGGTGCCGGCGGCCAGCAGGCGCACGGCGCCGTCGTTCTCATGCACCAGCAGCAGGGCGCCGTCCGGGCTCCACGCTGCTTGGGGATAGTTCACCGAGTGGCGCGGCAGTTCGCGGACCGCACGGCCAGTGTCCGCATCGTAAAGGACCAGCCGCTGGCGGTCGCCGGCGATTAACCAGCGGCCATCCGGGCTGAGTTGGAGGACCTCCCAGCGCGGGCCGGGCCACACATGCCGGCGCCGCAACGGCTCGACCTCCCAGAGCGTCGCCCCACCCGCCCGCGCGCTGGCCGCCAGGCGCCGGCCGGCGCGGTCCAGGTCCACACGCTCGAAGCCCGCCTCTGCTACCGGCTGCCATGCTCCGCCGGCGGCGGGCGCGCCCTGCCACACTGCGCCCCCGTCTTGTGTGATCACCGCCAGCCGTCGGCCGTCGGCGCTGAGGGAAAAATCCCGCACCGGCCCCGGGGCCGGCGGGCCGAAGGGTTGCGGCGCGTTGAACTCGAGGCGGCCGAGGGCGTTGGTTCGCCACGACTGGAGCCAAAGTTCCGCGTCGCGCGCTGTCAGGACTCCGCCGCCGGGCACCGCGCTCAGTTGGTGCAGGATCGTCTCGTGACGGCACTGGCCGAAGGACGGTCCGCCCGGCGACCAGACCATGAGGCAGTCGCTCCCTGTGCCGGCCAGCAGGCCGGTGTCGGTGAACACCATGGTCCAAAGATCGCGGTTGCCCTCCGGGGTCGCCGCGGAGGCGGGCGGTTCGAGCATTTGCAGAATCCCATCTTCGACCATCTCGAAAGCGTGCCAAACATCGTCGGCCCACGATTGAAAGAGCAGTCGCCGTCCGTCCGGGCTCAACCGCAGTCGGTTTCCAGCCAGCGGCAGGCGCAGGACCGGTTGCTGCCGGGCCACGTCCCAGACCACGGTCTCGTTGTCCCAGGACTGCGTGACCAGCCAGCGCCCCCGCGCATCGAACGCCGCCCCCACCACCGCGGACTGATGCCCGGAGAGCAGCCCGATCTCCGCGCCCGTGTCGGCATTCCAGATTTGCACGAGCCGGCCCAGCGACCAGGTCACGAGCTGCACACCGTCCGGGTGCCAGGTCACTCCTCGGATGGGCAGGCCTGTGTCCCAAGACCGCTCGGCCTGGCCGGTGCGCAGGTCGGTCATCGTCACCCGCCCGCCTTCGTGCCGGGCGAAGCGGCGCCCGTCCGGGCTGAATTGGATGAAGGCCAGCCAACCCTGACCTTCGAGTCGGTGCACCTCGGCCAACGTGTCCCGGTCGTAAAACCGCACCGCGCCATCGGCGGCATCCACCGCAAACCACCGCGTGCCCGGCACGACGCGCCCCTCGCGAGCCCCCCACGGCAGCCGCAGAAGTCGGGGCTGGGCGGCCGGCGGTGCAACGATCCCGGCGGCCGCGTGGGCCCGGGCCTCGGTGTAGGGCGGTTGCGACGCCAGGCGCCAAACCCGCAGCTCGTGAGTGGTGTAGGAAGCGCCGAATTCCTCGCCGTCGGGACTGAAACTGAATTGGTGTGGCACGCCGCGGTCGCCGGCCGGCAGCCAAAACAGCGGCCGGTCATCGGCCAGGTCGCGGATGTGGAAGTTGCCCGCGGCATCGTTCGTGGCGTAGCGACGCAGGGCGGCGTCGAACGCCACGGGCTGATTGCCCAAATTCAGCGTCCGCCAGTGCCGTAGCTCGGGCAGGGCGAGCGCGGCAACGGCCTCACGGCGGGCATCCGGTCCGGGCTGCAGCCGGACCGCCCCTGAGATCGCCGCTAGCGCGGCGTCGCGTTGGCCCGGCCGGCCGCTCAAGCGCAGGGCGTGCGCCTTGGCCAGCAACGCCTCGCGCAACTGGCCGCGCCGCTCCGCCTCGGCGCGTTCGGCGGCCTGCCGACTGCGCTGAATCGAAATCGCCGCCAGCGGCCCGCCGATGGCCAGCGTGAGCAGCAGCACGGCGGAAACCGTCAGGGCGGTCGCCAGACCGGGGCGTCGCCGGCACCAGCGCCAGGCGCGTTCGAGGGGCGTGACCGGGCGCGCCCGGATCGGCTCACCCGCCAGCCAACGCGCCAGGTCATCGCCCAATTCCCGGGCGCTGGCGTAGCGTTCGCGGGGTTCTTTGCGGAGCGCTTTCAGGCAAATGGTCTCGAGGTCGGCGGGCACACCGGGCTGCAGGCGCCGGGGCGGGATCACTTCCTCTTCGAGCACCAGTCGCAGCACCGCGGCGGGAGATTCGCCCTCGAAAGGCGGCCGGCCGGTCAACAGGTGATAGAGGATGGCCCCCAAGCCGTACACGTCGGTCGTCGGGCCCGCCGCTCGACGCCGGCCGGCGGCTTGTTCCGGTGCCATGTAATGCGGCGAACCCAATACCTGATGACTGAGAGTCAGCGTGAACGCGGCGGCGTCCTCGATCCATTTGGCCAGGCCGAAGTCCGCGATGTGCGGCACGCCGGCTTCGTCCACCAACACGTTGGAGGGCTTCAAATCCAGGTGCAGCACGCCGTGCTCGTGCGCCACCTGAACGGCGCCGGCCAGCGTGCGAACCCATTCGGCGGCCTGGCGCGAAGGGACGGGGCCTTCGGCCAAAATCTTGCCGAGGTCCCGTCCCGCCACGTAGTCCATCGTGTAGTACGGCTCGCCACCAACCTCCCCGACCTCGTAAATGCTCACCAGATTGGGATGCCGCACCGCCGCCATGGCCCGCGCTTCGGCCTCGAACCGCGCGCGCGCTTCCGGCCCGGCTCGAGCCGCGCCGCGGAGCACCTTGAGCGCTACCACCCGATCCAGGCTCGGATCGCGAGCGCGGAACACCAGCCCCTGCCCGCCCCGGCCGAGTTCCGCAAGGAGTTCGAAGCGGCCAAAACCGCGACGCTCCGGCGGGATGGGTTCGTCCTTGGCTGCCTCCGGTATCTCGCTCGGCTCCGAATCGGCGGGTTCCCAAGCCTCCGGCGCCACCGCCGTGCGCAGCAGACACGCCGGGCAGAGCCGCCATCGCCACGTGTCAGGCAATGGCGCCCGACAGCGTGGGCAAGTGGGCAGCCGGGACGCTTCCTGGGTCATGCGCTCACCAACACTACGAAAAAGCGAGCCGCGGTGTTACACGCCGGGCACACGGTTCAGCCGGCGAAGATGGACAACAGGTGCCGCAGTTCGGCGTCCACCTCGGCCGGGTCGGCCAGGGTCTCGGCCACCTGCTGGCGCAAGATCGCGCCGAAACGCTGGCGCAACCGATGGACCGCGACCCGGGCGGCGGTTTCGGTCAGCCCGAGCGCCGCACCCGCGCGGGCAATCGTTTCCCGGGCCTCACCCCAGACGTGGTCCTTCAGGCCGTCGAAGAGGGCCTCCCGACCGCGCGCGGCATATTCGGCGCGCAGCGCCGTCAATGCGCGGTCCAGGACCGCCAGCGCCCAGGTGCGTTCGTACACCGCGTCCGGGGCCAGTTCCGGCGAAGCCAGGGCGCGGTAATCGCGCTCGGCCTCGGCCACGTCCAGCGACAGCGGCGGGCGGTTGCCCCCGCGTTTGAGGGCCGTGGCGTGGTCGCGGGCGTCCGCCGCGAAGTTTTTCAGGGCCGCCAGCAGGAAGTTGCGAAACCGCCCGCGTTCCGGGCAGGCGTAAGCGAGCAGCCCGCGCTCGAGCAGGCGGGCCAGAAAGGCCTGCGTGAGGTCCTCGGCGTCTTGAGGGCGGTGGCCGCTGCGCCGCAGGTAAGCGTACAAAGGCGGCCAGTAGAGGCGGCACAATTCCTCGAGAGCCGCCGACTGGCGCGGCGAGCCGGTCTCCGCGGCGGCACAAACCAGACTCCAGTCCGTGGTGGTAAAGCAACCACCGGTGTGGCGGTCCGGGCTGGCGATGTTGGGCTGACCCATCGCCCTAAATTAGCCGCCCGTACCCGCGGGTCAAAACGGGCCAATGGGGAGCGTAATCAGGCCGCGCCCCTGCCGCTGGACGGCACCGCCAAGTGCGGGGCCAAGAAACGCCCCAAGGCCAATTCTCCCAGGCAGACAAGTGCCTGAACCCCAGGGTTCCGAATTCGGGCTGCACGCGGGAGGGCGTTTATTGAGGCTCGCATAAACGGGTGACATGGTTTCACAACGGAAGCTCGGCCTGGTGCCAGAATGCCCGGACCAGGGTGGGGCGGCGTTGGCTACGGCGCAATTGACGCTGCGCCTCCCGCCCGAGCTGGCCCAAGTCAGCCGGGCAGAGGTTGGCTAGGCCGTGCTGCTTGAGATGGCCCCAGATGGATTCGGCGGAGTTGAGCTCCGGCGCATAGGCCGGCAAGTGGGCCAGGAGCACCGCCCCTCGCCCCCGCTCCACCCAGGCACGCACCCGACGGCTGCGATGCACGGCCAGCCCGTCCCAGATGACCAGCAGCTTGCCCGGCAGTTGCCGGCGCAGATGCCCCAGAAAATCCACCGCTTGGGGTGCCTTGATGCTGCCCCGGTAAAGCCGGAAGTAGAACTGCCACCAGGTGATCCCCGCCATGACCGAGAGCTGGCCCCAAGCGTGGCTGAACTCCAGTTGCGGGGTCTGGCCTATGGGCGCCCAAGTGTGCACCCCAGGCGGCCGCTCGGACAGGCCACTTTCGTCCGCAAATACCGGGGTTCGGCCCTCCTTCAGGGCTATTTTAGCGCCGGCCAGGTGTGCCTTTGCCAGCGGGCAATAGCTGCTTCCTCCCCTTGGCTGGCTCGGCCAGGGGGCCGTGGGACACTCCAGCCCATCCGGCCCAAGAGGCGCCAGACATGGCGCGGATGGAACCGCTCGCCGGGCTGGCGCCAGATGACTTCGGCCACCCAGGGCAGCGTCCACAGGTCGTTGAGGAAGCCATGGGCTTGGGCCCCTTGGAGCAGGGCGTGGCCCAGTTGCTTCTTTTGTCCCGCCGAGAGCCTGGATGGTCGGCCCAGCGGGCGGCGCTTCCACGCCCCCCAACCCCGAGCCTTCCGCTGCCACTCCCACCGCATGACGCTGGTGCGGCTAACGCCACAGCGTCGCGCCTTGGCCGCGACTCCGGTAGGCGTGCCGCGCGGCAGCAGCCGTTGCATGTCAATGCCGCCGTGAAAGGTTAGCCGGTCGCCGAACGCTGCCTTCAGCGCTTCCGGCTGCATCTGCGGGCCGGTTGGCTGGATCGGGTCCAGCACGTCCACCCCAAGTCCGATCAGCTCCGGAATGAACGCGTCAATGGCGCCACAACTGTGGAACAGCACCCAGCCACCCAGGCTGTGAATCCGGTCAATCATCTCCTTCAAATACGGCGCCACAAACTGCCGGAACATCGCCAGCGAAATCAGCGGTCCGTGCTGACTGCCCAAGTCGCTGATCAGCAGGTAAAAATCAATCCGTCCCTCCGTCAGCTCGGCTGCCCGGGTGTAGTCTTCGAGATAAAAGTCGGTGAACTTCCGGCAGAGAAAGTGCGCCCAGGCCGGGCGCTCGACCAAATCCAGAAAGAACTCCTCCCATCCGCGCACCAGTGCCGGGCGTTGCCAGACGTCGGCAAAGCCGTAGAGCAACGCATACTTTTCGTAACGCTGGCATTGGGCGCGGAGCTGAGAACGGTCCAGGCAATCCGGTGACGGCCAGGGAAACGCCTCCAGCTCAGTCAAACTGCGTGCGCTGGCCAGAGCGCCTTTGACATCGTGGCGCATCGGGCCCCAAGGCGTGGGCTGATAAACGAATCGTTCGCCCCACAAATTCTGGAACAAGCCGTGGCCCAGATCGCGTTCGGGCGGCCCCGGCGCCTCCAGGAGCCGCACATCAATGCCCAACTGGTGCAGCAGCCGGTCCTTGTCGGAGTGGCCCACGTGCGTCAGCAGCCGGTCCCACGTGGGTGGCTCGGCCCAGAAATCGCGCGGGGTGCGATCCGGCTGTTCGTGCCGCAGGGCGGCCAGGACACGCTCGCGTGGGGTCATTGGCCGGGCTTGGGCGCCAGAGG
>Ga0078972_1001367_pt1 | contig 92028 bp, 83 predicted proteins | sample YelNatPaOPGAMG01_FD_67568 | JGI IMG/M metagenome (GOLD analysis project Ga0078972, IMG submission 67568) | Hot spring thermophilic microbial communities from Obsidian Pool, Yellowstone National Park, USA - OP-RAMG-01 (SPADES assembly) (version 2) | ecosystem: Environmental > Aquatic > Thermal... | reverse complement strand
TTCACCTTTTCATTGCTCCTGAGATATGATTTGTCCGATTCAAGATCACCCTTCATTGTATCGAATACCTGTTCAACCTCTTCACGTGACTTGTACTGCTCGTATATTTCTGATGGATTCCTATCCATATCAGATATGATTGCAAAGGCGCATGGAGATATTTGGGAAATGTATTTTTTGCCTTAAATTGTCGGTATAAAACAAGGCTATTCACAAATTCGTGAGGGTAAAGATGATTGAAAATTACTTTCCCACGATATGAAATGCTGAAAAAATTGGAGGTCTATGATTTCTCTTCAGTTAATGTTATTTAGTATCTGAGAGGCTCTGAAAATAGAGAGAAATGATATTCCACTTTGGAAGGCAACGTCCAAGTAAATTATATTATCCATAGGCTTAAAGCTTCATAGCGAAACTAAGCCCTAGCATTTTGTTTATATTTTCTAATCAGCGAAATAAATGAAAAAAATAATAAAATGACTAGTTACTCCTCCTCTTCCTGAGATACAGGACTCCAATTACAGAGACTATGACTGCAGCCAGAACAATACCGATAATCAACAAGGTAAGATCGTTACTGGTCGAAGGATGCGTTGAAGGAGTTCTTAGGACGCCGTACTGTTCGAAAGCAATTGATGTATTCATCACCAGGATAAGGTTCTGGAAGGAAGTTGTAGTATGCCAAATAGCCAATAACGAATAGTTAGAGGCGCCTGTATTCTCCAGATAAATCATGGGGTTATCGTTAACTGAGCTAGAAGAAACAAGCACAGTGACCTTCTTGAATGTTGTCTGAGCAAGGAAAGTCGCATTTGAAACAATTATTGAGTATGTACCAGCACTTACCGTTGTATAAGAAATAAATATATTACCAGAGGAATCAGCAGCAAGTGAGATGTTGCCTGTTATATTTGATTGTTTTGCCATTTCAATTGTTGATACCACATTGTAACTGGTTGCGCTGAATACCTTGACCAATATCGTTTGGTTATTCAATGGCCCTGAGTAATAACCAACGGCAAAATAGTTATCAAACGCGGAAAGAGATGCAGTAGAAGCACCGGTGAACGACAGCGAATAATTATTGACAACCCTTCCTGACTGTATCTGCTGTATGTGATATGAATAGGAACCATTCGTTCCTTCGTTGCTCATAAGCAGATATATGGACGAACCAGAATAGGCGGCTGATATGAAATCTGTTGATATGCTCTCAGAGAAATTCACATTCCAGTTGACTCCGTTCATAGATGAAAATACTTCAACGTTGCTCTTAAGGAGCAAAACGAGGAATAATGAATCATTGCTGGCGACAAGCTGATCAGTGATTGCTCCAGAACTACCACTTATTGAGACGGGAGAAACCCATGACCTGAGATTAGATGAACTCGATACATAAACTACTCTTGCTCCTGAAACATTTGAAATGTAACTGACAAAGGTGCGGTGGTCAAATTGTGCCATGCTTGGCATGTTATAGTAAGTGCTGTTGAAGTAGGACTTCTGCGTAATACTCACATTACTGATCGGAGGTAGCTTAATTGGTTCCAGGGTCGGTATGTGATGAACTGAGTACTGTAGTGCCTGCTGTTGTGTCAGTGTACCTTCACCAACTGTAGCTGGTGCGATGTAATCATAGATGTTTGAACTCCAAGGAGGATCTCCCCCTCCTCCTTGCCATCCGCCATTCGAGGTGTTGCTTGCATCTACTATTCTCCAGCCATTTACTCCATATCCATCATAGGATCCTGATATTATTGTATAATTGTAATCAAGAGGAGTAGTTCCTATGTACGCCAGCGGAAATACTGTTGTCACAGTAGCCGATGTATAGTTAACTGAAACAATGATTCCGTTCGTCTGCTGACCTCCCTGTGTAAGAGCGTAAGTTGCAAACCCTGAAATGTAGAGTTCAGTTTGCCAAGGTTCAGTAACATTTGCATTGGGCCCCATTCCGAGCGATTTAGAGCCAGAAGAACTTCCATCTGAAATGAATATGTTAATAATCTGATTACTGAAACCGTAAGCTCCACTCCAAATATTCCAAAGCTGGCCAAAAGTGAATTCCCATTTCATGTCAAAGCTGTTCATTGAGACATTGATCCACTTAAGATCCAGGGATGTGGGTGGTATCTGGGTCGGCTGTTCCGGATAAGTATAATTACCCGGACCATTGTCTGGAACTGTGTTGTGAATAGAAGATACCGGCGTGTATTCAGCAAGTGTAAGTGGAATCAGCTGATACATTGGCGAAACCATTGAGTACTGGCTTGAAGAAGTGTTTGATGCAAAAGCCGCCATCTCAAAAGAATTGCCTGGAACGTAATTCAGGTAGTTGAAAGGTATCAGGAACTGAATGGTCGTTCCAATATAGGCTGGTACATTTATATCTTGAGTCTGATAAGACCATGTTCCTATTCCAGTGGACAAATACACATTATACTGACCAAAGCCTCCCTTAAATGTCGACGGGGCTAAGCTTACCATGTAGACTGCAGGGAAACCGATGTTGAGAGATCCAGCTGGAGTCTGGAAAGTGGCAGATTGCACATCCATGCTGATATTGCTTGAATATCCCTGGTCAGGTTGCGAAAAGAACAGATTAATAGACGAGCTGGGGTTGGTTATATAAGAAAGTGGATTGCCCGTAACGTTAATCTGAACAAATATGTCGCTTGCATCAAACGTCAGGCTGACATTATTTATTCCTGATCCCGGCGTCCCGTTATAGATAGCGGAGTTGGTCCATGAATTCTGATCGTTAAGGGCAAATGCCAGTCCACCCTGCTCCTGCTCGGTATATTGTGGGTAACCATTCAGGGTCGGTGTTTCTGTGGTAGATGTATTTACAGTTTTAAAAGGTACCAGCGGCTGCATAGGAGATGCAACCAAATATGATGGAACAGGTATGCTAAGCTGTTTCAAGGCATAAGCAAGGTCAGATTTGAAGAGATAATCGAACGGAAGTGTATTCGAGCCTCCAATCGTCCAAGGAGCCATAGTGAAGTACCAGTCAGATCCTTCAGCGTCGTAAATTGCATTCCATGCCCTTGTAAGGTTTCCCTCTGGAGTATTGGCTGTCATGTTCTGCTCGAAAGGAGTGTAATTCTGCAGTTGGACTAGATTATGCTGTTGCTGATAGTCAACCACCATTGATCTGACATTCTGCAACGCCTGCCAGTAAAAGTCCTGAACGGTATCTCCAGACCACTGGGTCAGGTAAATATTGCTCTGATATGGCAGTGGAGCACCAGATCCAGGGTTCCAAGAAGCAGTAGCCAAATGATATAGCTTCTGAATCTTAATATCATGCTGGGCAGCGAAATGCAGGTACTGAGTTGGTGTTACAGTTCGTATAAAAGACGCGTTCTGCTCAAGCGCGGTGTAAAGATCAATCAGGAACGGAACACCATCTTCAGCAAATGGAGACATAAACATCCAGTTCTCGCCATCCAGTAAAACAGTTACGACAGTCTGATTGTGATGTTCCATTGGAATGGCGTTATATATTGCCTTTAGGTAATTTATAAAATTGTCAACTGCCGTCCATGTTGGCTCAGACCCATAGTTAAAGCCCCACTGCCCGGATACGTATCCATCTCTGAAAAATACATATGATGTGGTATTGTTAGGTCCAACTGCAATGTATGGTTGATAGAGATTTTCCATAGTTGTTACATTCGATCCCGCATCACCATAAGCCTTCGCAGCGACGCCGCTATCATCTAAAGTAGCCTGTGCAGTTTGGAACCAGGTAGCTCCGGAGCTGTTAACGGCCTGAATCATTCCATACGAAACTGCAGCCTCAGGTGCATAGAGACCTGATGGATACTGCCCGAACAAACTATTAAATTGACCGAAACTGATATTTATTTGTGCCATGACATCCGAATAATAGGAACTCTTGTAGATGGTACCAGACGGACCGGAAATATTGGTTGCAAGTAATAAAGGCACAATTGGATGATAGAATGGACTCGTGAATAGTTCAGAATTGTTGCTTCCAGAGGGGTTTCCAATAATATCATTCCTGAATGCAGGAATTACTTGCCCTGTAAGCCATTTTGAGTACTGAAGTATCTTAACAAGATCAGACTGATTGAACGATGTTTGATTATGGAATCCCCAAATAGTGCTGTTTGTCCAAGAGGATCCAAGTTCACCTTCAACTAGAGGGGTGCTGATGTCATAAAGGAACCAGAGAACCTTAGCATTTTCGAATTGAGTCTCGTTTAACCTTTCATTCGCTACCCACATGGAATGAAGCTGTGAATAGAGATGGGAAGCTGGTTCATCTAAAGCAAATACATATGCAGGTATACTGAAATAATCTGAAGTAAGTGTATTGTATAATGACTGATTACTATTGATTTCCGACCAGGGAATGAAAGCACCCTGAATATAAGTATCATTAAAGTAGGGATCTGTTGATATATTTACCAACTGGCTTAATAAAGAACCTGACATTTCATAGGTTACATTAATTTTAGGAAACATATGGAGAATGAGTGCCTGTTCAATATATTCTGCAGTAGCATGTGCTTCTGTCCAGGGCAATACATAGTTGTTTGAGCCAACGACTTTGTACATTGGCTGGTGATCATTTAAAATTATGTTGAGATTTATTGGAACAACCCCCTTAGAAGGAGGGGGCGGAGTAATACTTACGCTCTTTGATTGAATGTTTGACAAATTAAAAACGTAGGAATCGTTGACTGTGAACATACCTTGTGTACCATTGTTATACTTGCCAGTCTGATAATATGGGGCGCCAATCCCTACCCATGGACCATTTCCATTTCCGACCACAAATGCAGATAAAGAAATGTTAACACTCGTGTAATTTCCAATAGCATATAAATCAGAGAAAGGTATGGCTAATTCTGTAGTATTGTGAGCACTATCAAATTTATAAGTAAGATTAACCTGCTTCGCCGAGGCAGTGTTATTGCTTTGGGAAACGCTGGAAGTGACCGAGTAGAGAGCAGGGGTATCATATGTTGAAGGACTGCTAAAATAAACGTCAAATACAGCATTCACGGGCTCTGTAAAGTTGATAAGTTGCTTGCCACTATAACCATTTGCTTGTGCTAGTTTAGAAAGGTTGTATAAGCCATATCCACTTGAAGTATCATTCGACAGAAATATCATCAGGTTGTTACCATTCACTGTTTCATTAAGTCCAATGAACAAATAAGTTGTGTTATATGCAACGTATAGATCTGAAATATTGTTTTCTGATGTCCATAGCGAACGAACGGTGTTATGGAAAATCAGGTCACCACTGAAATCAGCAGAAACGTTCCCAGTGAATATCACATTCTCCTTATCTATGTGTGCTGAAATATTATAACTTTGAAAGCCTCTCGAACTGGATGTAGAAGAAAACGTGGCTGAGAACATCGAGACAACCATTAACAATGCTATTATAACTGAAATTATACCAACAACTCGGTTCCTCATAAAAACCAATCTAACAATACAAAACGAATATTATTACTTTTAGGCTAATTTGAATCTTGGGCGTGTTGATCTTTACGATGTTTTCTGATATAGTCCGATTTTCATTGGTTAAATTAAGTACCAGTAAAATTAAACTTGAAATTGAGCTAATTTGATTCATAGCAGCATGAATATCAAATTTGAGATTAAAACTAAAATAGACTATACCTAAGGAAATAAGAAAAAACAAAAATGTTAAAGAATTGAGATTATCAACATAGTAGATAAAAGAATTAGTTTGCATCTGGGAAATGGGCCAGATGCACTTAATTATGAACTTACTTCTTTCTCATCATCACAAGCACTGCAGCAGCAACCACTACTGTCGCAACTATGACACCAATCAGGACATATACAAGATAGCTTGTCGGTTTTGCAGGTGTTACCGTGGTTATCTTCTCAAAGACTACTGAGACAGTGACTGAGTTGTCGTTCAATGTTATTGATCCTGTCTTTTGCTTATAGCCGTTGGAAGAAGCAGTATAGTTATATGTGCCGTTCGTGAGAGAGACTGTTATTGTTGAGTTTGTAGAAGATAGAGACTTTCCATTAGATAAATTGACGTACCAAGTGGTTCCTGTGGGCAAGCCAGTTTCTGTGAAGGTAACCGTGAAGGTGAGAGGAACAAAGGACAAAGATACTGTTTTGGCAGATCCGCTTACAGTAATCGAGGATGAAGAAACAGATGGACCATAGGCAGGATTAGTCGTTGAAACCGAATATGAATAAGTTCCATTCGGCTCCATAAAGCTTATTGTGGACGATGTGGTTGTATTTGTTGCGCCATTAAGGACTACCGACCAGGTGCTCCCTGCAGGCAGGCCTGTTTCTGTGAATGTGACTTTATAAAGAACTTTGCTAAACGTAACCGTGATAGAGACTGGGGCGCCGTTGACAGTGAAAGATGATGTGTACGTTGGAGAGAATGTCTTATTCTCTGTAGAGACGGTGAATGTATATGAACTGTTCATCAGGCTGATCGAATACGATGACGAAGTTATGGGACCTGAAGATGGCATTCCTGTTATGTTCACATACCATGCAGTACCTGAAGGCAGACCTGTTTCTGTGAATGTAACATTGTAGGTAGTTGTTCTGAACGTTATTGGAAGAGCCGCTGGCGCACCATTGACAGTGAAAGATGATGTGTATGTTGGCAAGAATGCCTTATTTGCTGACGAGACGGAGAAGTTATATGAACCGTTCATGAGGCTGACTGTATACGATGACGAAGTTATGGGACCTGAAGATGGCATTCCTGTTATGTTCACATACCATGCAGTACCTGAAGGCAGACCTGTTTCTGTGAATGTAACATTGTACACTTCAACGAAAGTAACATATATTGAGCTTGGTTCACTATAGTTTATAGCACCTGAAGAAGGTTCAGCGATGAACGAGGGATTAGTTGTTGAAATGTTATAGGAATACTGTCCATCCGGTTCATTGAATGTAATTGATTCACCTGTTGTTGAAATGGTTTGAGTTCCAAGTGTCACAGACCATGTTGTTCCAGTTGGCAAACCTACTGCATAGAAAGTCAGGGAATTTACAAGGGTCACTTTTGATAGATTGACAGTTGTGTTATTTGAAGTAACAGTAAAATTCCCTTCTCCAGTGATAGGATCCCCATAAACTGCATAATATGAGCATACAGTTCCGATTTCGAAGAGCTTGTAGAATTTAATACTATTGACACCAGATGCAATCAGGCCGTGTATAGCAATTGAAATATTCGCATTATAGTTCAACCCAGTCACAAATGTTACATTTGCACCTGTTATGAACGAGTCTGGGAAATAATCATAACCACTTGCAATTAGACCAGATTCATTGAAAGGTTGGACAAGGTTGTAGTTCCAGTAAGCATTTCCTGTTGTCGTATTGTTCCAATGGTCAGAATATAATGCAGGAGTACCTTCATAAAAATTGTACTCCGGGCTGAATGCGGGTGTTTGTGTTATGAAAAAATTACCGTATATTAGATTTCCACCGCTATACATCTGAAGACCGTACTGAGAAATCCCATTGTCAAAGCTCGAGTCAAATGCCAGTTCCTGGTTGATGCTATTATTGTTCTGATAAAATACAAGAACGTTCAAGCCAAAAAATTCATTTTTGGATATTGTAATCTTTCCTGTCTGGTATGGAGGGTTGTAAACTAATAGGCCAATTCCAGATGAAATGATTTCATTTCCTACGAGAAGGACATTTGTTGAGTTCCAGATCATAATCGAAGCATCGTTAGCAGAATCTTCGGTGGAATACCAAGTTATAAATTCGCCGTTTATTATACTTACATTTGATGCATCATACAGTTCGGTAGGAAGCATATTAAAAGATGGCAATGAAAAGCCATATACTTGATTAAATGTGCTTATAACAAAGCCCCAGTATCCTAGGTACTGAATGTCCATCGAGGAGCTCAAAATTTCGGTATAGGCTGAAGTGTTGCTCAAAAGTGTACCTGGAAAAACAGGGAAAAGAAAATCATTGAACTGACCGAAGAGAGGATTCAGGACGCCATTAGCATATATTATATATGGATTTGCAGATGTTCCATTTCCAGACTGTGCCAATCCAGCTAGTTGTGAGTTTGAATAAGCGATGATTGGGGTATACACACCCATTGATGCATTCTTCGTCATTGTTACATTGGTTACTCCAGTGTTTGAAAGAATTCCAGATACGGGGTTGTAGTAGTTATTCAGTACCTGAAACATATAACTGGCTGTCGGCAACACAAAAGTATTGGACGGGGACCAGCCGTACATCAAGAACTCTGTTGCGAGCGTAACGTTACTCTGAACAAATACAAAAGGAGACAACGAAATCGGAGTCAACTCAATCGTGTTGACGTAATTTGTTATATTGAAGTAATTTGGGTATGCATTCGGATATGTTTCGGGCTGGTTATAGGGAATTCCTGTACCAACGTAAAAACCAGATCCCCCAATGACAAATGCTGCCAGGCTTATATTCAGCATTCCGTCTGTATAGGCAGGACCTATCTCGCTCAAGGGAACCATCAGTTCTGTACTATTTCCAGAAGAATTGAAAAGAACACTATATGTGATTGGTGAAGCTGATATAGAGGATGCACTCTCTAACGATGTTATTTTATCCATTTTGTTTGTGCCATTAATGTTTCCGGAGGAGTAATAGACTGTAAAGATATCATTTGCAGCCCTGCTCAGCCTCGTTCCATTAAGTCCCCATGGCGAATACGTTGACATGTTCGTGGCGCCATAACCGGAATGGGTATTGTTTAGTATATACAGAACAAGTGAATTTCCACTTATATACTCCTGCAAACCAATGAAAAGATCGGTCTTATTGTAAGCAACGTACAAATTAGTTATATTATTTGTTGGACCATAACCTGAAGTGCCTGTCTGATGATACAACAGCGCACCAGAAAAGTCCTTTGACACGTTACCTGTGAAGGTGATCGTGGTATTCAAAGCATGAGTGGTAGGAGCCTTGTATTGAATACTGTACTTTGTCTGACTGAATGTGTTATTCCAGAGGCCATAAACCAAAGAAGGACCTGTCTGGAGATATGCAGTTGACCCGCTGTAAGATACATCTATACCTGTTGAAGTTTCCCCGGTTTCGGATCCTATGTCGTAAGCTGCCCTAACGTTATTATACTTTGATGTGGACGCGTTCATGTACTCAAGGTTCAGTGTACCATTGATCTGAGAAATATCTGCAGTACTTCCGCCGCCTGGTCCGCCTATCATTATTTCCGCATCATATGGTATATATCCTGTCGGATTAAGCTGTGTTCCGCTGACATAATAATGAGGAGCTGGTGCAGAGTATGATGAGGATTGACCATACGTTGAGTTAAAAATAACTTCATCAAAAGTCCCACTAAGATGATCCTGTGGAACAGAATAGTTGAAGAAAACCGCACTGTTTCTATCTATAATAGTAGAATTAAGATATACGTTAAGACTGAGAGGAAAAGTAATGTTGTATAACTTACTAAAACCATAGTGATAATTAAGGTTTTGACCACTATCATTTGCAACAGCACTAGAATATAAGATCGTGCTGGGGTTCATGACAGCCGTCGGTGATGAAAAGTTCCAAATGTTATCCAAGAACTCTATCGTATTTGTTCTTGGACTGAGGAATATAACATTCTGAGTCCACATGTTGTAGCTTGAATTGCCTGCTAGTGCCACGTTGTTCAGAACTGCATTTAGCTGCATGCTGACAGACTGTGGTGAATTATCTGGCAAATAAAAGTCTGAAAGGTTCTTAAGGTCAATGGATGCCATGAAACTGCTTGTTGTATAGTTATATGTGACTATTTTACCGGATTGGTTCATAAACCCATAATCTCCAACACCCATTGGTGCAGGGGATGATGCATAGCCGGGTGTGACATGCCCGCCAGTTATGGTGGATTGTGAGGAGTAATCTGGCAGATATAAATATTTCATGGGTATTCCCTGCTGCTTGGCCTGCTGTAACACAGATTGCTGCAGCTTCTCCCTCTGAGCCAGGGAAAGAGCCTGTACTTTAGATCCCACTTTACTTGCCGGAGGAGACACATGACTTATACTAACACCTGTGCTGGAATGTGAAATAGTTGACCCAACAGAGGAAGCATTATTTGCAGAAGTTGAGCTATTCTCCACCAGAAATACCATTCCAGAGAGCACCATCACTAATACCACAAAAAGGGCAATTGAAGCTTTGAAGCGGTTCGTAACCATAGATTGATATTACTTAGTTTATATATTAATCTTTTCTAACGTGAGGGTGTGGGACACAATTATTTTTTACCCTTTTCCTGAACAGTTCCAGGATTCTTAGTTATTATAACATAAACTCTCTTCCCAATGTATCTTCTTGGAATATCTGCCTTTCCTGATGTACCGATTGGTGTTACTGTTCGTTCCAGAAATCCTTCAATCTCGTCCTCTTTCAGGACGAGCTTTCCATTATTCAGCTCCAGTCTTCTCACCATTATGATGGATATCTATAGATAATTAGTAACCTTTCGTTGCATAAACATCTATGCCAAGGATCATGGACAACGACATTTGGTACAAGCTGGAGGAGATCAACAGCATCCTTGGAAGGAAATACAAACTGGAACATCCTGAAGGGGAAAGAGACTGGAGAACATATGAACATGGATTATCCAGAAGAATAAAGATGGCCATTAAGGATCTTGATCCCTTTGTAAATCAAGCTGTATCCACAATACACATTGTACATGGCCAGGGACATCCACAATCCCTCACCTTAGAGCAGAGGGTCAAGCTGCTCCTGATCACCTATATTTTTACGTATTTTTGATCACTATATCCATTATCCTCCTCTGCAATGCTGTTTCCGCAACCATTGTTTCCCATTTGAAGCCACTCTTCCTGTCTTCCAGGTGGACCCTGTATCCGGTTCTGAGTATTTTCAGAGCATCACTGCCTGAAATATGCATGTCCCTCAGGATATAATCAAGATATGCCAGTACTGCATATGCAAGGTAGCACATCCTTATATGCCCTTCAATGTGTGATTTCAGCCACACCCTTACAGGCCTGGGGTCCAGGACACCCTTCATCTGCTTGAATGCCCTTTCCACGGAATCCTTGTCATAGTATTTCCTCACAGCATCACCATCGGCCAGTCCTGTGTTGTGGTATATTACATATTGTCCAAGATACCCGGCGATATCCTCATTTGATGAATGCTCATAATAATGTGCCTTCTTCAATGCCTCCATTGATGGATTGAACACTATGATCATTTTACCGTTCATGTATTCAATGCTTTTGCAGTACACCTCGGTGTTCTTGAGCTTCACCCTGTGCGCCTTTGTGTAAATTTCATTCCTGTCAGCCGTGTTTATTATCCTCTTTATGTCGCCGGTCTTGCGCAGGCCGCAGATCATGTTGAATCCTAGTTCAATCATTCCACTGATCCTTGCTGGATCTGACATACCGCGATCCATTACTATTGCAGTGTACCCATTGACCCACAGGTCCTTGATCATGTCAGCCATGATCATCCTGTTTGATGTGTTTCCACTGTATATGCGATGCATGAGTGGAAAACCATTATCCTCTGTTACTGCAAGTGCTATCTGCATGATCTTCCTGATTCTTCCCTTCTTTCCCTTCCTTGGCATCGATTCAAGTGAATCGCCTGTGAAATATGTATCTGTGACATCAATAACAACTGTTTTCCTGTTGTTCTCAATTCCCATGAATATGGAAGAGATCCTGTTTTCTATTTCTGTGAAATCAAGGCCATTGATTTCTGAAAGTGATTTGTAGAGTTTGCCTGTGCTTACATCCTGCATTCCGAGGTACAATGGTATCTCCGTTGTTTTGAGGTAATCCTCCATCCTGTTTATTGCAGGCCTGTCAAGAAGCTGTGAGTACACCATTACCATGGATTCCTTAGGTATCAGTGTGCTGAGGTTCAGCTTCCATGCTATCCTGTGCACTGCCTCAACGTCCATGGACCTGCGGACATTCATTACCCTTATATCATCAGAGTTTACCGTTCTTGCAGGTGATGCATTGATCTCCTTGCCTATGTAGCGGATGAACTCCTGCTTCACCTTTCCATTGACCCTCCTGCTTCTTGCCTCGGCGAAGTATGTCCCGGACTTTGTTTTTATCTTTCTTATGTATGACGTAGTGAATAAATACACACTACATACTATTTACATGTTTCCATGGAATAAGTGAAAATAAGCGTCAGCGAATGTAGTGTATAAAATAAGTTAAAATATTGGTAATCAACAAAGCAATCTTTATGATATTCGGTCTTGCCAGAGAATATCATCAGGATTTTACGATGAAGCTGTCGCCATCTTTCCCCAGTAGGCCAGAATAAATACCCCACTCTATCAGCGTAAGTTCCACGTCATGGTGACCGGTCGGAGAGTTAAATGTCTGAACGCCCTTTTCCTGAAGTGTCTCCAGAAGTTTATCAAGCTCAAATTCTCTAAGGCTGAGGGCAGTCTTGAATGGTTCAATATTTCTCAGCGACTTCTTGATTAACTCTTTCCGAGTCTTTATGCTTGATTTGATTAGCTCCTTTCCCAGAGGGGTTATTGAAAGGTCACCTGTTTCAAACAGTACAAATCCAAGCATTGATGCGGTATATACAATAGGCATAAGTTCGTCAAGATCCACTTCCATCTCTTTTTCAAGCATGTAAAGGTCAGCCTTTCCGTCAAACATGTTGTTCAGAACGTAAAGAAGACCTATCAGATCGGCAATTCTTGAGTTGGGATCAACTACGTCAGCCATTTTAATCACCATCCTGCAATATGACACAGGCAGTGAATTCGTTGCTTATGATAACATACCCGATTAAGGCTTGAATCATTCCTCTATCACTCCGGACCACCTGAATGATCTAGTACAGAAAAAAACTGGAACAGAATTGCTCTCATCTTATACAAACCTTAATTTTATTTTGAATTTAAGCATTCTGTTTGTACCTATGGCGATAATTTAGCGCTATGCTTTCAGCCGTATGATTATGGTTTTTTCCTCTATTTAACATTATGGCCGGAAATTTATACACTTTACCGACAGTTTTGTGTAATATCACAAAGATAATAAATAAAACAACAAAGAATGGACATTCTTATTACACCGTTGTTAAGGGGACTTGGGTAAACGGTAAGCCGGTGTGGGATTACATCCGATAACTTGAAAAATCACCAAAGTCAATAAATGTATTCAATCTGAACTGCTGCTTCAGTATCTGACATACTCTCCTCTGCTAAAGCATCGGAGGTTCTCACTTTTGCACTTATTTGCGCATCACTTCTCACGATCAGGCGGGTTTTGCGGGAACCCATTACGGAGTTTTGAGTCGTTACTGCCCTGAACGTTGCCTCTCCGGGGGTATCAGTGCTCCCTTTGCATGCATCCCTGTCTGCATGCAATCGAGATATGTCTTTATCCTGTTCCTGTGTATGGACATTGGAAGAGGGGCATTCTCAACCTTATCACCAGATCCTGAAGGAGCAACCAGCGATCGAGGATTTAGTGGTACGACTTTCTCAGAGAGGAGTTTCGTACGCAATTTTAAATGCTTACATGAAAATAAGCATTTTGCAGTTCATCTCCTCTCTAAAGGTCGGAGATTTTCTGCTCATACATCTGTAAGAGCTTAAGTTTTCATGAAATGCATCCATAATTTGATTCCAGGCGTAAGATTGACTTGATGGATTTTGATTTGGAATGGATAAGCGTGGACTCTGAAATTGTCTGCGCTTAGTGGAAAAATATCCCAGTCGATCCCAGCTGACTGAACCAGAAATATCCCTCCAAGTCAATAAGTGAAGGAGGTTGAGAACTCAGTCGCCTACGTAGATGATGCTTGATCCATTGTAATCAAAGCCGACTTCAACTTCCCTCAGGTCGTGAAGTGCTTCCTTTACCCTGGATCTCCTGTCCGGATCAACTATAAAAAGAAGGAACCCGCCGCCGCCAGCCCCGACAAGCTTCCCTCCATACGCTCCAGCCCTGATCCCCTTTTCGTATAACGCTGAAATGGAATCGCTTGAGATCCCTTCTGCCAGTCCTGCCTTAAGTTTCCAGTTCTCGTCAACCAGTCTGCCGGCTTCCTCGAGATCACCCCTGTTCAGGGAACGGGGAAACTCTTCTGCAATCTGCACCATTCTTTCATAGCTTTTGAGGTTCAGGCCAATGCTCTGGGATTGCTTCCTGTGGATATCTGTTGATGCCCTTGTCTTTCCCGTATACAGAAGAAGGATGGCAGATTGAAGTCGCTTCAGCTCGGTCTGTTTCATAATAATGGGTGTAACTTTCACGGATTCATCGGGCTGGAAAGTGAAAGACCTCACGCCCCCATATGCGGCAATGTACTGATCCTGCTTTCCACCGGGCTCCTTCAGTATTTCGCGTTCTATCTTGACTGCTTCCTTCGCCAGAGTTGAAGCAGACGCGAACTGACCTATGTAGGAGTGCAGGGCATGTAGGAGGCTAACGAGGAAGGTGCTGCTTGAACCCAGACCCGTCCCTTGCGACGGGATATCGGATATGCTCACAATTTCTATACCGCCATCTATCCCGAGGTATTTCAGGGCTTCCCGTACTGTTGGGTGCTGTATTTCGGCGACAGTATCCACTATTTCAGTCCGCGAATAACTCACCCTGATCTGAGAGTCAAATTTCTTGTTTACGAGAACAAATATGTATTTGTCGATAGCGGCAGAGACGCAAATGCCCGGGCCATGGTACCGGTAAAAATCTGCAATGTCTGTACCTCCACCAACGAATGTTATTCGAAGCGGGGACCTGGCCATGTACATTGAGTTCTCTATCATTTCGCACCATAATACTCTGCAAGCATGCGGAGACCTGTATCAAGGTCTATCTTTGCCCTGAAACCAAGTTTCCTGCTCGCTTTCGTGGTATCGGCAAGCGTCTCCATTACATAGTTCTTGACCGGCATCTCAATATATCTGGCGTCAATCTTCGTTCCAAGAAGATTATTTATCTTATCAAGCAGTTCATTCAGTGAATAATTGACCCCAGAACCGACGTTGTAAACCTCAAATCCCTTCGAATTCGATGCCCTCAAAAGCGCATCAACCACATCAGTGACGAAGACAAAGTCCCTTCTCTGAGTACCGTCGCCATATATTACGGGCTGTTCCTTCTTTATAATTGCCTTCATGAACTGAGTGGCAAGATTTGCGTAACCATGCTTTGAATCCTCATGATAACCGTAGACAGAGAAAAACCTCATCGCCGATACGTTCAGGCCATATAACTTGTAGTAGAGCTCAGATAGTCGCTCTGCCTCTATCCTTCCTTCTGTATAGTAGTCGGTGACACCCGGGACGATATCCTCCCTGTGCGGTGGTTTTATTCCATTATATATGGAAGATGTTGATGAAAAAACTACGGGGCAGTCATTCTTCCTTGCGAGTTCAAGCACCGATATCATGCCATCAATCACCTCCGCCACAAGATGAGGATTCTCCCTGTACATTGGAGAGGCGGAATAAAAGCCGAGGTGGTAGATGCATGAGACCTTATCCTTTATTTCCCCGATGCTCCTGGCATCCTTGTTCATGAATTTTACACCTGATTTTTCAAGGCCGGCAATATTGTCCTTCGATCCTGTGTGCAGGTTATCGACGACAATAACCGTATTGTTCCTGGAAAGCGCCTCGACGAGGTTGCTGCCTATGAAACCAGCGCCGCCTGTTATTATTATACTAGAATTTGTCATTTCATGTGCCTTATCGCTAAGACTAATAAAAAAATGATGACTGTTTTGACTGCATTAAGGATATTCGGTGATGTGCCAGATCATTCAGGATATGATTGTTGCCTTGTTAATGATGATCTTGTTTACAGGCCTGTCGCCTGCATCTGTTTTTGACGATCCGATCTTGTCAACAACATCCATCCCCTTCACGACCTTGCCGAACACCGGATGCTTCCTGTCCAGGTAGTTATTGTTTACCAGATTTATGAAAAACTGGCTCCCGCCGGTGTTAGGGCCTGCGTTTGCCATTGAAATTGTCCCACGATCATTCCTGTTGTTTTTCGAGAACTCATCCTTGATTGAATAGCCTGGTCCTCCCATTCCAGTGCCTGTCGGATCTCCTCCCTGTATCATGAAGTCCCTGATCACCCTGTGGAATATGACGCCGTTGTAGAATCCCTTCTCAACCAGTTTCCTGAAGTTACCTGCGGTTACCGGCATTTCCTTCTCAAACAGTTCTATCTCTATATTTCCCATATTGGTCTCTAACAGAGCTTTTACCATGAGACTGATAGGGTAACTGTGGATATTAAAGATAACAATTAACCACCGCAGATAGCCTTTATATCAATCCCTAACGCACAAACTATATTTCAAAAAGCTTTCCACGCGGAAGCTTTTCTATTCCACCCAGATCCAGTTCCTTGAAGTGACTGGAAAAAGCCACGCTGGATGAAAAGATCAGTCGCATTTTCTGGTTGCCGGAAGAGTATAACATTGAATTCTCCCCGTAGGGTTTACCTTCTGGTGCGTCGGTATAAGCAAGTCCCAACTTTTCTCCTGACAGCCTGTTATAGGAGACCATGAAGAGGTTGACGATTGACTTGACCGCTTTGAGATCGTTAGCTGTCTTTATTGCCCGCAGAAGTTTATTCCTCGCATTACCGGGCTGCAGCATGAAGAGATCGAAAAACACCTGCGTGTCAGATTCGCCCTTCGGAACCTGTACCTGCATGTATTCTGCCAGCCTTGCCTTATCAAAATCCCCATTGTGGCTCAGCCAGTATTCAGATTCCGCATCGAATGCATGAAATGGATGATTGAACCCGACCCCGGCAGGCTCGCCAGTGCTTGTCTTTCTCGCATGTATCATAAACAGGCCATCATGTGCCTCGACTCCATGAGCTTCATAAACTGCCATGGGACTCTTGCCATATTCAATTGTCTCGTGGATGTTGACGTACCCCCATCCGTCTCCGTGCCTGTAAATTGTTCCATCAGGTTCCTTGTTGAGAGGGTCATTGCTGCATACATCCTTAAAGGCTGACATCAGCGGATCGAACATATTTTCGAATTTGCCCTTCAGGAGCATCATCCTGCACACATGGAGCGATCGCAGGGCTAAATTAATCTTTTCTCACATGCATACCAAATGCCAATTTCTTTATTTTCCCTTAACCTATATATCTTGGAATAACAAAGATTGCGATCAGCAGGTTAAAAAGTACGATCGCATCCAGAAGAGTATAGAGCTTGTTTCTCTCATGCCCGAATGTTACAAGCGCGTCAATCAGTACTGTAACCGGGGTGAAAATGAGGACCCACAGGCCTACGGATATGAAATAAAGACCATCTGCATGCAATAGTCCGTTGAGGAAGTTAGCCGGCAGCAATGACTTGGAGGTTACCGGATTTTCAGGGTTGTAGTAGTTGGCTATCTGTGATATGGTCATACCATCGCCTCCACCCCTGACAAAGATAAGCACGACACCTGCAGTTATCATAAACAGGCTTAAAATCACACCGGATTTTAAGATTAGACTAGTGATTGAGTCCTGGTCAATTTTAGGCATGCCTACTGTCCCTCCTTACCTTTACGTATAGCAGGAAAAGCAATACAATTGAGATAAATATTGAGACGGCAAAGCCAATGTATGAGACTGTGCCCGTGGAAGGCAATCCCTGTTCCTTTACAACACCGCTGAATATCATGTCTACGCCCAGAAAAGCCAGCACCCAGAAGAATATCCACCTGATCCTTACGTTCGTGATCCTAACGAGAATCTTTGAACCAAGATAGGCACCCGCCAGTACTCCAATTGCGGTCGCAGCAGCCAGGAATGGCTGGATATAACCGGCGAACCAGTATATTGAGCTCCCGGTGGCGGCTGTTATCCCTATCATGAAATTGCTGCTGGTGGTAGTTACCTTCATGGGTAGGTTCATTGCCCAGTCCATGCCCAGTACCTTCAGGGCCCCGCTGCCTATTCCAAGTAGACCGGATATGAATCCTGCGAAGAACATGACTATTTCTCCCAGCCACCACCTCACTGCATGGTAATCCACCTGTTTTTTCAGTTTCTGATCGTAGTACGATCCGTAAAGGTTGAATACCCTGGTTGTCCAGTCTGGCTTCATCTTCTTGGGAAGTTCAAACCTTGCACGGTTGATCGTAGGAACAAGGGAAATCAGCAGGACAAGGCCAAAGATAACATATATTATCCATATCAAACCAGTTTTATAGACAGCGATTAGTGTGATACTACCAGCAATTGCTCCGGTTGTTGTCGCTACTTCAAGCCCTATCGCAATCCTGATGTTGGCGATCTTGCTTTTAGTGTAACCAGAGGCTGATCCCGCTGAAGTCGCAATGGTAGAAATAAGTGAGGCCCCCGTCGCAAACACAATCGGAATGCCAAGGAATAGCGTAAGGACCGGTACTAGAACTGTCCCCCCGCCAAGGCCCGTAAGCGAACCAAGCAACCCTGCAAGGAATCCTGCAACAATCACAGATATGAATGAAAGGAGTATTGAAACAGGATCCATTGGCTTGTAATCACATTATTTTATATTATATTATTCTGAAACCAGTTTCAGATATTTCACCAGTGTGAAATATTCTCTTCCTTCTCTTTAATAAAGGGATTGCGAAGATTGGAGTGGATAAACGAAAACCACAACAAACTGTCTACCTGTACGCGCCTGAATTGAAATATTACACACACTGAAGGGAAGAAGAGGATCGGTTGGGTCTGTCGCCATTATGAAAAAATCCCGTGACTATTCGCTATACCTATTTATATTTTCTAAGTATACATAACTATGTCACCAAATATCACAGATCTGAGATTGGGAGAAGATCTCCTGAAAAGAGGCTTCGCAAAGATGACGAAGGGTGGAGTTGTAATGGATGTTACAACTGCAGAGCAGGCGAGAATAGCGGAAGCTGCCGGTGCAGTTGCCGTCATGGCCCTGGAGCGTGTTCCCGCGGATATAAGGGCTGCTGGAGGGGTAGCCAGGATGGCGGATCCAAACAAGATCAAAGAGATCATGGAGACGGTCAGCATACCCGTGATGGCAAAGGTCAGAATTGGTCACATTTCTGAGGCCTATACACTGGCAAGTCTGGGTGTCGACATGCTAGACGAGAGTGAGGTTCTCACGCCTGCTGATCCATTCTTCCACATAAACAAGAAAGATCTGAAGATACCTGTGGTATGCGGAGCCCGTAATCTGGGCGAGGCGGTCAGGAGAATCTCTGAAGGAGCCGCGATGATAAGAACAAAAGGCGAAGCCGGAACCGGAAACATCATAGAAGCGGTCAGGCACATGCGGGTAGTGAACGAAGGCATCAAGATGGTAAAGGGAATGAGCGCTGAGGACCTGAAGAAAGTCGCATCGACCATGTCTGATAGCTATCGCGTTGTAAGAAGGGAAATATCAAACCAGTTCTTTGGTGATGAGAAACACCTGGGTGACGACGATCTTTTTTACGGAAAGAGCGGAAAGCAGATCGAGGCGGAATTATACCAGGTACTGGATCAGATCAAGAAACAGGGCAGGCTTCCGGTCGTGAACTTTGCTGCCGGTGGAGTTGCGACTCCCGCAGATGGAGCGCTGATGATGAAACTCGGAGCCGATGGCGTATTTGTTGGAAGCGGGATATTCAAGTCGCCTGATCCACCGGAGATGGCAAAGGCAGTGGTAGAAGCCGTTGAAAACTACGAGGATTACCAGATAATAGGAACAGTCTCGCAGGGATTGACTGGAATGAACGGATTGGACATAGAACAGATGCCCAAAGATATGAGGCTGCAAGAGAGAGGATGGTAATATCCTTTTCAGTCTCCTTTACATTGTTGAAATATTCGTTGTTCTAATCCTTCTATTCGTACTTTCACAGCTTTTCGGTATATTTGACCTGAAGGGAGGAATAGGTGCAACCATAATCGGCGGTATTATTGTTTTTTCGACAGACATAGAATGGCTTTCCCTTATGCTCATTTTCGCGATAGCATCCTTCATTGTTACCAGGATGTGGTTTTCGTACAAGAAAAACCTTCAGGAACAGGAGGGGAAACACGGGGAACGTGGGATCTCGAACGTCTTTTATGCTGGACTTATAGGTGTCATAATTGCTCTGGCAAGTGCGTTAAGCAAATCCGCCCTTCCATATGATATCCATTTCTTCGAGCTGTTCGCAATCTCGTTTGCAGTGATAACTTCTGATACTTTTGCCTCAGAGGTCGGGGTAATAGACTCGAAGGTCCGCCTGATCACGAACATGCAGAAGGTCTCACCAGGAACAAATGGCGGTGTTTCAGTGACTGGTACGCTTGCCTCGGTTATAGGAGCCCTGATCATAGGGATTTCATTTTCACTGCTTGCTTATGATCGTTTCATTCTTTACAATGTGATCTTTGTGAGCCTGATGGGTTTTGTTGGAAACATTGCAGACAGTGTACTGGGAGCCACGCTGGAGAGGGCAGGAAAGTTATCAAAGGGAGGCGTCAACCTCTACTCTTCCCTGTTTGCAGTTGTCATCTCCATAATTATACTCAGCCTGTGATGCTGCCCTGCGGCATTGAAAAGTAATTGTCTTTTTCAAGGAGCATGGCCTCCTCGAACCCCCTGAACCTCATTTTCCTGTTCAGGCTGTAACCGAGCGTATCCAGTTCATGTATCTTCTTCTTCGCATCATCCATGAAATTATCATGACCAAGGACATAATCTGAATTTAGCCCTTCCCTTGCATGTTCAACTGGCCTTATTCCAAACCTGGATGCTGTGAGTGATCCAAGAAGCACAAAGCTGTAGCCTGGTGGAAATCCAAGGGCAGAGGTACTGGATGATATTATTGCGTCGGTGAGGAGAGCCAGCTCATACCCAATCCCGACTGCAGGCCCGTTGACCAGCGAAAAGACTGGCTTGTTTATGGAGTGAACGGTCCTGATGAGCGAATGTGCATAATCAAAGAATTCACGAGCGGCACCATCTTTTTCCTCGAGCATTATTTCCTTGAGAAAGATCTCATTGATGCCTGTGATTGCAATGCTTCTGACAGTCTCATCCATGTATGCGATGCCAACAACCTGCAGCAGCTCTTTGAACAGGCTCTGCCTCGATCTACCTTTGCTGTCACATCTCATCACAATCAGGCCGATGTTTTCCTCTTTCCAGAATGATATGTCATGAAATCCATGAGTCGTTATGTTACTACTCATGGTATTCTACCAGTCTGTAGACCCTTATTATTATGCCCGCCAGAATCAACACTATCCCAAGACCTATTCCAAATTCCATCGCCTGTGTTATGGGGTTCAGCGTGAACATTATGTATGTGAGGATTATCGTGACGAAAGCAAGTACTGCCGATATAGCTATACCAGAATTTTTGCTTATCTCGAAAGGTGCATGAACAACTGTTTCTTTCTCGAGCCTAGCGGTGTAGTCGGAACTCTTCATTACTCCAAATGCAACAAACGAAGTGACTCCTCCTGTGAAAACGGCTGAAACGAGGTTAAGGCCGTTCGGGTGAGCCATGAAGGCAGCAACGTTCTGTGAAAAGACAAGCATTGCAGCTATAAAGATGAATATGAATGCAAGGTATGAAGTAAGGAGTTTATTCGATGTTATAACAAGCCTCCCTTTCCTGTATTCTCTGGAGACCAGCAACATTCCGACTATGACAATTACAAATGGTACAACAAATATCACTGCTACCGTAGTCATGGATATCTGTATACCTGGAGACAGGGCTCCCCATGCGGAAAGGACAACAAGATAAATGAAAGTCAGTATACCAATGCCCGTTATAATTGGCCTAGAAAGGGGATGGCGGTCATTACTCCTGTCAATGAATGGAAGAATGAGAAGATATACAGCAGGTATGCCCCCAAAGATAAGTGAGATAACGAAATATGGCGCAAGCCCGTGAAGCGGCCCGACCTCGTATGGTATGATGTTGAAGTCGACGGCCTTGTATAGGAAGAGCAGGAACCATGGAGGATAAGCAGGTATCACCCCGCTCTGCACAAGCGGAATCTGCGCCGGGGAAATTGGGAAGGGGGAAAACAGCACCGGAACGTTGGGTATAACTGCGATAATTGAAGGTATAAGAATTATAAGTCCAAAGGAGAACATAGCCAGTTGCGTCATAAATGCAAAGTTATATGGCCACCACGGCCTGTATTCAGGTTTCTCCTTATCCACTGCCGGAAACTTGTGATTTGAGTCCTCGGGTGATGGCATAATCGTATTTGATTCTGCCAGATAGAAGTGAAGGATAAAAACAAGTCCAATAAGGGCCGTGAATATGATGTGCCAGCCAAGCATTCTCATGAATGTGCCGGCAGCAGTTCCATTTCCGAAAACAATAGTTTCCAGGAAAGTCCCCAGTAGCGGTGTAGAGGCAGCAATTCCCCTGCCAACATCAGTAGCATCAAGGGAGAGCTGGTCACCAGTCATTGAATAACCGAAATATGCCACTCCTAGTGTTAGTCCAAGCAGTATAACACCAAGAATCCACTGAAGCTCCCGGGGCTTCTTGTAAGCTGCAGTGAAATAGTTCCTGAACATATGAACATATATCAGCACAATCATGGCATATGCGCCATAAAGGTGGGTGGAAAGAATCAGTGCACCATAAGGCACACTCGTGATAAGAAATTCTGTCCCGTTATATGCATTGGATGGGTCGTAATATAGCAGCAGAACCAGACCCGTTATAACCTGATAAACGAAGGCCATCGATATCAGCGCTCCCGTCCAGTACCAAATGCCTCCCTTTCTCCTCATATAAGAGGGGACGCGTTTTAATGGAAGCTCGTTTATATGGAGTCCCTCAAGCCCTATTAAGCCATTGACTTTATCCATTGCATTCTTGGATATTTCTGAAACCTTGCCAGATAATGATTTATCCATTTATTTACCTCAACCGCTCAAATATGAAGCCTCTGTGGTGCTGCCGCTCAATGGGTTTCCTCCAGTCAGGTCGCTGACCCGACCATAGATCGTGGGTGATCCTGGAGTCATACCTACAGCAGTTAGTGTCTTGTCGCTATTGTAAGAAAGGACAACCGGGGGGAGAGGGTGCAGTGTTGGCCCAGTAATAACTCCAGCCCCTGCGTTTGGATCATATGTGCTGCCGTGGCATGAACAGTGTATGTATCCAGGATTCGTAGATCCTGTATAGGGTGTTCCGATTACGCTCGTTCCCGGAGGATAAAAATGAATTTCTGGAGGTGTGCATCCTAAGTGCTGGCATATCGCACTGAAGGCAACTATACTATTGTTTGGGCCAACTCCGGCGGGAGAGTTATACGTCCCACCAGTAGCAGGTATTGAAACCTTCGTAGATGGGATACTCTTTCCCAGATTCAACAGAAAATTAGGGTCATTGGAAAGGGGGTAGTCAAAAAGGAATGGTACGCTTGTACTGACAGGAATGTTGTCTGCAATGATTGGCTTTCCACTGGTATCAACTATTAAAAGGGAGGGGAAACTGGTCAAGCCTACAGAAGGAGTGACCAGATTACTGAGACCTTCCTTCAAAACACCTGCGACTGCCGCCCCTGCTGAAAGAACTATCATTGCCTTAAGAAAAGTCCTTCTCGACTTGTCTTGAATTTCGTCTTCAGGCATTATTGCACTGAATTAATCAAAGTGTTTAAATTTTGTTATCTCTCACCACTGAAAAACTGGTTGACCCATACTTCCATTGATAAATGCTTTCTGTTGTTGAATTGTCTTGTAAGAATTTTTCCCCGGCACAATAATTCCATTTGCTTAAGATGCCTGTTCGACGTATATAATCAATATTTGTTGTCATTATCTACTACAGCGGGACCAACGAATGATACGTCCTTTTACACTGCAGCATCCAACCATTGACCCTTCTTAATGACAATACAATTATACCTAGCAATAATTAACCGTCCACTTCACCTGGGCTCGTAGTCTAGTGGTTATGATACCGCCCTTACAAGGCGGTGGTCACCGGTTCGAATCCGGTCGAGCCCATCGAGAGAAATTGCATGTTCTCCAAACTGCGCGCTGACAGATACCTATGCCCGCATTACCCTATAAACGTAATACGAATTAAATATCCCCGCAAGCTGATAGTAAGGGGATGGGAACTTTACAATGTGACCGCCTATTGTGGCATTAAGCATCCATGACTGCACAATAATATAGCTGATGTTGTACTTTGTTATATTGTATAGCGAGGAGTTGCTCGTTGAAGCAATGATTATGTCTAGGCCGGCATTTCTTTCCTCGATCTGCAAAGAACCTACAACAAAACCAGTGTAGACGATGACCCTTGCGTTGTCCTGGGATGAGATGAATGTGCCTATATTCGGAGCCAGAACGGTACCATTATTGAAATGTGTCTGGCCATACTGAATCAGAGATGGACTGTATTGAAAGTCTCCAGAACTGTAGTATGATACTGTGTTCGAAGCCAATATTAACTGTACAGGAGCCATTATCAACAGAAACGTTATGATAAAAATGACTATACGCTTTCCCCTCAATATCTTCAGGTTACGGTATATTCCTGATTTTCTAATGATTCCAATGTTTTTGAGCACTATAATCATCAGCATCGTATAAGAGAAGAGCATCATCCTACCTGTCAAAGTTGGATCATATAAGAGGAAGAATAGTCCACTTGAACTTGCTATGAGTGCAATAAAGTATGAATCCAGTGGCTCAAAATGGCCATTCCTGAGTGACGCAAAGAGTTCCACCAGTGCAAGGAACAAGATTGGAATCATGAAGGGTACTGCCTGAAGGAGAACCACTGAGTTCCCTACCTCAGATATCAGGCCAGTACCTGCAGACAGTGTTATTGTGGATGCTCCAACCACAAAATGAATTCGCGGTATCCACCAAACTGCTCCTGCAGCTCCTCCTACAAGGAGGAGAATAAGAACCATGGTTGCTGACCTGAAATTTCGCTTTATGAGGTCAAATAAAATTGTACCTGCAACAACAAGCAATGAATAAAAGTAAGTCAGGTCATGCGTGTATGCTATAACTATGAATATAATCGACGCGAATGGAAGCCATCTTATATTTCTCTCTCTCTGTTCAATGAAATATAACATCAATATCAGGAAAAAGGTCGCGATGATGTCCGGATATCCTCCCCAGGACAACTCGTAAAGTGATGCATCAAAGAGTATCAGCAAACCAGCGGAAAAAAGAAATTCCATCCCGTTTTGAAATCTCCTGAAATACATGGCAAGGAATAATGTCTGTATTGATGCAACCGCTATTGCAAGATAGAAGAGCTCGTATATCGATGCATAGGCGGGAAGATGGATCAGGTGCCCAAGCATGAGATTGACAGAAGATATGCCGAGAAAAATGAGCGGAGGATATATGTAAGTGCTTCCCGGATAGTACAATGTATTTCTTGCTGGAACCCACCCGCCATTCAGCTCAAACTCACGAACAAAGGATGCGAACTGGCCCGCGTCACCTGTCGGAAAGCCCACACGAAGAAAAATTATGGACCTCGAAGCAAATGCTAGGACAAATATGATTGTGGCGTAAATATAGATCCTTCTGCTTACCATGATGAACTTAATATTTTAGAAAGCCTTTCTGTTATGACTTCCCAGTCGTACCTGAGAGAAAATTCATGTGCATTCTGGCTGAGGTTCTTCCATGCAGTCTCGTCCCTGTAAAGCTTCTCTATCTCAGAGGACATATCATCGAAGCTCTTTGCGATGATTCCATTCCTGCCATCTTTGATTACCTCATTGGCCGCAAGATTATACTGTCCCGCGATAGTTATTACGGGAACTGAAGCTGCCATTGCCTCCAGGGAGGCTATGGAAAAACCTTCTCTGTTACTTGGCATCGCGAAGAGCCATGACTCCTTCAGTTTTTCAACGACCTGGGATCTTGGGAGATGTCCCGTCACTTTCACGTTGGAGAATGAATTTGCCACTTGCCTTATGTGGTTCAGCTGACTACCTGTTCCTATAACCTCCAGCTCAACCCCGGGCACCTTGCCTATGGTTGTTATAAGCTGATCCACTCTCTTGTGAGGTTCTATTCTCCCAATGTAGATAATTTTACCCCAGTTCTTCTGGTTTTGGTTGTCAAGTTCCCTCACATTAACCCCGTTCTCAACGACTGAAACACCTGGGACATTGTACCTGCTCTCGATCATAGAAGCGACTGTACTTGAGACGGCAATATTGTTGGTAAACACGCTTGCTGCCTTTCTTTCCCATCTTTCTGCAATTTTCCACAAAATTCCATTCCGTCTGTAAAAGTCGCCAAGCACCTCATGCCATGTAAAAAACTTGAGTTTTTCAGCAGGCAACACGGAAGCTCCCTTCAGGGCCGGGAGGAGAGGAAACTCATCGAACATGTAGATGTCGGCATTTTGTTCTTCCTTCAGTTTTGCCTTCAACCTGGAAGCAAACTTGTGAACACCAAGTATCTTTCTGGATCCTTTCTTAAAATACTGGCTCTCGTTCATGTCAGTTACATACTCTATCTCGATCCCTGGGATATTAGTATGATCGGGGAATGGGTTTGTAAGAACCTTTACCTCAAATCCTTTTCTTGCAAGGCGGACAAGCGTCTCGAATGCTCTCTTCTCGGCGCCTCCCTCATGAGGATAGAAAGATTCATTGACAGACAGCAGTGCGGGCAAATCCATCTTTTAGTTTCTCCTTATATACTGAGGTATGCCCTGCTTATATATTATTATTCTTAAAAATTCATTGCAGCATTGCATCCGGGTTCTTTTTCACGGACTCCGCAATTCTTGCCTTGCCTGCCATCTGAATTATGGTTTACCTGCCGTTTTAACTGCATGATACCTTTAGAGGCGAGATGGCATTGTTCCAGCATCTGTTTGGTACATATCTTAGCATGCATGCGATTGGTAATTTTTCAAATCAGTAAGATTAAATGCCTGAATAATTATCGGTGTTAGTTGTCAGCTAAAAACAGGCCCACATGGGATGAATACTTTATGCGCATGGCGTTCCTCGCAGCCTCCAGGGCTAATTGCATTAGAAGAAGTGTGGGAGCAGTGATAGTGAAAGACAACCATGTAATTGCCACTGGATATAATGGCCCCCCTTCAGGACTGGCAAACTGCAGTGATGTCGGTTGTATCAGGGAAGACATGGGAGTAAGGTCGGGTGAGAGGCATGAACTATGCAGAGGATTGCATGCGGAGCAGAATGCGATAATTCAGGCTGCTGTGTATGGATCAAGCATAAAAGATGCCAAGATTTATGTGACAACACATCCCTGTGTTGTTTGTGCAAAAATGATAATAAATGCAACACTTCGTGAGATAATATATGCTGAAGGATACCCGGATGAGCTTTCTGAGCTTATATTTATAGAATCTGGCATAAAAAGAAGGAGATTCTCGCTCCCTCCAGAGGAAGTAGAAGCAGTAATGGGTTCATTGAAGCTGCAGCCAGGAGAAGACTGATCAATATGAGCATCGTTGCTTATGTTATCACCCTGATTACCAGTACTATACTCAGGATACAGTACCCCGGGATCTTTGTCCTGATGCTGCTTGAAGGGACGCTGCTCCCGATTCCATCAGAAGTCGTAATGGTGTTTGGTGGATACCTGTTATACGAAAATGAATTGCCCCCTCATTCATTAGCTCCGGCGTTTGCGTTACTTCTAATAGTTGGAACCGTAGGCAACCTTGTTGGTGCACTGATAGCCTATCTGATAGGTGACAAAGGAGGAGCAGAATTCGTCAAGCTCTATGGGAAGAAAATTGGGATCAGCGAGAAGACCATAGATAGGGTCAATTTGTGGTTCAAAAAATATGGTGAAGTCTCGGTTTTTGTGACAAGACTTGTTCCTATTTTCAGGACGTTCATCTCTATACCGGCGGGTCTTGGAAGAATGAAGATCTCCAAGTTCATCTCGTTCACGATCATAGGGATGGTCATATGGGACACCATTCTTATTTACATAGGTTATAACCTCGGGCCAAGGTGGAATTCTATACTCGGCATTTCTGATAATATCACCTATGCTGCGCTGGCTGCAGCCGCGATTGTCCTCGCCGTCATATATTACATGGCAAAGAAGTCTGCCAGAAATAGTACGATTGCTTCCTGAACACTTTTCTGCCTGTTGACAATACATTCTCAAAATTTATATATTTGATTACAATTCGTAGTTAACAACTAACAGTTGTGATGGAGTGATTGAAATGGCAAAAAAGAGAGAAAGAGACGATGACTGGGACAGGGATTTCTTTGCTGATATGTTCGGTGATTTCGATGAAGAATTCAGGCGAATGAATGATCGGCTCGCCAGATTCTTCAACAGCATAAGGAGAAACCCTGATCAGAATATTGAGGGTCCGTTTGTCTATGGATTTACCTTCAGGCAGGGGACTGACGGGAAGCCTTATTTCCAGGAGTTTGGCAATGTACCAGAAATGATGCACAACCGGATCCCTGACCAGCTTGAGCAGGACATAAGAGAGCCACTTACTGACATAAACGAGGATGCGGCGAATGTCTATATAACATACGAGCTTCCAGGTATTTCGAAAGACAGCATCGACCTGAAGGTTGGCGACAATTCCGTGACCCTAAGTGTCAAGGAAGGGCCAAGAAAATATCACAAAGAGGTCACCTTTGAGTACCAGATAAAGCCAGAGACCTGCAAGGCTAAGTTCGTCAATGGCATTCTGGATGTCACTATTGCCAAGAACAAGCCGGCAGAGGTATCCGGAAGAAGAGTTACCATAGAGTGACGAAGATGCTGGATGATGAGATCGAAGCTCTGCTTGATGCAATAGAGAATTCCACGAGGAGGGAGATATTAAGGGAGCTTACTTCTTATTCATCCTACGCTACAGAGCTGAGCAGGCTTGTTGGTGTATCCCAGCAGGCAATAAACAAACACCTTTTCCTGCTGGAGAGGGCGAACCTGATCAGGCTGGTAGAAGATGCTGAGAACAGCAGGAAGAAGATTTACATTCCTTCCGGGTCCTCATCACTTATTATTGATTATTCAAGAAATTTTTTCACAGTAACAAAGAAAGACATCTACGAAGGCAGCACTGACGATGCTAAAGTCAATCCAAAATTAAGCCTCATCGAGCAGCTACGCGATATTGAGAGCAGGATCGATTCGATCACAAACGAAAGAATGAAGCTTCTGAGGCTTAAGGACAAGATCATGGAAGAGATACACTCCAGGCTCAACCTTCAACCTTTGGACCCAATTTCCAGAAAGATAATTATGGAATATATCGAGTGCCTTGATGTTGACAGGACTGCAGAATCAGTCGGGATGCCAGCTGCTCTTGTTGAACATATCCTCTCACTGAATAACCTGAGGGATATACTCTCTAATCATTCTTAGAAGCAACTCCTGAAACTATCGAGATAGCGAACAGGATGAAGCCGATGACGACAGAATAGGTGACTATTGATACCTGGAATGGATGATATTTATATATTATTGCAGGAAGTGTCATCAGTACAGCACCCAGGACGAATATTGGATATTTTATTCTCTCAAATGTAAAAACCATTTTCTCACCTCATATAGCTATCTTGAAAAAGGTAAAGTCCACCGGCCACCCGGCTATGAGTGCACGAATGTAAAGATCGACTGCAACAACGACAAGCAGGCTCACAAATGCAAACTGCTCGTGGTAGAGGTTAAGAAAGCTCTGCCCGTTGAAGAGCTTCTTCACGCCCTTTCCGTGGGAGAGACAACTGTAGCAATCAACTGAACCACCTATCAGGTGCCTGAAGGCGTGGCATGAAATTGTCCAGAAAGTCAATAGAAGCGCATTAACTAAAAGCAGGATGCTGCCCAACCTGAAGATGAAGAATCCGCTCTGGTAAACCATAGAAGTGTAGAAATCATAGTAGAAGAAAGGCAGTATTGCAAGCCCGATATAGAAGAAATACCTGTGGAAGTTGTTGAGCGCAAAGAAACCAGTCTCACCAGTATATTTCCTCTTCGATGAGTCCATTCGCTCGTCATTCAGGCAGGCCATAGGATGCTTGAAGACATGTCTGTGGTAGTCCTTCCGGTATGCATAGCAGGAAAGCCTGAACAACGCAATGAATGGAAGCACGAGCACAGTTGGAGAGTAAAAAGGATCAACGTAGCCCTGATACTCAGATACCGGGTAAAGAAAAAGCGCACCTGCAGAAAGAAGGAGTATCAATACAAGACTCCAGAACCTCCAGTTTGGTTCCAATAGCTCAGAAAGTACGTTCAACCGGCGCCTGTTTTCAATCATTTCTTCTTCCTCCTGTGTATCAGTATCCCTATTGGATCGTAAAATTCGTTCACTACCCTCTCTTTCTCGGGTATGATCGCATTATCTGTAATATGTATCCCTTCCGGACATACATTCTGGCAGCATTTCGTTATGTTGCAGAAACCTACTCCGCCTTCCACATGCAGGAAGCCAGCCCTGTCGATTGAGTCAAGTGGATGCATGTCCAGCGCAGCAACCTTGACCATGTGCTTTGGCCCGAGATAATTGGACTGGTGTTCCCGGATAACGTGGCAGACGTCCTGGCAGAGGAAGCATTCGATGCATGTCCTGAATTCCTTTGATCTTGTAATATCAATTGCAGCGATCTTCCATGGCTTTGGAAGATTTGGTTTCGGCGTAAAAGGAGGTATCCTCTTTGCTATCTCCCAGTTGTGAGAGACATCTGTGACAAGATCCTTGACAACCGGATAAGCCCTCATTGGCTCTATTGAAATTTTGTCTCCCATCTTGTCCACCCTTGTCTTGCACATGAGCCTCGGTAAGCCGTTAACTTCGGCAGAGCATGAGCCGCATCTCGCCGCCTTGCAGTTCCACCTGACAGAAAGAGTGGGATCGATGTTGTTCTCGATATAATGCACAGCATCAAGGACGACCATTCCTTCCTGCGTTGGCACCTCGTAGTCCACAAAGTGTGGAGCTTCGCCCTTTGACGGATCGGATCTTTTTATCGATATAGTAACTTTATCAGACATTTTGCTGTTCCTCCTTTGACAGAAGAGCCTTCAGTTCCGGCGGTAACTCAGGTACAGGACTGAAACGCATGGAGAAGCTTCCATCTTCCTTCTTTACGAACACGATGTTCTTTCTCCATTCCTTCTTGAGTTCAGGATAGTCCTGCCTGTAATGTGCACCTCTGCTTTCCCTTCGTTCCCTTGCAGCAGTTACGAGCATTTCTGCAATATTAAGCATCCCCTGAACCTCCAGCGCAGTAACGAGACCGGGGTTGAACTTTGTCGAGCCACTCACTCCCACATTTTTAGCAGTTTTCTTCAATTCAGCTATTTCGGCAAGCGCCTTGTTGAGACCTTCCTCGTTTCTCCAAATGCCGACATTGCTGGACATAGTTTCCCTGAGCTTCTCGAATACCTCATATGGATTTACCGGGTCCTTGACCTGCAAAAATGAAAGGACACGATCGATCTCTGCTGAGACCTCATTTTGTCCAATCTTGTTTAATCTGGCATTGCTTACAAACTTGGCAGCTTCTTCACCTGTTCTCTTGCCAAATACAAGAAGATCTGCCAGTGAGTTCCCGCCGAGCCTGTTTGCCCCGTGGAGACCCGTAGCTGCCTCGCCGGCTGCAAACAATCCAGAGACTATGGTTTGGTTCGTCTCGGCATCAACCTTGATTCCGCCCATGTGGTAATGGGTAGTTGGTGCGACCTCCATCTTTTCCTTCGTAATGTCGACTCCTGAAAATTCCTTGTACTGCATATACATGCTGGGAAGTTTCTCAAGAATGAATTTAGCACCCTTGTGTGATATATCCAGGTAAACACCGCCATGCTCAGTGCCCCTTCCCTCCATGATCTCCCTGTAAATCGATCGCGCTACTACATCCCTCGCATCGAGTTCTTTCTTCTGAGGGGAGTACCTGAGCATGAATCTTTCTCCCTTTGCGTTTAAGAGAATTCCACCGTCTCCCCTGACACCTTCAGTAACCAGAAGTCCGCGTATGGCAGGGGGCCAGATCATGCCCGTTGGGTGAAACTGGACCATTTCAAGGTCCATGAGCTCGGCACCGGCATCAAATGCAAGTGACAGACCATCGCCAGTTGACTCCCAGGAGTTTGAAGTAACTTTGAATATCCTGCCAAGACCTCCTGAAGCCACTACAATACCTTTGGATGAAATTGAATAGAATTCACCTGTCTTGAGGTCGAGGCCAATTGCACCCTTCACCTTGCCTCCGCTGGTGACTATCTTAGTGATCATTATTTCCTCCAGGAAGGATGCATCGCTGTGAATAACCTTGTCCTGAAGTGTCCTTATAAGCTCGAGGCCCGTCTTGTCGCCGACGTGACAGAGTCTCCTGTATGTGTGGGCACCAAACGCCCTCTGCAGGATCTTACCGTCTGCATTCCTGTCAAACAGGGCACCGTATTCCTCGAGTTCAAGCACCCTGTCTGGAGCATCCTTTGCAAGCTTTTCAGAAAATCTCCAGTCTCCGAGATAAACTCCCTCAACATAGGTGTCAACGAAGTGAACTTTCCAGTTATCCTCCTTATCGACATTGCCGAGTGCGGCAGCAATCCCGCCTTCTGCCATTACTGTGTGAGCTTTTCCCAGGAGTGATTTGGTAACAATAAGTACCTTGACTCCATGCTTAAGTGCCTCAACAGCAGCCCGGAGACCCGCACCGCCTGCACCGATTATAAGCAAGTCAGTTTCTATTTCATGAACCGCTGGTCTCTCTATGATAATCGCCAGCGAGTAAGCCCTCGATTTGATTTATAACTTTCGCACCGCGATTAGCTTTAGTTCCTTCAATTTCAAAGGAAAAGTGGCATCACACATTAAAATGTGAAATAAATTCCTGTTCGTTATAATCCAGTTTCCCTGGAATAACCAGTGTAGAAGGATTCTCTGTATACTTCAAACTACATAATTTACCCAATACGCCATATCTGGCGGATAAGAATCTGGTGCCATACGCATGAACAACTGCGACCTTCAGCGTTTCAAGATCCAGCTTCCTGCCAAACTGATCGTTCATTTTACGAAGGATGTCGCATGCTTCATTAACCGACATATAACCTGTCTCAGTAATGTCAAGCAGAGTGAGGGTATGCAGGCCGCGTTCCATGTTGCTGATTATTTTGTCATACGGGCTTCTGGGAAAAAACTTCTCTGAAACGTAAGGAAGAGAGACTACCTGCCCCATCTTGTATACCTCGAGCCCAAGGTAGCCCGGAACAGCTGTTATTATGGATGCATTCTCCATGACTTCGACGGTGATCCCTTCACCAAGTGCATCGAACCTCAACTGGTTATGAGTGGTTGCAGTGAGCGCATCTCCCTGAACTAGAAATGCCGTATCTGTGGTTCTGGCTGAGTTCAGGATAATCCTGCTCTGTTCAACCTTTTCCCTTGTAACCTGAAGGATGTTCTTTCCTGTCAGTTTCTCGATATCATCAATCAGGTTATCGCGAGATCCCGATGTATAGGTTTCTATAAAGACAGACGAGCATTGCTTTATCGCAACAAGTCCCCTCTGCTGGATGCTGGCTGCTCCCTCAAGCCCGAGTCCAATGATGTATAATGTCAAAGATCCTCTTGGATCCTTATGAGCTCGTTAAGTTTGGCAAGCCTCTCTCCACCGATTGTGCCTGACTTTATCATATCCGATCCGAAGGCCACACCGAGATGTGCAATAAAGTCATCTGTAGTTTCGCCGCTCCTGTGTGAGATGACAGTTTTCCATCCCGCTCTGTTCACAAGATTGACTGCCTCGACTGTCTTGCTCAGGGTTCCGATCTGGTTTACCTTTATCAGGACTGCATTTGATGATTTCCTCTCAATGCCCACCTTTATTCTTTCGGGGTTTGTTGTGTAAAGATCATCACCGATAACCATGGCACGGTCTCCTATTCTAGCCGTAATGTCAGTGAAACCCTCATAATCGGAATCCACGAGCGGATCCTCAATAATCCTGAATCCATGATCCTTCACGAGCGAAACAACGAAATCCTTCTGCTGATCAACCGTCTTTGGACCATCCTTGTACACATACTTGCCATTCTCGTAAAAAGAGGTGGCTGCGAAATCACAACCCACAAGTATCTTCAGTCTGCTCTCATGCTCTATCTCAGCTGCCGCTTTCCTGACCAGATCAACTGCCTCCAGATCCGGTATATTGCATGTCCAGGCCCTTTCGTCACCCACTCCTATGCTTATGTCCGGATATTTTTCTGAAAGTTTTTCTCCGACCCTTCTGTGCACCCTTATATTTGTGCTAATGCACTGAAGCATGTTATCGCTTTGAGTTGAAATAAAGAATTCCTGTATTGTGGTTCCATTTCTAGAATGTTTTCCTCCTCCCAGTACGTTGCCGAGAGGTTTTGGCATCCTGCGTGCGAAATTTCCACCGACATAACGATAAAGGGGAATCTGAAGGGAGTTTGCAACTGCTTTGGCATTTGCGATCGAAAGCGCTGTAGCGAGGTTGCCCCCTATAGAACTGAAGTTTCCGGTTCCATCCACTTTTTCGAGATACGAGTCAAATCCCATCTGGTCAAGAGCGTTAAGTCCAATTATTCCCTTTCGTACTTCCTTGTAGAATGTGTCAAGTGACGAAAGGGCACCACCCTGAGGGAAGGCTTTGACCTCAGTCTCACCGGTACTGGCGCCAGATGGTGCAGAAGATATTCCGACTGCGTCGGGAAGCCTGACGGTTGCCTCAACAGTAAGAGTTCCACGGGAGTCAAGTATGTTCCTTACGCTACAGTCCTGGATTTCAAATTTCTTTAGCATAAACTAAAAGCGATGGATGCCTTAAAAATATTTGCAGGAGTGTACCCTCGTCCAGATAGCAGGATCAGAGTTTCTTGAGTTGCAGATATCTGGAGGCAAAGCTGTTATAGTTGGCTTTGTAATCCGTCCATAGTTTCTTGTAATCTTCAGAAATCTTGCCGATAACAGAAGCTGGAACGCCAGCTGCGATTGATTCGGGTGCAATCTTGGTGCCAGATTTCACAACCGCTCCTTCTGCGACAACAGCCCATTCGCCGATCTCTGAAAAGTCTGACACGGTCGCTCCCATTCCTATAATAGACCACTGTCTCAGTGTTGCAGTGTGCACAGTGGCTAGATGCCCGACAGTGACATGTTTTTCTATGGTGGTTGTCTCCCCGGGTCTGGCATGTATAACGCAGTTGTCCTCTATAGCAGTATAATCGTCGATCACTATTGTGCCGTAGTCTCCCCTTATGACGGCACCTGGACCTATCCAAACATATTCCCCAATCCTGACGTCTCCAATAATGGTGGAATTCTCGAAGGCGAATGAATTCATTCCAATGGAAGGTTTCCTGCCTTCAAACTCATAAACTGCCACGAGACCTGAGATAATATCAAGGGTTAAAAAAGCATGCTATCTCCAGCCCGCTGGATATACGATCATTATTTTCTTGAAGCTATGGGAAAATGGTTGCTTTCAATGGTAACCTGAGTCTGAGAAAATGGCTTCTATTTCGCTCCAAGGTTCATTAAAGTCGACAACCGGAAGACGGATTGCCTCGCTTGCGACTATGGTGCCATATTTGACTGCCTTGGGGATATCGTTATACCTCAGATAGGCAGTATAAAAACCAGCCCTGAATGCATCGCCTGCACCAACAGTATCATAATGTCCATCGACCTTCCTCGCGGATACAAAAACATTACTCCCATGATTCAGGATCTCGACTCCTCTTGAGCCCATTGTTTTTATTATTATGGGAGCGTCACGAGGATCGATTTGTTCCCTGATCAACTCGTATTCCTGTTCGTTACACATAACAATGTCAGATAAGGAGATGAAATCCTTAAGTTCGCTCTTGCTGTAGAGATATATTTCCTGCGAAGGATCGAATACAATATCTGAATTTGATCGCTTAGCTATTTTAAGATATTCATGCCTTGGGCCGGTCGTAAAATGCAAAATCCTGTAATCATCGATCAGTGAATTTTCCAGCGATGGCTTCCAGACAAGGTTAGGTCCCTGATTGATGAATGCAACCTGGTCGTTTCTATCGCTTGCGATATAGCAGAATGGGCCCCGTGTGTCATCGAATACCTTCACGTGTTCTAAGTTGACACCTCTGGATTTGAGCAGATCAAGGTAACCAGAATGTGTCTCTGACGACACGGCAGCGTATGGATCAAAGTCAAGCCCCAGCCTTGAGGCAATGAGTGCAAAATTACCAAGGGTCCCTCCGTATACCTTCCTCTCTTCCTGAATCGGCACAGAACCCGAGGACACTAGTTTTGGTACCCTGAATATAATATCAATGTTTATGTGCCCCAGGTATGCAAGAAATTTCTTCACCATGTGGTATTACCATGCCGCTCAAATATTTTGCATTTCGGTAGCGTGATTTTTTGCTGACACCGCACTATATATATAAGGAAAGCCGGGTCATTCTCCAGCATGCATCTTCATCTCTCTGTTCATCCCTCAATGGGATTGGCGCCCCTATTTCAGTGGACTTCCGGAATATTTCGCTGTCGAGTGGCAGGTTCGAGCATTCATCGATACAGATGGCAAAGAATTTTACCGTTGCCTGTGTTATTCCTGCGACCCTGATTGCGTCCTTTATCTGTTTCTTTCCGGTGAGGTACATCATGAATAAAGCTGCCAGGTTTTGATACTTCCTGCTCCGTCTTCTGACTGCGAGTGCTTCCTCAAGTGCAGACCTGATGTGAAATTCGCTATAGGCTGCTTCGACATCACAGACTATCATCCGGTCCTTGAGACCTGTAATATAGGCAATATCAGCATCGGAAATAGGTTGCTTTAAAGAAAAATAATTGACTCTAAATTGCTGTCGGGCCATTTTTTCCAGAAAGCTTTGAGAAGGTAACCTTCGTAGAGAACACGTCCTTAACGCGGGCAATTATGCTCTGGCGCTCCGGAGATTCCATAAGCGCGTTCTCCAGAACATCCTTGATGTCGTTAACAGGTATTATCTCAATTTTTCCCTTATGATTCTGATCCAGGATCACGTCACCGAAGTTTGAGGCTGGAACAAGGACTTTTTTCAAGCCAGAATCTATGGCAGCCTCAACCTTTGCAGCAACGCCGCCGACAGGAAGAACGGTTCCCCTGACGCTGATTGAACCGGTCATGGCAGTGCTCTGGTCAACAGGAATGTTCTCTATTGCCGAGATGATGGCAGTTGCTATCGATATGCTTGCTGAATCCCCTTCAACACCTTCATAAGTTCCAATGAACTGGATGTGTATATCCATGTCAGAGATATCGGCTCCGCTTATTTTCTTGATGACGGCAGAAACATTAGTGACTGCTTCCTTGGCTATCTTTCCGAGGTTGCCCGTTGCAATTACGGTGCCCTGGCCTTTCCTCTGAGAAGGAGTTACCTCGGCAACAATCGGCATGACTACACCGGTATAATCTGCCATCCCTGAGTTTGCACCGACCACGGCAAGGCCATTGACGCTGCCCACTCTTCCGCCTTCAGTAAGGAATGTCTTGTAGCTCTTCCTGACCTCTATAGATCGGTCCGCTACCTGCTGTTCCAGAGGCTTGCTGAGCGCCTTTGCATCAATTACCTCCTTTGCAGTGACCACAGGCTGCTTTTCAGTAATTGCGATGTCCCCTGCAACCCTAACGAGACCTCCAAGTTCTCTAAGCCTCAGGGTCAGTTTTCCCTTCCTGCCTGATCTTCTCTGGGCTTCCTTTATAATTTCTGCAACCGCAGTTGAATCAAAATCCGGTATTTTTTTGTCCTTTGCAATCTCCTGGGCTATAAACTGCACTATCTTTTTCCTGTTCTCCTCGTTGTCGTCCATCAAATTGTTGACGTAGACCTCATAGCCGTAACCCCTGATCCTTGATCTCAGGGCAGGATGAATTGCCTGAACGGCATCCAGGTTGCCTGCTGCAACAAGTATAAAGTCACATGGAACTGGCTCTGTCTGTACCATCGCACCAGCGCTTCTCTCGCTCTGGCCTGAGATGGAATATTTCTTCTCCTGCATTGCTGTAAGAAGTGCCTGCTGGCTCTCGAGTCTGAGCAGGTTCATCTCATCAATGAACAGCACCCCCTTGTGCGCTTTGTGTATATTTCCCGCTTCAACCCTGTCATGTGCCGGGGTCTCCAGTCCACCAGACTGGAAAGGGTCGTGCCTTACGTCGCCAAGAAGCGCACCGCTGTGAGCTCCGGTCGAATCTATGAATGGCGGTTTTTCGTTAGGATTGTGCTGAACAAGAACCTTCGGAATCAGTGCTTTTTCATTCCTGAATGCTGGATTGAATGCAAGTACAAGATAGATGAATGCAGCAGCCATTATGGCAAGAAATATAACAGTAAAATCCCTTGTGAAGACAAAAATGATAAGCCCAAAAAGGAAAACAGACACTATTATGAACATTATCCCCCTGGATTTGTCCCTCTTTTCCCGTTCAGCCCTCATCTGGTACTGTCGGGTGATCTCCTTTCCCCTGCCGGCAGGATATGTCTTGATTTTGGGTTTGTTCGGGTCCTCAGGATTGGGGAATACAACAATATCCTCCAGTTCCTCCTTCGGAAGAAAGTCTGTCATTGACTGGGCAAGCATTGATTTACCAGTACCCGGATCGCCGATAAGCAGCACATGTCTCTTCTGCATCGCTGCTTTCTTGACCACTTGTGCTGCTTCATCCTGGCCAATGACCTGGTCGAAGAGCACCTTTGGTATCTGAACCTCTTTTGTGGTTTTGATGTTTAGTTTACTTACCCATTCGTCTACATCGTCGTTAGTTTCGTCCACGCTCAGTATAGTTAAAATGAGAATTAATAGTTTCTGATACAAAAGAGAAATTCAGGCGCAATAACTGCATTCTATCAAGATTGTGACGGCACCAATCAGCAGGTCTTTTATATCGTACAAAGATACAAGTGCGTGTCTTTTTCTATTGGAAGCAGGCTCAGACTCACCGTGTTTGGCGCATCTCATGGCCAGCTTGTGGGAAGCACTTTGGAAGGATTACCGGCGGGTATACGTATTGCCAGTGACGAGGTCTCCGAATGGATGGATCGAAGAAGGCCGTCCGTCAGCGATATTACAACACAGAGAAAAGAGGATGATTCAGTTTCGATTGTTTCAGGCCTGGTAGGAGATCGAACCGACGGGAGTCCTCTTACCTTTATAATATACAACAGGGATGCTATGCCCTCCCACTACGATGAACTGAAGGAAAGACCGAGACCCGGTCACGCAGATCTTACCATGTTCCTGAAATACGGGGAATACAGGAATTATTCTGGCGGCGGTTTTCTGTCTGGAAGAATGACAGCACCACTTGTTGCTGCAGGATCCGTGTGCCTTTCCATTCTTGGAGAAGCGGGAGTGGATGTCAACGGGTGGGTGCAGTCTATAGGTGATATCCAGTCCTTAAAGGAAGCCGATTCACCTGTTTCAGCATATTCTACAAAGACAAGAATTCCTGATACCGGCAAAGACGCAGAGGCGGTGGAACTTATAAAGAAGATCATGTCTGAGGGAGACAGCATTGGAGGATCAATTCGCATTTCCATCAGGGGATTGCCTGGCGGTATTGGGGAACCTTTCTTCGATTCTGTCGAATCTGTCATTTCACATGCAATATTCTCAATCCCAGCAGTAAAGGCAATTGAGTTTGGAGCAGGCTTCAGGCTTGGTTCGATGAAGGGATCTGAAGCTTTAGACACAATATTCTACGATGGGCAGAACTTCAGGACAAGATCGAACAACAACGGAGGAATACTTGGTGGAATAACGAATGGCATGCCGGTGGACTTCAGGGTCGCAATAAAACCAACTTCTTCGATAAGGAAGGAACTCGACACTGTCAACCTAGTATCAAAGGAGAAAGATACCATCCGGGTCAGGGGCAGGCATGACCCTTGCATAGCTATAAGGGCTCTTCCAGTTGTTCAGTGCATGAGTGCGTTCTCCATTCTTGATTTGATGATGTCTTCCGGAAAGAGCCAGATCATTCAGCAGATCTTTCCTTCAGGGCAGGAAAGGCAGATTAAACACGATGAACGACAGGGCAATGGTAAGGGCAATAACGGCAACGATTGAATATTTAGCGAGCTTCAGCGACTTGAACACATTGGTAAGGAGCTTCTCGAACATGTTCTCCTCTCCCATTGAAACTGTAATGTTGGAAGAACCCATTCCTGCTCTACACGGCTCAATGTTCTTGATAGCAAGGTCAATCGATTCAGCAATGAGATCTGATATCATGGAAACATCGTCGCGCTCGCCAAGCGGATTCATGTCAAGCGTACTCTGATTGACATAGTGGTTGTCTGTCGTGAAGATATCAATGTATGCGACCTTGCCCGCGACCTTTTCCTCTGCCTTGGCCATGAGCTCATCCTTGATGTTGTTGGAATCTGTAAGCACGATCGCCTGATCCTTGTCTCCTACCCTGAAGACAAGCGTCTGAATGCCCATGGGACCCAACCCTGGGCTCTTTGCAGTCAGGTGTGAGTATCCGACCATCAGATCATATTTTGGGTTATCCCGGTTGAACTCCCTTTCAAATGTCTTTGAATGCGTCTCACAGTCATCGAGAGCTTTGGCCCTGTAAGAAAAATGGTTCTGTGCGTCCACAACTGCGAAATCATAAGCACCCGCTGCAACTACTTTCTTAGTAATCTTCAGGCCCTCGGGCAGGCTGACGTCATCAAATCTTTCCCGTTCGGGTATAACGGAACCTACCCCAAAGTCCCCAATTCTAAGCAGTGAAAGGGTTATCTTACCGCTTTTAATTTTCCTTAACCGTGCTATCTTGTCGCTGTAGTGCAAGGATTCAAGTGATTTGCGTACTCCTTCGGCAAGGTTATCCACGTCGACATCGGAAGCGCAGTTGTTGCTGTTTGTTGTTGATGTGTGGAAAACCATTGTCTCCTGTGAAATGTCGGAGGTTCTGGAATATATCTTGAAGGGAAGGTTACTGCTCCCGATCTCGCCAAACGGGCCAGGATGAACGTACGGAAAGACGAGAAGTACCTTTCTGTTGCCATCCATTTTATCAATGCTTATCACCTTGACCGGCACCTCCCTCTTCGTGCCGTAAAGATTTGAAAAAAATATGTGTCCGGCGGACTTATCCTCCTCAGAGTGTATATTGAGGAAGAAATTAAGTATCTTGATAGGACTGAGCCCGAATTCCTTCCTGAACTTCCTGATCGAGTAATATGCAAATGAGAGGCCACCCAGTGAAAATATCACGGCAGACAGGATTGTTCCAACCAGTACCCTCGGTGTAAATGAAACTAAGGAAAATATAAGTAAAGATATCAGCGAATATATGATCGCAGGAAGTATAACAAGTGCGACATTCTCTGAGTAGTAGACGTAGAAGACCATAGAACGTATAAGGGCTGTCGATGATATTGCCATAGCCGCCAGCACAACTGGCGAGGACGAACCGAATATGAGAGAAAGAATTAGAAAATAAGTATTGAAAATGAAGAATGATGTGAAGTCAAGAAAATATACCCTTCGGGGAGGAAAATTGAATCTTGCGATTGAAACGAAAACCCGGTCTGAAAGAATTATAAGAAAAAGTGGAATTATGAAAAATTCTACTAGCAGCATGACGCTTTTTATCGTAATATAGTCAAGAAGGAGGAACAGGAATAAAGGTGGCATGTAAGTTAACAGCCTTGGGGATTTTTTCAGGAATCTGGAAAGATCTGCAAAAGTGTGATTGGATGAATTTTCCATATGGTTGTTCGTGCCCCTATATAAGCATTGTATTAATTTCTTTTATGATACGAGCCTGATCACCTTGAATCTCCCATACCCATACAAGACCCGAATGAAATCTGGAAAATGAGCACCGGGAATATATGCATACAGACAGCTGAGGTCAGAAAGTTTCTCCGGACTGGAAACGACAAGTATATTTTCAAAGCCAATTTTCTGTATAACCCGCCATGTGATCTGCCTGTTTCCGTGGCCGAATAAAAAACCCTGACCTCCCAGCGGTGACAGTATAAGCTGGATACGCCTCCCTTCGCCTGTGGAAAGTATGTCGGATTCAGAGGCATCTGATTTGACCAGAGATTTGCCCCTGTATATGTCAATGCCCAGGGGATCCGTATCATACCCCATGTCGTGCTCAATTGACTTGCATGTCGATCCTGTTCCGATTACATAGTATGTGTTCTCGTCCATGTTCTCGATCACATATTCCACAATGCCGTCAATTCCCTGGATTGTATATTCAGTCTTTCCGCCCTGCAAAATCATTGTGCTAGAAAGCCCAAGTACTGTTCCATAATTCACTATCTCCCGGTTCTCGTCAAGATCCAGTATATCCATCTGTGTTGTGACAATATCACTGGAAATAACAGTATTGACTGCAACAGCTGCCTTCTCGGGCGATATGGCATAAACACCGCTGTACATTTTGAGCCCGGCCGGCACTCCCAGTATTGGTATACTTTTGGCGATGGTTCGCTGGATGCATCTTGCAGTTCCATCTCCTCCAACAAAAACAAGCAGATCACAGTCTTCGGATGAAAGAGAATGCACAAATGCCTCGGTATCCCTTTCAGACGTCGGCCAGTCCGATACCTTTACTGTCCTTCGAATGCTGCAATGATGCTCAACCGCAAGATCTTCGCCCATTATGCCTGATGGCACAGTGAACGTGATTTTAGCAAGATCTAAGGCACTTAAAAAAGTGTCGGCAGCCTTTAATGATAATGATTTTTCGCGCTCAAAGTTGCCAGTTCCTATCGTATCTTTGAGGTTTGAATAGAAACCATATCCTGCAATGGGATTTATAAGAAGCGCAACCTTCATTTGATCATCTACGTGATTGTGATTACAGCAATTGCTGCGTTATAGCTTGATGTCATTGCCACGATTTCCCAGCTCCTGACCGGGGTATTAGCCATGAAAGAAAGAAGCATTGGATTTCCTGATTTTACTGTGAACGGACTGCTGAGTATTTCCGATGAGCCTGTATACCGAAGCGTGAGATTCTCCAGGCTTACGGTGTAGGAAAAATTGTCTGGCGCGAACGAGAATAGCGTGATATTCTTCTCCCCTATTGAGCTGTACAGGAAGCTAATGTTGACCGGATCCTTATATTTTCCTTTTAAAATGAGAGGGTTGGAATTGTTGAAGGAAAGCTGCCTGCTCTCGTTTACTGAAAGTACAGTGATCTCAGAAGATTGGATCGCCGATCCTGAATACGCTGTTATATTGTAATGATAATAGCCAGTAGTGCGGAGGGACGCTGTATCGAGAAGAATTCGGAAAATAGCGGATTCTCCAGAGGAGATGGATGAGGAATTGGAAGAAATGGTGAAGCCGGTGGATGGCGAAACAGAAAATGCAGGCGCCAGGAGTGCGCCAGAAATATCAGTTATCCTCACGCTGACTGAAATGTTTGTATGTGTGCCATTCACTATAACATAGGAATTCTGGTAAGAAGCCATTGAGAAATTGGAAGGTGATATATGGGATGGTATTGGGACTATCCCGCCTATGATGAAGAATAGAACAAGGAGTATTATTGCCTTGTTCTTTTTGCTGAGCCCGCGCAAGGAATAAAGTGCACTTGGCCCCTGCAGGCCGATAAGAAGTGCAAATATGACAAGTATGAACCATGATGCATACACGAAAGAGAGGCCAACGAGTGCGATGATAGAGGCATAACTTAACACCCTCGAATAGTTCGGAGATATCGAGGAAAATATCAAACCGCCGTCGAGATATCCAAGTGGCAGTGCGTTGAAGGAGTTCATCACAATTCCAACCCAGCCGGCATATGAGAGAAGGTTCAGAGCAACAGATTGTGGTATTATCCTAGACAGTACGAGCGAAAAGAATAGCGGAAGGCTGAGTTTTGTTATTGGCGTGCTGACCGTAGGTGCATAGCTGTTGATTCCGGGAAGCACAAATAATCCCACAAGAAGAAAAAATGTGGAAAGTCCGAACCCGAAAACGAGTGGATAAACACCAGACTTCAGCATGGATTTTCTGGACACAAATGGCTGCTTCTGGCTTATGACTGAACCAATCACCCCTACGCCTATCGGGTCGGGTAGTATGATTGGAAAAGAATAATGCAGCCCATCTGCTTTCATTGCTATGTAGCGGCCTGTCTCCCTGGCTAGGATGATGACCATTATTGGAGAGACGAAGAACACGGCAGCGTAGCTCAAGAGATATAGCAAGCCAGAGGATTGACTGTACGCAAGCTCATATTCGTAACCGACGTAAAAAGTCGATATAACGGCTGCCGCTGCAAGAATTATCTTAACCCTGAATGAAAACGATCCGGTTTTATCCCTTTCCATTTTCCGGGCAACGTAAATTCTTGAAGATCCCTCGCGGCCAGTGAAGATAGTAAAACCATACCTGTTTGCCCTTGAAAGCAGATCACGAAATAGAGCAATATCCGTTTCCGATGGGTTCTTGAGAACCATGACAGCAGAATCAGCCTCAAGGTCTTCTGTGCTGAAGGATATCAGGGAGGAGGCTTCCCTGAGGAATTCACTGATGTCACTTTCCTTTTCCATTTACACTTCCATTGCTTTTATCTAAAATCATCCTAATTAACTTATTACTGTCCAGATCGGATCTAAATGTCGCCATGAACTTGTTTCCCTGAACTTCCGAGACTGAGGGTTCCAGCGACTTTGAAAGTTCAAGTGCATTACCAGAAGGATTGAACATTATAAATTTGGCAGACTTTCCATGAACAGTGTGCAGAAGCATTATTTCCCCCCGGTTCGAAGCGGCGATTTTTCCAAGAAGCTTTGTCTCTTCCTCGTCCGGATCTCCAGTTATCAAGCGCAATACGATCTGATTGCCCCGGTGAATATCGCTTCTCTGTATGTATTCATTAACGTAGCGTTTCCTTAAGGAATCAATGTCCTTCTTCAGTTCCACAGATCTGGATCGCTCCGTCATGAAAGCCGCCTCCATATTATCTGGATCAGTGCCGAGTTGTGTCATGATCGTCCTTGATCCGAAATGTATCTTCTGCACATATCTGAGGGCAGCCTGTCCTGCAGCAAAGATGATTCTCTGTATTCCTTCCTGGATGCTCTCTGACCGGATTATCTTGATGAACCCTATCTCGCTTATATTGTCAAGGTGTGTTCCTCCACATCCCTCTGCGTCGATATCCTGTATCTCAACAACCCTTAGTTTGCTGTCCAGTGGGACTCCGCCCTGGAATAAGCGGAATCCAAACTGATCAAGAGCCTTGTACCAGTCTATGTTTCTCACTATAATCTTCCTGCCTTCTGTAATCTGCTGAAGGCATCTACGCTCGATCTCAGCTATCTCTTTGTCTGTCAGTTTTGAAAAATGAGTTATATCTATTCTTGACTCATCCACTCCCTTTTGGGCTCCTGCCTGCCAGACGTGGTCACCAAGCACTGATCTCGACGCTGCCAGCAGCAGGTGCGTTGCAGAATGGTGAACCATGAGGCTCCGTCGCCTTGATGCGTCGACATGACCTCTCACTCTCGCCTTTTCCGGCAGATCTTCGCTCACGTGGTGAATTACTGTATGTTCATTTCGCTCGACATAATTGACCTGTATCTTTCTTGATCCGTATTCAATATAGCCAAGGTCGCATGGCTGCCCACCTCCTTCAGGGTAGAATGCTGTCTGGTTCAGCACAAGCAGGCCATTTCGTGAATAAAGCACAAGACCTGTGAAGTCCATGAGGCGGGTGTCGTCATAATAAAGCATTCTAGTGTCGAAATCGCCGATCCTCATCTTTTCCGTTCTTGCGGTCCGGTTCTCGTGCATTGATAGAATCAGTTTATGGAAATTCACCGGAATTATGGCGTGCCCGCCTTTGCTTTCCGCAATGCGTTCTATGGTTTCAGGATCGAGTCCATGTGAATCATAGAGATATGCTACATCCTTTTCCGATATTGTGTTGCTCTTCGACAAATATCTGGATATCACTGCCTCGCCATTGCTGAGGGCAGTCTCATATTTTTCAGCTTCCTCGTTTACGGCTTTGACAATGAAATCCCAAGGTATATCGGGCAATATTCTGTAAAATTTCTTCCTCTGCATTTCGAGAACGGGGATTATCAGATCCTTGCCGCCGATTATAGAGAGGTTCCTCAGCGTCCTTCTTATCAGTATTCTTGCAAGGTATCCAACCTTGACATTAGAAGGTATGACGTAATCGGCTAGCATGAAGAGGATCGATCTTGTGTGATCTGCGATTGTGTATACCGCCTTTGCCTCTCTTGCCTTTCTAAATATATCCTCCTCCGCATACTTTTCAATAAGTTTAGGTGCAATTTCCAATATCCTTGCCGGTAAATCGTTTGCGCTGATCCCCGGTTCATTGATGTGGGTCTCCGTGATAAGGTGCATCAGGCGGGAATCTATGTCCTCAAGATGGCACCTGTCAAGCAGGAACCTGATTATTTCCGGATATAGAGGATCATAAATCGTGCTTGTGCCGTATGATAGCCAGGAGAGTCTTTCCAGGCCATATCCGGTGTCAACGATCTGCATGTCCATCTTGGAGTATTTCAAGCCCTCTATCTCAACCGTCCCTTCAGGATCCTCTTTCATATCCATGAAGACAAGTGTAGCAACTTCCAGACCGCCTACAAAAACTTCCAGCGCATCACCGCCGTTTCCGCCTCCGCTCCAAGGGTTCTCTTTATATGTGATGAGATCAGGCTTCACACCCATTGCTTTCGTGAGGAATTCAAAAGACCTTGAGACGGTGCCATCTATCCAGTATATCTTTTCTTTGCTGCTGTTGAATGAATCATGACACATCATTTCAAAACTGGTCAAATGCCGGCCGGTCTCTCCGACAAGGTCAACATCCAGCATCCTTATGCTTGGTTGTGACATGACAATTGGGTTTGCAGGAGGCTTGACTATTCCTGATGTCACATGAGGCTGGAAGTCATAGATTGAGGCATTCACAAGCAATACGTCTTCACGCCACCTGGGAACAACGGGATATGGCTTCAGAAAGGTATGATCCTCCTTGAAGAAGTTGATGAAAAGATCCCTCATCTCATTATGATCGTATCTGTTGTTCGTGAGACGTTTGCCGATGAAAGAATAACCGTCACATGATGTGTCGCCACAGGTAACCCTGTCTTTCTGTAAAGTCCAGAAATACCCTCCACATTTGACGCATTTCTTCCTCTCAAACTTCAATGAGGATAAAAACTGAATTTCCATAGGCCCACACCTACATGCTATTGCCGTACGTTATGAGATGCTACTAAAAAATGATATCGAGAGAATCTCATCTCTCCAGATATACAAGATAGTTGGCCTGATCATACGGTGAAAGATTATACTGCCTCACAACGCTGAAATCCTTCAGTCCTGAAAGCGCGTCTGAGAGTATGTCCTTTTGATTTAGCCTTGATGAAATTGATCTCGTCTTTATTATGAGTATTGCTTTTTTAACCTCTTGGAATTTATCTGCATTAGAATTGAATATCTGAACCTGATTTCTCTGCGCGATGTCCTGATATATCAGATCTGGCTTTTCCACATAGAATGAATATCGTTCGGGTATGTTTGCGTCCTCAAGAATCGGTATGATATTTTTTCTTTTCTCAGCAAGCGACAGTAACTTATAGAAAGACTCAAATGAAACCTCTACCGCAAAAATCCTTCCGTTGATGCATATATCCGAAATGTAACTTACTGTCGTACCTGTGGATGCACCAAGATAGAGGATATTGCTGTTGGCTCTGATGGGCATGATATCCATTCCCTTCATGATGGCAGCAGCAAGTTTGCTTCGTTTAGGATCCCAGAGCCTTGCCCTGTTTCCCATGTAAGATATTATCTTTTCGCCAAAGACAGGTTTGCCGTACTCCGTCAGGGTATACAGGTCCCCGCCAACACGAATGATCCTTTCCCAGCCCTTTCCATTCAACGCTTCCTTGATTCAAAAGGTGCTAAAACGTTTTGTTGCCATTAAACAATATAAGCTAAGAAAGCATTTCCAGTCATGTATTGCGAGATGTGCGGCAAGAATGTGCTGAAGACACAGAAAGTCCTGGTCGAGGGCACCGTACTGATGCTATGCGACTCATGCGCCAAATTTGGTAAAATACTGGATCCGCCAAAGAATGAGGTTAAGCCTGTCATCATAGAAAGGCCACAGGTTAGGCCTGTGACTGCTTACCTACCCAAGCAAAAAAAGCAGCCTGTGAGGAAAGCAACAGATCAGGACGAACTTTTCATTGCACCGGAATACGCACAGATAATCAGGGAGGCAAGGGAAAAACTAGCCTGGACGCAGGAGGATCTCGCTGCCAAGCTGCTCGAGAAAAAGAACGTGCTGGCCAAAGTCGAAAGGGGGGAGTTGCAGCCAGACATGAAGCTTGCAAGGAAGATTGAGAAACTTCTTGATATTAAAATTATCGAAAAATACTGAATCTTGCAGGTTAGCCTGAAAAGCTTAAAGAACGATAAAGACGATCAGGGTATAAGGGTTGAACCGTATTGAAACTAGATATAGGACAGAGAATTGACGTGGAAATCGACCTGGAGGACCTTTTTGACCAGGTCGACGGGAAAATAATTGCAACGTGGTTCCACAAAGGCAATCCCATATATGTCGAACTTGAAGTGAGTGCAAGTCTGGTAAAGCACATTCTGAAGTACTTTGAAACGACAAAGAGAAGATCTGCCTTGCTGTCAATTACCAGGATTTCGCAGAGAAAGTACGAGGTGCATCCCACTGTTGTTGTCGTAAGCAAACAGGATTAGACCATTTCCGTCGTGCACTCTGAAATCAAGTTTTCCTGAAGCGATGAAAGAAGAATGCACCTAATGGTTTGTCCAGATCCTTCTCATGGTATTAGAGTAGAATAGCCAACAGTTAACAGGAATATGATCATACGAGGAATAGTCGAGTAAAATTAATAAACCTCTTTTGATTTTGTATTTTGATCTATGTCAAAGGTCAAGCTGAACAAACGGGAAGACCTCGACGAAGTTGCTAGCTACGACGAACTTGATAAAACGGTTTTTGGTGAGGAAACAGACAAGAAAAAATCAGGGAGTAATTCTCGTCCTGTCCCTAGGAAATAATATCGCTTCCCTTATGTTCTGAAGGTTCAGTATAATAAGGGAGAGTCTTTCGAGCCCTAGCCCCCATCCTGCATGGGGAGGCATTCCATACTTAAATGCGTTCAGGTAGAAGGAAAAATCATTAGGATCAAGATTCTTTGACCTCAATCTTTCCTCTAGCATTGCTGGATCATGCACCCTCTGTGCCCCAGAAGTGATCTCGAATTCCTTGTACTGGAGGTCAAAAGAGTTGCTGACGATCTCGTCGCCTGGTTTTGGATGGGTATAGAATGCCCTAAGTGAGGAAGGCCATTCTGTAATGAAATAAAATCCTGGGAACTCAGCCCCGATCAGCTTAAGCTGTTCCGGCGTGAAGTCGTCACCGAAATTCACCTTCTCTCCTTGAGATTCAAGCTTGGTCATGCACTCCCTGTAAGTGATCTTGGGGAAATCTCCCTCCGGAACGTCAATCCGCCCGCTGAGTGATGCCACAAGATCCGGCCTGTGCGAAACAAGGTGTCTTATCCCAGATTTAATGCCTTCCTGCAGCATGCGCATGGCGTCATTATGATCTGCGAAGCCCATCTCAATATCGATAGATGTAAATTCATTCAGGTGTCTTGGGGTGTTATGCTTCTCTGCCCTGAATGCCGGGCCTACCTCGAAGACCCTGTTCATCCCGGCCGAGATTAGTATCTCCTTGTAGAGCTGTGGCGACTGGTTAAGGTATGCCTTTTTCTCAAAATACTGCACAGGAAAAAGATCTGCTCCTCCCTCGGTAGCTGCTGCCACTATTTTCGGTGTGTGGACTTCAACAAACCCAGAATTGTGGAAGAATTCTCGCATTCCCCAAAGAAGTTCACTTTCTGTTCTGAATATAACAGCGACCTCCGGTTTTCTCAGATCAAGGAATCTGTTATTCAGCCTCGTCTCTATATCCGCACTTACGGGATCTATGATACCGAGTGGAAGGGGTGATTTTGATGCGTTAAGTATCAGAACACTTTTGGCAAGAACCTCAATACCGGATTTACTCTGTGTCTTTCTTGTTAGCGTACCAGAGACAGTTATGACTGTTTCCCGAGTCATCTGCGCAAGACTGTCATAGCCTGAAGTGATATCAGGCTTGGATGTTATCTGTATGGTACCAGTGTGATCGCGGAGCACAAGAAAAGATATATTCTTGAGAAGCCTGATTTCCTGCAGCCATCCGTTTAGCACTACTTCTTCTCCCTCTTTGATGTTTCTCACTTCTGATACTGACACAGCCACGGTTTGGGATTGCATTGATATGCTAAATCTTATCGCTAAGCTGGCATGTCAATACAAAATAACAGTATGGCTGAATTGTGCTTTGTGACTTCCTCTCCCAGCTTTCGCTGGGAGCTTGCCACTTCAAAGGTTGTTGGCGGAATCTCCATGCGCTTGAATTCCCCTCAGTAAGAAGGTACTTCATCCTTCATGATCAGCCATATGACTTCACGGATGCATGGCTTGCATGGTACGATATGCAATCCAACCTCTTTCACTTGTGTCTGGAAGCGGACAACACAATATTCGGGAAATAATAGTAAGCTTTTAACTCGCTTTCATCGCCTATCTTGGAAGGGGGAATTCTATATCACGATGTTAAAGCGCGAAAGGTTAATTCAATTGCTAACAATTATAGAGTAATGCGATTGATTGCCCCCAGGACTCTGCTGATTCTAGGAATCGTTACCTTGCTGATTGCAACAGGGCTTGCGGGAACAGCGAACGCTTCAGGCACACAGAAGCAGGTGGTGGTCCTTAATTTTCAGGAAGCAGTGGATCCAGGGAGTGCTGCATTCTTTAAATCAAGCCTGCTTGGATTGACACCGTCAACCGTCGGTGCTGTTGTCATAAACATGAATACTCCTGGCGGCTATATATCAGAGATGCTACAGATGATCTCTTATATCAATCAGACCGAGGCGAAAGGCATTCCTGTGTATACCTACGTGGATCCTTCTGGGCTGGCTTCTTCGGCAGGCTCCTATATAGCAATGGCGTCAGACTATGTCTTCATGGGGCCCGGATCTTCTATCGGGCCTTCGTCGCCCGTTGTACTCGGAGGGTCCAGCAGCGAAACTACTGCCATGATACAGCTTATGACCAGCCTCGCAGTGGCTCATGGAAAGAATGTTTCCGCAGCGCTTTCCATGATAGTATCACAAGCCATTTACAGCTCCACCCAGGCTCTTGCCCTGAACCTCATAGATGGGCAGGCGAACAACCTTTCTGCGTTCCTTCAGATTGAGGGACTCGCTTCTTCCCAGAACGCAACAAATGTTGTTATGATGAATCCTAACTCATATGACAACTTTCTGACATTCCTGAGCAATTCCTTTGTTGATGGCATACTCATAACGATAGGGGTGCTTGCAATTCTGCTTGATATTTACCATGGCAGTATTATATTAAGCCTGGTCGGACTCATAATGATCGGTCTCGGACTGATCGGTGCGGAGATCATCGGCGCACCTTTCGTTGGAATGATTTTTATTATAGTTGGCGCCGCTCTTATACTGTTTGAGTTCAAGACAGGCCATGGCTTTATGATGATCAGTGGTATTGTTGTGAGCGTGGTTGGCGCATTTCTTCTTACGCCAAGCTACATAACTTACTCACCGAGTGCAAACTCTTCTTCCCCTTTCAGCGAGTCAAATTTGTTTGTTGCCGCAGGGGTCATAATTGTGGCTTTCATGGTAGCCTACTATCTTCAATACATCATAAGGTCTCTTGGAAAGAAGAAGTACACAGGCCTGGAGGGAATGATAGGCCAGCAGGTTGAGGTCAAGGAGGAACTGATTCCAGAGGGGTGGGTCTCATACGAAGGTCAGCGCTGGAAAGCCAGGCTTATTTCGGGCGATAAGGCAGCCGTCGGTGAAAAAGTAATTGTGCGATCAAATGAAGGGTTGACTCTCCTTGTTGAGAAGAAATGATATTACAAGAATTTTTTATTCTTGTATAATATCATGCAAACCTTCATGAACATTCTAGGATTTGATGTAGGAGGCACAAAGATCTCCGCAGTTCTTGGTGACGAGAAGGGCAAGATTAAGGCTACTATCAGAAGACCGACAATCAAGCACCTTGGAAAAAACAGGCTGAGGGATCAACTGTTTGAAATTGGCGATCAGCTGGTCAAGGAAAACAACATCAGGAAGCTTGACGGTGTAGGTATTATATTCGCCGGTCTTGTGGACAGATCAAAAGGCATGATAATCACCTCTCCAAATATACTTGGGCTCGACAACTTCATGATAGTTGCCGCGCTGAAAGATCACTACAAGACACAAGTTGTTCTGGAAAATGATGCCACCGGCGCAACAATAGCTGAAAAACTCTTTGGATCTGGAAGGAATTCAGATAATTTCCTCTATCTTACACTGAGTACGGGTATTGGCGGAGGTGCGTTTGTAAACGGGAAGCTGATGCGCGGGCAGCACGGCCTTGCCGGCGAGTTCGGACACATGGTTATAATGTCAAACGGACCAACATGTGGTTGCGGCAGAAAGGGATGCCTTGAGGCTATTGCCAGCGGGAAAAGCATAAGCAGGAGAGTATCAGAGAGTATTACGGCAGTCCGTGATTCTGAAATTTTATCAAAAATTGTGCCAAGGGACCTGAGCGCCGAGAAAATATTTGATGCCATGAGGAAGGGCGATATGCTATCCAGGCTCATTGTAGAGGAGACGATATATTATCTATCGATCGGCGTCGTGAACCTTGCATGCGCCTTCGATCCGGAAATACTAATCATAGGTGGAGGCGTCAGCCTTGCAGGGAATGATCTTTTCAAGCCGCTACGGGATGCCGTCAGGGAAGAGTTCAAGTCCATGGCCCGCCCCCTGAAGATAGTACAGGGTCTCAAGAACGGTGGAGATCTGGCAGCTGTGGCTGTGGTTCTCTATAATTACGTTGATAATAAGCTAAACTGAGTGTAGCATTATCCCAGTAACTTCAGTGCACTCCTGTACATTATTTCTGTCCCATACTTCAGGGCATCCTCGTCCAGGGAGAAGGTAGGCGAATGATTTGGGCTCGTTATTTTTTTGGCCTCATTACCGGTTCCAAGAAAATAGAAGGATCCTGGTATCTCCTTTGTAAAGTATGAGAAGTCTTCCCCGCCCATGACAGGATCCGGATGTATCACATGATCTTTTCCTAAAACTTCTGAGGCGACATCATCTATCACAGCGGTGATTGAAGGGTTGTTGACAAGTGCTGGATATCCTTCAATATACTCGTACTCGTAAGTGGCACCGTATGCTGTGCAGAGCCCGCTGAGTAGCTTCTCTATCTCTTTTCTTACCTTTGACCTCATCCCCGCATCAAATGTCCTTACTGTCCCGGTCAGCTCAGCATGTGCCGCAATTATGTTATATCTGTAGCCAGAGTTCAGCGTTCCCACCGTGACCACAGCGGGCTTGAATGCTGGCGTCATCCTTGAAACGATGCTTTGCAGTATATTAACGAGATAACTGGCAATCAGGAGTGCATCCACCGCCTTGTCCGGTTCAGATCCATGGCCACCTTTCCCATGTATTCGGATCCTGAATTCATCTGCGTTTGCCATTGCAACTGTCGGATATGTTGCGACGTAACCTGATGGAATCATGGATGTCACATGCTGCCCAACGATTGCGTCAACGTTACGAAGGTAGCCCTCATGAATAAAATCAACTGCACCACCCGGTGGCTTCTCCTCCGCAGCCTGGAATATAAGCCTCACTGTGCCATGCATTTTTTCTCTATCGCTGGCAAGTTTCCTGGCCACACCAAGGAGCATCGCAATATGTGCATCGTGACCACATGCATGCATGACTCCCCTGTTTTTTGAGACAAAGCTTTCAGTGTTTTCTTCTGTCACGGGTAACGCATCCATATCAGCCCGGAGTGCGACAGTTCTTCCTGGTGAGCCCTTGATATCTGCAACAAGGCCGGTCCTTCCGACTGATTTTACTTCCAAGCCGAGATCCGCAAGCTCTTCCCTTATCTTCCTGGAGGTCTGTACTTCCTCGAAGCTGAGTTCTGGATTTTCATGAAAGTGGCGCCTCATCCGAATCACATATGCGTTGTTTTCTTCTTTCTCTGCCATGATAATCATGGCAATATTAGAAGGAAGTACAAATAAAATCCCCCGGATCAAGGATTACGCTTATTATAGCAACATGAAATATCCCGCTTCATAAAATAGGAGATTACAGCTGCTGTGCATTCAGTATCATGTGGAACATTTGCCCCCAGTTCAATGGAGGTACGATAATTGCAGTACAAGTGGGTTGCGCTGAGCAACACAACTATCGGAATACTTATGTCCTCACTGGACACAAATATAGTACTCATTGCGCTTCCCACGATAGCAAGCAGCCTGCGGGGAATGAATGCCCTTGACGTTTTGTGGGTACTGCTAGGTTACCAGCTGGTTGTTGCTTCCGTTCTTGTCAACTTCGGAAGACTTTCAGATATATTCGGCCGTGTCAGGCTCTATAAGATGGGTTTTGCCATATTTACTATAGGATCCGGGCTATGCAGCATATCACAGACCGGCGCCGAACTGATTGGTTTCAGACTCATACAGGCTGTGGGGGCAGGTTTTCTATTCTCGAATAGCGCCGCAATAGTTACTGATGCCTTCCCTCCAGAGGAAAGAGGTAGTGCACTCGGAATAAACCAGATATCAATAGTCGTAGGCTCAGTGCTTGGCCTTATACTTGGTGGTGTCCTCACGAGCCTGATCGGGTGGTCCTCGATTTTCTGGGTCAACCTCCCTATAGGCACATTTGCGACATTGTGGGCTCACTTCAGGCTGAAGGAGATAAGCTCACCTTCACACAGCAGGAAGCAGATTGATTTGGCAGGAAACCTGACATTTGCTGGGGCACTCGTTACTGCACTTCTCGCCCTTACTTTGTACGCAATAGTTGGAATATCGCTTCTGGTTACGCTTGAACTGCTTTCGCTGTCAGCCATATTCTTTGTACTCTTCTTCTTTGAGGAAGGGCGGGTTGCAGATCCAATGTTTGACCTATCGCTTTTCAGGAACAGGATCTTCTCAGTCGGCAACGAGACAATTTTCCTCAATGCATTGTCAAGGGGTTCCTTCACGCTTGTTATGGTGTTCTACCTTCAGGGGCCCATAATGCATTTTACTCCACTCCAGGCAGGTATATTCCTGGTCCCTCTATCAGTAGCACTCTCCATTATGGGTCCAATCAGCGGAACCTTATCCGACAGATATGGGCAGAGGTTGTTCGTCGTTATCGGTTTGACGCTTTCTACTATTGGTTTCCTGATAATGACTAACATAGGTGGTGTGCTCAGCTTTTACAGCCTAATTATTCCGCTTGTCCTAATCGGGGCGGGAATGGGTATTTTTGCTTCGCCCAACAGGGCTTCAATAATGTCTGCAGCGCCACCGGAAAGGAGGGGGCTGGCATCCGGCATCAGTACAACATTGGTGAATGTGGGGAACACCTTGAGTATAGGAATTGCATTTATTCTGATGGGGAGTTCTATTCCAAGGAGTGCACTCGATTCAATATTTGCCGGTACTTCCTCGGGCCTGCTGACCGGAAGCCTCACAGAATTTGTTCATTCTGTGCATATCGTTTTCATTGCTTCGGCTGTTATGCTTATTCTATCTATCATGCTTTACCTTACTTTCGCCAATAAAAAAATGTGGGAACATGCCGTAGTTTCCTGAGCCAGGGTTTAACCGGTCGACTGCTTTTTCTCAGAAATAAACGTGGGCATGCGTATTCAGTAGCTAAAGCTTCCTGTAGGCCCGTACGAATCTCTGGGCAGCATTGAAATTTCCTGCGATAAAGAACCATATCAGAATCAATGTGGACGGCGTTAACAGGATGCCATAGATTGTGTAGGAAAATGGTACCACTATCTGCAAAATTGAGAATATGAATATCAGAAGCAGCCTGTCCGCCCTTCCCACGATTCCTGAATAGTCGCGGCCTACTCCAAGTGCCTGGCTCTGCGTGCCCATATAACTGGTCAGGAGGATACCCTCAAGCCCGAGAAAAGCATAAGTCGGGTGTGAAAAGACGCTGAATCCAATCCCTGCGGACAACAGGACATCCGAGACCCTGTCGAGAAAGTGATCAACAAGATCTCCGCGTTTGGAAGCCATGTTTCTCATCCTCGCAACCTTCCCATCGATTGCATCAAAAAATGCTGATAACATTACGAAAACGGGCGCAAGGTACAACATGTTTCCTGCTATGAGGTAGGCGGCGGCGAATGCACCGGCGAAAACCACAGAGAGGGCTGAAATAAAGTTAGGATTCAGGCTGGAAAACGGCCTTGCAACCATTTCAACGTACTTGTCAGAAGCCTCTCTCTTAGAATCCAGTGCCAATTTATCTCTTTACAGTTAAAGTCTCTCCTTCTATAATTTTATTCATGACCGCTGACACTGATTCTGTAATATTCTTGCCAGTCAGGTCACATGTTCCAATTCGGCCAGCCGGGAGGAGATCAAGGGCCTCAGATCGGAAAATTTCCATTTCCGAAGCTTCAATATTTTCAGCGATCTTTTCGCTGCTGTAACCTGCAAGTTTCATCCTTTCCTCCAATGTTCTTGAATCATTCTGCAATATTATCACATAGTCGCATTTAAGAAGATGACTGTAGTGGCCCTCGATTACCCGGGGGAAATATCGCATCTTGTCATTCATGCAATCTATGTCCACCGTACCACTTTCAAGACAACCCAGCATTTCAGATATCCTGTCCGCTGAGATGCATTCAATGCCTTTTCCATTGAGCTCGGCGCATATTGTTGTCTTTCCGGATTTAGGAGGTCCTGTTATGCATATCATTGGCTTGACGCTTCCTCCTGAATCGATGCGACAAGATGCCTCCTGCCCGCGACAGGTGCTTCGTAATGTTTCTTCTCAGAGTATCTCTTCTTCTCCTTATACGCAGGATATGCAGAGTGGTTTGAACAGGAAGTACACCTGAAGCTGTTTTTACCGTTATTCTGCATTCTTGCGCCACACTTTACGCAGACCGGATTGGATCTTACAAATACCCTGGACTTCTCAATTATGCTTACCTTCTCTATATTCATCTTACCATCCATGAATGAGCCAAAGATCCTTACGTAGTCGCCGATCTCAATATCTCTTACAAGGAGGCGCATGCCTTTCGAAGGTTCAAAAATGGCTGCCTTATACTCCCTTCCCATGTAAAGAAAGTTGAAAAACCAGTGCCCCCCTCTGATTGCTACAGGATATGAGGTAACTATTGCATTGAAGGCATATGAGGAGAGATCCTCAAACCTTTCAAATGATTTCTGGTAATGATCATCAGTCGCCTGGTTCGTCTGGTAAAGCATATATCCTGTAAATCTGATCGGAAAACCTGAAGTAATCTGTGTCGGGAATTCAAGGATTGCAGTGGGATCTGTGGTTCGAACACCACACAGAACCGGTGTCCTGGGGGATGGAAATATTGCGGCATGCCTGTTTTCTCCGTCGTAGTTGTTGAAAGTCCCTGGAAAGCTGTTCGCCAGGATGGCGATTTCCCTCTGCATATCCTTTGGAATGTGCTGCGGACGCGGGAAACTGTAAATTATCATCTCGTATGTGCTCTTTTCGGCAGGCCAGCTCAGCGCGGAAAGGGCACCTATCAGCCCTCTCCCATTCTTTGCGAACCTGTAAACCATGCCCCTTTCCTTTATTCTCCGCAGAGCGTCTTCAATTGATACAACAGATCTCAATGCGGCAAAGTATTGATCACTGTCAGGCTTGTCTTTTGCAATAATCATACCAGGGTTCGTCTTTTCATCGCTCAGATTTGCTTCCTGTAGCACTATATCCCAAGCTGCATCCGCTATTTGCTCATAATCTTGAATATCGTCAATAATACTGGACGAGAAAATTGGTTTCCCCATATACTCTCCAATCTTTGTTCTCGTTCCACTAGGTCGGCCGATCTCTGCGCAAAGTGCTGCGTTACCCCGCGTCTTGAACGGTATGTTAGGGTTAAGACGGACGAGCCTCGGATATCCTTTCACATCCAGGTCAAGAAATGACAGGATGCGAAGCATTAGATGAGTGGTGCAGCCGCCATCGCTGCCGTCTGTGTCATCAAGTGCAATGAGCAACTATTCTCCATACCTCCTGTTCCTTAGCTGGAAATTCCTGATTGCCCTCAGGAAGTCTATGTGCTTCAGGTCAGGCCAGTAAACATCAGTGAAATATAGCTCGGAGTAAGCAGACTGCCAGAGGAGGAAGTTTGATACACGTTCCTCTCCGCTTGTCCTGAATATAAGATCGGGGTCTGGAACGGATGAATCATAAAGATAGTTCCTGAAGAGTGTCTCGTTGATATCATTTATCTTAATTTTCTTTGCAAGGACGTCGCCGGCAACCCGTTTGATACCGTCGAGTATCTCCTCCCTGCCGCCGTACCCTATTGCAAGGTTTAGCCTGAAGTTTTCATATTTTGATGTCAGTTTCTCGGCATTTCTTATAGTCTTCTTCAGGTAATCCGGGAGCTGCTTCTTCTGCCCGATAACCCGGACTTTTATTCCATTCCTCTTCACACGCTCGTCTTTCATGAGTTCCTGGAGGGATCGATCTATCAGGCGGAACAGAAAGTCAACCTCCTCCTTGCTCCGCTTCCAGTTCTCAGTAGAGAATCCGTACACCGTGACGATCTTTATGCCGATATCCATACACCACTGGAGAACCTCCTCCAGCTTGTCCTTGCCCTTGACATGACCGTCGTTCAGCGGAATACCCTTTTCTGATGCATATCTCCTGTTGCCGTCCGTAATTATCCCGAGATGCTTTGGGATAGGCAATTTCTTTATGTCCTCAATCAGGACCTTTTCGTAAAGGTCCGAGGCCATCTGGCCTATCTTATCAGAAATGGTCATGTTGTATGAAGTTAATTTCAAACGTATATTTAGAGTGTCTTTCGCAGTGAAAGGGATACAAGTGACTCAGCAGGGGAATATCCATGAACGATTCTCTTGTCTATGATGGTCAATCCAGCACTCCTTATCTTTTCCATATTCTCCTCAGTATCAGACATGCTTCCAAATGTATAAAAATGAATGATGCCTTCATCCTTGAGAGATGCTTTCGCAATGTCGAGAAAACGCATGCTTTGATGCGGGAGGTTCATAATTATCCTGTCAGCTTTAGGTAGATCTGGCATAATTGTCTCAGCCTTTCCCAGTACAGGAGTTATTGTACCTTTCAATTTGTTCAACCTGATGCTATCCTTCATGAACTTTATGGCGTCAGGGTTTGAATCGATGCATGTTATTTCGACATTTCTTGACTTGGCGATTATGATTCCGAACGGCCCTATCCCGGCGAACATGTCAATAATGCGCTCTCCGTCCCTGACTTTTCTTGCCAGCCTCATCCTTTCCGTTGCAAGCCTCGGGGAAAAGTAGACTTTGCTGATATCCAGAAGGAATCTTGTTTGATTTTCAGTGTGAATGGCAACTGTCTTGTTGTCACCTGCCAGCCATTTTAACTGCCGTAACCTGTATTCACCTTGTATTCCGGTATCTATCCAGACTGAACTGATGCCGCTTCCAGCCTGAATGATCGCTTTACCGAGTTCTTCCGCACGCTTCCGGTCTTTAAGCTTTATTATTGCTATATCACCAATTCTGTCATATGATCCCTTGATGGCCTGCGGAAGGGACTGGTGCGGGGGCAATCTTGGTTCAATCTCAACTACTTCCGCTCCGGTGATCACTGAAGGATAATCCCCGGCAAGAGGTATATAGACATAGTTGCCATCTGAAAAGACCCTGGACTCCTGAGAAATATAGTTCCCGCTCTTCAGGTCAAGCATGATACCCTGTGCCTTCTCCCTCTGCACTTTCAGGTGCTTCTTGAGCCCGTTTTTGCCAGTATCGATTTTGCTGATGCTATCACTTCCCTGCTGAGTTTTGTCGAAAATCCGTATATCCTGGAAATTGCAGATTCATCCGACAATGATATCGCTTCAAGGCTGGTGAACCCTGCGGAATAAAGCCTTCTGGCCCTAACTCTTCCAATACCAGGCATAAGGGTCAGCGGTATAATCTCTTCCTTCACGCCCTCCTTTATCCTGAAATTGAGGTTCTCCAGATCTTTCCTGACTTCCGGTTTGAAGCTGTTTGCGAGCCTTGCAAGTGAATAGGAAAGCCAGTCAGCTGAGTTTGCAACAGACTGAACATCCCCCGGCCCCACCCTGTACTGTTCGCATATACTCCTCATGGGAGTTTCGGAGATCCATTCCTTGAGCAGCATTGCAGTCTTTGCGGCACTGTAATCCGAGTCGTCGAATGTAGTTGATCCGATCCTGTCAAGGAAATATTCTGCCATGGAATAGTCTTCGTTGTTTGCACTGATGGTGATCATGTCGGGGCATCTTGCCAGGTTGAAGAGAGCGAGTTCCTCAGAATGCCTGCCCTTCAGGTAGTCCATCAGTATAATTGCACTCTCTGGATTAAGATACAGATCGGCTGTAGCCTTGCCGAATTCAGTCGCTATCAGCTTTCCTCCCCTGTCTCTGATCAGGTCGTTATCAGAAAGGAACCCTATTGATGATCTTATCATGCCATCGGCATCGGATATTGGATTCTGGAACGCAAAGAGCGTATTCCTGTAAAAATTCCTGATCTCTTCCGCCGAGTTACCCATGCCCATTGCAACAAGTGCCAGCGTGTTGAACCTTACCTGATCCGGCGTTCCGGATCCTGACATTGTGGGCTCTATTTCCATCGTGAAATAATCCATTGCCTTCCGGAAAGAGTTGCTCGAGGCGGCGTATAGATATGCATACCCCTCGGTGTCGTATTTTGGTCTTCCAGCCCTGCCCAGCATCTGAAATATTTCCCTTGCCGGTAGGTATTCGCTTCTTCCATTCTGATACCTTGTTATATCTCGGATTATGACGCATCTTGCAGGCAGATTCACACCGGCCGCTAGAGTGGGGGTTGCAACCAGAACCTTAAGATCGCCGCTCTTGAAGAGAGACTCTATTCCTGATCTGACCGGGTTTGAAAGCCCTGCATGATGGAAACATGCCCTACCTGCAAGGCAGTTGTTTATCTTATCGCTGTACGGATCATCTTCTAGGTTCATGCTTGGTCCATGCCCGCCCAACCTGTCCTGAAGGAAAAAGGAAATCTTTAATGCCAGTTCCTCTGCCTTCTTCCTTGAACTGACAAATACAAGACACTGCCCACCATCGTTCACAGTAGACAGAATAGTTTCGAATACTACATCCCCGGAAGATTCCTTCGAAGATTCATCCTCATAAATTATCATATTTCCATAAAGAACGCCTCGCTTTAGCTGTACGGGCCTGAAATCTGATGCCACGATCCCGCTGTCGAGCCATTCGCACAGGTCGTCTGGGTTGGATATAGTAGCAGAGAGGGCGAGTATCATTGTATCAGGATTGGCTACCCTTGCTGTGGTAAGGACCATCTCAAGCCTTGGTCCCCTCGATGGGTCACCTATGAGGTGGGCTTCATCTGCTACAATAAGACCGACCTCAAAGAGTATAGATGGGTCATGGCGTATCATCGAGTCAGCTTTTTCAGATGTGCAGACAACAATATCATAATTGCGTATGAAAGATGCAGATGCGTCGTAGTCGCCGGTAGCTATAGTAAGCCGCACTCCTAGCTTTCTCAGTGCTTTCATCTCCTCATATTTCTCGAAAGCAAGTGCCTTCAAGGGCACGATATACAGGCATTTCCTGCCCTTCTTGATCATGTTAAATATTGCAGCATATGCTATCAGAGTCTTGCCAGCAGCGGTAGGGACAGTAACTATTAGGTTCCTGTTGTCCTTCAGCCTGCCTAATGCCTCCTGCTGATGCGGGTACAGTTCGAAGTCACCTCCCACTGCTTCTATGAACTCTGGCGGGTAACCCAGATCAGACAGTTTCATCCCACCATTAGGGCAAGAGGCTAAATAAGAATATTCTGATCTCGCTTAAATAGAAGAGACAATGTTTTTCTAAGGTTAAGTATCCTTCTCCGCATGGTTGGAAAAGTCAGGGTTACGATTAACGTGGCACAGAGCCTCAATGGACTCATTGCCGGTAAATTTGGTCGGAGAGTACAGATATCTTCGGCAGAGGATTGGGAGAGAGTGCTTGGCCTCAGGAAAAGATCTGATGCGATCCTTATCGGTGCAAACACAGTCATCAACGATAATCCTGATCTGTACACTGGTCGCACCGACTCGAAGGATAAACTGCCGATGAGGGTGCTCCTGGATGGCAGACTTTCTATTCCGACGCACTCCAGGATTTTTGATGGGCGGGGGAGGACCGTGGTCTTCACCGCAAACAGGGAGAGAAAAATGCTGAACTGTGATGTCGTTTATTCAGATGACGTGCATATCCCGATACCGTTTGTGATTGAAAGGCTGGAAGCAATGAATGTGAGAAATCTTCTTGTTGAAGGGGGCTCAATGGTGATAAACGAGTTCGTGAGGGCGGGGATCGTGGATGATTTCTTTCTCTATTTAGGGAATATATTGATAGAGAGCGACGGAATACGGTTATTCGAACCTGCAATAACGCTTCCCGGGATTGTGCAATCCTGGGAAAGACTTGGTGACGGCTCCGTTGCCAAGCTTGACGTGAAAAAACTTATGGGAGATCTGGTGAAAAATGGAAGAAGGGGACCTTAGACTAAACTGGGCAAGGGACCACATGGATGTGGTTTCAGCCATCAGAAAGAGATTTGTGAAGGAACAGCCGTTCAAGGGCATCAGGATTGGAATGGCACTGCATGTTGAGGCAAAGACGGGTATATTCGCCCTGTTGCTCAAAGAGGGCGGTGCAGATGTCCGCCTTTCATCCTGCAACCCCCTCAGCTCCGACGATTCTGTAGTTGCAGCACTGAAAAAAACGTATGGATTGAAAGTTTTTGCCAAAAAGGGCGAGACAAGGGAAGAGTATTATTCTAACCTAAACAGTGTCCTTGATCATTCGCCAAACATACTGATTGATGATGGAGGAGACCTGGTAAGGCTTGTACATGCAGAACGAAAAGATCTGATGAGCGGCATTTATGGCGGAAACGAGGAAACAACAACAGGAGTTGTAAGACTGCGATCCATGGCTAAGGCCGGCGCACTTAAGTTTCCAATGTTTGACGTCAACGATGCCCAGATGAAGCATTTCTTTGATAACAGATATGGAACTGGCCAGAGTGTTCTTGACGGTTTCATGCATGCAACTAACCTTCTTATCGCAGGCAAGAAAGTGGTTGTCGGCGGATACGGTTATTGCGGCCGTGGAATTGCAATGAGGATGCATGGACTTGGCGGCAATGTCACCGTGACTGAGGTTGACCCGATAAAGGCCATCGAGGCAGTAATGGATGGTTTCAGGGTTCAGAAGATGCACGATGCGCTTGCCGAAGCGGATATTGTTGTCACTGCCACAGGAATGAAAAATGTCATAACTACAAAGGAACTTGACAGAGCAAAGAATGGTGTCGTACTGTCGAATGCAGGGCACTTCAACAATGAGATAAATTTCGAGGATCTTGAGAAAAACTGCGTGAAGAGGGAAAGAGTCCGCGGAGATGTAGTCAGGTACCACCTCAAGTCGGGAAACTATGTGGATCTGATATCTGAAGGCAGGCTGGTGAATCTTGCTTCCGGTCAGGGACATCCTGTAGAGATTATGGATATGAGCTTTGCAATTCAGGCTCTTGTTGCAGAATATCTTGCAAAAAAATATCAGAGTCTTGAGCCAAATCTATACAGTGTTCCGCAGGAAATAGATCAGGAAGTTGCAAAGATCAAGCTTTCGTCGCTTGGAGTGAAAATAGACGAGTATTCCGAAGAACAAAAAAAATACCTTGAGTCATGGGAGGAAGGTACTTAACTTAAGGTTTACCGGCAAGAATAAAATCCTGCGAAGTCTTACCCTCTTTTGCCTTGCCCGGTGCAATCAGCGTATAACGCCGCCGTAGCTCAGCCTGGTAGAGCGCGTGCTTGGTAAGCACGAGGTCGCGGGATCGAAACCCGTCGGCGGCTTATTCCATACAGTATAAAACCAGCACAAAAATTAGTAGATCATAAAAATAAAGAAGATGGGTAGGGATTACTGAGTTCCGCCTTTACCCTTCCCGAACTTCCTGAATATCCCGGTTCCGGACAACATCATTGTACCCAGTATACCAACAACTGCTCCAATGACAGCGCCTGCTCCAAGTCCCTCATATAGAGCACCAGAATTAGATGTCTTTGCAGTTACTGTGGTATTCTTGAACACAGCGCTGATCGTCGCATTACTGTTATCTATAGTCACTGAATGCGATGACATCGTCACGTTATAGCCAGCAGGTCCGGTGATACTTATGTTATACGTTCCAGACACGAGATATACCTCGATGGAATTGCCGGTCGAGGTGCTGGTTGATCCGTTCACGTTCACTGTCCATGTGTCACCTGCTGGAAGACCTGTTTCTGTAACAAGGAGAGTATACTTGTTCTGGGCAAAACTCACATCTATTGACTTCCCTGCCGCATTAATCTGGAATGATCCAGTGGCAGTATTCGTGTGATATCCAGTCACTGTTCCAATGGTGTAATTATAGGTACCGTTTGACAGTAAGAAGTTGATTGAGGAAGAAGATGAAGACAACTTCTGGCTCCCGACCGTGACCGACCATGTAACTCCAGATGGTAAACCAGTTTCTGTGAATGTCATGTTGTATGTAACCGGGGTAAATGCAAGCGTTATCACCTGATCTGTTCCATTCAGAGTTATCTGCCCGTTTGATTTCGATACTACGTAGCCTGAAATCCTGGCAACAGTGTAAACCTGTGTTATATGCTGGGCAGCATCTGGGTTGAATGCAACTGTCTGTGTTTCTGACGATACCGTTGATGATCCAAGTGTTACTGACCATGCCGTTCCGATGGGTAAACCTGTCTCGACAAACGTGATCATGTATCCTTCCCATCTTGAAGTTAGTGGAAGATAATCGACACTTGTTCCATTCACCTTATATGGTGTGGATCCAATGCCATCACTGCCTGTGCCTGAATAGTTTGACCAGTAGTTGCCCCCTACCGGCAGAGAGAGGTTCCAGACAAGATTCGATGTTCCATAGAAGTATGTTTTTATCCTTGACCCGTTGAGGAAGTTGTTGTGATAGAATGTCAGGCTTGAGGAATCATACAGGTATAGCATGTAATTATGTGCATTTGAAAAAGTGTTTCCGTAAAAAACACCAGCAAAATCAGACTCTGAGTAAAGGGAATAGTTTGATCCACTCACCGTGTTGCCGTAATAAGAATACAGGGAATTGGAGTAGGAATATATTCCGTATGTCGAATCTTCTGCCGGATTGTTCATTACAGTATTTCCAAAGACTGAGAAGTTTCCAGAGTATTCTACATCTATCCCGTAGGTTACATTGCTTACTGTATTCCCAAATAAGGAGAATCCAGATGAACCATATACATAGATACCTTCAGCACCGTATGCCGTCGAATTACCAGCTATGATATTGTTTGAGATGATCCCTCCAAATAAGTACTCAACAAATATGCCTAATTGATCGTATGCATTACCGTGAAATCCTGATATCTCGTTTCCTGAAATGGAAAAGGTAGACGAGTACTCAACCAATATCGCATAACCTGTGGAGTTAAATATTCTGTTCCCGTCAATTTTGATATTCTGGAAATCGTAGTTAATATATATCGGGTAAGAAGAATTCATTATTGTATTATTGTCAACTGTGAGATTAGTTCCGGAATATGTGTAAATATAGATTGCAGCATCCGTACTTTTAATCAGTTTGTTTCCAGAGACATTGACATTGCTGACTGTTCCATAATCTGAATAGATATAGACTGCGTAATAGTTTGATGTAATTGAATTGCCGGTTACAACTATGTTGTCAATTGATCCTTCATAAGAGTATAGATATATAGCATATGAGCTGTTATTTATTGTATTGTCAGTCACAGATAAGCCACTTGAATAACAATCTAAAATAGGATATTTAGTATTGCTTATAGAATTGCCATGAACTTTCAGATCAACTGAATATTCTGCATAGAGGAAATCAGCTAAAGTGGAATATGTTATTCTGTTTCCGTTTACAGTAATGTTAACAGCTTCATCTGCTTCAATGGCATAACTTTTCACATTTTTGAAGTAATTTCCAGAAACTACAATATTGTATCCATCACCTAGGTAGATCGATGTCGAAGTGTTTATAAAATTATTCTGACTTATAACAAATCCTGATGAAGAATCAGAATCAACATATACGGCGTCAGTAAAGTTTTCCAATGTGTTTCCGACAATTTTCACGTTATTTGTGCTATATGAACAGAATTCGATACCATTTGCAGATGATCCATTTCCTGTCATTGTATTATTGGCGATAACAATGTTACTGGATGAGTCGCCGCGAAAGCATATCGCTTTACTAGAAGTGCTAAATGAGTCGTTGTTGAATGCAGTCATGTTCGTTGAAGAATCTGTGTAGTATCCTATACTTGCAACGATGAATGTTGAGTTAACAGAAACCTGGGAGACATAGTAAGTATATATGCCATAGTCTGTCGGCACGTGTATACTGTCACCGGAAATATACAGGTGGCCTAATTCACAACCCAATATTCCATAACTTCCTGCCGAAATATGGCTGTCCTTTACCGTAACTGATGTAGATTCCACTAGGTATGCGCCCGTGGATGAATTCGTCACAGTGAAGTCACTGATATGGACTTGTGATGCACCTGTTACAATGAATCCATACCTTCCCATTCCGTTTAGCGTGAATCCATTCCCCGATACTGCGGAATTGTTCCTCATGTCTGTGAGGGTACCATTAAGGTTACCGTTCAGGTAATACAAGTTTCCATTCTGGCCGATTTCTGTTGCGTTGCTTACACTGCCGTTTGCATAAATTGTCACGTTTCCCACGTGCGTGTTAGCTTGTAGCACATTTGGCAAATATACCGGATTCAGGGCGGAACTACCTGAATTATAGCCTGAAGAGACTGCCAATGAGGACAGCACCATCACTGCTGCAACTACTATTATAAGAATATTTTTGTTCATATATAAGGACGGTAACGTTAAGTTATTTATAATTTTATGTTAACTATCATTTGTGGAAAAGTTTGTTATCTGCAATTCGTCCGTATTTTCGCCGCCCGGAATTATTTCATACTATGATTCCTTCTTTCTACGGCTATCACCTACAACTTTGAGAAACAAAGCATTTCAATCCTTACTCAACGTCTGATGGAGGGATCTGCAGCCGTTATTAACACAAATATGCTCTACAGATATGCAGGAAAGGGACGTCGCAAAGAAATAACTGCTGAAGGAATCAAAAACCCAGGGCAAGATCCATCATTCTCAAGCCCATTCTTTATGGCGTGATATGCCTGCTCTATCATCTGGCGTTGCCCGCACCAGGCGTATGTGGTTTCGGTATTATCACTTATTTTGTACAGTATGTATTTCTTTCTGACACGTGGAATCAGGATAAAATATATCCTTTGTCCTCCTCTCCCAGCAATCAATCATATAAATGGCGCTATTCATGAGCCATGTGCAACTGGACCGGGAAAATGTACATGTGAAGACCAAGCAGAAATAGAACAGGATCTGGTTCTGATCCAGTTGGCCTTGATAATGTGTAATACACATGGATCAGAAACACGTCACCAAATGGCGCCAAGAGACTTATTATAAGAAATCATTTCATGATCTTCTCAAGCTTCGACTGGTAGAGATCGGCAAGTCTGGATGATTCCTTTTCGTCTCTTCCCTGTGCGTAAAGGCGCACGATTGGCTCTGTACCCGATGGCCTTATCAGCACCCAGTTACTTCCCTCATTTATTTTTATGCCGTCCATACGATCAATTTCCTTGCCCGAAAATTCAGTCTCCAGTGATTTGAGGAGCTCGCTCCATGGCTTGCTTATTTGCACCGCTCTCTTTGTTAGCGAATATTTTGGAAGTTCGCCGATAAGATCTGATATGCTTTTCTTTGTAAGTGCCATTAGCTGAAGAACAAGTGCTGCCGTCATTGCTCCATCTCTGCAGAACTGATGGCCTGAGTAAATAACCCCCCCGTTTTCCTCACCTCCGATCTTTGCCTTGATCTCTATCATTTTCCTCGATACTATTGGGGCACCAACCTTTGTCCTGACAAGAGTTGCCCCTATTTCCTTACAGACATCAGAAATGCAGTCAGAACTGCTAATCGGCGTGACAACTACGTCGCCTCGTTTAGCAGTGTACTTAACTATGAGAGAAAGTGTCTTGTCCCCATCTATAAACTCGCCCTTTTCGTCAATGAAGACTGCACGATCCGCATCGCCATCATGAGCAATTCCCAGATCGAAGTTTCCAGACTTCACCAAGCCGATAAGCGAGGAGAGGTTTTCGGGTTTTGGTTCAGATTCTCTGGAGGTGAAGAGACCGTCAGCATTGCAATTCAGCGATACAAGGCGGATGTTAAGTGCAGTCAGCAAAGCGGGTGTTGTTTGATATGATGCCCCGTTGCCCGCATCAAAAGCCACCCTGAATGCAGCCTTGGAGATTGATGCTGAATCGACCTTTTTGAGTATTCCTTCGATGTAGGAATCAGCAGCAGTATTATCATGCTTCAAAGCACCGCAAGTCCTCCACTCAGAGAGTGCAGCCTTCTTTTCATAATATATATCCTCAACCCCGATCTCATCATCAACTGAAAGCTCAGTGCCGTCACGATCTATGCATTTTATCCCGTTGAACTGTGGAGGATTGTGTGATGCTGTGATCATGACTCCGTATATGCCATGTGTCCTGCAATAATACTGCAGCGCAGGAGTTGGAAGTATTCCGAGATCGATCACACTGCTGCCGGTTGACATAATGCCTGATGCAACCGCAGACTCAATCATGCTGCCTGTTACGCGTGTGTCTCTTGCAATTGCAATTCTCTCAACGGTGAAATATGAACATATCGACTGACCGATCTCCATGGCAAAAACCGGTGAAAGGTCGGCGTTGGGGATGCCACGGATTCCGTTTGTGCCGAACAGCCGCTTCTTCCGTACTGACTTCATGTACATTTGATGATTCGGCAATATAATAATTTGAGGATTTCAGGGCTGCTTCGTAAGGTCATATTCAGAACCACGCCACTGTATAACATCCATTCCAGCCGCCTTGATCAAGTTGCTCATGGAAATAAACGGTATAATCAGTGCTATAAGGAATACATATAATCCACCTTTATGATGATTCTGAACATTGCGGTAAGCAAAAAGCAAGTAAGGGAAAAGCAGGAAGAGGAAAACGGGCGTGAAAACAACTGAAAAAACAATTCCACCAATGAGAAGCAGGATCTCCGAAGAGTAGAAGAGAACCCCATACCTCAATATGGATCTGCTTGCACTTATCGAAAGAGCGGTCTGTCTGTTGGACCACTCCCTGAATGTTCTGTAGTCATCGGGCGAATTTATCATTGGTGCTGCTGACTCGACATAGCAGATATCTAGCCCTTTTTTCCGGGCAATTCTCATGATAGCGACATCATCAGAGATGTGTTTCTTGAAATACTCAATGTCCTCAGGATCAAGCAGATCGCGCCGGAATGCCATCGAACCGCCCCATACAAATCTAGTGAGGCGCGATTGCATGAGTCCTATCCCGACCAGACCCCAGACAGACTTGACCTTGGACCATATTCCACCGGTGGGCTCAAAGTGCGGGAATGTAGTGCTGACACCTATCCTGGGAGATCCCAGGGGCCTTACAAGGTTCGTCAGCCATTGTTTCGGGAACGTTACATCTGAATCCGCGACAACATAGACTGGAACATCTGGAAATTTCTCAATTGCAGATGCAATTGCCCTGACTTTCCCGCTGCAGTTCTGGCACTCTGTCCTGCTAACAATATAATCAATTTTCTGATCGCGGATCGCCTGCATAGCAGGATCGGAGAGCGAGTCGATAACTGCCAGAACCCGATAGTTAGGATAATCCTGTTTCAGGAGTGACGCAATGTTTTCGTAAAGTGTTACATCTTTTCCCTTACATGGAAGTATTACGAGAACGTTTTCTCTGAAGTCGTCGAAGACCTGATCCTTATACGATGGACGGAATGATATAACCATCAGGCCGACAAAAATAAGAAGGAGAATTACGAGAAAAAATATATTAAGGATAGTTAACGTGAAAAACATTTACGAACGATTCAAACTAGGGTGACCTCGTCCGTGTCAACCTGGCCGACACCGTCAACAGACTGCAGCCTTGATTCAACAGCTCCAATTTTACCTTCTTCATCCGGAACAATAACTTCAAGCCTGATGGCCTTCAGTCCGAACGCAACTTCCTGCTCCTCTATCTTGTTGATCTCACAGATGCCCTTTAATGCCTCCTTAACGGCTGACATCATCAATTTTACGTTGACGTCGCTGTCACTCGGAAGTATCTTGAGAACAACCGCTACATCTCCCATTCTTTTCACCTATGGCCCTACGAAGGAACATTTGGTGCAAACATATCTCGTTGAATGTTCCCTGCAGCTGTTGCATCTACCTATTTCTTCCTGACCGCAGGAAGGGCATTCGAAGATCGAGAAGCCCGCTTCGACAAGTCCTTCCCCACACGATGAACATGTATTCTTACCAGACATTAAATTACCTCTGTACCAACTGCCTTGCAGGCAGATACTTCCCCTGTATTTTCTAACTGTATAAATCCTTTCTCTGCTTCCTTGCTTCCGAAACAGGAATGTAATTTTCACTGAAACCTTATTTATCGATCTGTATGATATTCATGCTGTGATAAGCGTCGTAATACCATCAAACCATGGAAAGGAAAAGGTCAAGATAGATCATTATTTTGTCGCATCCGACGAGCCCCTGTTTATAGGTCTGATTATAAGTCCATCTGAAAAGACATGGCCCAGAATGAAAAATGCGGATTCCGCAATCCTGGAGATCTCAGGAAAATCCTACTCTTTCAGCATTCCATATAAGATCGAAGTGGGAAGGAACACCATATTTTTCGTCGCGCCAGAACCGGGTGATTCTGCCGGTATACTGGAATTGCTCAAATGAGTCCGAAATACAGGCCCGGAATATTCATCATGACCGCTACTGCTATTGCTATAATGTAGATCGTCTTGTCCCATACCAGAACCTTATACCCATCGAGCGGAGGAAATGGGATAAGGTTGAAGACAGCATACCAGGAATTCAGGGCACCGACAAATCCCAGAAGGAAAGCATATCCTGTGAAAGGTGATAGAATCAGGAAGAGCAGATAGAAAATTCCAGCAAGAATCATGTTTGTGGCGGGTCCGGCAAGGGATACTTTTCCGTTTGTTTCTGCAGAGTAAATTCCGGAGACATATACTGCACCTGGAGCGGCAAAGAGTATGCCGAGGATTGAGGTGATGAGGGCAAGCAGTGCTCCCATGACCCAGATCCTGAACCTCCCAAAGCCTCCAAGCCTTCTTGCCATGTACCTGTGTGCCATTTCGTGCATCAGGAAAGCCGTAAGAACGGTCAGAAGAGCAAATCCAAAGAGGATCAGATAGCCGAGCCCTGTCCTTGGAAAAACTAAATCTCTGTAGAATATGATTGTGAATGCTGCTGTCAAAACTAGGACGGCAGCCAGAATATCCTTCGCTTCCTCCCTGTCAAAGCTGTTGATGTATTGCACTATAATCACTATGAGTTAAGTTTCGCCACGTATTCCATTAGCGCTATTATATCCATGGCATCAGAGATCCCAAGATTCAGGTTATATGCAACATCCAGGGGCTCAGGCCTGAGTCCAAGTTTTATAGCTGACCTGAGGAGAGCATTGGATGCTGGATCGTTGAGCATAGGATCGCGTTTCTGCGAAATGCACTTCCTTATGTATGAATAGACATTCTTTGACAGGATCACATCTCTCTTTGGGAGGTTGTTGAAAATAACAAATATCTTCATGTCGTTTATTGTTTCAACAGTGCTCTTCTTTACCGCCCTCTGAATGACATCCTTTGATACCAGCTCATACAGGCGCTCATCGGAGGCTCTGTAGTATTCATCGCTGTTGATCAGCTGTATTACGCGTTCTACGGCATCAAGAGGAATGCCAGCGGTATATACCATCTCCTCTGAAGTGAGCATCTTTCCAATCTTGTACTCAACCTTGAACACCTGCGCTGCATAGCCCAGAATCGAGAAGAATTCCTTCTTCAGGTTCATCTCCTCTATCAACTCCTGGAAGCTGTCCTCCTTCAGGACGGCACCATGATACTGCCCCGCCAGCCTGTCCGCCATATCAAAGTCGCCTGTCTCTATATAAGATCGAATGATCCACTGAATATTTGTTGAATCCACAATCTGAGGGTTCTTCTTGAAGAAATCAGTAAGGAGAGAATATTCACCCGTTTCGTAATATATCCTGCAGATCCTGTTGACTATGTCCTGCATATCACTCTTCGTCTTTATGTATTTCGTGCCTTTCATCAATATTGAAACGGCTTCTGTAGGATGGTTTATCTCCACCAGGAGGTCGCCGAGGTTACGGAGATTCTCGACGTCATCCGGATATTTTTTCAGTATTTCCCGCATCACCCTCTCGGCGCCGATAAAATCCCTCGATTCGAGCAAACGCTGGGATATGATCTTGCCAAGAAACAGGCTGGATGTTTCATGAAACAGCTGTATCATGGTGTCCCTGATCTGTCTGTTGACCCATAATATGCGTGATATGTAGAGTATGGCAGCCTCTTCATCCTTGTTCTTTACGTTGACCTTCCTGAGAAGATCGACAACTTCCTGGATCCTTCCAGTCCTGTGATAGAGCTTTATCAGGGATACCTCATTTCCCTGGCCGGCCTTTAGAAGCTTTTCGGCGGAATCATATTCACCCACCTCAATGAGTGCCTCTGGAAGGTTCCTGATGTCGCTTTCCTTCATCCCCTTTGCTTCTGCCTTCTTGTAAGACTCGATGGCTTTATCATAGTTCTTGTTGAGCATGTAGTAGTCACCGAGCCACAGATCTATCTGTGGATCCTGAACGTTGACCTGTTCCTCCTGGAGAAATTCAATCCTTTCCTGATCCTTCTTGGTTGATTCGAGGAGTTCTGCGTGCTTTTTGATATCGTCGATCAGCTTTGACTTGCTGACAACAATTTTTCTTGATACCTTTTCAGCTTCTCCGAGGTCGTTTTCACGCATGTACCGGTCGCGTCTCATCCTTTCTATCCATAGGTTCTTGGACCCGACGCGATCGAATCTTTCCACTATCTTGTTCTGCAGATCAGAGAGACTCGATTCACTGAGGTATTTATAGAGCTGGGATAGGTCGACGTAGTCCTGTTCCTTCATCTCTATTATCCTGTCAATCATGAGCAGGATTGTATCGGAGTCGCCTTCCAGAATCGCAACCCTGATTGCATGAGTCAGAAAATCGCGGTTCGTCAGGCGGCCTATAGCCCTCATAATGCTTTTGCGTGCTGAACCACTGTCCCCTTCCTGTACCTGGATTCTTGAGAGGAGATAATGATAAAACGGATCCGATTTCTTTGGATCCCGTGAGGCTTCGAGAAGGGCAGATGCCGCTTTTATATCCATGATATCTATAAGTGCCTGTGTTAGAGGATACATGAATTTTCTGCTATCAGACATCTCCTCTGTGTATTTTCCAGCATAGACAAGGCCGATGGCGTCAACGAGGTTGCTCACGTTTGCAAATGCCTTGCTGGCGAGCAAGCTCGAAAGCAGCTCTGGTTTCGTCCTGTTTCTGAAGTTGACGGCGACAGAGACGGCAGTCCATACGACGGCCTCTGACTTTGTATGCCTTATCATGTCCCACAGCGAATCGTCTATAATTATGTGCATGCCCTTTATTTTGTAAAGGGTCATTAGTGCAAGCCTGCTTGAGCTTGCCGCAAGATCTATCAGTTTCTGCAGCTGCTCTTCTTCACGGATTGAAAAGAAGATTGAATCAATTACTTCATGAGCGGAAAGAAGACCTGGCTTTTCCTCAATATGCTTCACCGCCTCTGCAAACTCTCCGGTGTAAACAAGGGATGCCACGAGGAGATTCTCTACGCCGCTGAGGTCACTTGCCTTGATTGTGGCGCATTTGTCAATCAAGCTTTCATAATTACCGCTTCTGAAAAGCTGATCGAGCATGAAAAGTGCAGCGTCCTTGTCCTTTGGATCGGTTGCCAGTATCAGTTCAGCTGTCTGGTATGCTTCAGAGTAGTTATTCAGCATGGTGAGTACATGAAACTTTTTTCTGAGCATCTCGATGTTGCTTCTGTTGATTGAGAGTGAAGAATTTATTTCTCTGAGGGCATCGTCGAAAATAGAAAGACGCACGAGCACGTCGATATACTGTAACTTTGTTGCTCCTTCAGGAATTCCCTGAGGGTAAGCTTTCTTTATCGTGTCCACATATTCTGGATAACGACCAAGTTCATACATGACATCTGCACGTTCAGCAAGCACTGCCTGATCCTGGCTGAATGACATATTTTGGTCTATGAGTTCCAGTGCCTCCGATCCCCGATCCATCTTCCGAAGGCACCTGGAATGCAGTATGATGAACCTGGCGTCGTCCTTGAATAAATACGATGCATGGTTGACTGCCCTGAGGGCCATCTTCAGGTCACCTGTTTCCAGGAGTATCCCAATATATTTTGCAAGATAGTTGCTGTCCTCCAGGGCGTCAAAGTCGATCCCGCGGAGAGCTGCCTGAGCTTCTGATGCTTTTCCATCAAGCAATAAGAGCGATGCGAGATCGATTGAAAGCCGCGGATCATCGTTCTTTGATGTTGCATTGGAAAGGAACTCTATTGCGGCCTTCCTGTTCCCATTATTCAGGAAGTTTGCGGAAATCTGCAATAATTCGCTGGAAGCTGGTTTCTGTGAGAGGAAAGCGGATAGTGTGTCAAATTCATATATATTGCAGGTAGAGAAAATATTGGAAAGGAAGAACTTGTCAGGTATGTTTGCTGCGTTGGCCAGGAGAAGCCTGAGTGGTGCTCCCGTTGGCTTGCCCCCAAACTCATCCTTAACTATGGATACGATGTCTTCGAACCTGTTTTCCTTGAGGGCAATGCACATGTCGAGAAAGGAGACAAAGATCTTTCCCGCTGACAATTCCTGAATCCGAGCCTTGAGGTTCCGAATTTGATCGATAGATGATTTTTTTCCGGCGAAAAGAGAGGTCAGGTCATTTGCAGCAGAATCATCAAATACAAGATAATTTAACAATGCCGGATCATCTGACAGCATTGAAATAAGCCTTTCCATCTCTTTCTCGGACAATTTTCCCTCTACAGCCTCTGAAAGGTCATGCAACTCCCTTTCTACTCTTGAGAGTGGCTTCATTATTTTAGGGTCTGACTCCACGCCTATGTATAGAACTATGCCTATAATATTCTTGCTTAGAACATAATAAATGCAGAGATTACAGGAGGGTACATAGTTATTTCAATTGCCTGCCTGTGGTTCTTGGATATGTGCCTGATAGATATTCATCTCTCAGGCTGGTATACGCAAGTGCGTTTGCCTGAGCATATCTTAGATATTCTTCGCTTCTTCGGACAGTCTTCGCAGGTATTCCCATGAGCACTGAATTTTCCTCTGAAACAAAATTTTCTGTCACAACGGCCCCTGCCCCTACAACCGTGCCAGAGTTAATAATAGCACCTGTCAAAATTATTGCTCCCATTCCTATGATCACGTTGTCCCTGACCTCAGCACCATGCACAATCGCATTATGTCCTATCGAAACATTTTTTCCAATAATTGTTGGGTGCCCAACCTCGACATGAATTGTGGCATTGTCCTGAACGTTTGAGTTCTCGCCTATGGATATTGAGGACTGATCACCTCTCAGAACTGCAGAATCAAATATTGAAACACCGTCGGATATTGAGACTTCGCCGATTATGGAAGCGGTTTCAGCCACGTAAACGCCCTTTCCTATCCTTATTGACATGAACCTTTATCGGCTGTGATAAAATAATCTTTGTCTGACAATAAACCCAAAATTACGCGAAGTTATATATATCTCTGTAATGTTAGCGATAAGCCGGCTGACAAGTATGAAATCCTTTCTATCTGCATTAGGGGTCGAGAAAACTCAAGTGAAAAGTGAGGCATTCTAGGATGTCTGTGCCTTATAGAATCACAGTAAGGGTCTCCGAGGACACCATGGAGAAGCTTGAGGAACTCGTAGACCTCTTTAATTTTGACAGCGTATCTGATGTGATCAGAAAGGCAGTGGATGAGTTCATAGACAGGAACTATTCGAACACGTCAAAGAAGAAGGTCGATCTACTTATTCCCCGCAACGTGATAGATGAAGTACAGGAAGAGGTGGATCAGGTAGACAAGATTTCTCTCGAGGATCTCGTTAGAATAGTTCTGAAGAATTACACCGCCAGAAAGATAAACGAGGAAATGAAAAATCTCGTAACCGGAAATGCAGACAAGGAAAAGAAGACAAGAAAAAAAGGAAAGGACCAGGGCTCAACGGATTAGCTGTTGACAGTATAATTTATGACCTGAGAATATTGCTGCTGGATTCGGTTGAGATGTGTTCCTAGTATGTGAATAATACAAGATCACTCACATAACTGTTCCATCTGAAGGCGGCTTCATTGTATTTACCTCCTTCTCGACAGAATTTGAACCGATAAAAACTAGAATAGGAGCAAGCAAACCGAGGTATGGTATTATGTAAAAAATAGCCCCGACCTTTATGAGAGTGTTGTTATACCTTTCCCCAACACGCCACAGTCCAAGTACTATACCAATTACATCTCCAAGCAGAATAAATATGACTGAAACCAAAGCCAAAATGCCACCAGCTATAATTAAATCAAATGAAGCTGAACTAGCGCCCACAAAAATAAGCAGCAGAGCTAGAATCAAAATACCAAATCCAACCAGAAAAACAGTCATAAATGTGTAAGGAGTTCCAAAGCTCATTCTATTGACTTCCCTGAGTGCCCTGAATCCAGCTCTGTATAGTAGGATACTTACAAAGCTAATTACAATCCCGACAAATGCAACAATAAAAAGTGCAGAAATTCGGGTTATAATAGATCCTGAGATAGCCCCGAAAACAATGGCGCTTTCAAGTGCACCCGCGCCCACCAGTCCAAGGATAATACCAATTATTCCCAGTAACGACGCATTTTTTATATTCTTTATTCCCTCATTATCCTGTGGTGTTCCCGTGAATGACCTTGTACTATCATTACTTATCGAGCCAAAACCAGATGTTCCTGCTTGACTAACTCCACAGGCCGGGCATATGACTGCTTCCTTGTCTATCTTAGCACCGCAGTTAGAGCAAAACTTGAAGGGCTTGCCTTCCGGCACATAGGATTTTTGTTGATCCATTTAACAAGAAATAATTACTACATATATAAGCCTGCTGTAATATTTTTATACTGAAATAATTGCTTGCGAGATTTCATGGCAGTGGGTGATTTCTTATAGCCGATTTCAGCAGTTTGGAGAATAAAAATTACCGTTCGAAAATCCTGGGCAAATCATGCACCAGACCGATCATATGGTTCACTGGCATCCTCTCCTCCCTAAAGGGTCGGAGGTTCCTGCTTCAACGACACATGGCTAATACCCTCACGACTCAGGTATCCCGCCAGAGGTATCTCCACAGGCGTGAATTCGGGAATGATTAGCTTATTCCCGATTGCTTTAAATCCTGAGGGTATTATGAAATATTGTTTATCTTTCTTAGACCTGAATGCCGGATACGCGGTATTGTGTTTGAAAAAAGATTTGAATGCCTTGTCCAGTTGAACAAGGGAATGCTGGAGGCTCTGTGAATTGATCTCATTCAACCATGTTATTTCTTTTTTCAATACTGTGAGCATCTTCATCGTGTCAAAAGCAGAAAGACCCTTCTTTTTATCATTGTTGTGTTCAGCATAGTATTTATTCCTGACCTCAAGAAAATGATTCCAAACAGACCGGCATGACCCAAAGTGCTTTTCCAGAAGAACTTTCTGATCCTCATCCGGATACAATCTCACTTTGAGTACTTTAATCATTGTTTACACAACACCATTGATATTAATACAAGTTTCGCAATTCATCTCCTCCCTGAAGGTCGGAGCTTTCTTGCTCATACTTTCGTAAAAGTTAATTGGCTATAGGATTTTACCTTTGGAGTTAGTAATGGTCGTTCTGAAAGAAAATGTCGATTCAGTCATCAAGAAATACGGAGAAAAATCAATCAGCCGCTGGCGCGATTTTTCGTTCATCTTGGGATACTCATTGAATGCCGATGATGAAGTCAAGATAGAGCTTAACCCAGACAGGCCTGACCTGTTCTCCTTTACGACGATTGACAGTGCAAGTAAGGTATATTTTGGGCTTAAAAAGCCGACTGAGATCGAAATCAAAAAATCAAATGATTCGGTATTTTTTAAAAAATCCGCAATGTACCTGAGACCTTACTTTGCTGTGTTTGAAGCCACTGGCCCTGACATAGGCAATCATCTTGATGATCTGATTGACTATCAGGAAAAGCTCCATGAGTCTATTGGCAAGGGCAGAAAAAAGGTTTCAATTGGCATACATGATCGATCCGGGATCAGGTTTCCAGTTACCTACCATGGAATGGACAGGGATAGTACCTCATTCACTACATATGATGGCTTTAAGGGCACCGCGGCACAGATTCTGAAATCACATCCGCGTGGATCAGAGTATGGCAGCCTGATTAAATCTGACAGACTGGTTCCTATTATAAGCGACGAAATTGGAAATATCCTGTCTATGCCTCCTGTTGTAAACGGAAGCATAACAAAGGTAGAGAGAAATTCGAATAAGTTCCTCATAGACATCACGGGCACAGAAACCAGAGCAGTCCGTTCGGCTGCTTGGATGCTTGTGAATTATTTCAGCACCCTCGGTTATCGAATAGCGATTCCCGAAGTCAGTTACGAATCCAAGGATATGTACAATGACTGGTGGAATGAATCTGAAGTTAGACTTTCGCTATCGGGTGTGAAAGCTGTGATTGGTGTTTCAGTGGATGCCAATGATGCAATTAAAAATTTAAGAAGGATGGGGCTCCTCGCTGTCAATGACGCATATCCTCTCCGGATAAGAGTGCCGGGATTCAGGGAAGACATCATGGGCGAGGTCGATATAATAGAGGATCTGGCCAAGAGTATTCGCTATTCCGAGATACCTGAAAGGTCCATTTCACTTCCACTCTCCGGGAAGGCAAATGTGATGAATGAGTTCTCAGACAGGATCCGCACCGTTTTCATTGGTGCAGGATTCCAGGAGGTAATGACGTTTGTCGTAGGCTCGCCAGAGCTGTACAAAGAATTCGGACTGCATTCCAGCTACGAGATAATGAACCCAAAAAGCACAGATTTCTCCTTCATCAGGAATGCACTTTATCCGGGTCTGCTTGACTTCCTGAAACACAACAAAAGCAGAGGCGTTCCCCAGCGTATTTTCGAGATCGGTCGTGTTGTCGCAGCAGACAGGGAAATTATGAAGGCGTGCCTCATGATCATTGGACCAAGAATTAACTATGCCACGACAAAATCCGTAGCTGATGCGATTATAGAGAGGATTTCAGGATCTAAGGCAGTGGTCAAAAGCACTTCCATTGAAGCAATAATCGATGGGCGCGGTGGAAATCTGCTCATTAACGGTGAAAATGTTGGAATAATTGGGGAGGTTCACCCAAGGCACCTGGATTTCTTTGATCTGAATTTTCCTGCCTGCTTTATTGAACTTGATCTTGATGTCCTTATCAGGCATTCCGGTCACTGAATACGCGAATACTCAATCGCTGCATTTACCAGGTGACTCAGAAGGTCCCTGATCAGTGTTATTGTGCTCTCATCCTTCAGCCTTCCGGACTGGTCAAATTTTTCCTGTGCATGGGTGACGAAGACTTCCGGCCTGCTTATCTGCCTCATATCCAGGAAATGAAAAACCTGCCTCCAGTGATATTGTGCCCTCATTCCGCCGAAGGCCCCGCTTGAGGCGCTCATTATAGCAACCGGCTTCCCTCTCAGCACATTGTCCGCCGGCGGCCTAGAAGCAATATCAACAGCGTTCTTGAGGAAGCCTGGCAGCGAATAGTTGTATTCAGGGCTTACAATCAGAACTCCAGAAGAAGTTCTCAGAGAATCCTTGAATGCAATAACCTCTTTGGAGGGTTTTTCGTCATCGTCCTGGTTATAGAGAGGTAGGTTACCGACTGGAATAATCTCCAGGGCTGAGTTGTGAGGCATCAATTCCTTTGCCTGGTGAATCAGTTTTGTATTGAACGAATCTCTCCTGAGGCTCCCGCCTATTCCTGCAATTTTAATGTTTGCCATAGCTTTCGATATGTAAGAAAACTATTAAGCATGTAGCTCCCAGTAGGTAAAGGTAGGGCTATTGTATCAATGGTTCCCTGTCACGTACAAAATGTCCTGACCTGAGATCCCGAAGTGCCTCTTCAATCTGTGCCTGAGTGTTCATTACAATTGGCCCGTACCATGAGATCTGTTCGTTCAATGGTTTACCGGCAAGCACTATCATTCTTGCTTCATTATCCTCGTTCATGATCGTTACTTGGCTGCCGTCCCTGGAGAAAACAGTCGCGTCGCCCTGCATCATATCTCTTCTTGAAGATCCCGACTGGATATAAGGCGTTCCGGAAAGCACGTAAATTATGGTTACATAGCCTTCCTTCGTTTCAAAAGAGAAGGTGGATTCCGGCGGCATATTCACGTCCAGATACGTTGGGTCCAGCTTTCCGCCACCGGGAAATGAGCCTGAAGTTTTGAGATAGTTGCCCGCAATCACCTTAACCTTTGCTCCAGTTCCACTCTCCACAACAGGAGTCGAAGATCCCCTTATGCCGTAATACCCGGGCTTGTTCATCTTTTCACTTGATGGGATGTTGACCCAGAGTTGCATACCAACGACGCTTGTAGGCAACCCTACTGTCCTGAGAAGTTCATCAGGGTTCTTTTGATCCAGTGGCTTTGGCATTTCTTCGTGGAATATGCCGCTGGCTGCCCTCATCCACTGCAGATCGCTGGGGTAGATTGTTCCTCTGTTTCCCTCACTGTCCTCATGATCAACCTTACCTTCTAGCAGATAAGTTACAGTTTCTATGCCACGGTGTGGGTGCCATGGAAAACCTGAAATATAATCCTCAATCTTGTTTGAACCGAAGTGATCCATCAACAGGAATGGATCTGTGAACTGGTATGCATTGCTTCCCCCGAAAATCCTTCTCAGCCTTACGCCCGCTCCATCCATCGTTTCCTTTCCCCTGAAAGTAGTTACCGGAACCTTTGATTTGTTTTGAGACATTTTTGATTGCACTGTATCATCCATTACGAATCATCTTATTATCTTTGACTGAATATCAGGAAAGCTGGTTGCCAGATGTAAATCCCGATGAACAGGTATTCGAATGCAAGCTATGGCATGGTATTATCTGGACTGTCAGAAAATATCGCTATAGCCGAGCAGTTTTGAAACCAGCAAACGCACGTCATTCTGGTTTTTCTGAGAAAAATTAGAACACTCAACATTTATCATGGACAGTGTGGCATCCAGGTCATGTTCAAACCTTGAAATTGCAGAATCTATGTCCAAGTTAGCAGGACTGGGTATATTTTCCTGCCCCCTCTTTGCAGAGTAAAAGATATATTTTGCCTCCACGTTTGACCTGAGGTACACTCTCCGTGAGTCGATCGAAACGACGATGAACTCGTCCTGGCGAAACATAATGATGTCGCTGCCTACCGGGATTCGGAGATTTTTTCTTGTTTCAGCGGGAAGATAATCATCCGGGAAAGATTTAACCGGTGACATCTGAGCAATCCTTGAGGCAATATCCTCGATCCCTGGATCCTTCCTGATCTGATCCTCTCCCACATAACTGCATCGGAAGCGGGAATAAATAATGCATTGGCCTGGGGTGCCAAAAAAAAGTCTGCACTTACCGCTTGAAGGTAATGCTTAGAGCAATTTGGTGATACAGGTGCATGGAGATACTCTCTCTGCTCAACGTTTACGGCATAGTAGTACTGCTGGCAATGCTTTTTTTCTATATCAGGGAAGTGAGGGGAAGCGTGTATACTCTGTTGTTCGCACTCAGTTGCGTGGCTTCATCTGCTTATGGTTTCCTTGCTGGAACTTGGCCTTTCGGTGTTATAGAATTTATCTGGTTTGTCTTCTCCTTCAGGAAATATTTGAACCTCAGGACCGTGAAATCCGCTCTTTAGATGGGACAACTCTTCATGGTTGGTCAGTTGCATCTTCCTTCACTCTTAGAAATGGCGATACCAGTGCAGCAAGTATAACCATTACAATAACAATTGCCACACCATATATCGCAAATCTATGTTCATAAAATAGTGGCCCAAGGAAAACAGGTACAACCGAGACACCTGCATTCGCAATTACGCTGTACATCGAAGTAGAGAATCCCGAAGTGGCTGGGTCATCTGAGTATTTTGTTACTGATGTGAGGGCCATTGACCAGTATGCGTTTCCGAAAAACCCAAAGGCAAAGAAGCCAAACGCCATCAGGGCGATGGCCTTAGAAAAGACGAATGATGCCAGAAGGAATGCAACAGACAGGAAAGAAAGAACCGCGGATAGGACCAGGCCCTTTCGAAGTCGTTTACTCACTTCAAACAATGGCGGAATTATGATCGCTCCCAATCCGGATCCGAGGAATGCGAGTCCTCCCAGGAGACCCGAATAAGAAATTGACATGCCAATCGAGAAACCATGAAGGTTCTGAAGGACGGTCGCTGCTATTGCACCAAACATAACTGAAAGGGATGCCACGGTGAAGCCTACCCACCAGTTCCTGAGCATACCTGGTTTGAAGCTTCCCCTTAGATTTCTACCTCGGTAGTAGCGAGGATAACTTCCAAGAGTAAAAACAAGGACAACTGCAGCCACCAGGGAGAGGAAGAAAGGGACAAGGAGTGTAGGCTGCAACCCGATCAGTGAAGATAGGACAGATCCGCCGAAATCCCCCGCTGCCAGGCCGATAAAAAGAATACCGACGCTTATTCCTATGATTGTATGGGATCTTTTGCTGTTTATTGAAGAAGAGATACTGCCTACGGGTGCAAGTGCCAGCGGATATGCAGATGCACCGATCAGAGCGAATAAAAGGAAATCGGTATAGTCGGAGACAAGTGCCCTCCCGAGGAGACCTATCGCGGATAGAGTCATTGAAGCATAAAGTGTCACCTTCACTGTGATTCTGGATGCAAGATACCCTGCAACCATGCCAATGACAGCCATAGCATAGCCATAAGCATCTATTATCACTATAATTGCAGTTGGAGATGCTTTAAGGTAAGCAGCCAGGAGAGGGTCGAGAGGTGCAAGGATGAACCATCCAAATCCTATTGTAAAAAGCAAGAACCAGTAGGGGATCAACTTTGTCCATTGGCTCATAGTTATGGTATTATCGCAACATGCTTTAAAAATTACCTTTGATCTTTAAATGTCCAGAAAGGAAATATCAAGAAAGAAACCATAGTATGTGCAGAAATTACTTTGCAATCCTTAAAGTTGCTATTATTTCGGTCGCCTTGCTACGATCCCCGTTGCTGCTTATGTATCTGGGAGCATCCACATAACTTATTTCAAAACCATAACCACGATAAAGCTCATCGATACGTTCTGTGGACTGGTTGGAAACAACAACCGGGCATTCTAGACCTGATAGCCATTTTGCAAGCCTTTCCTGATCTTTCCATGAAAAATTTACCCTCGAATAGTGGGTGAACTCTACATCGTACGGAGGATCTGCATAAATGAAATCTCCTGATGTTATTTCGATCTCCTCGAAGTCAACTGAAGAAAAATCCCATCTGCTGAACGCCGATGAGTATTCCGTGAAATCTCTCCTGTAATTTATCGTATTGTATCTGCCAAACGGTACATTGAAAGTACCACTGTTGTTGAACCTGCAGAGCCCGTTGAAGCATGTCCTGTTCAGGTAATAAAAAAGTTCGGCTGCCTCCGCCGTATCCTGTTCTGATCTACCGATAAGTTCGTTGAACCTTTTCCTGTATTCATAGTATAATGCGCGATCATTCCTCATATCGAGGCCTATTGTCATGCCGTTCTTGATCTGCCTGTAGAGGTTTATGAGATGGATGTTTATGTCATTCAGGAGCGCTCTTGCCGGATTCAGGTACAGTGCTACAGCCATGCCCCCACAAAAAGGTTCAACATATCTTCTATTCGATTGCCTTAACCATAATTTTTCTATTCTTTCTGCAAGCCATCTTTTTCCGCCAGCCCATTTTACCGGCGGAGTCAGGTAATTGCCAGATGAAATGCCTGAAACCATATCTCCAGATAGATGGCTAACATATTATTAGTTGCATTCGCAAATAATAACTGGCCAAGGAGACCTTGCAGACAGATGTCAGAATAAGTTTTAATCTCCTTTTCGTTTGCCTTCAAACATGAAGATGGATTTTGCTAGCATTTTCCTTAGCAAGGGATTGAACTATTTTTCAGACGATGTCCCGCTAAATGCCATCCTCAAGTACCTCAAAATATCTCAGGATAAGAATCTCATTGATCTGGGCCGATTTGTTTCGGATGAGTTGATTGAAGTATCAGCGATCGTGGATCATTATGCAAAGCCAGTGCTGCAGACATGGAGCATAACTGATGAGAGGCTTGACTCTATATGGTTATCTCCTGAACATTCCAGGATGCTTTCCAAAATGCAGAAATTGGGTGTTGTCAGGTCTGCTGTTGAGCCTGGGGGGACAATCAAACATTTTCTTTCTGGATACATAATTTCTGATCCAGGCTTTTATTGCACGCTCACGCTGACTGCACAGACTGCATATGCCCTGCATAAATATGGCGATTCCGGAACAAGAGGTGAATTCCTCCCCCGATACCTGGATCCGGATGACCCATGGTACGGTGCTACTTATTACACAGAAATACAGGGGGGAAGTGATCTTGGCGCAAATCGTGCCTCCGCATCGTTTGTCAATGGAAGGTGGATCATAGATTCCAATGACAAGTATTTCGCAAGCAACGCCGGCCTTGCGGACGGATCAATAGTGACGGCAAGGCCCGCCGGATCGGAATCTGGAACCAGAGGACTTGCTGTCTTTTTTGTTCCAGCGAGGAATTCCAAAGGAGAGTTGAACTATTACGTAAGGAGACTGAAGGATAAGCTTGGCACAATTTCCGTTCCAACCGGAGAAGTTGAGATGATCGGTTCAGAGGCTTATCTCCTTGGAGAGACGAAATATGGCATATATTATGCGATGGAGATTCTGATGATTTCGAGGATAGACGATGCCATAAGTGCAGCGGGGATCGCGAGGAAGGCATTGTGGGAATCGTATCTTTATGCATGCAGCAGGATGGCATTTGGCAGGAAGATAATAGATCACCCGCTCCTGCTGAGGGACTTTCTTGAGATGGAAGCAGATCTTGAAGCCTCCCTTGTCCTCTCTCTGCTGGCAGCGGATCTTTTTTCCAAAGCATCATCGCAGAAACCGCCTTACGATGAAATATACCATAAAGCCCGGGTCTTATCGCACATAGCCAAGAACAATGCTTCCTGGGTAAGTGATGCAGTAACAAGATACTGCATGGAAATATTTGGAGGCAAGGGTTTCCTGAAAGAGTTTCCCATAGAAAAGTTCCATAGGGATTCTATTGTAACATCAATCTGGGAGGGGACAAGTAACATACAGGCCCTTGATCTTATGGAACTCCTCCAGAAAAAGAAGATACACCTTGCCTTAAAGGAAGAACTCCTTGAGCTAATTGAAAGCCTCAGTGACAGAAGCTGGAAAATCAAGGTGGTTGAAGCAGTTCTCCTGAAATTTGAGTCCGTCGAAAGGTGGCTTTCCTCGAAAAGTCCAGAGATACACGCAAAGGATATCCTAAACGCGCTAGCGAATTCCATATCCCTGGCACATCTTTTCAGGTTATCTGATCTGGATCTATCTGGAAGGTTCAGTCAGGTTGCATCCATTTACTATTACACGCATTTTATGGTGAATGACGAAGCGGATGTTGAATTCGCGAAGAGTACGGCCATAGACTGGATGAAAAGAGTATAGCCAACCCAGGCCATGATTTACAAATAGCTTTCTGGCACGGGCCCTTTACCTTTATTTGTATCTTCAGGCTGTTCTTTTTTCATAATAATCTTCTTCATCATCAGTGTAAAAATGACGGAGATGGCAAGGAAGACCATGCCTATAATGTAGATGTAGCTGAAAGCGGCTGAAGAAGGCAATGATGCGTAAATCGGTGTTCCCAGGGGTGTCTTTCCCACAATTACTGACGAAACATAGGTTGTTTCAATAACACCACTAATGGCGGGTGCAATTGCGGAACCGATGTTCCTGAATACAACGTTCATCCCGGTGGAAGCCCCGGCCTCGTTTCGCGGGGTTGAAATCAGCAGCATGTTTATCACACCTACAAAAATGAAAGACAGCCCGATACCCATTATTGTTGCGTCTTCCGTGATAGCAGTGGGTGAACCCCGATTGAAGTATAAGCCCAGGTATGATACAAACAAGACAAGTGTGCCTATCAATATAGTGAGCTTCGGTCCTTTCCTTTTTGTGATGAGCGCTGAGACAGGTGCAAATATCATTGAGACTGCAGCTGCCGGAAGCATCACCAGACCTGCATTGACTATCGATAGTGCAAAGCCTGCTGGTTTTGGGTCCTCAAGAAGGGTAGGTACAGTATAGAAAAGGAAAAACATGCCTGTCATTGCGAAGAGCCCTGTGAAGTTAGACAGGAACACATTACGAATCCTGAGCAACTTCATACTTATAAAAGGGGACTTTGAACGTATCTCAATTAGCACAAAAAGAAGCAGGGAAACGATGGATAGTATGAACAGTCCAATGATAGTGGTCGATGACCATCCCCAGTATTCTCCCTCCGATAATCCAAGTATCAGTGACACTACTCCTACTGCAAGTGCAAAAACACCGGGAAAATCAATGGCCTGTTTATGGCGCTCAGAGGTATCCCTTAAGAATACTGCAGACAGAATCAGCAGCGAGAAAGCTACTGGTATTGCTGTGTGATAGGAATACTGCCACCCGTAGTACTGGGTGATGAATGCACCTAGCACGAGACCAACGGCTGCACCGGCTGTGAATGTGGAACTTACAATTCCCTGTGCAAGTGCAAGATCTTCCTTAGGCACCTGATCGTTCAGAAGCGCGAAGGCGACCGGAAACATTCCCATACCCAATCCCTGTACTGTGCGGATGAGAATGAATTCATCCAGGCTTGTCGCAAAACCCCCAAATGAGACTGCGATGGCATATATGGTAGCTAGAATAAGGAAAATCCTCTTCTTGCCATAAATATCTGCAAGTCTTCCAAATATCGCGGCAGAAACGGTTCCAGAAATAATATATGCCGTGATAATCCAGGAGAGAGAATCATAATTCGTATTGAAGAAACCACGAAGTATCGGTATAGCTGGTGTTATCATGGTTTCCACGTAAGTTATGAGGATTCCCATGAAGGCCATTATTGAAATGGTAAGACCTGCGTGTCTGGAGAATTTGGGCATACTATTTACTGCATCAAAAGGTGTGTAATTAACATTGATAAAATTTTGTTTTAATAATGTTCACGATAGAAGGCAACTATTTCCAGAATTCAAGGATTTCAGAGCTTTTTCTGACGTTAAAAAGATGTGCCATGTTGAGCAGCGATCTCTCATGAGCTTCTTTGTCCGGAGAAGAAACAGCATCCTCCACGACGACTGTATAGAAACCGCGATTTGATGAGTCCCTGGCGCTGGACTCAATTCCTATTTCAGTTGAAATTCCGGTAAAGATTATGGTCTCGATGCCTGCATTTCTGATCATCATCTCAAAATTAGTTCCCAGAAAGATATTGGCTGTATTCTTGTTGACGACTATATCTCCTTCCTTAGTCTTGAGGTACAGATCCAACATATCAGGAGACATCTGAGTAGATCCCCTTCTGGATGCTAACCTTAAGGATGATTCAAATCTCTCGGGCAGTGGTGTTATTTTCGTGAAGAAGACTGGAACTTTAACTTTCCTTGCGCCGGCTATAACTTTTTCTAGGTTGGATATGAATGCATCCTTGTTGAAGACCCTGTTCACTAGCATATTCTGAACATCCCAAACAACAAGAACCGAGTGATCAGGGGATATTATATCCTTCAATTCCATTCTTAAGTGTCTTTCTGCCATGTGTATAGTATTGCGCAAAGGTAAAAAAAAGGATCTCTTTAGTTCTTTGGAGGTAATTAATAAATCCCCTATCATTTCCATTATTTGAATTCAGAGGAACTGTTCAGAAGGCTTTTAGGACCGGAGAAGCCATGGATTATTAGAGATAATAGGTTCGATCACCATGAAAAGGGGGTAGATATCTTCATAGATTCCCCAACGGCATCAAGACTCCACTCTCCTATTTGTGGATCATCATTTGGTGTCTTGGAGACGGAGGAGAGGACATGGAGGCATCTGAACATATTCCAGTATCCCGCCCATGTATATGCAAGAGAGCCGAGGATAAAGCCAGGTCATGGGAAGAAGACCGTTGATCTACCATGGGCAGGAAAGGGATCACGCTTTACACTACATTTCAAGCACTTATAGTTGAGATGGGCAGCGAGATGCCAGTATCGTTGGAATCAAATAGGATTATGTGTGGAGAATCCTGAAGCATTATGTGGATGAGGCTAGAAAATCACAGGATATTTCTGATCTTAAGGTTTTTGATATAGATGAATTCTCGGTAGAGAAGCACCATGTCTATGTAACATTATTTTACGACATAAGGAAAAGTGGGATCATACATGTCGAGGACGGGAATCATTCAAGTATGTTCATGAAGTTCATGCAGAAGAATCCGTTTCTGGACGCTAAAAATATTGAGCACATCATCATATACATGTGCGCATCATACATATCTGGATCAAGGGAATATTTCCCTGAATCAAAAACCGTGTTTGATCACTTCCGTGTGATAAAGATGATGAATGACGCCTTGGACAAAATAAGAAGAAGAGAAGCAATGAACAACGAAATCCTAAAGCACACAAGATATGACTGGTTTAAGAATTTCTCTAATCTTGTGAAAGAGAGCGATCGAATCCTGTCCGTAAAGTCCTGGAACTTCAGACTTCACATGCATATCACTTCAAGGTTGCACTGCAGAGACTATGGAATACAGTCTTAACGGAGGATTGTCTGAAGAAAGGGGTTTCATGGGGTTCCAGATCAAGGATGCCTGATATCATAAAGCTCGGAAAGACCATAGGGAGGCATCTTGCTGGCATCATGGAAGCCATCAGGACAGGAAGCAATTCTGCTGTTGTTAGGGGATCGAACAACAACATCTCAATGAATTCAAGCGATCCTATAGATTCAAGGCGAAAAAAATAAAGAGACACGATCATCTATCTGGTCGCAGGCGGGTCGAAATTAACCTCAGATTGTTGAGGAGATGCAGTATATTTAGCTAAATCTTCCTCGAGGATCCCGTGCACCACCAGGCTTGCTATATATATTGTCACATATGAAAGGACGAAAACTGTCACAGCGACGGCAACTATGCCCAAAATTTCTACCCCAAGGGTATGAAGTGCGAGATAGCCACCACCAAAAAAGAGGCCATTGGGAAGAATCCCGTTTCCCGACAGGAGGGCATAACTGTGCTGCGTGAAGAACGCGATCATGAGAACGCCAAACATACCGCCAACCAAATGTTCAGGAAGTAATCCTACGGGGTCGCTGAACCATTTTCTTCCAGAAAAATATCTCTCTGCGAAAATGAAAATTGGTCCTCCCATGATCCCGAGAATGAGTGTGCTCATAGGACTCACAAAACCTGCTAGAGGAGTAACAATGATCAAACCCATAAGTATTCCATTCACCGTGTTCATTATTCCTCCAGAATCTCGGTAGATGATATAACTTGTAAGTGTGACCGAAAGCATGCCACCAAAAGCGGCCGTGAATGTTGTCATGACAACTATCAAAGTATCGTAATTGAAGGCGAGAACACTTCCCGGATTGAAACCCAGCCATCCCATCATAAGCAATAAGATAGCGAGTACAAGGAATGCATCGTATATTTTCAAATTTTCCACTGGACTCTGCTTGAGCCCAAATTTTCGTTCCTCCTGCCATATTCTAACGAGAATTGCCAAACCTGCCATCCCCGCTGCACCGTGTACTACCATCCCACCTGCAAAATCCCTCATACCTAAAATGTAAAGCCATCCAGTAGGATTCCATATCCAAGCTGCGGGAAGATTGTATATAATAACAAAATAGAAAATAGAGAATATTATAAATGCGGACATCTTGACCTTCCTGAGGATAACAACGGAGACTAGGGCGAGTGTAACTGACGCGGACGCTGTTTCGAACATGAAGTAGGTTATTCCCAAAAGACCGGTATTAAAATATGATGAGGATGTCGACCACCAGACCGTCGAGAATATCTCAATCGGTGAATTGAGGTATCCCAGCACGAAACCAGGCTTATAGAATGGATTGCCTATAATACCATATAAAGTTGGAGCAAAGGCAGTATTGAAACCGATCACTGCCATAACTATAAACGCAATACCAGTTATAAGAACTGTCTTATACAGACTTCTATTTATTCCCAGTTCTCCAACTTCGAGAAAACCAACGGCAATAGTCATCAGGAAAACAAGAAATGCTGAAAAGAGTACCCAAAAATTATTCAGAAGATCAATCAATAATATCAACAGTTTAGCAGGATTTTATATATTAAGAAGTCACCATAATCATATGGGAATTCCCCAAACCTCACCAAAAGCCTTTTTCATGACCTCATGGTCAATGAACATGAATCTGCTGTAGAGTTGAATTACAAGGATTAATATTTTTAGAAGCAAAGTTTAAAGACTGCCTTTTTTCTCTTGTCTATATCTCCCGCGTTGATTATGCCTATTCCAAATTTTGCCATACTAATGTCTTTTATGAAATAAACAATATCGATTCAATGTCTGATAACGCCTTCTTTAAAAAATACGCGGATGGCTATGCAAAAAGCATTTCTCATTCCAGAGGAAAAGATCTCAATATTCTCCTAGCTGCGCTTCCTAACCGATCCAACCTATGCCTTGATGTGGCCACTGGCACGGGTTTCACGGCAGCTGCTATTTCCCAAATATGCGATAGAGTCATAGCAATAGACGAAACAAAGGCAATGATTGATAAGGCGAAGAGACTCATGGAGGATTCAGGCATTAAGAACGTGGAATTTGTTAAAACTGCATTTGAGGACTATAAGCCAGTTGGCAAATTTGATGTCATAACGATACGAAGAGCCCTGCACCACTTCAAGGATAAGGATAAATTCTTTGAAATATCTCGCAACCTTCTGAACGATAAGGGCATATTGGCTATCACAGACATGGTGTCTCCCGAAGACGATATTTACGATGATATCAACACTCTAGAAAGGATTAGGGATCCAACGCATGTAGGTGCTCTAAAGGTTAGTGAATACCGCAAGATGGCTGAAAAACATCGTATGAAAATAATTATGCTAAAAACCGATAAAGAAGATTTTAAATTTGAAGAATGGATCTATCCGGTACCTATGGATTCGGATGCAAGCCGGAACAGTTTAGCCTTCTTGAAAGGGCTGCCCCCGGATCACCTCAAGAATATAGGCTTTGATATGGAAAACCTCATTTTAAAGAAAAATAGGATAATAATTACGCTTTCTAAAGATGATTAGTCTAAAAAAAATGGATGTATATTGTAGTTACAATAAGAATTATTGATAGTGTAAAGAATCTGCTGTAAAATTGAAAAGGTCC
>Ga0078972_1001366_pt1 | contig 92080 bp, 80 predicted proteins | sample YelNatPaOPGAMG01_FD_67568 | JGI IMG/M metagenome (GOLD analysis project Ga0078972, IMG submission 67568) | Hot spring thermophilic microbial communities from Obsidian Pool, Yellowstone National Park, USA - OP-RAMG-01 (SPADES assembly) (version 2) | ecosystem: Environmental > Aquatic > Thermal... | reverse complement strand
TCTGCTAACTGGTCTACTGTCACGTAGTCTGCTAACTGGTCTACTGTCACATAGTCTGCTAACTGGTCTACTGTCACATAGTCTGCTAGCTGGTCTACTGTCACATAGTCGGCTAACTGGTCTACTGTCACATAGTCGGCTAACTGGTCTACTGTCACATAGTCGGCTAACTGGTCTACTGTCACATAGTCTGCTAACTGGTCTACTGTCACATAGTCGGCTAACTGGTCTACTGTCACATAGTCAGCTAGTTGATCTACTGTTACGTAGTCGGCTAGTTGGTCCACCTTAACATAATCGGCTAGCTGGTCTGCTGTTACGTAGTCGGCTAAATCATCCTTAGTTACATAGTTAGCCAAAGCATCGAATGTTACATAATCTGCCAGTTGATCCACTGTCACATAATCGGCTAACTGATCCACTTTTACGTAGTCTGCTAAGGCTTCTGCTAATTCAGCCTTAGTAACAAATTCAGAAACATCAATTGCTGGCCCCCCTGCAATCTTTTCAAGTTGAGGGATAAGACGAGAAAGAATCATCGCTAGTTCATAACGTGTTAAAGGATTATTTCCACGGAATGTCCCATCTGGATATCCAACAATTAGTCCTCTGGATGCTAATTCATTAACTGCATCATAAGCCCAGTGATTAGAAGGGACATCAGGGAACGGTGCTGACATAACGGGGGCACTAAAGGCTAATGCCAACACCACAGTCAAAATCAATATAAGTCGTTTCACTTTACCCTTCCTCCTTTCTAGAGGTTTTTCTCCTTACTCACTTCTCAAGAGTCTCCCTAAGTTTTCTCCCTGGTGAGTAAGGGCTCCTGGCTCAACTAACTTTGGCCAAGACCTTAAGAACTAAAACTCACCTCCTCCCTGGTCTCAAACTAGCCTCAGCTAGTTTCACCAGCTTTGACCTAATTATATCACATTATTTTAATTTGTAAAGGGGTTATGTCCGAACAAATCAGAGGGTAAACCTCTTGACATATCTCTATACATATATTATTGTATTAGCAATATCGGCTGGGTAGAGTCGAATTTTAAGTCTCAGGTCGGGACCCTCTTGACGAGGTAGATATATATCGGATATAATAAGGGACAATTGATGCCTGCGATGATGGTAGGTAGCAATTAGAGGGGTAGTGTGGAGGGGATTGAGAAATTTATAGAAATATGGTAGGATATGAGTTGTTACCTACTTGATCGTGGGCTAAAGGTTTAAGAGTTTTTATAACTCGATAAAATTTTTATGGAGGTGATTTGAGGTGTTCAAAAAGTTAATGGTAGCGTTGATGACGTTGGCACTTATGGTAGGGATAGTATTGCCAGCGTCGGCAAGTGTCAACATTACAGGGTCTCTGAGATTCAGAATCAATGCCTACAACTTCACCAATCCAGCTGACCCTGACTTTGAGGGGAGACTCTATCTAACGCTCTCTGGAAATGTTAACGATTACATCACCTACAGTGTTGGACTCAGAATAGGTGATGTAGACCTAGAGTGGTGGAAGACACCAGTAGACTTTACAAATTCAAAGGCCACTGCATCTCTTACAGTCGATAAGGCAGTTCTGACAACTGATCTAACAACTAAAGGGATTCCAGTAAAGATTGAAGCAGGAGCTCTTTCTATAAGCACTTATAGCCCACTTACCATCTACTCTGATTCTTTTGATATTGGTGGTTCCGGTGGATTTAACATCATCAGCTCTGCTTTGTTCCCTGGACTTACAACTTGGTTATTGCTGGTCCCCGACGTAACAGCGGACAACTGGGATAACATCAATACAAAGGCATTTGCTCTAGGAGCTAACCTGGATGGATCTTGGGGTAGAGTTACTGGAATCGTCTGGACAAGAGATGATAAGACTTCTACCGGTTATAGAGTAAGTGGCAAATGGAATGTTGTTCCAAATCTACTAACTCTATATGCCCTATATGGCCAGAGAGCAGGAGATACCGAGGCAAAGTACCAGGTAGTCGGGATTAACCTGCCAGGAGTAAAAACTGATACAGGATGGGATCCCTATCTAGAGTATGACGTCTACAATAAAGCCCTAGGGTTCTATGTTGGTAAGACATTAGATACAAACGTATCTACATCCATTTATATCTGGCAGGATGCTTCTACCAAAGATCTTAAGTTTACTCCGTACTTAACTTTCAGCTTCTAATTGTTAGAAATACTGAGCCCATCGGGGGCAAACCCCGATGGGCTTTTTTATTTCTTCCCTTCCCTTTCCTGTTTGAGCCTAGCTATGTACAGTCTGGCTGCGTGTTCCATACTGGATGTCTTTATAGGAGACTCCTCTTTCGGCTTATAGGTCTTGAACTCTAGAGGAGGACTTTCATAGGAACCTTCATACATAGAAATAGAAGTATCTGATATCTTAAACCTTGGAAATCTGCTTAAAAGAGCAATGAAAGTCTCCCTCTGTTCTCTCAAAGCAGGTAGCTTTCTCACTACCAGTTCAGACAGGAAAAAAATGCCAGACAATAATAGAACAAACTGCCATATATCCACATACTCGATATTATACCCTCTTATCTTTTCATCAAAGACTTCTCGGGGATTATTCAGTATTCTTCCGCCAGTAATCTCTGCAATAGAGTAAAGGAGTGAGTTATTACTCTCTATATCCTTTAACTCTTTAGATACAGGGACATAGAATCCGCCCAAACTCCTTATAACGGTACCTTCTTTCCTGAGCTCAACAGATATAGAGTATATCCCTTCCTCTTTTACTTCCACTTTTCCGTAATATCTACCGGAATCTTTCTGGATAAGGTCTCCATTTATCAAGCTACCTGAAGGTGAAAAGACCTTAAAGGTACCATCTAAAAAGTTCACAAAATTTCCCTTATGGTCGAATACATCGACCACTATATCTACATCTTTAGCCCTTTCTGTAGTAGAAATAGATACATAATAATTGGAGACATCCTGTGCTAACCAACGGACCGCCTGACTCCAGAACTTTGAGAATGATGGACTATTGACCCATAAGCTTGTCCATCTTTTTCCAGAATCCGAGGTAAACGCCAGGACTTTACCGATCCCATAACGCCAGTAAGCCAGTAATGGCTCATTATTGAGGGCACTCATCAATTGTTTAGCCTTTGGCTTGATAGAGGTGGATATATAACCTAGCATCGTGGGAAATACAGTTATCCCATCGAGAAAATCTATGTAACTGTTCACAAGGGGATTAAAGGGTTTCTCTGTCAAATATGGTCTACTCTTAGTCAATGTCTCTGTAAGGAATATCTGTGGTACAGAATATATGTCATTTGTATAGTAGAATCTACCCTGTCCCCACTCTGCTATATTACGCATAAGATTTATGTCCGCATCACTCCCTATAGCTATCGTGGAAACAGTTATATCTGCGAGTCTCATCTGCTCGACCAGAGACCTGAACCTTCCTGGTTCAGTCTGACCATCAGAAAGAACTATTATATGCTTTACCCTGGCTTTCTCATCCTTTAATGCCCTGTATGCAGACTCCATAGGTGGATACATTGCAGTCCCTCCACCTGCCTGTATCATAGATATCTTCTTGGATATACCCTCTTTATCCTTTGCGCTGGTAAGTTCGACGATCCACTGGAAGGAATGATCGAATGCTATAACCCCTACCCTGTCCTGATCCTTTAACAGATCCACGACCAGCTGTGCAGACTCCTTCGCCAGATCGATTTTGGTAAGTTCCCCTTCCTGTCCACTCATACTTCCCGATGCGTCTATAACCAGGACCAGTGCAATATTGGATAGACTGGCAAACTGTGTAATCCTGGAATCTACAGGGAGTGTTTCTTCCAGAGGAGTTCCCATATAGGAGCCCATTCCAAAACTATTGGGACCACCTATAACCAGAAGCCCACCACCAGTATCTCTCACAAATGACTGGATAGCCTTCATCTGATTTATAGTAAGCAGGGTTGCCGGTATATCATCCATTATTACAGTGGAACATCCTGAAAAGCCAACAACGGTATCGGGCATTTCCCTTGGAGATATCGGTTCTACATTGAGTCCCTGAGTCTTAAGAGCCGAGAGAACCTTCCCATAGCCAGTACCTGGATTATACACATATAAAACCTTGGGAGGTCCCTCTACAACTGTAAATGTCTCGATGCTATTATTCTCAATCCTTGTATCCTTCTCAGGTAATATTTCGACCTTAAACTTATGGAAACCTATACGATTGGGAGTTATGCTGAAAAGGAATAGATTCTTCCCTTTCCTAACGGACAGCTTCTGGGAGATGATCTTTCTCCCATCCTGATAAAGATCAAAAACTACTGACTGCGATACTGAACTAGATATAATAGCTTTCATAATGAATGGTTCCTTAAGCTTTACCCTATCAGGAATCTCTATGTCCTCTATAGTAATCTCCCCAAGTGGTTCCCTTACCACAGGGTAGATATCTATCTTTATATCTTTCTCCCTTGATCTGTAAGCGGAATCTATAGCAGATCCATCTGTCTCATTTCCATCGGTAATCAGAACTATCCTCCTATTATTTCTGTCAGACTGTGAGAGGATGACATTAGAAAGGTCTATCGCCTTCTCTATATCTGTCCCTTTTACACCAGGATAAGATATTACATCTAAAACTGGAAGAGTAGAGAGGTCTGTTTGGCTCAGTGCATCTTCACCGAATACCACAAAACCAGCCCTATCATCCTCTCTTTTATCTCTCAGAGACTCCTTTATGAAGTTCAGACCTTCATCTTTAAGATTGGGAGGGATACTTTCTGAAACATCAAGGGCAAAGACCACATCCAGATTTTTATTCTTCTTTATAATCTGTGGTCCTGTCAATGCAAATATTAGAAGGATCATAGCGATAACTCTCAGCCATAGACTCCTCTTACGGAGTCTATGGCTATTCAGCCAGATAAAAATGAAGACTGAAGATAAAAGTAATAAAGGATAAATATAGGTAATTCTCAAGCTAGCCTCCTATTATAGAAGAGATAGCCTTCTAGGAAAATGACACCCAGATAACTCAATGCCAGGAATCTCCATATATCTGTATTCAGTAAGGTCCTTTCCCTGGAGATAGGGCTCCCCTTATACTCCCTAGAGGAGACCCTTGGAGATATATTCGATTCGGAAGAGGAACAGAGATTAACACCTACATCTATATTTCCCAGACTACTTCTAAATGAATATACTCCAACTTTATATGTATCTCCAAAGGCTATAGACCTTCTCTCATCTGTTATTCTCTTTATGACGCCATAAGGGGTAATTACAGTGATACTCTCATTCATCTGTTTTGTCCTCAACTTAATAACACTGCCAGTACTGGCTAAACTGGGCGATGGATTTTCTCCCAACCAGTTTATGATATTATTAACAAGTACCGGAAAACTGGAGGATTCAATAAGAGAACTCTCCTCAGGATAAAAACCGAAGGCGACAATCCTGCCAAAATTTCCATCGTAGCTCCACAGTATAGAACCATCCTTCGTCTCGATAAGAGCCTCTCCCTGGGTACTTTCAAATATAACTGCTCTCTTCATTGTTATTCCCCTAGTATCTACAAATCTCATAATGGGGCTGGTAGAATCTACCCTAAGTATAACCGGATCCGTCTGTATATCAGCGACCTCAAGTGGTATGTTCTCCGGGATTTTCCCTATAAATACGTAATTACCGGGTAAGACCTCTCTGGGGGCAGTACCATCAAATATTACTATGTCGTATCTTGATAGCATCGTCTGGTCAAAGGTATCTACTTTATCTAAAACTCCTATATTTGCAAGGGAAAGTGCTATCTCCAGATAAGGATTTCCTCGAGTTACCAATAATACAGAGGGTTTAACTCTCGGGAATGTCAGATAAGCCCTGTCATCTACAGGAAGTAGATCATTTGGATATATCATTGCCTTCACTATACCACTAAATCTCTTTGGACCAACAGTAATCGATCTCTTCTCCCCAGGATTCAGACTCAAAGTAGATGTCTCTATAAGTCTTTCATCTTCCCAGACCTGCAAGGGGACGTTTCTTTTATCTTTGGAAAAGTTCTCAATCCTGATAAATATCTCCTTTTCGCCCTTTATACCGGTATCTCTGGCACTGATACTGGTTATACCGACATTATTACTATCCCTAGCAAAGGTAAATACCTCTATCGGTAAAGAAGAGGGTATATCTCTATCAAATGCCCCATCGGTAAAGAGGTATATAACATCAGGCTTCTTACCAAGTTTCTCTATATAATTCAGAGTATTGATTATATTACCCTCAGTATCAGCTGGAGAAAGACTGTTTATAACCTCCTTTACCTTTGTTTTATCGGTGGTATAGTCCAGAAGAAATCTGGTCTTTGAGTCAGAAGAAAATAAGGAGATATTTGTCCCTCTACCAAGAGAATCAACTAGCTCTAACGCCTTTCTCTTTGCTGAATCAAAACGGGTCGGCTTTATGTCCTTTGCCTGCATACTGCAGGATGTATCAATAATAAAGATGACATTTCTGGCTCCTACATAGGAAAATATCCCTGGCTTTACAAGACCAAGGGTAAGAAGAATGATGGCAAGGATCTGCAGGAGTAGAAGTATATCTCTAAGAAACTTCTTGAGTACAGAATATCTTAACTCCTCTCTTGTATATCTCTTCCAGAGGTATACACTGGGGACTATCAGTATCTGTCTTCTCGTCCTTAGGAGATAGAGGATTATGACTATTGGGATACTAAGGAGAAAGAGGAAATAAATCGGAGATAAAAAGCTCATTTGAGCCAGCCTCCCAGTCTCATATAGTAGAGTACAACCTTCTCTATAGGGATACTTGAACTTGCTCTGATGTACTCTATACTGTGATCGAGACAGAAAGACTCTATCTCTTCCAGGAATTTCCTCAATGTCTCTCTATATCCAATCAATATATCGTCTATATCGTCAAGCTCTATGGTCTCTCCTGTCTCTGAATCTATCAATTTCAAGCTTCCAGACACAGGAGGAGAGATCTCCTCTTCAGAAAGTATATGGAATACAAATGTCTCATAACCTCTGGCATTGAGGAGCTTCAATCCTTCTTCGTATCCATCTGGGTCAAGAAAATCGGAAAGTATGATAAATACCGCCTTCCCTCTCAACCCCTTAAGGGATTCTCTGATCGCACGATTCAAAGAGGTAACACCCTGAGCCTCAAGACCATCAAGGAATCTTAACATTCTCATAGTACTGTGTCTACCACGTAAGGACTCCAATCTTTTCTCAACCGTTGAAGAGATACAGTAGAGATTCACTAGGTCATAGTTGACAAGTCCTATATATCCAAGACTTGCAGAGAGTTGTTTACCAAAGTATAACTTCGATGGATTTCCAAATCCCATAGACTTACTTGTATCAAAGAGTATATTTATAACACTTGTCTCTTCCTCTCTAAAGAGTTTTACAAATAGTCTATCGAGCCTTGCGTATATATTCCAATCTATATAACGGAAGTCATCTCCTATCTCATAACTCCTGTAGTCCTGAAATTCTATACCCCTACCATATTTGGAACTCAGCCTTTCACCTATGGTAGGACCTTTGATAGATCTCTTTATTAAAAGATCCAATCTCTCAAGATAACTGAGGAACTCAGGGCTTAACAGGCTCATTCTCTAACTCAGGGACCTCCTCTAGAATCTGGTCGATAATCGTATCGGTATCCAGCCCTTCAGCCTCCCCCTCAAAGTTCAAGATAATCCTGTGCCTCAGGGAAGGCTTGGCTACATATCTTATATCTGAAAAGCTCACATTATATCTACCATCTATTAATGCCTTCACCTTAGCTCCAAGTATAAGAGACTGGACTCCTCTGGGGCTGGCACCATATCTTACGTATCTTCTCACCATAGAAGGGGAAGATTCCAGTTCAGGATGTGTTGCCAGGACCAGTCTGACAGCATACTCCTTCACCGGGGTAGAAACCGGAACACTTCTGATCTCCTTCTTCTTTATCTCTATTGTTTCACCATCGAGCACCTTCTCAGCCTTCGGTACTTCGGGGTTTGTTGTCCGGTCGATTATATCTATAAGCTCATCCTTACCAGGAAATCCAAGTTTTAGCTTGAAGAAGAATCTATCAAGCTGTGCTTCAGGAAGAGGATAGGTTCCCTCCATCTCTATCGGATTCTGAGTTGCCATAACAAAGAATGGCTCCTTCAACCTGTGGATAATACCTGAGATGGTCACACTGTGTTCTTGCATAGCCTCAAGTAGTGCAGACTGGGTCTTGGGTGTAGCCCTGTTGATCTCATCGGCCAATACTATCTGGGCAAAGATAGGACCTGGCTGGAACCTAAATGTCCTATCCTGCTCCATAACATTTGTCCCTATAATATCTGAAGGCATAAGGTCCGGAGTAAACTGGATCCTCGAGAATGTAAGGTCTAAAGCTTCAGCAAGAGTCTTGACCATAAGTGTCTTCCCCAAACCTGGAAGCCCTTCGAGTAATATATGACCCCCACTGAACAGGGCTATGAGGACCTGTTCTATGATCTCATCATATCCAACTATCACCTTAGAGATCTCCACCTTTAATCTTGTAAATATATCCTTGAACTCTTCTCTAAGTTCCATATCTATTCTCCTTTCAATCTCTCAAAGTAGAGTTTTATCGTCTCTCTATATTCAGATGGTACCAGTTCCTTCTTTACAGGTTCCTCTGTTGCTCTTTCAGGAGTACCTGTATCTCTCTCCCCTATAGAGGGTGAAATATCCTTACCGACATTCCTTATCTTCAACTTTATATCCCCTTCTTCTTTGGGTATGCCAGGGACATACTGGGGTAGTCCCTGAAGATTTCTCCTCTGAGACTCCTCACCCAGTTTATTCTCACGCTCCCCCTTACCGGGGAGTGTTCCACCCTGCTCGATGTTATTACTGCCCTCCTTTGTCTCTTTCCCCTCCTTACCTTCTTTAGATGCTGTATCCATCTCTCCCTGAGAACCACCTTCTGTAATATTACCAGACTTCTTATCCCCACCAGTATTGGACATAGTATCAAAATTCTCCTCTCCCATAGAGGAATCCTTACCACCACCCTCTTTAGAATCGAGATTACTTCTATCCTTCGTCGGAAAGTTCTCAGTACCCGAGTTTCTCCCTTCACCAGATGAGTTTCTATCAGAGGTTAACTGTCTCTCTTCCCTCTGTTCTTTCTCATTATTCTGGTTATTCTGAGAAATTTTACTGTTCATTTTCTCCATAACCATCTCTAACATCCTTTTTATATCTACCCTAGTTGAGGTATCCATACTACCAGGGTCTTTCTCTATCTCTTTAGTTATCTCTTTAAGAACACTTAAACCCTCTTCGTTCTTGATCTTCTTCTCCCCCATCTCTCTCCTGAGGAGTTCCAGTCTTTTTGCCAGCTCTGGCTTTTCAGATACCAGCTTCTGTTCAAGTCTCAGTATATCTGTTTCGATCCCTGCCTGCGTGGTCATCTCTTCCCTGAAGGAGATAAATCTAGGATAGAATACATTCTGGTAGAACATCAGGGAGAAGAAAAGAACCGGTGGAATAATGGCAACATACTTGAGCCTCTCTCTAAACCTCAGGGGATAGACCTTTTTTATATTTAGATTCTTTAACAGTATTACGGTCTCATTAATGAGTGTCTTAATAATAAAAGATTCTTCTCTGCCAAATTCCAGACTGGTTATAACCCTCTCTTTAAGGTCCAGGTCTCTATCTATAATTATAGCAACACTCTTATCTGGTATGGATCTAAAAATAGAGAGAGATAGGGCAGTGGCAAAAGGGATCAAGAGATACAGATAAGAGAGATTAAAGCCAAAGAAATAACCAAGGATATAGGGGATAGATGTATAGATCAACAACTCCAGTAGCCAGTTTAAAAACATAACAAACCTTATCTTTAATCTCACGAGTGATATAAATCTACTGAGTTCTCCTATCACTTGATATCCTCCTTAGATAGATTACCCTCAAGAAAGTCAAAGCCAAACCCGACAATCCTATAAATAGATAGTATACAAGTCCACTCTCCTCTGAATAGTAGATAAGAGTCAGAGGATTTATGAGATTCCACGGATAAGGGAGTCTAGCAGTGAATACTAGTAATACGACTATACCGATCCAAAAGAGTATAATTGGGAAGATCTTCTCCCTGAAGGTTGAGACAAAGTATCCCCAGCAAGCCAGACTCAGATCCACCACCATTAAGATATATAAAAATCTAACAGGATTACCATCTATCCCCAGATTAAGTGCAAGAAGGTTGAATGGGAGTATGGAAGCAAATAGTACCGCTAGATGCAGGAAGAAGGCTATCAACTTGCCAAATATTATGCTGAAGACAGAAAACTTGCTCCCTATTGCCAGATCTCTCATAGTCTTCTCACCACTGGCAAGAGAGTTACCCATCGTTACCGTCGCAGTAAAAGCCAAAAAGAGGAAGAACTCGGAGATAGCCATAATTACAAAAAGCTTCGGTATAAAACTATTTATCACCCTCTGATACCCGGGGACAGTTATCACAAAGACCAGAAAGAGTATCAGAAGAGATACTCCCCAGAACTTTATAAATTCCGGGCTATTTATTCTTGATTCCAGATCCTTCCAGATTATAGTAATCATAATTTAAATCTCCAAGAGACAGAGTGTTATAGATTTAATATTACTAGACTCAAACCTTATATCTGCAGGTATTGTATAGATCCAGCCTGATATATAATTCTTATCACCTAGTAATATTATACCATTATCTATAAACCAGGAGAGAATTTTTCCCTTGATATCTTCTCTATCGAATCTTGACAAACCAAGACCCTTTTCTCTGAACTCGTTAGAGCCAATCTTTATATCTCCTAGGGGCAGATAACCCTTACTCTTCAATAGATACACATCCCGCAGGATATAATGAGAATTGTTAATCACTTTAATGATATCTCCATCCCTGTAGACCCTGATATCGAAATCCAGGATACCCCAACCTCTGAGCAATCCAAGTTTATTTGGACCAAGATTTATCTCCATAAGATTCTCATCTCTTCCGGTAATAATAGTTGTCTGTGCTATTCCCTTTTCTCTCCTGCCTATCCAGAAGACAAAATTCCTAGGATTATAAGAAAGCTTTACAGTCTTATTGTATGGAGAAAAGAGGGCTATCCCGGAATAAAATCTCCCATAGGGAAGATTTTTATCGATCTTTAAAAGATTGATCTGTATACCCACATCACTAAATTCCTTAACTCTTGATGTCAGAGAGAACGCCAGATAAGAAAACAAAAGGCATATAATGAGATATAATGCGATCCTCTTTAGAAAGTGCCCCTTAAAGTAGTAGAGGGAAACAAAAAGGATAACTACATACAGGAAAAGAAACAGAGATATAAGGACTTTGGAAGGTAATGGTACGTCCTCTTCCTTTATGAGGTCTGAAACCAGAGGGGATATATCTATCTCTCCCGGGTATGTATCCTCCCTGCCCCTATGTATGTCTACAGAAGGGTCTGTTACGACCTTACCTCCAAGGACCGTCCATCTGTCAAGTAAGCCCTTCAACCTGTACAGAGATAGAGGGCTGAGAGAGACGACATCAAAGGGGTCGAGTATGAAGACCGGTTTGTCAAGAAGCCTGTCAGACTCTAAAGATAGAATCCTAGTTCCCACTCCTCTGTATGGCAATGTCCAGTTATCTATAATACACATTATCGGTAACCTCATATCCAGCTCCTTTATCTCGTAGTTGGAGATCTTTAAAAGTCTTCCATCCTGAGAAAATACTGAAACCTTTACAGGATGTCTGACATCCGAGAGTGGGACAAGAAAAAAGTACTCTCCTTTAGAGTAAGCTGGCAGGTTCACCTCTGATTTCAGGGTTACAGAGGTTATATTTCCTAATATCACACTTCCCTCCTTCACCTCTATCTCTACCCTCCCCTTAAATGGGATACTGTAAGTCTTTACAGTTATTGTGATCGGATTCCATCGTCCGACCTTTACTGTTCCACCGAAACCGAACTCGATATCTATATCCACTCCTACCTGAGGATAGACTGTTGAGGGAAGGAGTAAAAGCAATAGTAGAATCAAATAAGATCTAAACTTCATAGAGCCTCCGTTTCAGTTCTATTATAACAACCTTATGATATACTATTCAAGAGAAAGATAAAATGGAGGGTACGATGGTTAATAAGCCTGTTGTGGTTATAGGAAGTACAAATATGGACCTGGTGATAAAATCACACTCCATCCCAAAGCCAGGAGAGACGGTAATAGGGGAATCCTTCTACAAGGCTTACGGGGGTAAGGGTGCAAATCAGGCGGTGACGGTATCTAGATTGGGAGGAGATTGCTATTTTATAGGGAGGATCGGGAAGGACCCATTTGGTGATGAGTTGAGAGAAAACCTTAAGAGAAACGGCGTAAATATAGATTATCTAACAGAGGATGATTCAAATCCAACCGGGATTGCATTCATCATTGTAGATAAGAATGGGGAAAACAGTATCGTGGTAGCTCCAGGAGCAAATATGGCGCTTGGTAAGGAGGATATCCAGAGGGCTATACCTATAATAAGTAAGGCGGGTATACTCCTTATCCAGCTTGAGATACCGATAGAGACAGTAGAATTCTCTTTAGAGCTGGCTAAGAGATATAACCTTATGTCCATCCTGAATCCAGCACCGGCAAGAAAGAGAATAGATGAGAGGATAATATCTCTCGCTGACATAGTAACTCCAAACAGATCGGAACTTCAGATGATAACGGGTGTGGAGTTAAAAGATGAGAGGGATATCATTATTGCCGGGAAGAAGCTCCTGGGATATGGGATAAAGTGGGTAGTAGTGACTCTGGGCTCTTATGGAGTTATGGCTATAGGGGAAGAGAGAGAAATCTATATCCCTGCTATAAAGGTTTCTCCTGTAGATACTACTGGAGCAGGAGATGTCTTTAATGGTGCTCTTACGGTAAAACTCTCACAGGGGGAACCCATAGATAGGGCGATAAGATATGCAGTTGTATGTGCAGGTATATCGGTAACACGAAAAGGGGCGCAGAGCTCCATACCAGCAGAGGAAGAGGTCAAAGAGTTCATCAAGAAGGAGGGATTGGAGATATGAAAAGGGTAATAATAGATACTGATATCGGTGATGATATTGACGATGCCCTTGCTTTAGCACTGGCGATCAACTCTCCAGAACTTGATATTATTGGTATCACAACCGTCTTTAGAAATACAACGTTGAGGACAAAACTGGCTAAGAAACTTGTAGAGGTATTCGGCAGATCAGATATACCCGTGATTAAAGGGGTAGAGAAGCCACTGATAAACGACTGGGACAGAAGCCTTATCCCAAATCAGGTAAAGGCGGTAAGGGAAGATATAGAGATAGATGAGAGTATTAATGCCATAGATTTTATAATAGATAAGGTAATGGATTCTAAAGACAGGGTGATAATTATTACCATAGGTCCTCTGACAAATATTGCTGGGGCATTGATAAAACAACCTGGGTTAAAGGATAGAACGGAGATATATATGATGGGAGGTATGTACTCTCAGGCATTTCCAGAGTGGAATATATACTGCGATCCGGAATCGGCAAGGATAGTCTTCGATTCAGGTATCCATATAACTATGGTCGGGCTGGATGTAACACTGAGGTGCAGACTCAACAGAGAGACCCTGGAGAGAATCTTCAACCATAATAGTGAGAAGACCAGATTTCTATCGGAACTGATAACCATATGGCAGGAAGGGGATAAGGAAAGATTCCCGATACTCCATGACCCACTTGCAGTGGCATGTGTTATAGATCCTTCTCTTGTAAAAAGGGAGAATATGCATATAAAGGTTGAAACCAGAGGAGAATTCACAAGAGGAGTAACTGTGGTTGCAGATACTCCCTACAGGAGTAAAAAGGGAGATTCAAATGTAGATGTATGCACAGATGTCGACAGTGATAGATTTATAGATTTCTTTTTAAACAGGATATTAAAATAGGAATAACTCTGTGGTATAATTTAATGGCTATGGAGAGCAGGATAGAAAACTGGATAAAAACACACTTATCCTGTGTAAGGACTACAAGTGCTGAACTTACATATGAGAGGTTAGACTCACAGGCTTATGCAAATCTGCCAGTGATATACCAGCCACTGGATGTGAATAATAAGTCCCACTGGTATGATATAGCTATATGCAGTGCTTTCAGTTATGCAGTCAGAGGAGCCAGGGTCATCCTTGACGTGGGACCGGGCGATGGCTGGCCATCCTTAAGAGTGGCTCGCAATTTTGAAAAGGTTATAGGAATAGACCCTTCACACAGAAGGGTAAGCGTACAGCGTCAGAATGCAAGAAGGCTGGGGATAAAAAATGTAGAATTCCTGGAGATGGATGTAATAAATATGAGCTTTCCCGATAATAGTTTTGATGGAGTCATAGCTGCCAATTCTATAGAACAGAGTAATAATCCTGTATTGGCTTTAGAGGAGATTTTCAGGGTCTTAAAGCCCGGTGGGAAAATAGCTATGATCTTTGAAAACTACGACCATTATATACCAGCACAGGAAAGGGATGAGTTCCTCTGGGCAGAGATAATTGCCGATGAGTGTATACTGTTCTATTCCTTAAAAGAGAAACATCCCCCCAGAGAGGTAAAGTATGCACTATTCCTGGATAAAGAATGGCTTATGCAGGAGCACGATCTAAGGAGAAAGATAAATGAGCTCTCAGAGAAAAGATATAGGGCATACGAGGATGAAAGATTTGGGGTGTCCTTCTTTGAGAGACTAGCACCATTTGTTATTCAGACAAAGTACTATGAGCTCTCCCATTTCACATCGAGCTCTCTCCAGGAGACCCTCACAAGGATAGGATTTGTCAATATAAAGGGTGTGGATATAAAGATACCTCAGCTCTCAAACTTTTTTGAGATAGCCAGGAGAGAGGGAAAACTGGAGAAACTGGAACCTATGATGGAGACAATTGGAGAGATATTCGGTATAATGGCTGTTGAATCCAGTGTACCAGTTGTACTGGATTTTACGATAGCACAGAAACCTTCTCTATAAAATATAGATCGGGTTGGTAAAGACCCATGGCTTCCAGAAAAGTCTATGATAGACCTCTGTCTCTATCCTGTAAATCCCTGGAGACTCTACTGTATACTCCAGGAGATTTCCTATTTTTTCCAAGATGAAGTTCCCATCCCTTATGAGCTTTATCCTGGCACTTATCGGAGAGCGGACATAAAGCCTTATACCTTCCCTAAAACTCAACCTATCACCCATTATATAAAAGTCCTCTCTATCTCTGGCAAAGAAGAGAAATCCCTTTGGACTTCCAAGATAGTTATGTGATATATAGCAGTGTCCATCTCGAAGAGAAGAGTACACCGCCTGTGGAGATAATAATTCTCTGGTAATTATATGGGTCCTTATAGAGTTAAAGTAATAGCTAAATGGCCAGGCAGGGGCATCAAAGAATAACAGCCTCACCTTATAGAGATGGGCATCTGCTGTTCCTATCCCCACAGTCTTTCTCGTAAGAGTGAGTTCATCCCACTTCCTTATGGTATTAATATTCGGTCGATCCTTATCCAGTCCGGGGAAGGCATAGAATATCGGAAAGCTATAAAGTCTCATCCTCTCTCCGCCATCTGACGTATAGTTAAATATGGAGAGCCCTGTAAAACCTTCGACATCCCAATCCCTCCAGGGGCTGGGAGATATATTAAAGGGATGGATATGATGGTTTCCAAAAAAGAAGGGATGTTCTATAAAACCAAAACCTCCCTGGTCAAGTACTCTATTTATAAACTCCTGAGGGATAGAAGAAGGCTCTATAAGTTCCTCTATATCAAGCGCTAGATAGTGATTTCCTTCAGGTGGTGATATCTCTTCCCCAACAAGCACAAGAATATCACTGTGCCAACCTTCAAGGGATTTATAGCCCAGCGAGTTATGATCTGTTATGATCACATAATCTACATAAAATCTCTTTGCACAATCTACCACATCCGATAGCTCTGCAGAGCTATCACCAGAATAAACGGTATGTATATGTATTACACCCGAATAATCCTTAAGTTCCTCCAGCATTTTTCCAGATAATTATACCACAAATAGCCCCCTTTGGTGTCTTTGCAAAAGAGATAAAATTGACATATAATATGAGTGGAGATTGAGATGGATACCGAGGAAAAAATCCTGATACTAGGAAGGTCTGCCCAGTACGATCTATGTGGAAACTATCTGTGTCAGGGAGCCCACAGGGTAAGAGGTGGATATGGGCAGTGGATCTATCCTGCGGTTCTTCCTGATGGTAAGGAGATAAAACTATTCAAGGTCCTCCTGTCAAATAACTGCTCAAATAACTGTAACTACTGTGCAAATAGATGTGAGAGGGACTTTACAAGGATAAGATTTACACCTGAGGAACTGGCAAGGGCATTTATAAGTCTGAAGGAGAAGAGACTTGTGCAGGGACTCTTTCTCAGTTCAGCAGTTGAATATGACCCTAGGAAGACGATGGAAGAGATGATAAAGACGGTGGAGATTTTGAGATTCAATTATAGGTTCAACGGCTATATACATCTAAAGATACTTCCGGGGGTCACAAGGGACTACATAGAACAGGCTATGAAGCTGGCAGACAGGGTATCGGTAAACCTGGAGGCACCTGGAAGAGAAAGATTAAAGAGACTGAGTATAGACAAGGACTTTGAGAGAGACCTGCTTGGAACGATAAGGACCATAAAGGAACTCACCGGAAGGGGGATAAGACCAAGAGCAGGTTATACAACACAATTTGTTGTTGGTCCTGCAGGGGAATCCGATAGGGAGCTTATATATCTAGTTGATAGACTCTATAAAGAACTCGGACTGAAGAGGGCTTATTTCAGTGCATTCCAGCCTATAAGAAATACTCCTCTGGAGGACCATCCTCCTACCCCTCTTTTAAGGGAGCACAGACTGTACCAGGCAGACTTCCTCCTGAGAGAGTACGGATTTTCTGCAGATGAACTCATCTTTAATAGAGAGGGAAGACTCTATCTACCTGTAGACCCGAAACTCGCCTGGGCAATGAACCATCCCGAGTATTTTCCAGTAGAGATAAATACTGCTGATATAGGGAAACTCCTCAGAGTTCCCGGAATTGGACCCAGGTCAGCAAAAAGGATTGTAGAATTAAGAAGGAGAGAAAAGATAAAGGATATTGAGACCCTAAAGAGACTGGGAGTCGTGGTAAAACGGGCAAAAGACTTTATACTAATTAATGGTAAGAGGATAAAAGAGGAAAAGTATACCCAGCTTTCACTTATATCATCAGAGCTTCTCGAGGCTGGCTAACCTGCCCTGAAGTAAAGGACATCTCCATCCTTTACAGTATATTCTTTCCCCTCTATTCTTATATAACCCAGCTCTCTAGCCTTTGCCCAGGATTCTGCCTGAATAAGTTTTTCCACAGGTATGACCTCAACCTTTATAAAATTCTTCTCAAAATCAGAGTGTATCTTACCGGCAGCCTGAGGAGCCTTTGTCCCGGAGACAACGGTCCAAGCTCTTACCTCTTTAGACCATATGGTAAAGAAGCTTATGAGCCCTAGAAGTTTATACGCCTCTCTCACAAGTCTATGCAGTGTCGATTCTTCCACACCGTATCCATCTCTAAGAAAGGACATCCTCTCTTCATCAGAAAACTCTGCCAATTCTTCCTCTATCTTAGCAAGCACAGGGATAACCACTTCCCCTTTCTCCCTACCCCATTCGAGAAGTCTTGAGACCTTTGGATTCTCCAGACTGTCGGTATTTGCAACATAGATGACTGGTTTCCAGGAGAGGAGAGGAAGGTCTTTAATTACTGGCAGATCCTTTATCGAATCCCCCTTCGATAATCTCTCCCTGAGATTCTCCAATAAAGACTCTTCCTCAGGATTACCCTTTCCAACCCTTCTCAGTGACCTGAGCTTTTCCAGTCTTCTTTCAACGATAGAGAGATCAGAAAGAGCCAGCTCAACATTTATAAGTTCTATGTCCTTGATCGGGTCTCCTTCCCCCATAGCAGGTATATTTGGGGAGTCGAAACACCTGACTATATGTATAATCCCATCGACGCCCCTTATATGGGAGAGGAACTCGTTACCTAAGCCTTCCCCTCTACTAGAACCCTTTATAAGGCCTGCTATATCCCAAAACTCTATTACCGCAGGTATAATCCTTTCAGGCTTTACAATATTAGCAAGGGCATAGAGCCTTTCGTCTGGAACCTCGACAATCCCCTTATGGGGCTCGATTGTACAGAACGGATATATAGATGTTGGGACATCAGCCCTCGTTAATGCATTAAAAAGTGTAGATTTACCAACGTTAGGTAGTCCGACTAGACCCCAGGAGAGACTCATCTGATAAAACCCTCTTTATCTTTTTAATAATTCTGTCTCTATCTAAAGCTACTACTCTACCACACCCCAAACACTCTATCCTGACATCTATCCCTATATCGATGACCTTCCAGAGGTCACTGCCACAGGGATGTTTTTTCTTAAGCTGTATTATACTATCTCTTTCCACAGAAACATTATAGCATAAAAGTTGCGGACTTTAATCCTCTTAGGAATTCTTCCAAACCTTTACTACCCGAATTATCTATAACACGAATAATCTCACTGCCTACAATAACCCCATCAACTATCCCTGCGAGCTTTCTTATGTGCTCCCTGCTCTTTAAACCAAAACCTAAAGCGGTGGGGATAGAGGATAAGCCTTTTATCCTCTTTACTAATTCCAAACCATCTCTTGATATCTCATCCCTAGGTCCTGTTACTCCTTTGACTGAGACACAGTATACAAAACTATCACTCTTCTCCGCTATCTTTTTCAATCTCTGATTACTGGTTGTAACTGAAGCAAGCCATATGATGGATATCCCATCTCTGTATGGATAAACGTTCTCAGACTCTTCTATAGGTAGATCAGGTATTATAACACCATCAAGTCCTATGTCTCTGGCTATCCTGAAGAACTCCCTCACCCCTGTATGATGTATGAGGTTATAGTAGAGCATAAAGACTACAGGGATAGTATCATCCTGTTTTCTGAAATTGTAGAGCCACTCAAAAGCCCTGGAAAGATTTGCCCCATTTTTAATAGCAGTATCACTCGCCTTCTGAATTACAGGTCCATCTGCTATAGGGTCGGAAAATGGAATCCCTACCTCCACTATGTCACCATATCTACGGATTATCTCCATCAAATGGGAGAAATCTTCCAGGCTTGGATAACCAAATTCACAGAAAGGGATAAAACATATCCTGTTTTCGTTTCTGGCATTATTAAATGCATTAACTATTCTATTCATAGCTCATCTCCCTCATTACAATATCAAGGTCTTTATCTCCACGTCCTGAGAGATTCACTATTACGGTAGAGCCCTCAGGTATATCGCTTACAAATAGATAGCCAATCGCATGTGCACTCTCCAGCGCAGGGATGATCCCTTCAAGAAGGGAAAGCTCCTTGAAGCCTCTAAGGGCAACTTCATCTGTAGCATACTCATACCTTACCCTCCCTATGTCCTTCAGATAGCTATGTTCAGGTCCAACACCAGGATAGTCCAGACCAGCGGAGACAGAATATGTACTCATAACATTCCCCCACTCATCCTGCATAAGGTACATCCTGCAGCCATGCAGGACACCAATCTGGCTGTTAGATATACTTGCAGAGTGTTTCCCGGTCTCCAGACCTAAACCGCCACCCTCTACACCTATCAGCTTTACTTCATCTTCTAAAAATGGGTAGAAGATCCCTATAGAGTTACTTCCTCCACCAACGCAGGCAACTATATAGTCTGGAAGTCTCTCCTCCTTTTCCAGGATCTGTTTTCTCGCCTCTTTCCCTATCACTGACTGAAAATCTCTCACTATCATAGGATAGGGATGTGGCCCTATGACCGAACCTATGAGGTAGTAGGTATCATCTATATTTGTAACCCAGTCTCTCAGGGCAGAGTTTATTGCCTCTTTAAGGGTCTTACTACCACTGGAAACGGGAACAACCTCAGCCCCCAGGAGTTTCATCCTGAATACATTCATCTTCTGTCTAGCCATATCTTCTTCACCCATATAAATTGTGCACCTAAGTCCAAGAAGGCTGGCTACGGTAGCAGTAGCCACCCCATGCTGACCTGCACCTGTCTCCGCTATAATCCTTGTCTTGCCCATTCTTACTGCTAGAAGCGCCTGACCGATACAGTTATTTATCTTGTGGGCTCCAGTATGACAGAGGTCTTCTCTCTTAAGATAGACTTTAAATCCAAGTCTCTCTGAGAGACGACCTGCATAATACAGGGGCGTTGGCCTACCTACATAGTCCTGCAAGAGTTTATTAAACTCCTGCCAAAAGTCCTCGTCATTCTTTAATCTGTTATAAGCAGACTCTAACTGTAAAAGTGGTTCCATAAGAGTCTCGGGGACAAATCTTCCTCCATACTCTCCAAAGTAACCCCGTTCATCTGGCAGATTGTACACTGTTCTCATCTCCTTTTACTAACCTGAATAACTTCAGTAATTTTTCCCTGTCTTTTATACCAGGGCTGACCTCTACACCTCTGGCAATATCGATAGCGTATGGATCTAATGAAAGAAATCTTGTTATATTATCGGGGTCTATGCCTCCGGCAACAATAAAGTCAATTCCACGCTCTTTTAAACCGAAAGCAGATTCAAGCAGTACATCCTGGGAGACATTCTGACCTTTAGGTATATCTATAAGAGGTAGATAACCTCTATAATTTCTTATATCTTTTACGAACTCTTCTATATCGATCCCATCGGTTATCGTAAATGCCTTTATCCTGAGTTTACAGTCGAATTTATCGAGAAACTCAGGAGGTTCTTTCCCGTGAAGCTGTATCCCATCAAGCCCGCAGAGAGTAACCATACGGGAGATAAAATCCTCGGGCTGATCTGCAAAGACACCTATCTTTAATACATCCGGATAAAGGCTTTCCACGGCAGATACTATCTCCTTAGCCTTTTCTAGGGTTAACACCCTAGGACTTGAAGGGACAAAGATCAATCCTATAGCCCAAGATCCCAATTTGCCAACCAATAGAGCGTCCTCTATCCTGGTTATACCGCATATCTTAATCCTCAATCCCCATCAACTCCTTAACCTTTCCTCTTACATCAGCAGATTTCATTATAGCTTCTCCAACAAGAACCCCATCTATCCCAAGACCCTCAAGGTATTCTATATCTTTCCTGGAAGATATACCGCTAGCACTTATTATCCGCACATTATCGGGGATATGTCTCCTCATCCTCTCAGTATGTCTTATGTCAACCTCAAATGTCTCAAGGTTTCTGTTATTTATAAGGATTATACTGGGATTAACTATAAGCGACTTTTCGAGATCTTCCAGATCGTAGATCTCAATGACAGGTTCTATCCCTAAAGATACAGAGAGATTATAAAGTGACCTGAGGGAGTCTTCAGTCAGTATCCTGGCAATCAGAAGGATCGCGTCTACCTCATAAAAGCTAGATTCAAAGACCTGCAATTCATCTATTATAAAGTCCTTACGAAGTATAGGGATATCTGTATATCTCTTTACCAGATTTATATTCTCTATACTGGCATTAAAGTGACTGTCAGTAAGCACAGAAACTGCAGATATAGGGGAGTCCACCAGTTGTCTTATGGTAACTTCCAGATTGTCCCTACCGAGAAATTCACCCTTTACAGGTGAGGCAGGTTTTACCTCTCCGATAAAAGCTATACCTCCTCGATTAAATATATCCCTAAAATGGGAATCTACAATCTTGTACCTGTTTCTATAGGACTCCAAAGAGGGTATCTCCTTTAACTTATTATGAACTATCCTATCCAATATCGATATGTAAATCACCTCCAACCAATCTCACACCTTCTTCTATACTCACAACTTCACCTGCAGTCCAAAGGGCAAATCCAGCATTTAGTGCTACAACTGTCCTCTGCGCGGGGGTACCTTCTCCATTAAGAATAGCCTTTATAATCTCTGCGTTCTCCTTAGGGGACCCACCCTTTATGCTTTCAGGCGGGTAGAGTTTTAATCCTATGTCTCTAGGGTCAAAGACAAAGGTCTCAACCTTTGAATCCTCAATAAAGGCTACCTTGGTAGGACCAGATATAGAGACCTCATCCAGATGATCCGTAATCCCATAGACTATTACCGTCCTGTGCATATTTAGGATCCTTACTACCTCTGAAAGTCTGTCAAGTACATCCTCGCTATAGACACCTATAAGTTGAGCCTTGAGTCTTGCCGGATTGAGTAACGGACCTAACAGATTAAAGATGGTTCCAAATCCCATTTCCCTCCTAACCTTAGCGACCTTTCCGACTATCGGATGGAAATACTGGGCAAATATAAAAGAGATCCCTTTCTCATCTATCTCCTGAGCAACTACATTAGGATCGTTAGAATAAGGTATACCAAGGGCTTCTATCACATCTATACTCCCGGACATACTGGAGGCGGACCTGTTGCCATGCTTTGCCACAGCAACTCCATATCTGGGGAGAAGAAGGGCAACGGCGGTGGAGATGTTAAACGTTCCACTCCTATCTCCACCTGTCCCACATACATCTATAGCGAGCCTGTTATTTGGAACCTTGATGGACATCTCCCGCAAACACTTTACAAAACCGGCAATCTCCTCCGGGGTTTCTCCTTTAAGTCTCAAGCCCATAAGCAAAGCTCCAAGCTGAGACTCGGTCATATCACCCTCTGCTATCCTCTTAACAATCATATAGGTGGTCTCCAGGTCCAGATGCTCACCTCTAGAAAGTCTTACCAGGACTTCCGTACTCATCTCATCTAACCTCCTTCAAAAAATTACTCAAGAGGACCTTTCCGTACTCTGTCATACATGATTCAGGATGAAACTGAACCCCAAAAACTGGATAATCCTTAAGTCTTATCCCCATTATAATGTTATCCTCTGTCCAGCTGGAGATCTCGAAGACCTCTGGGGGATCAGTAACTATAAGTGAATGGTATCTGGTAGCATAAAATGGACTGGGTATATCCCTGTAGATGTCCTTCCCATTATGGTAGATGAGAGAGACCTTCCCATGGACAGGGACATTAGCCCTTTTGATCTTTCCCCCAAAGGCGTATCCTATCGCCTGATGTCCCAGACAGACCCCAAGTATGGGTTTTTCTCTGTAGAAGTTTCTTATAACCTCCACCGAGATACCGGCATTCTCAGGGGTTGATGGACCAGGTGAGATAACTATCCCAGAGGGGTCTAACCTCTTGATATCTTCTATCGATATGGCATCATTTCTATAAACTACTACCTCTTCTCCCAACTCCTCTATATATTGAAGCAGATTATAGGTAAACGAGTCGTAATTATCTATAAGGAGTATCATCTTGACCTCCTGGCTAACCTCAGGGCTTCAAACATCGCCTTAGACTTATTTATGGTTTCGTAATATTCAGCCTCCGGGACTGAGTCATATACTATCCCTGCTCCAGCCTGTGTATAACCAAATCCACCTCTCATAAAGATACTCCTTATAGCTATACAGGTATCCATATTCCCGTTAGGTGTAACATAACCTACTCCGCCAGCGTATGGACCCCTATTGAATGGTTCTAACTCTTCTATTATCTCCATAGCCCTCACCTTTGGAGCTCCAGAAACTGTCCCAGCAGGAAAGCTCGCCCTAAGTGCAGAGACACAGTTCAGATCAGATCTGAGTCTTCCTCTCACACTACTTACCAGATGCATAACATGAGAATATCTCTCTACCTCCATAAGCTTCTCTACCCTTACAGATCCAGGTTCTGAGACCCTTCCCACATCGTTTCTCCCCAGGTCCACCAGCATAATATGCTCTGCCCTCTCCTTTTCATTGCTCAGCAGATCTTCCTCTAACTTCTTATCCTCTTCTGTATCTACCCCTCTTTTTCTTGTGCCTGCTATAGGTCTAACTTCTACCATTCGATCTTCAACTCTTACAAGCACCTCCGGTGAGGAACCAATAACATAAGTATCCTTAAATTTCAGGAAGAACATATAGGGAGATGGATTTATAAATCTAAGTGCCCTGTAGAGCTGTAATGGGTCTATCTCTTCTGGATCAAAGAGAAACCTCTGCGATAGTACTATCTGAAACGCCTCCCCCATTTTTATATACTCAACAGCCTTTTCTACCGCCCTCTCAAAATCCTCTTTCGATACGCTCTTCTCTATCTTCAATTCTTCCTGATAATTAAAGCCATCAATGTCTTTTCTCGGTAGATTGAGTATATCTAATGCATAGGAGAGTTTATCAGAGACGGAATTATAGATGTTATACTCATTCCCATTGATGGTTACATCAGTAATAGCACTCATCCTGTTTTTTACATGGTCAAATACTATAACAAATTCTGGGTTTATAAATGCCCCAAGGGGAAACTTTATACTATCTTTATCGGGGGAATAGGGGATCTTCTCTATACATCTTATAGCATCATAGCTTATATAACCCACCAGACCTCCCCAGAATCTGGGAGAATTCGGAGGAGTATACACGTCCTTCTCTATTACACTCTCAAGGATGGAGAATGGGTCATCATAGACCTCATACACATTGCGGGGGATCCAACCTAGAAACGAATACCTACCAAGATACTCACCCTTTTCGACACTTTCTAAGAGGAAGACATAAGGATAAGAAATAACCCTTGAGAGAAGACCTATAGGAGTCTCTACATCCTGCAGGACCTCATCGTACACAGGGAAAACCCTGTATCTATCAGCCAAAGATAAAAACTCTTCTCTTCTCATCTCAACTCTCCTTTCTCAAACCTAATCTAGGCTAAAAATTTAGCTAAAAGTATACCATACAGATGTATCTCTTGTCAAAAACTATTCGAACTTTATATAATAGACAAACTTTACACTGCTCTTTTTAGCATTTTCAGGCTTTCCTATAAAGGAATTGTACCCTTTAGCCAGCTTCTCCATAATGTTCATCTTCTCTTTATTCTTCTCTAACTCTGACTTTGCGGTCTTTATACCTTCACGCACCATATTCAGACCGGGTATCATAACAAATCCAACAGCTCCACCTTCAGCCACCGCGGTTAAACTCATCTGAATTCTTGAAAGACTGGCAACTATACCTCTAATACTGTCCAAAGGAATATCAGAAGAAAGCTTATACATCTCTAAGGTGTCTTTTTTGAGAGCCCTGAGTCTAGCTTTCATAGATTCTAGATCCTTCCTCTCTTCTTCCAGCAGATTTAACAGTGTCTCGTCGGTATCTTTATCTCTAATAAGAGATATAATACTTCTGTTTCTCTCTATCATCCTGTCGAGGTTCTTATCTAGATCCTCCAATGTCTTAGCCTGTATATTAAGTCTTTCCCGTATGTTATCGATATTACTTAAGGATCCTTCTGGATTTCCATTATTTACAGCACTTCCTATCTCCTGAGCCATCTGCTTTAAAAGGTCCTGTTGGAATTTGAGTACCTGATCTATCTGCTCTATACCACTCATATATTCACTGATGCTATTGAGTATTCCAGCCAGAGTTGGGGAGGATGGCATTATTACTATCTGTATAGAGTCTAATTCTATCTTGTCCATACTGACCTCTAACCAGCCTTTAAACTCTGGTTGAGGCATACCCATTAGATTGACCGTTATATTGCTACCGGCAGTAGCTACTGTCCCTCCTCCGGAGACATTGATCTCCTTTATCTTAGAGGCGGGGAAGTTGGTAGTTATGATAACTGTAAACGGAGTGTAGATATCCTCAAGGTTATCTCCTATCTTGATCCTATTTAAGGTGCTATTTTTCAGGGTGAACTCCACCTTTAAGTGTCCCTTTTTCCCCTTTACATCTTTATACTGGACCTTCTTACCGTTGAAATAATAGTTAATACCAAGGGATACTGGAGGTCTCTTATCAGTCTCTCCTCTATAGTATATGTCGGAGATACCATTAACCTTTCCCTCTATCTTTACCCTTCCTTCAGAGGCAGTAAGGGTTCCATCCCCGAGAAGTTTCCTTACATTTCTAAGCCCGGAGGCTCTGTCATAGACAGTATAGCTTCCATTCCCTTCTACCCTTATCCAGTCCACAACGACGATCTTATCTACGCTACCAGTAGGATCTGTGATAATATAGACGGTTTCATCATCGGAGACCGATATACTGTTAGAAAAAGAGAGGATAGGGCTAGAAGAAATTAGTAAGAATATTAAAATCATTCGAATGAATAATCTAAACCTTTTCATTTTTGTCATCACTCCACTTATATGATGTAGATCTAAAGATTCTATCGAGAATAACCAGCAAAGCTGGTAACAGGAATAAGACAATTAAAGAGCTCATAAATCCTCCTCTGGCAAGACTTCCCATTGTAAGTCTTATAAGCTTTATGTTACTCAAGATACTGGCAGGTAGATTCATAAGTATCATCGTCCCTGCACTAGTTATTATAGAATGGGCACCCCAATAAACCGACTTATCTATCGAATCCAAAGGATTATTCTTATTCCTTCTCTCCTCCTGATATCTGCTGGTCAAAAGGACCGCGTAATCTATCGTTGCTCCAAGCTGTATAGTACCCAGGATAGAGGGTAGAAAAAATGGCATAGGTGTATTAAAGATATAGTAGTATCCTATGTTTAACCAGATAGCCAACTGTATCACCAGAGTAAGCACAAGAGGGACCGATACGGATAAGAAACCTATAGCTACAATAAGTACTATCAAGAATAGAGAGATACGTGTAGTTTTACTCTGATCTCTGAACGAGATATCCCTTATATCGGTCAAGAGGACAGATTCTCCTGTAAGATATGCCTCCCCTTTAACCTTCTCTTCCAGTATCCTGTTTATAGAATCCTTAAGCTTCAGACCTTTTCCTTCTCCCAATCTATATCTTATTGAGATAGAGGCAAATGTATAACCATTATTCCTGAATCTATTTATAAGAGATTCTGGGATCAATTCTTCTGGTATAGCAGGGTCCAGAATAGTAGAGTAGTGCATTACCGCCTTTACCCCGTCTAATTTCTTAATACTTGAAAGCGCATCGGTTAAGCCGATAGTATTCTCATCTGCCACTATAAATACACTTTCAGTCCTACCAAAGATCTCATTAACCCTATTCATAGTAGCTACCGAAGGGATATCTTTGGGAAGGAATATATTTATATCAAAGACTGGTTCTGTCTTACTGTTCGAATAAAAGGAGAGTATAAGTAAACCAATAAAAATGGCAGAGAATAGATAAGAATGTCTCCCAATAACTCTTCCCAACCTTCCAACACCTAATGGAATCACCCTGCGTTTTTTACCGGCAATAAACTTATCGAATAAGAGCAGAAGAGATGGGAAAAATACCAAAATGACAATGAGTGATATAAAGACCCCTCTCACCAGTATCCAGCCCATTATGCTGTAAAGGGTAAGTTTCCCAAAAGTAAGGGCAAAGAATCCTGCTATTGTTGTTAAAGAACTCAGGGCTATCGGCTTGAATGTGGACACAATAGCGGATACCATAGCAGACTCTTTATCCTTTACAGATCTTTCCTCTTCATATCTATGATACAGGAATAGGGCATAGTCCAGGGTAACTGCTACCTGGAGTATAGCTATTATTGTATCCATCAGAAAATAGAGAGATTTCCCAGATAGGGCAGTAATCCCTGAATTTATTAAGACTCCAACCACCATAGATAATACTATAAGAACAGGTATCATAGCACTTGGAAAGGTTAGGAATAAAAATATGGCTACCAGAAGGATACCAAGAGAGAAGTATATCAGGGTAGAATTCTTAAAGTAATTCTCCATATCATAAGAGATCACCTCGGTTCCGGTGAGCCCTGCCCAGCTTGGCAGTATCCTTTTTATTTCTTCTATCTGTTTTTTATAAGAGCTGGCAGACTTCAGAGTTACAGTAATCTTATAGAAGCCATCCTTATACCAGGAGTCAGAACTTTTATTCCAGGTCTCTTCTGGATAGGCGAGGTCCTGATTACTACCCAACCAGCTTACAGATATGATATATGGCAGGGAATCTAATCTTCTAACCAAAGATTCTATCTCTTCTATATTATCCTTCTCGCAAAGGATTGTAAACTCAGGTCCCTTGGATATCTTTTCAGAAAGAATCCTGAGCCCAACTAGTGACTTAATATCAGAGGGTAATATATCAAAGATACTATAAGACAACTTTCTGCGAGGCATAACTAGAGAAGAAACAAGGGTTAAAAAGAGGAAGACTATCAATATATAGACCCTTTTCTTTACAATAAATTGTGCCAGTAATCTCATATCAACTTATAACTCAGTCCAAACCATACTCTCTTGCTTAACTCATCTGTAGTTGGAACCTTCTCTCCGAATATAAACCTCACCCAGAAGTTTATAACAGCCCCCAATAGTATAATGATATCACTTTCATCACAGGAGCCTTTCAGTGTAGTGATAAACTCCCTGAGCTTTTCTTCAATCAACCTGCTGAAGGAAAAGGTCAATCTTTCCCTCGTCTGAATCGGGGCAAAACTTACCTCTCTGACAATAGTGAAGATGTTGGAGGCGTACTCTCTAGCCAAATTAAGATTGAGATCAAAGAATGCCTCAATTAGCTCCAATGGTTTACCCTTCTTATTCTCCAAAATCTGTGAGAACTGACTGCTAACCTCCTCAAGAAAGAGATTAACAACTTCATTGAGAAGTCCTTCTTTAGAAGGGAAATATGTATAGAAGCTACCTTTAGAGACGCCAGCAAGTTTAGTGATATCTTCTATAGAGGTAGAACTAAAACCCTTCTCTAGGAACAACTTTAAAGCTGAGTTCAATATATCTTCTCTCTTTCCCAACCTGATCTCCTCCGACTGACCGGTTAGTCAATTATAATTATAACATCAGAGTCAATATTCGCAGAAACCTTGCTTGATAATAAACTAATATTCGATTATCTTATACTAGTAATGTAACCATAAGGAGATCAATCAGGAAGGAGGAAATGATATATGAAAAGAGAGTTTCGACCGCTTCAACCATTTCTAGAACTTTATGAACAATCACGAATCTATGAGTTTAATGCCAGAAGTATTGAGGAGTGGAAAAGCTGGCACGAAGATCTAAAGAGTAAACTTATAGAACTTCTGGGAGGATTTCCAGAAAGGGTGCCTCTGTCAGGAGAGGTCCTGGAAAGGAAAGAATTTGATAGTTACATAAGGGAGAGGATAGTATTTGACAGCGCACCCAATACAAGTGTGGTGGGTTATCTCTTGATTCCAAAAGGGGTGGAATTTCCTGTTCCAGGGGTAATTGCACTCCACGGACATGGATATGGAAAGGACGATATCGTGGGGATCTGGGAGGATGGAACCGATAGAACCATACCGGACGGCTATCAGAAAGACTTCGGTATTTCCCTGGTGAAAAATGGATTTGTTACCCTTGCTATAGAGCAAGCCTGCTTTGGAGAGAGGAGGGAACCAGAGGATATAGCCAAAGATAAGTATCAGTCCTCCTGCAGAAAGGTCTCTTTCTGGGCTATGCTCCTGGGAAAGACAGTGATAGGGATGAGGGTATGGGATGTAATGAGGGCAATAGATTATTTAGAGACAAGAAAAGAGGTAAAGGCTTCCAGTATCGGCGTTATGGGTATATCTGGAGGAGGGATGACATCACTATTCTCCTCTGCGCTGGACGAGAGAATAAAAGCGGTAGTGGTAAGTGGATACCTAAATACATTCAGGGATAGCATCCTCTCGGTATACCACTGCGAATGCAACTATATACCTGGCATATTAAAGTATGCAGAGATGTACGATATAGCAGGACTTATAGCCCCAAGGGCTCTTTTAGTAGAAAGTGGGACAAAGGATAACATATTCCCTGTTAGAGCTACCGAATTTGCCATCTCTAAAGTAAGAAAGGTATATGAATTACTGGGTGTCCCAGAGAAGTTTGAGGTAGATATATTTGAGGGAAGACATCAGATAAGCGGGAGGAAGGCTTATGATTTTCTAAAGAGGGAACTTCTGTAGGACCTCAAGATATCCAGAAGGAACGGGAAGTATCAGATAGATACAGCCCTTTTTGCCTCCATACTCTCTAGACCAGCTGACAGTATCCTCTGCGTCTGAAGGGCAAGTTCAGGATTAGAAAGTCCCTCCGGAACTATATCATTTTCTATACAGTGCAGAAAGTATGTGACCGCGTTCCTCTCGTAAGGTGGAAGTTCTCCTGGAGGTATGACTTTAGGTTCCTTGCCATCGAGAAACAGGACTACTTCGCCTCTGGTTACTGCTATAGTCCCATCACTCCCATATATAACAGGATTTTCTCCAGGGACATTACCTATCTGACTCCAGGTAGCTTCTGCGATAGCCATAGCCTTTTCATACTCCATAATAAGTATTGCGTTATCCTCCGCTGGTATATAGTCTCTCACAAGATTCTTACCGAACGCTATAACACTCAACGGCTTACCCAGGAGATAACCAGCCATATGAGTCCCATATCCACAGAAATCCATATATGCACCTGCCCCATTCTTCTTTGGGTCATAGAGCCAGCTGTAAAAGTAGATAGAACATCCTATCTCTTTTGGTCCCTTATGTCCTGCCCTGTATCTAAACTGAAATACTTTCCCTATATCTCCATCTTTAGCCATCTCTAGGGCTTTCCTTATGGCTGGATTCCAGGTGGTGGGCCAGTTAACCATAAGTTTTATACCGCTCCTTCTGGCAGAGTCAAACATCTTCAAAGCGCTCTCATAACTCTCAGCCATAGGTTTTTCAATGATGACATTTATCCCCTTTGATGCTGCATACTCAGTAATCTCTCTATGTTTACTATTCTCACAGGTAATCTGGATTATATCCAGTTTCTCACCATCTATAAGTTCTTCGTATGAGTCATAAAACTTATCGATTCCAAAATCCCTTCTAGCCCTTTCTCTAAGTGGTTCGTGAGATTCTGCTACACCAACCAATCTCACATTAGGTTGATCGAGCCAGTTCTTAAGAAGGCCCCAGATATGGTCATGGTTCAGTCCAGCTACACCAACATTATAGACCTTTGCCAAAGATATCACCTCTCTTTTTTAGAATTAGCTATATTATAACAGAAATTTAGTGTTATAATCAGTTAGGATAATGAATTTATAGGAGGGATGAAGTTGATTATTAAAAGAGCAATATACATATCGCTTCTTGCCGGGCTGAGCATAGTCCTTACAAGGATGCTATCGATAAGGATTCCTATAGGGGGAATAGAGGGAATAAGGATAGGATTCGGACCTCTGCCAATAATTATTGCCAGTATTCTATTTGGTCCTATAGAAGGGGCTTTATGTGGTGGGCTCTCTGATTTCCTGGGATACTTTATAAATCCTATGGGTCCATATATCCCAGCTTTTACAATTATCTCAATGATAAGAGGAATATTACCAGGATTTATAACCTATAATAAAGACAGGCTGTCATTTATGGATTATCTGATTTCAATAGCAATAACTCAGATATTGGCTTCTATGGTCCTGGTTCCTCTGTCGCTGAATATCTTTCTGGGATTACCACTGAAACCTGTCCTTATTCCTGCTATTATATCCCAGATCTTCCTTATCCCTCTTTATAGTCTTCTATCGATGGAGATAGTCAATGTTATTGATGCCAGGTTTAAGGTTAGAATGAGTCGATAATATAATAGGAAGGTGTTCTTAGAATGAGCGAGATTAGACTTATAATCCATGGAGGAGCGGGTGATATACCTGATGATACTCTTAAGGTATATCAGAAAAATCTGAAAGGGATATGGGAGGTAGGACATAAACTACTGCAGGATGGTTGGGACTCACTCTCTGTCGTTGAAAAAGTAATAACCCTTATGGAGGATAGCGGAGTATTCGATGCAGGTCTGGGTTCCTTCCCCAATAAAGAAGGATATATAGAGATGGATGCGAGTATTATGACCTCCGATGGAAGAGCAGGAGCGGTTGGTGGAGTCAGGACGGTAAGAAATCCTATAAGACTTGCCAGGTTAGTTATGGAGGAAACTCCTCACGTTATGCTGGTCGGAGAGGGTGCAGAAAGATTCGCAGAAAGATATGATCTTCCATCTTTCTATCCCAAAGAGACTCCCCGCAGGTTTTCGACCGATACCGTGGGGGCGGTAGCTATTGATAAAAGAGGTCTTATCTCTGCAGGGACATCCACCGGTGGTATCAGGGGCAAGCTTCCAGGAAGGGTGGGAGATAGTCCCATCATATCGGCAGGGACATATGCCTCATTCTGGGGAGGAGTATCCGCTACCGGATTAGGAGAAGATATAATAAAATTTGGATTGGCTAAAAAGATAGATATCCTGTTAAGACAATTTTCTGCACAGGAAGCGGTGGATATGGTTGTAAGTGAGGGAAGGATGAAGGGACTGGAGTTTGGAGTTATCGTGCTGGATAGAAGAGGAAATATGGGGGTAGGATATACTACAAAAGCTATGGCTTGGTATCCAAGATGAAGAAATACTACATATCACAGCTTAAAGAAGGGACAAACCTGGAAAGAGTACCCTTTGTGGTACTGAAGAAGTCTGTCGGATCCAATAGAAACGGCAGAAGTTCTCTTACACTTACACTGGGTGATAGAACAGGCTCTATACTGGCTAGAAGATGGGACGACGAGGGTAAAGATATATCTATCGGGGTAGTCTATGAGGTCAGTGGCAGGGTCGTCATATATAACAATAATACAGAGATAGCTTTAGACAGTCTGACCCCTGCGAGTCAGTTTGATCCCAGGGACTTTATCCCTCAGAGTCCAAGAAATTCTCTGGTATTGCTAGAAGATCTGAAAGGGATAGTGGAAACCATAGAGGACCAGGGGATAAAAGATCTGGTTATGCTATTCCTGAAGGATGAAAGATTTATAAGGAACTTTCTACTTGCCCCTGCTGGTAAGATGATACATCATGCATATATAGGAGGACTCATAGAACACACCTGGGAGGTATGTAAAATTGCCTTAACAGCTGGAGAGATGTACCCGGAGATGAATAGAGACCTTATAATAGCTGGCTCTATACTCCACGATATAGGTAAGGTTGATGAGCTGACCTACAGTACCCAGATCGAATACTCTACAAAAGGGAGACTACTGGGGCATATATTCATAGGGGCTATGGCGGTAAGAGAAAGGGCAAGGAGTATAAGTTCTCTATCGCCCTCTTATCTACAGCAGTTGCTCCATATAATACTGAGCCATCATGGAGATTATTCTACAGGATCCCCTATCTTACCTATGACCCTCGAGGCAGAAACAGTACACAGGGCAGATTATCTGAGTGCCCAGGTAAACAGATTTTACAATATACTAAAGGATAAACCTGAAGAACGCTGGGTAAAGGGAGATAACCTACTTGGGAGACAACTATATAAGGGCAAGATAAAAAATCTAACAGTGGAAGAGATAATAATGTCCGAAATAGAGAGACTTGAGGAGGAAGAATAGGTATGGAAAAGAGAAAACTTGGTAATACAGGAATAGAAGTATTTCCCATAGCATTTGGAGGAATCCCTATTCAGAGGGTAGATGTAGATAGAGCAGTAGAAGTTGTAAGAAGAGCGATAGAATTAGGTATAGATCTTATAGATACAGCCAGAGGTTATACAGACAGTGAGATAAAGATAGGAAAGGCAATTAAAGGGATACAAAAGAAGGTATATATAGCTACAAAGTCTGGTAATAGGACCAAAGATGGGATACTCAAGGATGTAGAGATAAGCCTCAATAATCTTGGAGTAGATAGCATAGACATATACCAGTTACATGGTGTTAACAGTAAGGAGATATTTGATACAGTAATGGCAAAGGATGGAGCATTAGAAGGGCTGAAAGAGGCAAAAAAGAAAGGGCTTATAAAGCATATAGGAGTCTCAAGCCATAGTACAGATATGATACTTGAGCTTATAGATACAGGAGAATTTGAAGTAATACAGCTCTGCTATAATTTCATTGAGAACAAATGTGAAGAAAAGATACTGGATCTAGCCAGAGAAAGAGGTATCGGTCTGATTGGAATGAAACCTCTGGGTGGAGGTATGATAGAAAATGCCAGGATTGCTCTAAAGTACGTATTAAGGCAGGGTTATGTTATTCCTGACCCAGGTATGGAGTCTATAAGGGAAGTGGAAGAAAATGTCTCTATAGCTAGAGGTTCTTATGAATTAACAGAAGAAGAGCTGGAAGAGATAGAAAGGATAAGAAAAGAACTTGGCTCAGTATTCTGTAGGAGATGTCAATACTGTCAACCCTGTCCTCAGGGAGTTCATATATCTTCCCTCCTTGGAGCTAAATCGGTGGTAAAGAGACTTCCTAAAGAGAGGATAATAAGTGGATGGGTATATGAAGCATACCTGAGTGGGAAGAATTGTACAAGGTGTGGAGTCTGCCTTACCAAATGTCCTTATAATCTACCAATACCCGATCTTGTAGAAGAAAATACAGCATTTCTAGAGAGAGTGATAAGGGAACTGAAAGGGGAAGGCTAGATGACCAGGATAATAGATGGGAAGAAGATAGCAGAAGATATATATACAGAGCTTAAAGAAGAGGTAAAAAATCTTGAAGATAAACCCGGATTAGCAGTGGTACTGGTAGGGGACGACCCTGCATCTCTGGTGTATGTAAGGAATAAGGAAAGGATATGTAAGAGGCTGGGGTTAAACTACAGACTGATGAGATTTCCACAATCGGCAGATAAGAACGAGATATTATCAACCATAGAATCCCTGAACAGTGATAAAGAGATCAATGGTATCATTGTCCAGATACCTTTACCTGAACACCTGGATCCATTTGAGGTTGTATCTGCCATAGACCCCCTAAAAGATGTTGATGGGCTTCACCCTGACAATCTTGGTAGACTTCTAAGTGGTAAGCCCAGAATTATACCATGCACTCCTCTAGGAGTTATCGAGCTGTTAAAAAGGGAGAATATAGACATTAGAGGTAAAAATGCGGTAATAGTTGGAAGGAGTAACCTTGTAGGAAAGCCTCTCTTTCACCTGTTACTCTCCCTTGATGCAACGGTAACTGTATGCCATTCAAAGACCAGAGATTTAAAGGAAGAGACATCCAGAGCAGATATACTGGTATGTGCAGTAGGGGTACCTAAACTCATAAGTGCAGATATGGTAAAAGAGGGAGCTACTGTCATAGACGTAGGTATAAACAGGATTGGTGACAGACTTGTAGGAGATGTAGATTTTGAAAATATAATGGGGATAGCTTCGGCAATAACTCCTGTCCCCGGTGGGGTTGGACCTATGACAGTAGCTATGCTGATGAAAAATGTTATCACCGCTTATAAGTTACAGAAGGGTGAGAGATGAATATAGCTAAACTCAAGATAAGAGGAGCCATAAAGAGACTATTCAAATCATATCCGAAAGAGCTTCTGGATAGATGGGGAGACATCATCCAAGATGAAGCGATAAAGACCATACAACCATATAGAGTAATAATGAGTTATGTGAGTCTACCAAATGAGGTACCGACATTTAAGATACTAAAGAAGGTACTGGAAGATAATAAGATATTACTGGTGCCCAAGATGGTAGGTGAAGATATTATTCCCGTCAGGATAGAGAGTCTAGATGAACTCTCTCCAGGAGCATTTAATGTGTTAGAGCCTCACAGGTCTGAGGCGTACGATACAAAAGACCTCGAAGTCATTATAGTCCCAGGTATTGCCTTCAATACAAAATTGCACAGGATAGGTCATGGTAAGGGGCATTTTGACAGATTTATAAAGTTACTCCCAGAAAAGGTATTAAAGATAGGACTTGCCTACGATTTCCAGATTATCGAAGAGGACTTTATAGATGAGTGGGATGAGGAGATGGATATAATAATCACTGAGAAAAGGAGGATTGCGCGATGAATGTAATTATAATCGGTGGAGGTCCAGGTGGATACGTATCTGCCCTTAGAGGAGCACAGTTAGGACTTAATGTTACTCTGATAGAAGAGGATAAGGTCGGAGGGGTCTGTCTGAATAGAGGATGTATACCCACAAAAGCCCTCCTCTCTGCCAGTGAAAGGATAAGTGATATAAAGACTGCTAAAGACTTCGGGATAGAGGTAAGTGATTATAGAATAGATGTAGCGACAGTATTTAAGAGAAAAGATCAGGTGGTAGAACAGCTTGTTAGAGGAGTAGAGTATCTCCTTTCCACAAGAAAGGTAAGACTTATAAGAGATAAAGCTAAGGTGATCAGTAATACAGAGATAAGCCTATCCAATGGAGAGGTGGTAAAGGGGGATGTGATAATCATAGGTACAGGTTCTCTTCCAGTTACAGGTATAGGAAATATTAAGATAGACAATGAAAGAGTTGTCTCCAGTGATTATGCACTATCCACCCCATACATACCAAAGGACATAGTAATAGTTGGCGCAGGGGCAATTGGAGTGGAATTTGCCACATTCTATAGAGATATGGGGGCTGAGGTAAGTATAGTTGAGATGATGCCCAGGGTTGTCCCTACTGAAGATGAAGAGATCTCCAAGATACTCGAAAGGTCTCTCAGGAAAAAGGGCATAAAACTCTATCTAAATAATACAGTCAGAGAGGTAACTGATGACGGGGTAATTTTAGAAAATGGAGAGTATGTAAGAGGGGAAAAGGTTCTGATAGCGGTAGGAAGAAAACCTAACACAGAAGGATTAGGGATAGAAACACTCGGAATTAAGACGAACAGTAAGGGGTACATAGAGGTGAACGAATATCTCCAGACAAACATACCCAATGTCTATGCTATAGGAGATGTAACAGGTATATCCCTCTTTGCCCATGTGGCTTCACATCAAGGACTGGTAGCTATAGATAATATCTTGGGGAAGAAGGAGAAGTTAGACTATAACGCGGTTCCCAGGGCGACCTTCTGCGAACCACAGATTGGAAGTGTAGGCTTGACCGAGGAGCAGGCTAAGGCTCTTGGTATAAATCCGGTTATCGGAAAGTTTCCATTCAGGGCATTGGGATACGCCATCTCCATAGGTAAATGGGAAGGTATGGTAAAACTGGTAGCAAATGAGTCCAGAGAACTTATAGGGGCTCATATCATAGGTCCATATGCTTCTTCCATATTGGGGGAAGTGACTCTTGCAGTAAAGGAAAGGATAAAGCTAGAAGAATTAGCAGATACTATTCATGCTCATCCAACACTCCCTGAGGCAATTATGGAGGCAAGCTTTGCAGGTTTAAATTTACCTCTACATATAGTATAATAATATAACTATGAGAAGAAGAGAGAATATGATACTAAAAACTATAAAGGACAAAGGTCTCAAGATTACCCCGCAGAGGCAGCTTATAGGTGAGGTATTAGATGGAAATAAGACACACCCAAGCGCAGAGGATGTCTATAATAAAGTAGTAAAAGTAGCCCCTACTGTATCCATAGCTACCGTCTACAAGACTCTAAACAGCCTGGCAGACTTAGGTGTTATACAGAGGTTAGATGTTGGGGATGGAAAGGCTCACTTTGACCCTGATTTAACACCTCACAGTCACTTCGTCTGTCTGAAGTGCAAGAAGATTTTCGACATTTCTACCACAATACCTCTCCCTGATCTAGGGGAGGATTTTAAAGTGGTAAGGGCACAGGCGGTATACTACGGTTATTGTAAGAAGTGTCAGGAATTAAACAAGGGTGAAGAGTAGACCAATCTGCCATCTATATAGGTCCTTACCACATTAAAGCCTCTATCTAAAACTGCTATGTCTGCTCTGTTTCCATAGGAGAAGCTGCCCAGTGTAGCTTCTCCTATGCTCTCAGCAGGAACTTTTGATGCCATTTCTACTGCAAATGGTAGTGGTATCAGTGCCTTATTTACTATATTCTTTACTGCAACATCCAATGTCAGAGTGCTTCCAGCAAGTCTTCCATCTGGAAGTCTTGGAGCTCCACTTCTAACAGTAACATTAAGCCCTCCAAGCTCATACTCTCCATCTGAAAGACCAGTGGCGCTCATACTATCACTTATAAGGATGATATTCTTATAACCCTTTGTCCTGTAGACTAGCCTTATAGCAGAAAATTGAGAATGTATCCCATCAGCGATGATCTGACACTTAAGGGAATCTTCTACAAGTCCTGCCCCGATTATCCCCGGTTCTCTATGGTGGAAGGCTCTCATTCCATTAAACAGGTGAGTAATCTGAGTTGCCCCAGCCATTATAGCCTTAAGAGTATCCTCATATGTAGCATCAGAGTGTCCCAGCGATATGTATATGCCCCTATCTCTGAAGAACTTTATGGCAGGAATAGCCCCTGAGACTTCAGGGGCTATAGTTACAAGTCTTATAAGGCTGGAAGATGTAAGTTTTTCCAGAATCTCCCTGGTCGGCTCTATTATGTACTTCTCATTCTGAGCCCCTTTATGTTTCGGGTTTATAAATGGGCCCTCCAGATGTATACCGATTATCTTTGCTCCATTCTTGTTCAGACTTTTGGCTGTCTCCACCGCAGAAATAGCCCTCAATGTCGTCTCTATATCTAGAGTGGTAGTCGTTGGTAAGAATGATGTAACCCCGTGGGAAGCCAGAAACTCTGCCATCTTTACTATCCCCTCTGGATTACAATCCATAATATCGTACCCTACTGCCCCATGGGTATGAACATCCACAAATCCCGGCACAATAAAACAGTCATCAAGATTTTCTACCTGGATGCCTTCTGCCTCACGGGTAAGGCTAAATATATGGTCGTCTTCCACAACTAGGACCCAGTTACTGAATATCCCACCATCAGTTACTATATTTCCTCTCAGTCCAAACATCTATTCCTCCAGGGGAAGCTCTACAGGTTCCTTCAACTCTATGGACCTGTAAGCAGCTAAGGCAACCTCCATCGCCTTAAGTCCATCATAACCCGTAACCTCCACCGGTTTGTTCTCCCTTATCGAGTGGACAAAACTCTCTAACATAAGAAGGTCCATATTTGAGCCCCAGTCGACCCAGGATACAGACATTGTCTTATCGTTATAAAGGCTTAGGTTCTGGTTAAATACCTCTATCTCAACAGTGCCTTTTTCGGCGACCATATAGATATTGACATCTCCCCATATAGGGAAAGACTTTGGTCTGGACCAGCTTGTATCAATGGTGGCAAAGATACCATTTTCAAATAAGATGCTGACTAACCCCACATCATCTGAAGGTATATCGTGTAATAGGGTATCTCCCTCTGCATATACATATCTGGCTTCACATCCCAGATACCACCTGAGTATATCCATAACATGTACCGTATGGTCCATTATTGCTCCGCCACCGGCAAGAGACTTGTCTACAAACCAACCTCCAGGCATCTTACCGTGATTAGTACAGTTAAAACCAAAGATCTTTCCAAACTCCCCTCTATCTATCATCCCCTTAACCCTTCTTATAGTGGGGGAAAATCTTACCGGAAAGGCAGTCTGGAGCTGAACTCCATATTTATTTGCAGTCTCTATCATCTCCCTGGCAGACCTTATGTCAACGGAGATGGGCTTTTCACATAGTATATGTTTACCCGCCTGAGCACTGGCTATAACCATATCTTTATGTCTTACATTTTCAGAACATACGACAACAAAATCTATATCTTCTTTCCTTAGAAGTTCCTGGTAATCTCTATAGAATCTGGTATTATATCTACTTGCTATCTCTTTTCCCCTCTCTTCAACTTCATCCGCAATAGCAACCAGTTCTACCTCAGGGATCTTCTTTAAGCATTCTATATAGCTGTAAGCATGCATATGTGCAAAACTCAGGATAGCTCCCTTCATTATATCTCACCTCCAACACTTACAGGTCTATTGGTCCTTGCTGATTCAATACAGGCTAAAGCGATCTCCAAGGCTCTGTATGCATCTTCAGGCGTTATCAGTGGCTCCCTGTCCTCCTTTATACAGGAGACAAAATGCCTTATCTCTGTGAGATAAGGACTCTCTGCTACAGGGCTTTCCATAGAAAAACTATTATTTGTTTCTCCTACTCTCATCACCCTTAATGATGTAGAGGAATAATTGTCATACGTCAACATCCCCTGAGTCCCTATAAGCTCAAAACCTGCCTTTAAAGGTGTTCCTGATGGATGAGCCCAGGTAATCTCCACCTGAGCCATTGCCCTGGATTTAAACCTTATGGTTGCAAGTCCATAGTCCTTATAGGGTATATTCTTCCAGGTGAGGGCACTTGCATATACCCTCTCCGCATCACCAAATATCCACCTGAGAAAATCAAAATCGTGTATCCCGGTATCTACCAGACATCCTCCACTCATCTCCACCTTGGCATACCAGTCGTTCCACTTTCCAGCAGGATAAGGACCTCCTCTCCTCATCCTTGCCATTCTCGGGATACCTATGGCTCCACTTTCTATCAGATTCTTGGCAGTAGCAAATTCAGGGAAGAACCTAAGCACATGGGCAACCATAAATTTTACATCTACTTCCCTCGCAGTTTTAACAACCTCTCTTGCAGATTCCAGCGTTCTGGTTATAGGTTTCTCACATATGGTATGTTTACCTGACCTTAATGAAGAGATGATATCATCTGCATGGAAAGGTGTTGGAGTACATATATCCACAATATCGATATCTGACCTCTTTATCACCTCACCGCTGGAGGTAGTTACATCAGCATTGTATATTTTTGCAAGTGATTCTGCCTTATCAACCTCTATATCACATATAACCTGAATCTTTATATCATCGATCTTCGACCAGCAATCGGCATGTACTCTGCCCATTCCACCAGCACCAACAATTCCTACTCTTAACATAATCTTCCCTTCCTTTCATTATAATTAAGAATTTTCAAGTTCTTTAGCCCTATCAGTGCTAAGCCTAATCATATCATATATTGCCCCTCTGATTCCTGCCTTCTCAAGAGCCCAGATCCCTCTAGAGGTGGTTCCTCCAGGGGATGTTACGCTCAGCCTGAAGGAGTTTGGAGAGATAACCTTTTCTTTTAGATATCTGGACGTCCCTTCAAATATACTCAATGTGAGTTTTAAAGCTACATCATACGGTAGCCCCCCATATACACCAGCCTCTGAAAATGCCTCTATAAGGTAGGATACAAACCCCGGTCCACTTCCGTTTAATGCAGTCATAATATTCATAAGGGGTTCTTTGACCTCTACGACCTCTCCAAAATCAGTAAACCATGAGATAAACTTATCCTTCTTTATATCATCTACCCTATCATTACAGACAAAGGGAATAAAACTACTATTTATACTGCAAAGAAGATTAGGCATTATCCTTATCACAGGACTATCAGGAAATGACTCTTCTATCTTCTTCAAAGGTACACCTGCCATAATAGAAACAATAACTGTATCAGGAGATGGTTTCATACTCAGGTGAGAAAAATCCTGGGGTTTTACCGCTAGAACAATAATTTCAGCATCAGTAATATTATTGATATCTCTGGCTATGTCTATACCAAATCTCTCTCTGGCAAACTTACACCTGTCTTCCTTTATGTCGAACCCTAAAATTTCTCTGGCATCTCTCCCCCTATTCTTCCAACCCTCAATCAGTGCAGAAGCCATATTACCAAGCCCAACAAGACCTAACTTATACTTCATCCTCTTATCTGTCCTTCCCCATAGATGATATATTTGGTGGTGGTGATCTCTTCTAAGCCCATAGGACCTCTTGCATGAAGCTTCTGAGTACTTATACCTATCTCTGCGCCAAGTCCAAATTCAAAACCATCAGTAAATCTTGTAGAGGCATTAACATATACGCAGGCGGAATCTACCTCATTCAGGAACTTCCTGGCATTGAAATAATCCCTGGTAACTATACTGTCAGAATGCCTGCTACCATATTTGTTTATATGTGCTATAGCAGAGTCCACACTATCTACAACCTTTACTGCTATGATAAGGTCGAGATACTCTGTATACCAGTCTTCCTCTGTTGCCGGTATAACCCATGGAACTATCTCCCTGGTCTTTTCGCAACCCCTAACCTCTACTCCTGCAGATCTAAGTCTCTCCAGCATCCTGGGAAGAAACTCTTTGCTTATCTTTTCATGAACCAAAAGGGTCTCTATTGCATTACATACTCCTGGTCTCTGGACCTTTGCATTGAATGTAATCTCTTCAGCCATATTGAGGTCTGCACTCTCATCCACATAGACGTGGCAATTTCCAACACCGGTCTCAATGACAGGTACAGTGGATTCTCTCCTGACTGTCTGTATGAGATTGGCTCCTCCTCTTGGAATGAGCAGGTCGACATACTCATCACAGTGCATAAGCTCTAGCGTTGCCTCTCTTCTTGTGTCATCTATAAATGATATTACCTCCGGAGGTAACCCTACATCCTTCACCGCAGACTGGAGTATCTCAACTATCTTTCGATTAGAGTTTATAGCCTCAGAACCACCCTTAAGTATCACTGCATTACCTGCCTTGAGACACAGACCGGCAGCATCTGCGGTAACATTGGGCCTGGCTTCATAGATGATACCTATAAGCCCTATGGGTACCCTTATCTTCTGTATCTCCAATCCATTCGGTCTTCTCCATGCGGATACCGTCTTCCCTACAGGGTCCTCCAGTCTGGCGACTTCCCTCAGGGATATTGCCATAGCAGAGATCCTTTTCTCATTTAGAGTAAGTCTATCTATAAGGGCAGAAGAGAGATTCTTGGCATTCTCCAGGTCTATTCTATTTGCATCTAAAATCTCCTTACTCTTTTCTTCCAGCCTATCAGCCATAAGTAGAAGGGCAGAATTCTTTACAGATGTCTTTGCCCTAGCCAGTATGTAAGAGGCAGACTTAGCCTTCTGGGCAAGTTCCTTAACTCCCATTAATATCTCCCCTTTCATCTAAGAGTTACAAGAAGTATTATAACACTAAAATGGCAGTAAAAGAGCAGAATCTTACAATAAGAAAAAACTAACAGAGAAAAAATCGTAAATCATTTCAAAAATTTATAGGGGGCTGGAAGACCAACCCCCTAAATTATAGGCTAAAAAATTATTTCAGTGCTACTTCGGCAGAGAATGTAACATAGCCCTGATCGATTTCCTCTTCGTGACCTCCAATAAACTTTCCGTGCAGTGTTCCATCACTCATAATCTCTGCTATAGCAGTATGAACACCCACCGTATCTTCTTCTATCTTTGTCCATCCCGTAACCTGGTTAATTCCCAGATAGAAGTTCTTTGCATATGCCTCTATTCCATCGTCATCATCCCAGTGATCAGTGGTAAGGTCATTCAATAAGTAGTGAGCACCTACATGGAATTTTATTCTAGCCTTTACCGCATTACTCGGGATATTAAGATTTATAGCGTCTATTTTATAATTATTAATTGCATCTGGAGAAGGAGGAATATTAGCTTCTTCGTTAAAGACAGTATCTCCCCTAATAATCTTTACCAGATCCTTCCTTTGAATGCTATTCTCTATAAGGCTATTCTGAGCATCGTAGTACTCTACCTCTACATAGCAGAAAAGAGCAATTCTATCAACTTCCGATGGATTCGTTATAACAATGTTGTTAGCAGTACAGTAGGGAACTTTATACTCATATGTAAGTACTGGGAAAAGAGGACACTGGCATCCACCAAGACCAAACTGTCCGGTACCAATAAAGGCTAGAAGTACAAATAGCAACATAATTGATAACTTTTTCCTGACCATCTCTCCTCACCTCCTTTCAAAAGTTTTAAGATATCAATCTATACTGGTCTACTACATTCATTTTATCCCAAAAGAGAAACTTGTCAACAACAGATGTCTTATCTATCTAATGAAAGCTGGGGGAAGGCTTTCGAATTTAGTCCCCAATTCTTTATTCGGCTTATTACCCATCTTGAAAGAAAGAATTCCGCCTCTTATAATCTCTTCGTGCGATAGCCATAACCTATTTAGAGGGCTTCCATTAAGATAAAGCTCCTGGATATATATGTTTTCCCTGGAGACATTCTCTGCCTCTATAATAAAATCCTTCCCATTTGGAAGATGTATCACTGCTTTCTTCCATATAGGTGAACCTATCACATATATCGGTGTTCCTGGACAGAATGGATAAAAGCCAAGGGAGCTGAATATATACCAGGCGGACATCTGTCCACAGTCTTCATTACCACACAGGCCATCAGGTGTTGTCCCATACAGTGTATCCATTATCTTTCTTACAAGCTCTTGAGTCTTCCATGGCATCCTGGCATAGATATAAAAGTAGGCTATATGATGTGAAGGTTCATTCCCATGGGCATACTGCCCAATAAGGCCTGTAATATCTGGTGGACCCTTTATAGGAACCTTTGTATTGAAAAACTCATCAAGCTTTTTAATAAATGCATCTTCTCCACCCAGAAGGTTAATAAGTCCATAAGGGTCCTGAGGAGCAAAGAATGTCCACTGCCATGCATTACCTTCAGTATAGTGCTGTGATGTGGCATCTGTAGGGTCAAAATTCCTATCTAACCAGTTCTTACTGCTATCCCTGGCTCTCATAAAGCCAACACGGGCATCATAAAGGTTCTTGTAGTTTTGAGCCCTCCTGATAAATAGCTTATAATCGTCTTCTTTACCAAGTATCTTAGCTACCTGAGCCAAACAGAAGTCATTATAGGCATACTCCAGAGTCCTAGATACAGATTGGCTGAATTTATCTCCAGGGACATAACCAAGCTCTTTATACTCTGTTATGCCTCTTCTACCCTGGTTGAAGTCTCTAGATTCTACCATAGCATTTTTATACATTGCACTGTAGGCTTTATTCAGGTCAAATCCTCTTAAGCCCTTAACAATAGCATCTGCTATTACCGAATCGCTATGTGTACCAATCATACAATTTGTCTCTCTATTACCCTTGTGCCACCTTGGTAACCATCCTGACTGGGTAAAGATATCCAGAAAACTCTTTATTATATCTATGTTTCTCTCAGGTTGTATAAGAAGAAAGAGCGGATGCAGACTTCTGAATGTATCCCAGAGAGAAAATACGGTATAGTGATTATAACTTGAAGAGTAGATCTTATCATCTGTTCCTATATACTTACCGTCTATATCTGAGAAGAGACTCGGATGGATAAAAGAATGGTAGAGGGCAGTATAAAACTTTACCTTATCTTTTTCATCCCCTTCAATTTCTATCTTACTCAGTTCCTTTTCCCAACTTTTTCTTGCCTCTTCTTTTACCCTTTCAAAATTCCAATCTGGTATCTCCTGGAGATTCCTTCTGGCTCCATCAACGCCAGTAAATGATATACCCACTTTTACCATTATCTTTTCTTTTTCTTCTGTCGAATATCTCACAAAGGCACCAATAAATGGATCTGATCTACTCAACATTTTCTCTTCTCTGTTGCCCCTATCTATCCTAAAGACCTTCCAGGTGCCGAATTCTTTAAAAGGCTTGGAGAATCTGGCAGAAAAATATATCGTTTGAGGGTCCCTAGCTCCACAGAAATGTCCACCCTTAATAGAACCTACTATTTCATCATTCCCTACAATCTTTACCCATGCCTCTTCAGCCATATCTCCTATCCTTGTAAAGAGGTCGATAATAATATAAGCCTTATCTGTCTTTGGAAATGTATATCTATGAAACCCAACCCTATTAGAAGCTGTTAACTCTGCTAAGACTTTATAGTCTTCCAGAAAGACAGAATAATATCCAGGCTGAGCCACTTCTGTCTTATGACTGAACCTTGACCTATACCCTATCGACGGATTTTCTTTGGGTCCCGGAATTATCTTTAGATCTCCAACTATGGGCATTATTCTTACTTCACCATAATCAGCTGCACCTGTTCCACTCAGATGTGTATGGCTAAAACCCATTATAGAATCATCAGAGTAGTGATAGCCAGAACACCAATCCCACCCTTCCACACCTGTATCTGGACTAAGTTGAACCATACCAAATGGAAGTGTTACACCTGGAAATGTATGGCCATGTCCCCCCGTCCCTATAAAGGGGTCAACATAAGAAGAAACTTCCCCTCCTTTAACAAGATATGGAGGGGAAAAGAAAAAGAGAATCAAAGTGAAAATTAGAAACTTTTTCACAGGCAAAATTAAGCGCTCCATTTATCCTTTAAGTCCTGTAAGTGTTACACTCTCTACTATAGTATTCTGGGTAAAATAGAAGGCAATAATCGTTGGAATAACCACAATAGTGGACGCTGCCATCAGCAAGGGCCATTCTACATAGTTGGTAGATCTGTACATCTGTAATCCAAGGGCTAGCGTATACTTTGCTTCATCCTGAAGATAAATCAATGGTCCCATAAAGTCATTCCAAGCACCTAAGAATGTAAATAGTGATATAACTATGAGTATAGGCTTTATCAAAGGCAACATTATCTTTGAGTATATACCAAATTCACTTGCCCCATCTATACGCGCTGCGTCAGAGAGCTCTTCTGGAATAGTCATAAAGAACTGTCTTAAGAGGAATATATTAAAGGCTCCCCCACCCAAGAATGCTGGTATTATAAGGGGTCTGAATGTATTTATCCAGCCTAATCTAGAAAACACAATAAAAACAGGTATCATTATTACGGGGAATGGAATAAGTACAGTACTGAGGATAAGCATAAATAAAATATTCCTTCCTCCCCACTTTATCTTTGAGATACTATAGGCTACCAAAGGAGCTGAAAATAAAACCCCAGCTATATTTCCAATAGTTATTATAATAGTATTGAGGGTATAACGACCAAAGGGGATATAATTTACAGCCTTTACATAATTATACCACTTAGGAGGATTAGGCCACCATATAGGAGGATATGTCATAACTTCTGACAGATCTTTTATAGATGTAGTGAACATCCAAAAGATTGGCACTAGAAATATAACACTTATTAATATAAGTATTAATCTGCCAAGTACTTTTACCGTAAAATGTCTTAGGTTCATATATTACTCTCCCCCTCCTCTATAAAATACCCATCTGGCAGAAGTTCTGAAGATTATTAATGTAAGTATCAAGACTATAATAAAAAGTATCCATGCCATTGCAGATGCGTAACCCATCTTACTGTACTGGAATGCATTCCTATATAGGTAGAGGACATAAAAGAGTGTAGCATTGGCTGGACCTCCATTGGTTGCTATATAAGCAGTGGTAAATATCTGAAAGCCTCCAAAGAGGGCAGTTATAAGATGGTAGAGGATGACAGGACTTATCATAGGGATAATAATCTTACTAAATTTTGTCCACCATCCAGCACCGTCTATCTCTGCAGATTCCAATAGTTCTCTAGGAACATCTTTGATGGCTGCTAAGAATATCACAGCAGACCCACCTGCTCCCCATTGAGCTAACATAACAAAAGCTGGCTTAGCCCACTTGGGGTCAGAAAACCAGCCTGGACCCTGAATATGAAAGACTGTATTCAAGAATAAGTTCAGTAGACCATAGTATGGATTCAACATCCAGAGCCATATAAAACCAACAACAACTGCAGGCAATACATACGGTATATAAACAAGTGTCCTGTAAAGACCAACTTCTTTCAAATCCATATTGAGTAATAAAGCTAGCCCTAAACCTACTACGAAACCTATAGGAACCGCCAGACTTACATAGTAAACAGTATTATATAGAGACTTCCAGAAGAGCTCGTCCTTAAGCAATGCCTGATAATTTCCACTGCCTATCCATTTTGGAGTCCCTATCCCTACAAATTCGGTGAGACTATAATACAGAGAAGCCAAAATAGGATAGGCAGTGAAGGCTAAGAATCCAATAATCCATGGTAGAGCAAATAATATTCCATATAGGGTGTTTCTTCTTGATGTACCTGCCTTCACTGCCTTTTCAACTCCTTTACTTCAAAAGTTTATCTAACTCTGGCTGTACTCTTGCCTCAACATCTTGACAAGCCTTCAATGGAGTCTTCTGCCCATTGATGACTGCATCTCTTGCTGCCGTGAGCTCGTCCCAGAGTAGAGCACCTACAGGTAGAGGCGGACGGTTCTTTGCATATTTTAGTAGATCTACAAAGAAGGCGTGTCTTCTTTCTCCTCTAATTTCAGGGTCATTTAGCAGTGCCTTAAGTGTAGGAAGATGAAGTGTTTCAACAGAATAAATCTTCTGTCCTACTGGTCCGCAAGCAAATTTAATAAATTCAAATGCTTCTTTTACATTCTTTGCTCCCTTAGGAATTCCTAAGCTCCAACCACCAGCCCAGGTAATTGGCTTCTTAAGTTCGGCAGGTCTCGGAATGTAAGTAACTCCATAGTCTCTGAGATACTTCATCTTTGGAGCAAACTTATCCAAGAAGGCTAAAGTCCAGTCTCCATCGACTTTCATAGAGATCATACCCATAATGAATGGGTCCTGAGCTTCAGAACCGAATGCAGAGGAGAAGGACTGAATAGCAGCTATTCCATACTTGTCTGCATAGCTCTTCTGCCACTCAAAGGATTTTACTATTCTAGGATCAGTTATTGTAAGCTTCTTTGTCTTTGGATTATAGAATTCTCCACCAAATGCCCAACCCCAGGTATAGTGCCATCCCTGATTTAGCCAAGGGATAAATCCTATTCTTAAGAATCTTCCGCTTGGATCTTTCTTGGTGAGTTTTTCTGCATAAGCATCTAACTCATCTATATTCTTAGGAGCTCTGCTAAGTCCTGCTTCTTTAAGATGATCTATTCTATAGTACAATGCTCTATCATCAGTATCAAATGGAAGTACCCAAGTCTGTCCGGCCCAGGTAGCCTCATCCCAGGCAAATGGAAGAAATTCCTTCTCTGCATCCCATTTTGCTGCCTTAAGTAGATCATTTAGAGGCTCAAGAATTCCAGATGCTCCTCTTTGTGCTGCAGTAAACCTATCCACTGTATAGATATCTGGTCCTACACCACCAGCAACAGCTGCCATAAGTTTGGATATGTCTGTAACCGCACTAGCAGCAACTAGAGTTACCTTTACTTCGATGTCTGGATTTCTTTTGTTGAATTCGTCCACTATATGCTGTATAGAACTCTTAGATGGGTCTCCAGTAAATACTGACCAAAAGTTTACAACAGTTTTACTGAAGGCAAAGGATATACTTCCCAATACTAACAACACCGATAACAAACCTATCAAAATCTTCTTACCAAACATCCTATCACTCCTCCTTTTTTAAATTTTTAAAACTTTTTCAACCGATACCTCTCCTTCCCCCTTATGCCCCAATAAGTCTAAACAGACTCTAATAGACCTTTCCTTACCACCTCCTTTCTAAAGGACCTTACAGTATTCCCCTCTTTTATCTCTATAGGAATAGAGATTCTCTTGTCTGCTAAGTTAGGATTTTGAATCTTTTCTAAGATGAGCTTACCTGCCTCAAATCCCATATTGAAAAAGTCCTGATGAACTGAGGTAAGATTAATTCCAATATCTCTTAGGAGCTTCATATAATCAAAGCCAGCTATAGATATATCTTCTGGTATCTTATATCCTACATCTGAGAGTGCTCTCATTATTCTCACACTGGTCACATCGTTTATACCGAATATTGCAGTAAGATCCTCCTTCTTAATATTCTCTACTATCTCTTCCATAAGACTATTAAAGGTCTCTTTTAACTCTAACTCATTCTTAGGTGGCATCGGAGGATAAGACTCAATAATAATAGGAGACAATTCGTATCTTTCCATAGCATTCAAATAGCCAAGTTTTCTATCTCTTACTGAGGTAACTTCATAATATTCTTCAGAGTATATGACAAAACCTATTTTAGAATGTCCTTTCTTAATAAGATACTCAGTCATTCTGTAACCACCAGTATAGTTATCCGAGACAACCCATGAAGTATCAAGATGTGGAAGGTATCTATCTATAAGGACAAATGGTTTCTTAGAAGCTAACAGTGCCTTTATTCCCCTATCCTCATATTCTCCCTCTAACGAATACAGAATAATTCCGCTGATATCTGAGTGGATTAATCTGTCTATTATCTCTATCTCCAGTTTTACATCTCCATCAGAACTGAAGAACAGTAAACGATACCCATAAGATCTGATAGCCTTTTCTATACCAAGTAAAAGATCAGAGCCCATATATTTCATATAGGGGAGTATCAACCCAATGCTTCTAGCTGAAATCTTCTCACGATGATTATTCACAAAACTCCCAATCCCTCTTCTTCTAGAAATGATTCCCTCTGATACCAGTAAACCTAAAGCCTTCTGTATGGTGCCACGACTCACGTTATATAACCTACAAAGTTCCTCCTCAGTGGGAAGCTGAGCTCCTGGCTTGAAATTGCCGTTCCTTATCTCTTCCCTTATCATCTCGGCTATCTTAGCATATATAGGTAGTAGATCCCAATCACCCAACTCTTTTAACATAACTCCCCTTTAAATGTTTATTGTATATACAATTGTAATATACCATAGATACCAAAGTCTGTCAATCTGGCAAGGAGCTTACAAATCTAGTTCTGATGCTGAATCCAGGTCCAAATAGAGGATGGCATTCTTACATCTTCGCAGTATTGATGCTGGACAGGATTCACTTACAGGACCCATCAGAGTATTTCTAACAGCTTCTGCCTTCTGTTTCGCCGGGACTATACAGAATATATATTTAGAAGAGATTAATGTTGGTATGGTCATAGTTATAGCATATCTGGGAACTTCTTCTATGGTTCTGAAACATCCATCATTAACCTGCTGTTGCCTGCACCTCTCATCCAGGTCCACTATCTTCACCTTCTTGGGATCGTCAAAATCTGCCACATGTGGATCATTAAATGCTATGTGGCCATTCTCACCAATACCCATACAGGTTACGTCTAAAGGATTTTCCTCCAGTAATCTGGTTAACCTGGCACACTCCTCTTCCAGATTAGGAGCATTTCCATTTATATAGAATACATTTTTAAACTGCTTCTTGGAGAAAAGTCGCTCCTTAAGAAAGTTACCAAATGACTGTGGGGCATCTGAGGGTAAACCTATGTATTCATCCATATGAAAGGCATTTATTCTATTCCATTCAAGATCTTCCTTACTAAGATAAGCAAGAAATTCATTCTGAGATGGTGCGGCTGCAAAGACTATATTTACAATATCCTTTACACTTAAAAGCTCTCTTATCTTCTTACTGACATCATAAGCTGAGGACATCCCCATCTCATCCCTTGTTCTGTATACCTTTACCAGTAACTCATCAACTTTAAACTCTTTTACAGGATTAACCATCTTCTTCACTCCTTCCATTTTAAGTTGTCCAGGATAAAAGAATAATATTAAAAATCTACTCTGTCAACAGACCAGCTTTACCACCACACTTGAGTTATAACTCTTCTCTTCCCAAATCATCCAGAATCTTTAACAATATGGGTAGACTCAAGATCTTTCATAATTCACACCAGCTCAATGGTTTAATATGAAGTCCCTATCTCTAGATACTGGAGTGTCAGAATGGATATTTCCTCTCAATCTTGAATACATAGGCATGATCGCAAGGTCTCTTGGCAGGAGTTTTGATCTTAAGTCCTTCTTTCGTCATATTCCAGGATAACGTTTCGTCTACACCCAGCATCTTTATAGACTTAATTTCTGATTCATAGAACTTCTCTGCTACAGACTTGATAGTTACTTCTTCTCCTGGCCAGCCTAAACAGATAGCATAAAGTGTATCATCTTTGGATGTAAAACGTATATCTTCTCCTGTATACCTGACTTTCTCGTCTTCGTTAAATGGCCCAGGTTTTTCTATCCTATGTGGACCTTCACCGTATACTAACCATGGAGTAGTCCCATAGATAGCTTCCCCATTTACTTCCAGCCACTTACCTATCTCTAAAAGGATTTCTCTGGCTTCTTCTGGTATCTCCCCGTTAGGCTTTGGACCTACATTAAGAAGAAGCAATCCATTCTTACTTACATTATCGATAAGATAATGGATTAGCTCGGTTGCGGTCTTATACTTAGCATCTTTCAGATAACCCCAGCCACAGCCATCGTCAACAGTTGAATCTGTAATCCATATATGATAGGTCAATTCGTTAAAGCGTCCTAGTTCAAGATCTACCACACCTGCTCCAGGGACAAGTTGATGCCACTTATATGTAACAACCACTTCTTTTCCCCATTCTTCTGCCTTATTGTAATAGTAAGCAAGAAATTCTCTTCTGTAATGCTCCTGAATGAAGGTAAGTCCGTTGTCAAACCATAACATATCAGGTTGATAATTATCTATAACCTCATAGATCTTGGCTAGCCATTTATCAAGAAACTCCTTATTAGGCTTATCTTGTAAGAGCCATTCTCCTGGTCCAGCTTCTGTACCTTCACCCTTAACCTCGGGCATCTTTTCAGCCCACTCCAGATTATGAAGAGGGCCATATAAACCAGAATATTTAGGATCAGATGTATCGTATTCCTTCTTCCAGTGGGGATAAAACCACCAGTTTTCAGCATGGTGAAGGGCTACCATAAATTTCATCCCCTGTTTCTTGATAGCCTTTTCTAACTCCCCCACAACATCTCTCTTTGGTCCCATCTTTACCGCATTCCACTCGTTCACCTTACTGTTCCACATACTAAATCCGTCGTGGTGTTCACCCACAGGACCGGCAAATTTAGCCCCAGCCTTTTTGAAAAGTTCAGCCCATTCATCTGGATCGAACTTCTCTCCGGTAAACATTGGGATGAAATCTTTGTAGCCGAATTTCGATGGATGCCCATAGGTCTTTACATGATATTCATACTGATAGGTTCCTTCTCGATACATATTGTAAGGATACCAGGTTCCATTTGGCCCGCATGCTGGAACAGAGTATATCCCCCAATGGGTATATATCCCAAATTTTGCATTCTGAAACCATACTGGAATCTTATGTCTTCTAAGAGAATTCCATGTTGCTACGTACATTTAAATACACCTCCTCGTACCAAAACTCTATAAATCGTAAATAAAATTATAGCTGATTTATAATGATAAGCAAGACATAGGAGAAAGCTATTTTCCCAAAGAGATATGGCGCCTTCCTCTTCCTACCCCATAATATTCAAACCCTATGCTTCTAAGAAGCTTATAGTCCAGGGCGTTTCTTCCATCAAATACTATTCTTGGTTCCTCCATCTTTTCGAATACTTCTTTCCAATTCAAATTTATAAATTCTTCCCACTCTGTTATCAGTATGACCGCTTTAGCTCCTTCTACCGCCTCAATAGAATTCCTCGCAAATCTTACTCTGTCCCCAAATATCCTCCTAACCTTCTCCATCCCTTTAGGATCATACGCCGTTATGATGGCTCCCTCCTCCAGGAGGGTATTTATGATATCTATAGAAGGTGCCTCTCTAATATCGTCAGTATCTGGTTTAAATGTAAGTCCCAGTATACCTACACGTATGTTATAGAGGTCCTGAAATCTCTTTTTCAGTGTCTTTACTGGAAGTAGCTTCTGCCTGTTATTTACTATTATAGCTGACCTTATTAACTCCAGGCTATAACCATTACTATTAGCCAGAAAGTCAAGTGCCCTGACATCTTTAGGGAAGCATGAACCACCATACCCAAGTCCTGCCTGCAAGAATCCTGGACCTATCCTTGGATCAAGTGCTAAACCTCTTACAACATCATCTATATCTGCCCCAAGTATGTCACAGAGGTTTGCTATCTCATTTATAAAAGAGATCTTTGTGGCAAGAGCGGCATTGGCGGCGTATTTTATCATCTCAGCTGTTGTTATATCTGTAATTACCACCGGAGCATCAATATTGCTGTATAGATTTCTTACCATCTCTATACTATCTCTATCTTCTCCTCCTATAACTATCCTGTCAGGGTGAAACCAGTCTTCCACCGCCCTGCCTTCTCTTAAAAATTCTGGATTTGAGATGTAGGATAATCTGGTATCCGAAAGGTATTGTCTTATAATTTTTCTACCTGTTCCTGGTGGAACAGTACTCTTTACAACTACTATCCCTGGACCCTTTGTCTTTTCTGTGACCCACTTGATACTCTTCCTTATATATGAGAGGTCTACGCTTCCATTATGGAGCGAAGGGGTACCCACACATATAAAGACTATCTCTCCTATATCGTCTACCTCATCTAAGGTGGCAAACTCTATTCTTTTGTTCTCAGTTGCTTCTTTAAGGAGTTCCTTCAACCCAGGTTCATATATATGAGGATTACCATCTCTAAAACTGGATACTATCTTCTCATCAATATCTATCCCAGTAACATAATAGCCTGCATTGGCTAATCCTGTAGCTGTAACTGATCCAACATAACCTAATCCAATTACACTTATATGCACCAATTTTGCCTCCATTATAATTTTAGTATTCATCTAATAAGTACGACTTTACTACATAGAATGTTCATAGTTGTCTTGATTAATGAAAGTTTCAGCTAGTATAGATTTTAAAATTAGCCCATCCACCAATTTTGTAAAAAATCAGAAGATTTTATGTTAGAATTAAGTTTAAGGAGGAAAGTAAAATGAGAAATAACCTGATTGGCAGAGTAGCTTTGATTACCGGGGCAAGTAGAGGGATAGGAAGAGCTATAGCCCTCCTTCTTGGGCAGAATGGAGTAAATCTTGCTGTTAATGCTCGTTCAGAGGAGGCTCTTACTGTACTGAAAGAGGACCTCAGTTCCTATGGAATTGACATACTTCTATGTCCGGGTGATCTTCAGGACCCATTAGTACCATCTGTAATAATTAAAAGGGTGATAAATTATTTTGGCAGACTGGATATACTTATAAACAATGCAGGTATAGCGTTAGCCAAACCACTTATCGAGACAACTACAGAAGAATGGGATGCTCTAATGGCAGTAAATGCACGCGCTCCCTTTCTACTAAGTAAAGAGGCTATCCCTTACCTTAAAAGGTCTGATATTGCAACTATTATAAATATCTCCTCAGTAGTTGGAATAAAAGGATACGTAAACCAGGGGGCATATACTGCTTCTAAACATGCACTGATGGGATTTACAAAGGTACTTGCGCAGGAGGTTTTTCAGGATGGAATCAGGGTTCACGTTATATCTCCTGGAGGGGTTGCCACAGGTATGGTAGAGTTAACCAGACCAGATATAGATCCTTCCACACTCATTTCGCCGGAGGAGATAGCGGAGATAGTCCTATTTCTTCTAACACATAGAGGTAATGCAGTAATAGATGAGATTAATGTCCGAAGGTCTGCTACTCCACCATGGAGGTAATAATATGAGGGCTATGATACTTGATGGTACTTATGACCTGAGTAAGGACAAGTCCCCACTGAAACTGGTAGAGCTTCCTATCCCCGAACCTAAAGCTAAAGAGGTACTGGTTAAGGTATCGGTATGTGGTGTATGCAGGACAGATCTTGATGAGGTAGAGGGTCGTACTCTTCCTTCGAAGTTTCCAATAATACCTGGTCATCAGATTGTCGGGAGGGTAGAAAAAACAGGTAATAAGGTCAGTAAACTAAAGATAGGAGATAGGGTAGGGATAGCATGGATAAACTCTGCCTGTGGTAGGTGCAGATTCTGTCTTTCTGGCAAGGAGAATCTCTGTTATGAGTTTAAAGCCACAGGAAGAGACGTCGATGGCGGTTATGCTGAGTACACCCTGGTAGATGAAGACTTTGCATATAAAATTCCTGATAACTTTTCTGATGAAGAATCAGCCCCACTATTATGTGCAGGAGCTATCGGATATCGTTCATTGAGTCTCTGTAATACAAAAGATGGAGAAAACATTGGACTCTTCGGTTTCGGAGCTTCTGCTCATCTGGTATTACAGCTTGCAAGACATATGTATCCCAATTCGAAGGTCTTTGTCTTTACAAGAAACGCTACAGAAAGAGAATTTGCACTAAAGTTGGGAGCTTATTGGGCAGGAGACATAACCGATACATCTCCAGAGAGATTAAACTCCATAATAGACACAACTCCTGTCTGGAAGAGCATAGTGCTGGCTCTCAGAAATCTTGAAAGAGACGGAAGACTTGTAATAAATGCTATAAGAAAGGAAGAGGTAGACAAGGAATACCTCCTGAATATGAATTACGAGACTGATCTCTGGCTTGAAAAGGAGATTAAGAGTGTTGCCAATGTCACCAGAAATGATGTGGTAGAATTCCTGGAGATTGCTAAAGAGATACCAATCCGTCCTGAGATACAGATATTCAATCTTGAGGATGCAAATAAAGCTCTACTGGAGATCAAGGAAGGGAAGATAAAGGGAGCCAAGGTGCTAAAAATATAAGCAGAGAGGGAAGAGATGGCAACGATCAAAGAACTGAAGAAAATTATCGAAGAAAAAGATAAAGAGATTCAATCTTTGAGGACAGAGTTAGAGAAAAAGGAGGCAGAGCTTGAAAGGATAATAAAAGTATCTACATCTGTAGCCTCACAACTTAGCTCTGTAGAAGATATACTAAATCTTATAGTAACAGTAACTGCAGAGTTATTGAATACAAGGATATGTTCCATAATGATTGTAGATGAGGAGAAACAAGAACTTATAATCAAGGCAACTCAGAGCCTTGATGAGGAATATAAGAACAAACCAAATCTGAAACTCTATCAGGGAATAAGTGGGCTAACCGTCAAAGAGGGAAGACCTATTATAGTGCTGGATGTGAGAGAGGACCCGAGATTTTACTATAGGGATATCGCAAAAAAACTTGGGTTAGTGTCTATGCTCTCTGTCCCTATGCGATTCAGAAATAAGGTTATAGGGGTAGTTAATGTCTACACATCTGAGGAACACAGGTTTACTACAGAAGAGGTAAATATTGTACAGACTCTAGCCAATTATGCTGCAATAGCGATAGGTAGCAGTCAACTGATAGAGGAGGTCACAAAGATAAAAGAGGCATTGGAGACTAGGAAACTGATAGATAAAGCCAAAGGAATCCTGATGAGGATTAAGGGGATGAACGAGGATGAGGCTTATAGATTCTTGCAGAAGAGGAGTATGGATACGGGTAAGCCTCTTAAGGAGATAGCTTCTGCTATATGTCTTGTGTACGAGGTAGAGAAGAAATAATATCTCTATTCTATCCTGTCCCCTTTCAGTGTATACTCACTCGCCTCTCTTATCCTTACCTTTACAATTGTACCCGGCTCTAGTTTTTCATCTATAATTACTACCTTATTGGTCCTTGTCCTTCCTCTGGACTGGTTTGGAAATTTTGTCCTCTCCTCTTCTATGAGGACTTCCTGAATGGTACCTATGAGTCTCTCATTAAGTTCTCTAGATATTTCATTTTGCACCTGGTTAAATATCTCATATCTCTTCTGCTTTACCTCATAGGGGAGGTCTGGCAACTCAGAAGCCTTGGCCATAGGCCTTTTAGAAAATATCGCTGAATATACCTGGTCAAACTTTATCTCCTTTATAAACTCCAGGAGTTCCTGAAATTCCTCCTCTGTCTCTGTAGGATAACCAATTATGATATCGGTGGTAAGAGCAATGCCTGGTACTGCGGTCCTGACTTTTTCCACCAGAGCCCTATATTGCTCCTTTGTATAATTCCTGTTCATAAGTCTGAGTATCCTGTCATTTCCTCCCTGAACCGGAAGGTGCAGATGCTCACATACCTTTGGAAGTTCCGCCATCGCCTTTATAAGCTCGTCTGACATATCCTTTGGATGAGATGTTGTAAATCTAATCCTTTCCAGTCCCTTTATATCGTTCAACCTATAGAGTAACTGGGCGAAGGTGATCTCACCGGGTATATCCTTCCCATAGGAGTTTACATTCTGGCCAAGCAGAACTATCTCCTTGGCTCCTCTCTCCACGAGACCTTCCACCTCTTCCAGAATCATCTGACTTGGTTTACTCCTCTCCCTTCCCCTCACATACGGGACTATACAGTAACTGCAGAAATTATTACACCCCTCCATAATCCTTACAAAAGAGGAGACCCTTGCCCTTTCTGGAAGAATGATCCTCCACTCTGTCTTCTTCTCTTCTATATAAAGTTTTCTATCATCGTTTAGAAGTTCCGGGATATTTAAGAAATCAAATGTACCGACAACTTTATCTATATAGGGGAACCTCTCGAGGATCTTCTCCTTATGAGCCTGTGCATAGCAACCAGCTACTACTATGATCGGATTACTCTTCTCTTTTAACCTTTTGAACTCTCCAATCCTTCCTTCAATACGGACCTCAGAACGTCTCCTCACTGAACAGGTATTTAAAATGATGAGATCTGCAAGCTCAGGTGAGTCCACTTCTATATTACCATTCCTCTTTAGGATGGATGCCAGCTCCTCACTCTGTTTTTCATTCATCTGACATCCAATCGTCCATATATAGAACCTCATAACCTTTCTTCCACCTTTGTTAGATCTCCAAAAGGAGAGAATAGACTGTAAGTATCCTTAAGTAATGCAAGTCTGTTATTCCTTATCTTTTCATCGTCCACCATTACAAATACATTCTTGAAAAATCTATCCAGTATATCAATAAGGGGCAAGAGTCTCTCATACCTTTCTAATAATGATATCTCCTCTTTTGGGAATTCCTCTATAAATTTGTAGAGAATACGCTCATCCTCTGTCTCAAACTCTTCTGGATTACAACTCGGCAATTCTTTGAGATCTTTGGTGATCCTATAGCACCTCACCGCAGATGTTACAAACAGAGGGAAAGAGTCTCTATTAGACAGTTCCTGTAGAAGGAGCGCGGTATTGGTGATCTTAGCTATAGACGTGGTATTAATGCCAAGGGCAGACTCCACAAGGTCCCTCTTTATACCTCTATTCAGTAGATAATTGTAGAGTCTCTGCGACAGAAAATTCCAGACATCTTTCTTATTCTTACTCTCAAGTATATCCATAATTGGCTCAAGCTCCACGTCTATATTACTATCCCCTATGATGGAGACCAGAATAGAGGCAGACCTCCTCAGCCCATAAGGGTCTTGGGAGCCAGATGGTATGTACCCCTCGTTAAAGTGAGAAACTATATCATACATCCTTTCCGCTATAGCTATTAATCTAGCTTCAAAGACTGGAGGGTTTTCACTCTCATGGTAATATACAGTCTTCCATACACTTTCCTTCTCATTAAGACGTGCATATATACCACCTATGATACCATGAAGCTCTGGGAATTCCTTTACCATCTCTGTAGTCCTGTCAGTCTCACATAGATCAAGAGCAGTAATAAGGTCTTCCTCTATATCCTGGAGTTTCAGGGTATCTATCAGATAATCCAGAACGGCCCTCATCTTTTCCACCTTATCTCTCAGTGTACCTCTTTCCCCAGGAAGACTTATCTTCTCTAGATCCCTTATCCTGTCCCTAAGAGGTATAGCTGTATCTCTCTTATAGAAGAACTGTGCATCACTGAATCTGGCAGATATAACCCTCTCATTCCCTCTCTTTATATTCTCCTCTGCCTTACCCCCCATATTACTCACTATGATAAACCCCGGATAGAGGTTTCCATCTTTCTCTAACGGGATATACCTCTGGTGATGTATCATAACTGTCGCCAGAATTTCTCTAGGTAACTCCAGAAACTCTCTAGAGAATTCTCCGAGTATTATAAATGGAAATTCTACTAAGAATGTCACTTCGTTCAGAAGCTCTTCGGTTAATATTGGCTTTGCCTGAATCTCGCTGGCTTTCCTCTCTATCTCTTTCAGAATATAGTCCTTTCTCTCTCTATTGTCAAACATCACATAAGCAGATCTCAAAAATTCCTTATACTCAGTTGCCGATTTTATCTCTATTGGTTTTGGGCTTAGGAATCTGTGACCATAGGTATATCTGTCAGACCTCACCCCTGCTAGTTCAAATGGGATCAGATCTTCATCTAAAATGGATAGTAACCACCTTATCGGTCTGGGAAATAGAAACTTTGTGTCTTCCCAATACATATTCCTCTGAAATTCAAGAGAACCTATTAACTCTTTTGAAAATTCCCCAAGGACTTCTTTAACAGGTCTCCCCTCTGTCTTTATATAGGCAAATGCATACTCACCCTGAGGGGTAGCCTCAAACTTTATATCCTCTATATTACAGCCCTGTCTTTCGGCAAAACCTGTCAAAGCCTTCGTGGGTTTTCCATCATTATCCAGCGATACATTCTTTGGGGGTCCTTTGACCTTACGGATCTCATCCCTTTGTCTTTCACTCAGATTATATACAAATAATACAAGCCTTCTCGGGGTGGCAAATACCTCTATATCACCATAGTCTACCCGATATTTTTCCAATAACTCCCTTGATTTATCCTCTATCTGGTTTATAACATCCGGGAAAATTCCGGCTGGAAGCTCTTCTGTCCCTATCTCGAGGAGAAAGGTCTTCATAATGATTCTCCTTTCATATCTAGATATAATCTTGCACATTCTCTTGCCAGCATCCTCACCCTACCTATATAAGATACCCTATCTGTATATGATAACATCCCTCCAGCATCTAAGAGATTGAATATATGTGAACATTTGAGGGTATAATCATAGGCAGGTAAGACAAGTCTGAGTTCAAGCAATCTTTTAGCCTCTCTCTCACAGTCCTCAAAGAAGTCTCTCAGTGTCTTATTATCGCCGTTTAATAATGCATACTTTGAAAACTCAACCTCTTCCTGAAATCTTACTTCTCCATAAGTAATGTCATTATTCCATAAGAGGTCGAATACATTATCCTTTTCCTGAACATACATAGCGATCCTCTCCAGCCCGTAAGTTATCTCTGCAGAAACTACATCTACCGGCAGACCACCCATCTGCTGAAAATATGTAAACTGGGTAATCTCCATCCCATCAAGCCAGACCTCCCATCCCAGTCCCCAGGCACCAAGTGTTGGGGATTCCCAATTATCTTCGACAAATCTTATATCATGTGCCAGAGGGTCTATACCCAGGACCTTCAGGCTTTCTATATAGATATCCTGGACATTAAATGGAGCTGGTTTAAGTATAACCTGAAGCTGATAATACTTACCGAGTCTGTTTGGATTCTCCCCAAATCTTCCATCAGCTGGTCTCCTGCTCGGCTGTACATACGCAACATTCCACTTCTCTTTTCCCAAAGCCCTGAAGAATGTATCCGGGCTCATAGTGCCGGCACCAACTTCCATATCATACGGCTGTGTTATTATACAATTCTGCTCCTGCCAAAAATTAAGCAGTTTTAAGATTACCTCCTGAAATGTCATATGGTCACCTCTTCTGATTTAAGTCTTATGTTCGTATGATAGATCCTAAAATTGGCTATTATATTCTCAACCTCAGCGAGCAAATCTTTTGGTATTTCTCTCTTTATAGCCTCACTCAATCTTATAGTAGCATACTCCCTTAGTAATGTTAATGCAGGGTTAGACAGAAGCATAACATCAGTGGTTTTCACCATACAGTTACTGCATATCACTCCTCCCATAGATGGGCTAAAACCCACAATCTTTTCTCCCCCGCAGACACATCTATCCAATCGCATCTTATACCCAGCTAGGGTAAGGATATTGAGCCAGAAGAATATACCTATTGAATTGATATTACCGTAGTCATTTATCGCGCTTAATGTCCCAAGCAAAAGCTTAAATACATCAAGGGTCTCTTCATTCTCCTGGACTATACTCTGTGTAAATTCAACTATTCTACTTGTGTATAGATAAAGGTCTATATCTTTTATGATGTTGGGGAAGGTCCTTATAATCTCAACACCCTTAATGATATCAAAGGTCCTTCCAATATGTATCCAGCATCTCACCAGATTAAAAGGTTCCAGACTTCCTGCCATCTTACTAGATATCCTTCTGGAACTTCTAGCTACCGCCTTTAATTTTCCCCTTTCCTTTGTGAGAAAAACAACTAATCTATCCTTCTCTCCAATATTTTCTCGAGAAAGGATAATTCCAGTGATGTAATAAGAATTCATAGAAATATTATATCATAAACAATCAGCTATAAACTAACTCTTCAACCCACCTGGATTTCTTACGCCATTTCTCTTTGACCTTTACCCAGAGGTCCAAATAAACCTTCTTTCCTAAAAATGCCTCCAGCTCTTCTCTTGCAAGTGTCCCTATCTCTTTAAGCTTTCTTCCATCTTTTCCTATTACTATGCCTTTCTGGGAGTCCTTTTCTACAAATATTATCGCCCTTATATAGAATACATTCTCCTTCTCATAGAACTCCTCAAGAGCCACCGCTACACTATATGGTATCTCCTGATATGTAAGAAGAATAACCTTTTCCCTTATAATCTCCCTTATCCTATCTTCTATAGGTTCTGTCGTCTTGGTATCTTCGGGATAGTATTGAGGTCCCTCCGGGAGGTACTTTTTTATAAGTTCCTCCAGCTTATCCAAATTCGTCCTATACAAGGCAGACACAGGAACAATTTCATTATATTTATTGATATCTATCTTCTCCTTTATATTTTCTACCGGATCGCTATGGACAAGGTCGCATTTATTTATTACAAGGATCTTCTTTGTGTTATATTTGGGGAGGATGTACCTGTCTATATAGACATCTTCGTCGGTAATCTCCGTAGCATCTACCATAAAAAGTACGAGATCCACATCATCTTCTAAAGCGGATATGGCATTCTTCACCATATATTCGCCCAGGTTGTCTTTTGGCTTATGAATCCCTGGAGTATCCAAAAACATCACCTGCATATCATCTCTGGTAAGGACACCAAGTATATTCTTCCTTGTGGTCTGAGGTCTATCGGATATGATACTTATCTTCTCTCCGATGAGGGCATTTAACAGGGTAGATTTCCCAACATTTGGTCTTCCAACTATCGTTACCAACCCTGACTTCATATCCATCACCTATCTCTTAAATATAGACCCGAGGATAGTCTTACTACTTGACAGAGCTATACTGGCTATCGTAGGATGGGATTTCAACATATCATCCAGGGCATCTACGAAACTATCAAGATCTTCCTGCTTTATTGTAAGGGGTGGCTCCAACCTGATAACATTAGGATTGTTCAGAGTATATGCAGTTATAATATGGTATCTGTTAAGGAGCTCTCCTGCAACCAGAGAACCCAGATATTCACTAGTTATCCTGCTAACTCCACCACCGGTAATCTTATTTAAGATTCCTCCCTCAGGCTGGTAGAACTCCAGTCCTATCATCAGCCCTCTGCCTCTTACATCCTTTATAAGCTTATATCTATCCTTCAGGCTCAGCAATTTCTTTAAGAAATACTCTCCCTTTATCTTAGCCTGCTCGGGAAGATTCTCCTCTACTATTACCTGTATAGCCGATATACCAGCAGCCATTGCCCAGGAATTTCCACCGAATGTAGATGTATGGAGCAGACATTTATCGAGACCACCATAACCTTTCTCCCATACTTCCTCGGTAGAGATGACCGCTCCAACTGGCATTATGCCACCACCTAAAGATTTTGCTAGGCACATAATATCTGGAGTTATCTCTTCTCTCTGACAGGCAAACATATAACCCGTCCTGCCAAAACCAGTCTGTATCTCGTCAACTATGAGTAGAGCTCCATACTTACTGCAGACTTCTCTTGCAGACTTAAGATATCCATCAGGAGGAACGATAATTCCACCTTCTCCCTGTATCGGTTCTACTATAAATCCGGCTACATCCCTGGACTTAAGGGCAGATTCTAACGCAGATATGTCCCCATAGGGGATCTCCCTTACATCCTCCAGCAGAGGTTCAAAGGGTTTACGATACTTTTCTCTCCCTGTAACAGATAGAGCCCCAAATGTCTTACCATGAAAAGAATTGGTACAGTATACAAAAACCTTTTTCCCGGTGGATATTCTTGCCAATTTCAGTGCCGATTCTACAGCCTCTGCCCCACTATTACAGAAGAATACATGCCTTAATCCTTTGGGGGATATCTTAGCCAGATTGTGTGCCAAACCTGCAGATAGCTTATTCAATGAAGCCTGCAGGATATTTGGCTTATCCTTTATCTTTTCTATAGCAGAAATGACCATTGGGTGATTATGACCAATGTTGAGTGCACCATATCCACCAAGGAAATCTATATACCTGTTACCCTGGTCATCCCAGAGGTATACATCCTGCGCCTTTACAAAATTCTTATCAAAGTCCAGAAGTGAAAGAAGTCTACCAAGACCAGGGTTTACATATTCCCTGTATATACTCCTGGTTCTTTCCCTGTCAAAGTTCAATATCTCTTCTAAAGTCAATAATCTTTCCATCGCATTAAATATTATACTACAAAATACAGTGTTTTCTAAAATCTTATCTTAGAGATCAATTCTTCTATACTTACAGAAGGTATATCCTCTATTAATCTCTGAATCTCCTCCAGCCATTTTCTGTTTGAAAGGATCTGATACTCAACCTGAGTCCTGGCTGTCCCACCATAGGTATCTCTTCTATCTATAGCCTTCTCAAAGGAAAAGAAGTCCTCTGGAAGCGATAAAAATTCCTCGTGAAACTTCTTCCACTCATCCCTAGTTAGCTGAGTAAAAACTTTATTATGCTCCTGGCAGTAGAAGACTACCTCCCTTACTATATGATGGGCTGTACGGAAAGGAACACCTCTATTTACTAGAAAGTCAGCAAGATCGGTAGCCAATAAAAACTCATCCTTCAGATTCTCCCTTATCCTTTCTCTATCGAACTCTATACTCTCCAACAACCCTTTAGTGACCTCAAGTAATAAGAGGAAAGATCTGGAGGCGCTGAAGATCACCTTCTTATCCATCTGCAAATCTCTGTTATATGTAAGTGGGAGACCTTTCATCATAACCACAAGTGTATCCAGATACCCTAGATACTCTCCTACTGAACCCCTCATTAACTCTGCCACATCCGGATTTCTCTTCTGCGGCATCATACTGCTTCCAGTTGTATAACCAGGAGCTAATTTTACAAAACCAAAGTGAGGATTGCTCCAGATGACCACTTCCTCACTGAGTCTGCTTATATGAATCGACGTCAAAAGTACATCGAATATATACTCTAGGAGATAGTCCCTATCGCTTACGGTATCCATACTGTTATCTGTAGGTTTATTAAATCTCAGGATCTCTGAGACAAAAAATCTATCATAAGGGAAATCCAGTCCTGCAAGTGCACCCGAACCCAGAGGACACTCATTCAGTCTCGGATAAAGGGAATAGAAACGAGAAAAATCTCTCTTTAACATCTCTGCATAAGCCAGGAGATGATGGGAGATTAGGACGGGTTGAGCTGGCTGTAGGTGTGTAAATCCAGGGATAACTATATCCAGAGATATGCCGGCAAGATCAACCAGTGCCTTTACCGTTTTTCTTAAGAGTATAAGGGATTCTTTCAATCTATCCCTAAGATATAACCTCTCATCAAGAGCAACCTGATCATTCCTGCTTCTTGCAGTGTGGAGTTTTTTAGCCGGTTCTCCTATAAGATCAGTCAGTTCTATCTCTACTGCGGTATGGACATCTTCGTATTTAGAGAAATCTATATCTTTCCTATCCTTTAATCTATACAGTCCGTCTATAATAGACCTTGCCTCATCCTGAGTCAAAATCCCACCCTTATAAAGGGTCAGGGTATGCGCTATTCCACCTAGTATATCGTAGTAGAATAGCTCTTTATCATACTCTATAGAGTATGTAAAAGCCTTTACTGTATCTGGAAGTTCCTCAGTGGCTGACCATAAAAATGTGGACATCTTACCTCCAGGGATTTATGATCCTATCCTCTATAGGAGGGAGTAGCTTATGATAGTCATTTATTGAACACACATCATACTCCACCCCTTCTGGATAGACCCTAATCGCCCTACTTATCGCATCCAGAAGGTCTATAGCAGTTATTATTGGTATCTGCCATTCAACCGCCATTCTCCTCAATTTAAATCCAAATCTGCTTGAGTCCTTACCCCTGGTTGGAGTATTGACCACTAGGTCTATTAAGTGTTTTCTAAATAGCTCCTCCACCTCTCCTATCGAGGATATCCTCGTACTATCTATCCCTTCAGACTTCAGCCATTCGTAAGTTCCAGAGGTAGAATAGAAAGAATATCCACACATCTTTAGCCTTGTTATGGAGCCTAAAGCTTCCTCTCTAAATCTTTCGTTTAAAGAGATGATAATACCATAATTCCTCCCAATCTTTATCCCTGCAGATATGAGTCCTTTTAGAAGAGCCATCTCAAATACAGGGTCTATCCCCATCACTTCACCCGTAGACTTCATCTCAGGCCCCATTATCGGGTCAACCCCTCTGAGTTTACCGAAAGAGAACACCGGTACCTTTACGGAATAATAGGGGGTATCTCTCAAGACCCCTTCTCTCAACCCACAATCTCTAAGTGTCTCTCCTAACATAACCCTGGTTGCTATGTGGACAAGAGGGATCCCTGTTGCCTTACTCATAAAGGGAACGGTCCTGCTTGCCCTGGGGTTTGCCTCTATTATATAGACCTTGTCCTGTCTATCTATAGCAAACTGTATATTTATAAACCCTCTTACATTCAGCGCCTTGGCTATCTTATATGCATATTCCAGCATAGTCCTCTGGACATCTGGAGATAAAGAGAATGGTGGATAAACTGCAGTACTATCACCGGAGTGGATCCCTGCCCTTTCAATATGTTCCATTATCCCGGGGATAAAGACCTCTTCCCCGTCACATATGGCATCTATCTCTGCCTCTTTACCAACTACGTACTGATCTATAAGTATCGGATAGTCAGGAGATATACCAAGGACATACTTTACAAAGCTTACAAAATCTTCTTTATTATAGAGTATCTCCATAGCCCTGCCACCAAGGACGTAAGATGGCCTGACTAACAGGGGAAAACCGATCTCATCCGCGATAGCAAGGGCTTCATCCAAAATAAGTGCAGTGTGCCCCTTAGGCCTTGGGATGTTTAATCTCTCAAGAAGGGCATCGAACCTGTTCCTGTCCTCAGCTATATCTATACTATCCACAGAACTACCAAGAATCTCAAAGCCTGCATCTTTTATCTTCTTGGCAAGGTTTATAGCTGTCTGTCCTCCAAGCTGAACAATAACCCCCTTCGGGTTCTCTCGTCTGAGTACATTTATAACGTCTTCTGCCCTCAAGGGTTCAAAGTATAATTTATCTGCGGTATCAAAGTCTGTACTTACAGTCTCGGGATTGTTATTCACTATTATTGATGTATATCCTCTCTCCTTAAGGGCAAATACGGCATGTACTGTGCAATAGTCGAATTCAATTCCCTGGCCTATCCTTATTGGTCCAGCACCAATGACACAGACCTTCTCTTTACTGTCTTTATCAATCACTTCATCCTCTGCTTCATATGTCGAATAGTAATAAGGGGTAACCGCAGAGAACTCGGCTGCACAGGTATCTACCATCTTATATACAGGGAATATCTTCTTTTCTATCCTCTCTTTAAATATCCTGTTAAAGTCTTCACCTCTACATTCTGCGATATATGCATCGCTCATACCAAGTCTCTTGGCTAACTGGAATACAGATCCATCTCCCTCTTTAATTGCTTTTTCAAACTCTACTATGTTCTTTATCTTATTCAGGAAGAATCTGTCTATATGGGTAAGACTGTGTATCCTATCTATCTCCCATCCCCTTCTCAATGCCTCTGCTATAAGGAATAACCTTTCATCATCGCCTCTTTCAAGTCTCTCTGCTATCTCATTATTACTCAAGAGGGATATCTCAGGTCTTATGAGTCCTTCTCTACGATGCTCCAGAGACCTTACAGCTTTTAATAATGCCTCCTCAAATGTCCTTCCAAGAGCCATAACCTCTCCGGTAGCCTGCATCTGAGTTCCGAGTTTTCTATCTTTTACAGGGAACTTATCGAATGGCCAGCAGGGGATCTTCACCACAACATAGTCCAGCGCTGGCTCAAAGGCAGCGACAGTCTCTCCTGTAACAGGATTCTTTATCTCCTCCAGTAATAGCCCTATTGCAATCTTTGCACTTATCCTAGCTATAGGATACCCTGTAGCCTTAGATGCTAAAGCACTAGACCTGCTTACTCTTGGATTTACCTCAATCACATAATACTTGGTACTGTTGGGGTCCAATGCAAACTGTATATTACATCCACCTTCAATCTTCAAACCATCTATTATCTTTAGTGAAGCGGTTCTGAGGAGCTGATACTCTTTATTCGTTAATGTCTGACTTGGGGCGACAACAATACTGTCTCCGGTATGTATGCCCATAGGATCGAAGTTTTCCATATTACACACAGTTATACATGTCCCACTGCTATCCCTCATCACTTCGTACTCTATCTCTTTCCAGCCTCTTACACTTCTCTCCAGTAATACCTCACCAACCATACTGGCATTGAGGCCTATAGAGACAGCCTCATCTAACTCTTCCCAGCTCTCGACAAATCCGCCCCCTGTTCCTCCAAGGGTATAGGCTGGCCTTACAACAAGAGGTAATCCTACCCTTTTGGCAAATTCTCTTGCCGACTCAAGGTCTCTCACTATCTCGCTCTCAGGGACAGGCTCCCCTATACTCAATACGAAGTTCTTAAATAGCTCCCTGTCCTCAGCATTCTTTATGGCGGTGAGTGGTGTACCCAGGAGTTCAACCCCATATTTATCAAGGATGCCTGCTTCGTACAGTTTCACCGCCAGGTTCAATCCTGTCTGCCCTCCAAGTGTTGGCAGAAGTCCGTCAGGTCTCTCTCTGGCTATAATCTTCTCTATCGCCTCTACTTCCAGTGGCTCTATATATACCCTGTCTGCCATTGAAGTATCGGTCATTATAGTAGCCGGGTTACTATTTACAAGGACTACGCTTATCCCCTCTTCTCTTAAAGACTTACACGCTTGAGTTCCAGCATAATCGAACTCGGCAGCCTGTCCTATAACTATGGGTCCAGAACCTATAACCAGTACCTTCTTAATATGCTTCTTAAGTGGCATAGATCTTTCTCATACACTCCTTTACAAATTCTTCAAACAGAAATCTGGTATCTAAAGGTCCAGGAGAAGCCTCTGGATGAAACTGAACACTCATTATCGGTCTTCTGGTGGATTTTAACCCCTCTACCGTCTTATCATTGAGATTTACAAAACTCACCACTACATCTTCGGGTAATCCTTCTGGATCTACCACATAGCTATGATTCTGGGAAGTTATATAAACCTTTCCATTAATGGTATTCTTTACTGGCTGATTTGCACCCCTATGCCCGAACTTTAACTTGTATGTTGTGCTTCCGAGGGCTAAACCTATGATCTGATGCCCGAGGCATATACCAAAAATGGGGACTTCTTCCTCTATAAGTCCCCTGACCGTCTCAACTATATACGTCAACCTCTTAGGGTCTCCGGGTCCATTAGATATAAGGACACCATCAGGGTTAAGAGCAAGTATCTCTTCCTTTGTATACCAGGCTGGAACAACAACTACCTGAAAACCCAGTGAGAGTAAGGATCTGACTATACCCTGTTTCACTCCACAGTCCACGAGGACGATCCTGTCACTTCCCCCACCGAGATAAACAGGTTCTTTTACACAGGAAGATCTTACAAAGTCAAAGTCTTCAATGCGCCAGCTCAGAATCTTATTCATAAGTTCCTCTCTTCTATCACCAGAGAAATCATCAGAAGAGATGATCCCTCTCAATGTTCCAAAATTCCTGAGCTTTCTGGTTAAAGCCCTTGTATCTATACCAGAAATGCCTATGATCCCGAACTTTTTCAAAAAGCTGTCAATATCGTAGTCTATTCCCCAATGGCTTGGAGTTTTACAGTACTCTCTAACGACAACCCCTCTTAAGAGAGGGACTTCTGATTCTCTATCTTCAAGTTGAATCCCATAGTTTCCTATCAGTGGATATGTAAAAACCAATATCTGTCCACTGTAAGATGGATCGGTGATGGATTCAGGATAACCAACCATAGATGTATTAAATACAACTTCCCCTATAGACTCACCTTTAGCACCAAACGAATCTCCCTCTAAGAGTGTTCCATCTTCCAATAAAAGAAATCCCAATTATCCAGATCCCTCCTTTAATACTTTCTCTAATATATATACCCCTTCCTTTATCTCTTGTTCGCCTATTATCAGTGGAGGAACGATCCTTACAGTATTTTTCCCGCAGGTTATTACCAGAAGCCCTTCCTTAATACATCTTTCACACACATTTCTGGCGTTACTCTTTACATCAATCCCATACATCAATCCAATCCCCCTGATCTCCAAAACGTCATCTAAGGGGGCTATCCTTTCTCTCAAAAGACTACCAAGGAAGTCTCCGACTCTCCTTATATGGGGAAGGAGATTCTCCACCTCCTCCAAAACAACACTGGCAACAGCAGTTACCAGAGGATTTCCACCAAAAGTAGAGGCGTGATCACCATAATGCAGGGTCTCTGCCACTCTGTTATTTATTATAGTAGCGCCGATCGGTAACCCTCCACCTAATCCTTTAGCAAGGGCCACTATATCGGGCTTAATACCAAAATGCTGAAAGGCAAACATAGTACCTGTCCTTCCTATTCCTGTCTGTACCTCATCAAATATAAGGAGAGCATCATACTTGTCACATAAAAGTCTGGCTGTCTCTATAAATTCTTTTCTGGCAGGGTTTATGCCACCTTCACCCTGTACAGGTTCAAGGATAACAGCACAGTAGTCTCCCTTTTTAAGCTCCTCTTCCAGCGCAACTCTATCGTTAAATTCAATAAATGTAACACCATCTATAAGTGGTTCAAATGGTTCCTGATATTTTCTCTGTCCTGTTACCGATAAGCTTCCCATCGTTCTTCCATGAAAGGAGTTTACAGTTGATATAAACCTGTATTTTCCACGTTCCTTTCCCCATCGTCTGGAAAACTTAAGGCTTGCTTCTACAGCCTCTGTTCCGCTATTACAGAAAAATACCTTATCCAGTCCTGATAATCTTACCAACCTTTTTGCTAACTCTATCTGTGGTTCTGTATAGTAGAGGTTCGATATATGGGTAAGCTTCTTTACCTGAGAGGTAACCGCATCAACTATCTTGGGATGAGCATAACCCAGAGAGTTCACCGCTATCCCACTGGCAAAATCCAGGTACCTATTACCTTTCTCATCAAAGACATAAACCCCCTCACCTCTTACAATGGTCAAAGGAAATCTACTATAAAGTGGTGCAAGGTATAAACTTTCTTCTCTAAGATCCATCTTCCTTCCCTCTTATGACTGTTCCCTGTGTAAGATTATTCCCTATCCAAACCTCTTTTACACCTGCTTCTATGGCAGATATTGCAGACTTTACCTTAGGAATCATCCCTTCTTTTATTATCCCTTTCTCTATAAGAGATCTTGCCTTATCCACATCAAGCTTTGGGATAAGGTTCTTATTCCCATCCAGGATACCGGTGACATCGGTAAAGAGGAAAAGCTTCTCTGTTTTAAGCGCCTTCCCTACCTCTATAGCAACGAAGTCCGCATTAACATTGCAGGGAAGCCCATCCTCTGTCTCAGATACAGGTGAGAGTACCAAGGTAAAGCCGATATCTAAAAGCTTCTTGATCGGTTCTGCATTTACAGACTTTATCTCACCCACATAACCAAGCTCTATCTTTCTCTTTGTAGTTATAAGCCCAAGGTCTCTACCGCTTATACCGATCGACTTTATACCCATATGACAGAGGACACTTGTAATCTGTTTATTCACCAGTCCGCTGAGGACCATCTCTACTATCTCCATAGTTCTCCTATCTGTATAACGCTCTCCTTCGACAAAGTAGGTCTCTATCCCAAGCTCGGACAGAAGAGTCGTTATCTGTTTACCCCCTCCATGAACGAGGACAAACGGATTTCCGTTTGCAATCTCTTTTATACCTCTTATTACCTTCTCTAAAGCTGACGGGTTCTCCGCTATACTTCCACCTAATTTGACTACCAGACTCATGAGAGATAACTTCCGTTTATATAAACATACTCTGGAGTAAGGTCACACCCCCAGGCTCTTCCCCGGGCATTCCCTTCTCCAACGATTATCCTTATCTGCACCTCCTTGCCATCTAATATCTTTCTGACTCTATTTGCATCATAATTGACCTCTACCCCATTCTCGACCAGTTTGACATCTCCAAAGTATATACTTACTCTATCCGGATCAAACGGGTCTGAATTAGCTCCAAGGGCGCTCATTATCCTCCCCCAGTTTATCTCTTTACCCCAGACAGCGGACTTAAAGAGATTACTCCCTGCTACCGCCCTTGCCATCCGTATAGCCTGCTCCTCGGTATCTGTTCCAATCACCTCCACCTCTATAAGCTTTTCTGCCCCCTCTCCATCCTTTGCTATCTTCTTTGCAATTTCAATCATAACCTCTTTTAGATTGTCTCTAAAGAGGGTAAAACCTTTCTCGTTGATATCTTTTACCTCAGTATTTCCTGCCCTACCATTTGCCATTATAATAACGCTATCATTCGTGCTCATATCCTTGTCGACTGTAATTGCATTCAGGGAGACATTAACCGCAGATCTCAAGGCGAGTTTCAATGGCTCCTTATCTATAGCAATATCAGTTGTAATAAAACATAGTAGAGTTGCCAGGTTCGGATGTATCATCCCGGATCCTTTGGCACATACACCTATCCTTACTGAGGTTCCGTTATAAAAAAAGGAGGTTTGCACCTCCTTGACCACCCTATCGGTTGTCATAATTGCCCGTTCAAAGAGTATCCCGGCATCCCTACTGAGCCCCTCTATAAGTAAGGGCAATCCTGCTAGTATCTTATCCACAGGTAGCCTCTTACCTATAACTCCGGTAGAGGCAATCCCCAGTAATTTTGGATCTTCCTGTAAGAGTCTTCCGAGATCGCTCAGTATGGCTTCAGCATCCAGAAATCCTCTTTCCCCTGTACAGGCATTGGCGCATCCACTGTTCGCTATGATCCCCCTTAATATACCTGACTTCAATCTCTCGGCGGTTATAATTACTGAAGGGGATTTCACTTGATTTGTAGTAAACATTCCACCTGCTTTGGCTACAGAGGTACTTACAAGAAGACCGAGATCCAACCCCTCTTTCTTTACCCCACTATGGATACCATTAGCTATAAATCCTCTGGGAAATGTTATACTCATGGGTATAAAGGCACTATATCAAGTCCAAGATTTTCTTTCAATCCAAACATTATATTCATATTCTGAACAGCCTGTCCACTTGCCCCCTTTACCAGATTATCTATAGCAGAAGTTATTATAGCTACCTCTTCCTCCACAGAGATACCAATATCACAGAAGTTAGACCCTCTTACACCTTTTGTAGAAGGGAATTGACCTACAGGCAATATCCGTACAAAATAAGAGTCCTTATAAAAATTCTTATAGATACTGTAAAGAGCTTCTGCACTAACTCTCTCTTTAAGTGGAGCATATATAGTTGTCAGTATACCTCTGGAGATGGGAACGAGTTGCGGGGTAAAGGCAACCTTGATGTTTCTCCCCGCCATTAGGCTTGCCTCCTGCTCCATCTCCGGTATATGTCTGTGTTTACCAACATTGTAAGGCTTCATACTCTCAAATACCTCTGAGAAACTCAGGTCCAAACTTCCCTTTCTACCAGCCCCGGAGGTACCTGACTTTGAATCTACATAGAGCCAGTCCCCCTTAATTAGATTGTCTTTAAGAATGGGAGCTATTCCTAAAAGGAAACTTGTTGGATAACAACCGGGATTAGCCACTATCCTAGCTGATTTTATCTTCTCTCTATTCAGTTCGGGAATTCCATAGACCGCTTCATCCACAAGCTGTGGGTATTGGTGTTCAAAATCATACCACTTCTTATAGTCTTCTAGCCTCTTTAATCTAAAATCGGACCCTATATCTATTACCCTTTTACCGGAGTGAATAAGGAGGTTCGTCCTCTCAGCGCTGATACCAGCTGGAAGAGCCAAAAAGGCTACATCAAAATCTAAATCCTTAATCCGCCCATACTCCTCCTCACTGGTAAGGGCTATCGATTCAAACCTTTCAAGATGTGGGTATATTGTACTGAAGCTCTCTCCTGAGTAGGTATGACTGAAGATATACTTTATCTCTACCTCTGGATGACCCAGTAAAATCCTGAAAAGCTCTATTCCAGTATAACCAGTCGCTCCCCAGATGGCTACCTTTATCAAGGTCTCTTTCCCCTCTTCCTTGCCGAAGAGCTCAGTGGTAATCCCCATATATATATGAAGCCCTCAGCTTTTTTCTGATCAAACACATCTCCCTTTTCGTAAGTTGCCAGAGACCTCTCATACAGAGAGAATGGAGAACTCCTCTGAGACACAATAATGTTACCCTTATAGAGCTTTAGTCTTATGGTTCCATTTACCACTTCCTGTGTGGCGTCAAAGAAGGCTTCAAGGGCTTCTCTCATATGTGAGAACCACAATCCATCGTATATGAGCCTTGCATATTCAGTCTCAAGATTGCTCTTTAAGAGCAAAAGATTACGCTCCATTACCAGACTCTCCAGTTCTTTATGTGCATATATTATAACGGTAGCTGCCGGAACCTCATATACTTCCCTGGACTTTATACCCACAAGACGGTCCTCTATCATATCAACTCTTCCAACTCCGTGGAGCCCTGCCAGTGAGTTAAGTGCAGAGATGATCTCTATCAATGGGAGTTCCTTCCCGTTTAATGATACCGGAATACCTCTCTCAAATCCTATCTCCACATACTCGGGTTCATCTGGGGCAGACATAGGAGACCTTGTCCAGACAAAGGGTTCTTCTGGTGGTTCTACCTTAAGGTCTTCTAGGATGCCAGACTCTATACTCCTACCCCAGAGATTTTCATCTATACTGTAGGGAGACTTCTTGGTAACAGGGACTGGAATCCTATGTTTTTCAGCATATTCTATCTCTTCCTCTCTCGAGAACCCCCACTCTCTTATAGGAGCAATAATTTCCAGGTCAGGATCTAAAGCCCTTACAGAGACCTCTATTCTTACCTGATCATTCCCTTTTCCGGTGCAGCCATGGGCTACTGCATCTGCACCATACATCTTGGCAGTCTTCACCAGCTCTCTCGCTATTAAAGGTCGAGATATTGATGTGGAAAGTGGATACTTACCCTCATAGAGAGCATTTGCCTTTATTACTCTCTTGACATAGTGATTTACAAATACCTCTTTTGCATCTACTACAACCGCATCTTTTGCCCCAATATCCAGAGCCTTCTTTCTTACTGCCTCAAGATCTATTGGCTGACCCATATCTAGGGTAAGGGTAATAACCTCAGCATTATACTTCTCCTGAATCCATCTTATGGCAACAGAAGTATCAAGACCTCCTGAATAGGCTAAAACTACTCTCTTCGCCATCTTTTCCCTCCGAGTTCATATTCTGATTAATTATACAAGGTAAGGTCAAGATATGCAATAGTCACGGGACCCATAAAGTGGTGATCAAGTTGGAAAAATTACCGATGCATAGAAGTGGTTTAAGGCTTAACATATAAAAATCTATGAAGTATTGACTTATTAAATTTATAGTAATATAATAATGTTTATAGGAATAATAAAGATATCAGGAGGGAGATTTTGCTTAAAATAGAAAACTTATCTGTAGAAGTTGAGGGCAAAGAGATACTGAAAGGAATTAACCTTGATATAGAAAAGGGCAAGATCTATGCACTAATGGGTCCAAATGGTACAGGTAAAAGTACACTGGCTTATACTATTATCGGACATCCTAAATATAAGGTCACAAATGGAAGAATTCTCTTTGAGGATAGAGATATCACTAGTCTTTCCACAACAGAAAGAGCTAGACTAGGTATATTTCTTGCCTTTCAGTATCCGGTAACGATTCCTGGAGTTACAGTCGCCAGCTTCTTAAAAACTATCCTAAGTATAAAAAGAGGAGAAAACATTTCACTTGTAAAGTTCCATAAACTACTTAAAGATAAGATGAATCTTCTAGAGATCGGGGAAGATTTTGCCAGGCGATATCTAAATGAAGGATTTAGCGGTGGAGAAAAGAAAAAGGGAGAGATCCTCCAGATGGCAGTGTTAGAACCCAGGTTAGCAATTCTAGACGAGATTGACTCAGGTTTAGATATAGATGCGCTAAAAGTCGTAGCTAAAGGTATTGAAAGGGTCTTTAATCCAGATATGTCTATCGTTATTATTACTCATTATCAGAGGGTCCTGAATTATATAAAACCAGACTCTATCTATGTAATGATGGATGGACGCATCGTAACCTCTGGAGGAAGCGAACTTGCCTCTACCCTAGAGGAAAAGGGTTATGAGTGGTTAGAGGAGGAGATGTTAGGTGCTCGATAAATTAATAAATAATACCTACAGGTATGGCTTTAGAGACCCGGAAAATTATGTATTTAAGAGTAAAAAGGGTCTTTCGAAAGAGGTGGTAGAGGAGATCTCATGGATAAAGATGGAGCCAGAATGGATGAGAAGATTTCGTCTGGAAGCCTATGAGATCTTTATCTCTAAACCTATGCCTTCCTGGGGACCAGATCTATCTGGACTGGACTTTGACGATATATACTACTACATAAAACCTATAGAAAGAAAGGGAAGTTCCTGGGAAGAGGTGCCTGATTATATACGTAATACTTTTGAAAAACTCGGTATTCCTGAAGCTGAGAGAAAATATCTTGCTGGCGTCTCCGCCCAGTATGAATCTGAAACTATCTATAACAATTTAAAAAAGAGATGGGAGAGCCAGGGGGTAATTTTTGTTGATACTGACACTGCGGTAAGGGAGTATCCTGAGCTTATAAGGGAGTATATCGGAACCGTTGTTCCACCAGGGGATAATAAATTTTCAGCCCTTAACAGTGCGGTGTGGAGCGGAGGAAGCTTTATATATGTTCCCAAAGGAGTGCATTTAGATATTCCACTTCAAGCCTATTTCAGAATAAATGCCCAAAACGCAGGACAGTTTGAGAGAACACTTATTATAGCTGATGAGGGAAGCTATTTACATTATATTGAGGGTTGTACTGCTCCAATATATAGCAGTTCTTCGCTACACAGCGCAGTAGTTGAGATAATAGTAAAGAAGGGGGCTAGGGTGAGATACTCTACGGTACAAAACTGGTCTAATAATGTCTATAATCTTGTAACCAAAAGAGCTTTTATTTATGAGGACAGTATTATGGAATGGATAGATGGGAATCTTGGTAGTAAGGTTACTATGAAGTATCCAAGTGTCTATATGTATGGCAAAGGAGCAAAGGCTGAAATCTTAAGTATTGCCTTTGCTGGAAAGGGGCAACATCAAGATGTTGGTGGAAAAGTCTTACATCTTGCCCCTCACACCACCTCAAATATCATCAGTAAATCGATAAGTAAAGATGGTGGTAGGAATAGTTATAGGGGTTTAGTCTATGTGGGAGATAAAGCAGATGGTTCAAGGTGCAGTGTGAGATGCGATACCTTAATTTTAGATAAATATTCACGTTCTGATACTTACCCTTCTATTCGGGTAAGGAATAGAGACATCTTTTTATCTCACGAAGCTTCGGTAAGTAAACTTGAAGAGGAACAATTATTCTATTTGAAAAGTAGAGGGCTGGATGATTCAGATTCTAATGCAATGTTGATAAGAGGGTTCATTGAACCTGTTAGTAGAGAGTTTCCTATGGAGTACGCGGTAGAATTGAATAGACTTATAGAAATTCAACTAGAAGGGTCTATTGGTTAGATAAGGAGAGCAGATTCTATGATATTTGGTAGAGTTGAAGATAAGGATAGTATACTTTTACGTATCCCCAAAGGGATAAAAATCAGCAAACCGTACAGAGATGCTTCTAAGGTCCAACATACATTAATTATTATGGAAGAAGGTAGCCAGCTAACTTACATAAATGAAGGATATTCTAAATCTATAGAGGTACACGTAGCTCCAGGAGCAGTCCTCTCTTTTCTAAATCTGAGTAGAGATTATAAAGACCTCTATAGCAATACGTCCTTTTCTTTTTCGATCAGGGAAAATGCTACAGCACATCTACTCTTCATAGATCTAGGAAGAGACTTATTGAAAAGAGAAATACGAGTTCAGCTATTAGGAGATAATGCCCTATCTAATATTAGAGGAATATACATACTAGAAGGGAATGAATCTTTGGAGCATCATATAATACAAGAACATAGAGCCCCATTTACCACTAGTAACCTCATCTATAGAGGGATATTAAAGGACAATGCTAGAGGGATCTTTAAAGGGGAAATAACAGTAAAGAAAGAAGCTAAACAGAGTGATGCATACCAGATAAATCATATACTGATCTTAGGAGAGAATCCCAGTATCGATACCGTACCAATTTTGGAGATCGAAACCAATGACTTAAGAAGATGCACTCATGGGACAACAGTTGGCAGGATAGATGAAGAGATACTATTCTATACAAAAGCCAGAGGTCTCGATGATAAAGATGCGATAAAGCTTATATCTATGGGTTTTTTAGGAGAGATCCTTGAGGAAATTCCAATTAAAGAAGAGGTTACTGAACTTATAGAAGAAAAATTGGAGGTTAATGTTTAATGTATGATGTATATGAGATAAGGAAGGATTTTCCAATATTGAATGAAACAATAAATGGAAAACAACTTGTCTATCTTGATAATTCTGCTACCACACAGAAACCAAAGGCTGTAATAGATACAATATGCCATTACTATAGTGGTTATAATGCAAACGTGCATAGAAGCGTTCATTCATTAGGAGTCAAAGCTACAGAGGCTTATGAGAACACCAGGAGAATGGTTGCTAATTTTATAAATGCCCCTAATCCAGCATGCATCATATTCACTAAAGGTACCACGGAATCTATAAATCTCGTAGCGTATAGCTGGGGGAGAAAGTTTCTAGAAGAAGGAGACGAGATTGTAGTTACTATGATGGAACATCACAGTAACATTGTACCCTGGCAGATACTGGCTCAGGAAAAAAGATTGATACTCAATTTTATCCCTCTCAAAGACGATGGAACTTTGGACCTAGAGGTTTTTAAATCATTCTTAAATGAAAAAACAAAGCTTGTAGCTATAACTTATGTAAGTAATGTTCTGGGGACAATCAATCCAATCAGAGAGATTATAAGGCTTTCTCATAGTGCAGGAGCAATAGTCTTGGTGGATGGGGCGCAGAGTGTTCCATCCATACCAACCGATGTACAGGAATTAGATGCAGATTTCTTAGCCTTTTCCGCCCATAAAATGCTTGGTCCCACCGGAGTTGGTATCCTCTATGGTAAGGAAGAGTTATTAGAGAAGATGGACCCATTTTTAGGAGGAGGAGAGATGATTAAGAGAGTAACTAAAGATTTTTCCGTATGGGCAGATGTCCCGTATAAGTTTGAGGGTGGCACTCCAAATATAGCTGGAGTTGTAGGCTTTGCTCCTGCTATAGCTTATCTAAATAAGCTGGGATTATCAAATGTCTTCGACCATGAGCGAGCTCTGGTTTCCTATGCACTGAACAGGCTCTTAAAGATAGATGGTATAAAGATATATGGTCCACTTAACAGTGAATCAAGACTCAATATAATCTCTTTCAATTATAGAGATATACATCCACACGATGTAGCAACAATACTTGATCAGGAAGGTATTGCCATACGTGCAGGGCATCACTGTGCTCAGCCTCTTCATAGCTCTATCGGTATCTCAGCCTCATGCAGGGTGTCGTTCTATCTATACAATACCAGGGAAGAGATAGACATATTTGTAGATGCTTTAAAAAAGGTGGATAGGATATTTAAAAATGAATATAGAAGAACTCTATAAAGAGATTATTCTAGACCACTATCAGAACCCCAGAAATTATGGAGAATTTGACTATTCCTCTTCTCTTTATAGAGGGTCATATCCTTTCTGTAATGCGGAGGGGGAAAATTCTCTCTGCGGCGACTCCATCTATCTCCAATTCTTGATAAAAGATGGTAAACTTATAGATATAAGATTCAGAGGTTCTGGGTGCAGTTTAAGTATTGCATCTGCATCTATAATGACCGAACTTGTAAAAGAAAAGACTCTTGAGGAGATAGACTCTCTGATAAATAGAGTTAAATTGATTATGGAGGGGAAAGAGAAAGTAACAGAGGACCTTGGAGACTTTCAGGCATTAGAGGGAGTAAAAAATCTCCCGGTAAGGGTTAAATGTGTATTGCTTGCATGGACGGTTTTAGAAGAAGGGCTGGAGGATTATAGAAATCTATATATAGAAGGAAGGAGATGAGTTTATGGGAAGAATAGCAAATGATATGACAGAACTTATAGGTAATACCCCCTTAGTAAGGCTTAACAAGATAGCAAGAGATGCCAGGGCTACACTTTTAGCAAAGCTGGAATTCTTTAATCCCGCAAGCAGTGTAAAGGACAGGATAGGGGTCAGTATGATAGAAGAGGCAGAAAAAACAGGAAAGATAAATAAAGACTCTGTTATAATAGAACCTACAAGCGGTAATACCGGAATAGCTCTGGCGTGGGTATGTGCTGCAAAGGGTTATAGATGCATACTGGTAATGCCGGAGACGATGAGTATAGAAAGGAGAAAACTTCTTAAAGCCCTCGGTGCTGAGATCATACTGACTCCAGGGGAAAAAGGTATGAGCGGGGCTATAGAAGTGGCAGAGAATCTTGCCAGATCTAACCCTAACTATTTTATGCCACAGCAGTTTAAAAACCCAGCCAACCCAGAAATACATAGGAGGACGACCGCAGAAGAGATTTGGAGAGACACAGACGGCAAGGTGGATATCCTGGTGGCTGGAGTAGGTACAGGTGGTACGATAACCGGTGTGGCAGAAGTAATAAAGGCGAGAAAACCATCATTCAAAGCTATAGCTGTTGAACCTGAGAAATCACCTGTATTATCAGGAGGAACTCCAGGCCGTCACAGAATTCAGGGTATCGGAGCAGGATTTATACCTGACGTTTTAAATAGGGATATAATAGACGAGGTAATAAGAGTAAGTGAAGAGTCAGCCATAGAGACTGCAAGAAGACTTGCCAGGGAAGAAGGTATAATTGCCGGGATATCCAGCGGAGCCGCTGTCTATGCAGGTATAGAAGTGGCAAAAAGGGAAGAAAATAAGGGCAAAATTATAGTAGTGATACTACCAGATACTGGAGAACGATATCTATCTACAGACCTCTATGAGGAGTGAGTTAAACCATACTCCTCAGGAATAAACCTGGATAGATCTAGCTCTTCTTTCATCTTGTTCCAGAATTCTTCTTCATCATCCGGGACTTCTTCCAGCTGTTGGCTCATTATGTCTAGCCATCTAAGTTCCCTCTTTGGAATATTGAGCTTACCATCTTCATATGCCTTCTTCAATATATCTATAGCGAGCTGTGCTGAGAGTTTTGTCCTTACAAAATTGTCAGGGACTTTAACCAGTTCCTTACTTATAGTATAGACGACGTCTGGTCTCAGTACATATGCCTGCGGATCAAATCTGCTATCTGATTCTACCAGCCAATTTCTGAATTTCAGAGCATCTTCTCTACTTCTTCCAGCAAGATTCATAAGTCTGCAGTCATAAATCAACTGTTCCATATAAACTGTGGGAGCCATATCACTCAACAATTTAATATTCTGAACCGATTCATTACTCCAGAGGTCTGCCATTGCAGCCGTGATATTTCCAATAGGACTTAGATGGGCACAGGCACTGGTCTTACCCTCCATAGAGATGGGAACTCCAGAGATAGCCTTTATATAAGGTCCTTCGTAAGCACAGTCCTTACTGGGACCTATAGCACCAATCTCATAAGCAACCAATGTCCTGGGTACTGAAACGACCCTTACCACTGCAGAGAATACCTTTGGTATAAATCCCTTATCAGCCAGCACCATAGCAGTATTAGCAAAACCACAAGCACTATCACCTGCGGGGTAAGCTCCTGTAGCACTTGCTATCTCCACTATATTGCTCCATAGATACTCCATATCTCTTACCCCTAAAACACCCAGGGCAAATATCACCTTTCTGATGTCAGCATTAAGTAAGGCATCGTCATTTATCTCTTTACCACCTGTAGACTCCACAGAGAGAAGCTCAGCTCCAACCTTTGCGCATCCTTCAAATGTTTTGAACATCTCATCGACATATTTTCCCGTTCTCATCCTTGGAGGTCTAATCATATCTCTGATATCATTTGGAGTTATACGCATTACACTCTTCAACTGATACTTATCTTCATACTCATACATTATGTCCCTTACTATCTTACACACCTCAATGCCCCATTGAGAATTCACCGTCATATCTGGTAATAGCTCTACTTCCACTACAATCTCATTGGCAAAGAGTTCTACCGCCCTCTTACAGACACCATTTATCATCTCTTTATACTGATCTATTACTTCGGGCATAGTGTCTTTATTTATCGACATAGGCGGAAGTGTAAAATTTATCTCTGGATAGACCTCTCCACCCCCAATCACCATCCCATTCTTCATAAAGATGGGATTCTTTGCTATACCAAAAATCATCTCATCGCTAGAATTGTAAAGCAGTCCCCTAAAATGTCTCTTCACTATTTCCCTCCTATTATTTAAGGTTACTCTTTAAAAATTCAGCCATCTTCTTATCTACCTTATTTATATGGTTTATCCACCAGTCCACAAGAAGCTGATTCATTTTCACAGAAAGGGTAAGATTTATCCCCTCCTTATCTATCCTGTCTTTCAACTCATTAAAATCTTTGGCATACTTTTCGTGTGCCAATTTATGGCTCTGATACTCAGGATAATTTGCTTTAACCATAAGGTTCTCCTCTGTTCCAAAATGAGTCATTATGTAGCTCTGTAAAAAGTTTGTTGTTTGGGATATTATCTCCTTACTCTTACCCGCTGAATCTAGAAGTTCATTTATCCTTCTAAAAAGTTCCTTATGCTGGGAATCTATGGTTATTATCCCAGTCAACAGAGAGTCATTCCATATTAATGGCATAAGATTCACTCCCTTCTATATCAGAATAAAATTTAGCAAAATTTTCTAAAGCATTCTTTCTGATTCCAATAAGCATCTCTAAAATATCCGCCAGATTATTCTTTAACTTATTAAATACATCTCTATCAAGCTTATTATTGCTTACCAAATCTCTAATATGATTCAGCGCTTCATAAACAGATAATCCTTTTCTGTATGGTCTATCCTCTGTAAGGGCGTTAAAAACGTCAGCTACCATCATAATTCTAGAACCAAGCGGGATGTATTCTTCTTTAAGTCTAAAAGGATACCCACTTCCATCGAGTCTTTCATGGTGTAAAGAAGCCCAGATGTTTATGGTTTCAAACCCTTTTATTTTATTTAGAATTCTGTATGAATAGTATACGTGTGACTTCATTATATTAAACTCTTCTTCGGTCAATCTTCCTGGCTTTTCCAATATGTCTATAGGTATCGCTATTTTTCCTAAATCATGGAGATATCCAGCTACCTCCATAAGTTTGACCTCTTCTTCAGAAAAACTATAAAGTCTTGCCAGAATAGATGAAGTTGCGGATACCCCACAGGAGTGAGCAGAAGTAAACCTGCTTCTAAAGTCTATAATAAAATGGAATATCCAGGCAAGAGATATTAATTCATCTACATCTAGAGTTGTACTCAGGTATAGACTGTTTTCATCTATTAATGTTTCCAATGGTAGATAGATGGCGTCAAACCAAAAGCTCTCTTTACTCGATGCCTCCAGAAAACCATCTACAGCGTCAGGATTAAACATTCTGCCTCTTTGAAGTTTTATCTTCTCTTTTATGAAATCTGTCTGTCCAAGTATTTCTTTTTCATCCCTCATCAGTATAGAGACCCTATCCGCAAGATGGAGTATGTATGCCCCGATTGGGAGGGCGTCATTCTTAAGATCTGCATAATATGTGTGATGATATCTTATCAGTATAGCCAGTGCAGAAAACAGCTTAAAGCTACTGAATAAACGATATCCAATTTCCGCATGATTATAGTAATTTCTACCACCAAAATCAGACTCAAATTCCAGATATCTGAATCTCTCTTTAACTGAAAGAGCTCCAACATCATGTAAAAGACTCGCTAAGACCAGTTCCCTTTTCTCATCTAAAGAAAGACCCATATGGTTAGCTATGTTTAAAGCGACACAGGCTACCCTCCTATGATGCTTATTAAATATTGAACTTACTAGATCCGCACATTCGGAGATGTCTTTTACTATTTCTACCAAATCTATCGTTAATTTTTTCATTGACACCTCATACTATACCACTCAGTTGTTTATCAACCTTGGAGATATGTTCTATCAGCCAGTTAGACAGGAATTTACCTGTGGTTGTTACCAGCTCCAGAGTAGGTCCTTCTTTTTCAAATCTGCTCTTTATCTTAAGAAACTCCTTAATAAAGCTATCATGCATAGCCTTATGACTGGAAAAACCAGGAAATTTATTTCTCTGCATTATATCTTCCTCAGTTTTAAAGTGAAATACTACATAATTTTCCAAGAATCTTATCATTCCCATCAACTCGTCTCTTCCTTTCTTATTAACACAGGCATCAAAGAAATCATTCAACTTATTCACTAACTCCCTATGCTGGGAGTCAACTACTAAAATCCCAGTTTCAAGATTCTTATTCCATAATATCTGCATAAGAACCTCCTATTATTAATTCTTGACTATCATTATAAGTATTGTTAGAATATTGTCAAGAGTAATATTGAATATTTTGTTAAGCTTGACTGTAAAATAGGTTATAGTATACTCTCTGTAGGAGGGATAAAATGAGTGAAGTCTTTGGTAGAAAAAGAGATAGAAAGGAGATTCTGAAGGAGATCATCAGGAAACTCCACTCAGGAGAGGATCCATCTGAAGCAAAGAAACAATTCAAAGAGCTTTTAGGTAGTGTGGACCCTTTAGAGATTTCTCAGGTGGAGCAGGAACTTGTACAGGAGGGGATATCCAGAGAAGAGATAATGAAGTTGTGTGAGGTTCATCTAGAGGTATTCAGGGAATCTCTGGAAAAACAAGAAGATATCTTAAAAAGAGGTCATCCGATAACTATTCTAAAGGAGGAACACAGAATTCTTCTGGAATATGCCAGTAGACTGATGAATATATTAAGTGGTATAGAGTCTAAAGAAGAATTCTCTTTAAAAGAGGAGGATGTGTTAGATATAATAAACCATCTCAAAGAATCTGAGAAGCATTACTTGAGAGAAGAAAATGTACTGTTCCCATATTTAGAAAGACATGGAATTGTAGAACCTCCAGCAGTTATGTGGAGAGAGCACGATATGATAAGGGCGATAAAGAAAGACATATATTCTACGCTGGAAGGGATAAAGGAGAACTTTTCAGAATCTTTGAATAAGATAAGGTCCCACGCCGACAGCTTGTTACAATTACTCTCAAGTCATTTCTACAAAGAGAATAATATCCTATTTCCTACTGGACTGAGGGTTATCAAAGAATCAGAATGGTTAGAAATAAGAGAACAGTTTGATGAGATAGGATACTGTTGTTTTACTCCCGAGGCTACTCTGGCACCCTTTAGTGGTATTAAAGAGGAGAAAGTCTCGAAGGAGATGGAGGGAACGATTACTCTTGAAACAGGTAGCTTTACAGTAGAAGAGCTGGAGAATCTTCTGAATACGTTACCAGTTGACATAACATTTGTAGATAAAAATGATCAGGTTAGATACTTCAGCCAGACTAAGGACAGGATATTTGTAAGGACAAAGGCAGTTATAGGGAGAAAGGTTCAGCAGTGTCATCCACAGAAGAGTTTGCATATAGTCAACCAGATAATAGAAGATTTTAGAAATGGGAAGAGGGACTTTGCAGATTTCTGGATCAATATGAATGGACGCCTCATCTATATAAGATATTTTGCGGTCAGGGATAAAGAGGGAAGGTATCTTGGCACAGTAGAGGTTACGCAGGATATCACTGATATAAAAAAGATAGAGGGAGAAAAAAGACTACTAGATTGACATAATAGGAGGGATAAAATGAGTGAAAGAGAAACACTGGATATGTTCTGTTACCAATGTTCCTGGACAGTAAATGGTACAGGTTGTACAGTCAGGGGAACCTGCGGAAAAGTTCCTACCGTAGCCAGATTACAGGATAATCTTCTATTTGCCATAAAGGGAATAACCGCATACCTATACCATGCGAGAGAGCTGGGGTATACCGATCCTGAGATAGACGCATTCCTGGAAGAGGCATTTTACTCGACCCTAACTAACGTAAACTTCGATCCTGAAAAATTTGTAAAACTTTCCCTTAAAGCTGGAGAGATGAATATAAAGACGATGAAACTATTAAAGGAAGCTCACATAAAGACTTATGGAGAGCCTGTCCCTACTAAGGTAAGAACCACTCCGGTAAAGGGGAGAGGGATAATAGTTACTGGACATGGACTAAAAGCCCTTGAGGAACTACTGAAGCAGACAGAAGGAACGGGGATCAATGTCTACACACATTCTGAAATGCTACCTGCGCATGGGTATCCCGGGCTAAAAAAGTATCCCCATCTGGCTGGAAATCTGGGTAAGGCATGGCATGATCAGAGACAACTATTTGCCAGGTATCCAACTGCCATACTCGGAACATCAAACTGTGTGCTTATCCCACTTGAGAGCTATAGGGACAGGATGTTTACAACCGGAACCACCGGTCTTCCTGGAGTCAGACATATAGATGGGTATGATTTTACACCCGTAATAGAAAAGGCAAAGTCTCTTCCAGAACTAGAAGAGGAACCTGAAGGGCAATATCTGACCACAGGATATTCGAAGTCTGCAGTACTCTCTCTGGCTGAGAAGATCAAGTCTCTGGTAGATGCAGGCAAAATAAAACACTTCTTCCTGGTAGGTGGCTGTGATGTCCCTCTCAGAAGAAGCCAGTACTATAGAGATTTTGTTGAGAAACTCCCTAAAGATACAGTAATCCTTACTCTTGCTTGTGGAAAATTCAGGATAAATGACCTGAATTTAGGGGAGATAGATGGAATACCTAGGATCTTGGACCTGGGTCAGTGTAATGACGCCATAGTAGCGGTAGAAATAGCTGAGGCGCTTAGCAATCTATTTGGAGTCAGCATTAATGAACTACCCCTTACACTGGTGCTGACCTGGATGGAGCAGAAGGCAGTAGCTATTCTCTGGAGTCTACTTGCTCTGGGTATAAAAGGGATATATATCGGTCCTATACTGCCGGCATGGGTAAATGAAGATATACTCAAAGTGCTGCAGGCTGAATATGATTTAAGGCTCATCTCTGAACCAGAAAAAGATATTGAGAGAATTCTTCGAAAGGAGTGATAATGTGGGTCTTAATCTTCCAAAGGATAGAGTCCCGGTAATACCACTCTTAGGGGCGCCCGGGACACAGCTTTCCAATACTACCCTGAGAGACAATCTAACAGATCCGTCTATCCAGCTTAGAAGTATTAACCTGCTTATAGAGAGGTTTCAGCCCGATGGTATCTTTACCTTTATGGATCTCACTGTAGAGGCAGAAGCTCTGGGATTAAAGATAGACTTTCCCGAAAACGACAATCCTTCTGTAAGAAGTCACAGTATAAAGTCATTAGAAGCCCTGGAAAGTCTTAAGAGGTCTTATAGGGGGATCTCCGGTAGAATGCCTGTATTCATAAATGTTGTGGAGAATCTGGCTAAGAATCATTCTCTATTAAAGGGTGCCTATACCATAGGTCCGTTTACCCTGGCAGGAGAACTTATGGGAGTAGAGTACCTGATGATGAACATCATACTGGACCCAGACCTGGTGCATAAACTTCTAGAATTTACCACTATAGTTGTAAAGGACTATGCACATAAATTGCTAAATGCAGGGGCAGATACAATAGCTGTATTAGAACCAACATCTGTGATGCTTTCCCCATCACAATTCAGAGAGTTCTCAGGAAGATACTTTTCTAGATTAGTGGAAGAATTAAAAGCCCCATTAATACTTCATATATGTGGCAATACCAGTCATCTACTGAAAGATATGGCTGATACAGGAGCAATAGGGTTAAGTCTGGATAGTCCGGTAGACTTAAAAGAGGCATCAAGCATCGTCCCTGAAGATGTATTTCTAATAGGGAATATTGACCCGGTAAAGGTGTTTCTACTTGCTAAACCTCAGGAGGTGGCTGAGGCTACCAGAGATCTACTGGAAAGGATGAATGGTGTCAAAAACTTTATCCTGAGTTCGGGTTGTGATCTACCCAGAGAAACACCTCTGGAGAATATAGAGGCATTTATGACTGCAGGAAAGAAGGTAAGCCATTAATAATTTACTGAGAAATATTACTGCTAGCACAGGCAAAAAATGTCTGTGCTAGCAGATTATTAATAGAAACTATAATATTAAAAGAACTGATAGATATATCCATTAACATTACCACTTGTAATAACTCTGGTATACCTTTCAGTTGGAAATGCATTGACGCTCATATTAATAGTTCCTTCATCAGCTAATATCTCAAATGAACACACATCCCATAAAGCCTTGAATTGACACCTACCTGTAAAGACACGGTTGGCATAGTAAACATCTGGAAAATATTCAGAGAAATCTGAGATGCCAGATCTCCTACGATCGACAAAAAACCTGTTTTGATCATCTATACCAAATACCAACACTTCTCCTCTGTCATTAATAAGTTTTACAACAAATTCTCCATCTGCTATTCCCTCAAAATAAAGAGTATCACTGGATAAATCTATACGATCTTTAATTTCTATCTCCTCTTTTCTAAGTAAATTAAGGCTTTCTATAAAATCAAAAGTCAATTTCAAGCCAGAGGGTGTATCCATTAATCTCAAGATCCTTGGGAAACCCATAATCCCTCTATAATTATAGGCAGGCACTCTGTCGGCATAGATCCAGTTCATATTCCAGGCTATAAAAATTCTTTCATTACTTGGCGTATTATTAAAGGTATTGCCAGCATAACAGTCCGGTCCATAGTCAATCCATTTAACACTACCTGTAGAATCCATAGGTACAAATCTTTCCCCATCAAAATCGCCGATAAAATACTGTGTCCTAGAACCGCCTAAATAAGAAGGCATTCCCATACTTACTACCAGTACCCACTTATATTCCCCACCGGATACCTCCAGAGGGAATAGATCTGGACATTCCCATACACCAGGGGCATAATTGCCTTCAGGGCCAAACTCTCCGGTCTTTTTCCAGTCAATTAAATTTTCCGATTTATAAAAATATACCCTATCTCCAGCCGATACAACCATAATCCAGCATTTCCCTTCTTCATACCAGAAGACTTTGGGGTCACGAAAGTCTCTTATCCCTGGATTTTCAATAACAGGATTGTGGCTGTACTTAGTAAAGCATATACGATCTAGGCTCCATGCTATACTCTGTTTTTCTCCTCCGTCACTATGATGAGTAAATATGGCAACTATGGGTCTCTTATCTTCCTTACCGAAACCAGAGGTATTATCCTTGTCATATACGGCACTGCCTGAAAAGATAAAACCCAGTTCATCTGGTTCTAATGCGATAGGAAGATGGGTCCAATGTATCAGATCTTTACTTACCGAATGCCCCCAGTGCATCGGTCCCCACTTTGTAGAAAAAGGATGATACTGATAGAATAAATGATACAATCCATCTACATAGACAAGCCCATTTGGATCATTCATCCACCCAGATTCAGGGGTAAAATGAAGTCTAGGACGATATAGCTCTGACATAGCGAAAACCTCCTATTTCCCTCTGTAAAATCCCTGATATCATAAAGGCTCTCCTATAGACTAAAGCATCTATAGGAGAGCTTAAGATCAAGAAGAAATCAAATTATTACTTTGCAAAGAATGACTGTTCAACGTACATATTACCCGCTATTGCCTGACCTGATCGAGGGACATTCTTGAGATTAGCAGGTGTTATAAGTACATATTTAGCCCTTTCTACTATAGGGAAATAGTAGATATTATCATAGTAAAGTTTATACATCTGGTTGGTAAGCTTTACGTCCTGAGTAGAATAAGGTATGGCAGCAAGCCTACCCTCGTGGATCTTATAGAGCTGTTTTATATCAGCCGGAGGCTCTTCACCCTCTTTACCATTTGTAGAATACCATCTTGCCCATTCAGGAGCCCACTGGGAGTTGGGTAAATAATCCGTCCAGGTTCCATCCTTCCACATAGGTTGTACGCTCCAAATTATACAAGCTTGAACCTCATTTGCAGCTAATCTCTGACCCCATAAAGATGGGTCTATCCTCTTAAGCGAAACCTTAAGTCCAATAGCCTTTAAGTGCTCGGTAACAAGTTCGGCAGCTGGCATTAGGTCTGGAGCATGAGCACCAGATTCTATAAGAATTTCGAAGACCTTTCCATCTGGTCCTAATCTCCACCCATCAGGACCCCTCTTCATACCCATCTCATCTAATAACTGTTCTGCTTTCGCCGGGTTATACTCGCTAGGAACAGTTTTCGGTGGTGAAGCAAAACCATAATAGACACTATCTATTATCTCTTTACGATTTATAGCCATATTTATAGCCCTTCTAAATCTTACGTCACGAACAACTTTTCTCCAAGTTGGGTCTTTATAAGTCAGGTTTAGGTATATAGCACTGGGATCAACATGCATCTCTAAGAGAGACACCTTATAACCTGCTTTCTTCTCGTTCTGCTTGTATAGTGGGAGCTTTATCAATGCCGTACTCTCTCTTAAGAAGTTTACCTCTCCGGTTAGGACCCTCATATTCGCCATTTCTGCGTCTTGGACCTGAGTAGAAATTATCTTATCTACATACGGCAGCTGGTTTCCGGCTGTATCTACCTTGAAATAATACGGATTTCTCTCCCATTCATAAATTCCTCCGGCGGCCTTCACCAGTATCCAGGGGGTAAGAACAGGAAAACCTATACTCTTTGCCTGAGTCTGTTCCCAGTTGGTAAAGTCTTTCAAATGGAATAACTGCCACCACTCATCCTTAAATCCTTCTTTTTCTAATAGAGGCTTTAGCTTCTCAAGAGTGGTATATTTGATATGAAACTGTTTTAAATAATGGGATGGCTTTAATAAGTCTGTATATCCACTCCAACCCTTTACTGTTATCTCTCTAAGGAAGCCACCATAAGGCTCTTTAAAAGAGATCCTAAAAGAATATTTGTCTAAAATTTCCAACTTCATTGGTTCGCCATCTGGCTTACCACCACTCTTAAACTTGGAAGGAAAGACCGGAGTTAGCTTGTCATTCAAAAATATGTCCTCATAAGTGAATCTTATATCTTCAGTAGTTACCGGTTCACCATCAGACCACCTTAAGCCTTCCCTCAGCTTGAAAGTGAAAACTCTATTGTCTTTACTAACCTCAAAACTCTCTACTATATTCGGCTTTATATCCTTTACTCCTATGCCAGGAGCTATAAGTAGATTTTCTGTACAGTTAGCTATGAAGACATCAGGAGACCAATCCGCTGTTACATGAACAAACTTCAAAGTTCCACCATATTTCCCTACCTGCCAATCAGGAAGATCTTTTTTAGAGATTAATACTCCAGGACCAACTACAAAAGGATTTTTAGGGAGCCTCTGCTCTACTGGAGGTAACTTCCCCTGCTTTACAAGTTCCGCTAACATTGGAGCTTCATTGTATTTCTTCTGGGAAAAAGAGATAGATACGCTTCCTATACTTAAACTAAGGGCTAACATTAAAACCAGAGTCACTACTACCCACTTCTTCATAGCCTTTAACCTCCTAAGTATAATTAAGTTTTAAAAACCTGATACAATTCCCTAACTTCCGGATAGCTGACTTATCATTACCTTTCTAAGGTTAACTCGACTGAATAATTACTAAACTCTTTTGATTAAGATTACGGTCTTTCTCTAGGCATCACTCCCTTCACCTAACGCAGTAGCTTCCAGGAAACTCTAAAGCCTCTTATAATCTCACTTCTAGTTATAGCCTTACTGCACTTCACCCTCACAGCCCAACCCCTTGATTTTCGTCTTTTTTTATCATCCTAAAGTATAGTCGAATCTTGCTACTTGGGCTGAAGAGGCAGCTTAGACTTAAGATTATCGAAAGCTAGATATTCAAAGTATAAGAGAGACTACAAGAAGGTCTCTTAGTAGCTAATTGTACTTTATTTATCC
>Ga0078972_1001364_pt1 | contig 92211 bp, 94 predicted proteins | sample YelNatPaOPGAMG01_FD_67568 | JGI IMG/M metagenome (GOLD analysis project Ga0078972, IMG submission 67568) | Hot spring thermophilic microbial communities from Obsidian Pool, Yellowstone National Park, USA - OP-RAMG-01 (SPADES assembly) (version 2) | ecosystem: Environmental > Aquatic > Thermal... | reverse complement strand
AATACATAATCTCATATTCAAGCCCATCCAACCTTGTTCCAGCATATTTACCCTCCTTTACTTCAAATATATGACCACAGGGCTTTGTGCATCCTGGACAGGGATGGTATCCAGTAACATACTTGGGCGCCCAATAATAAGGATCTATCTTTGATAATTCGCCCTCCTTGAGATTGTCGTAGGCCTTCTGGAAATAACCCTGCTGCCAGTTCCTCGATGGGAATGTACCTTTCTGTGTGTTCATCCATGCATAAAATTCACCTGTTCCATACTTCATATCATCCCTTGATGCAGGATGATCCTTCATAATATTTACCCATTTCTTAATCAATTCCTTCATCCTTTCCTTATCCCTAGGTTCTACATTCCCCTTCCCTTTTACAACTATTGCCTTTAAATTTTTAGAGCCCATCACAGCCCCAAGGCCTGTTCTGGCTGCCTGCCTCTCTTCACAATCTATCATAGCAATTTTCGATAGATTTTCACCTGCGGGACCTATTGCCGCAGTTGCATATCCAGTATATTTTTTCTTTAGTTTTTCTTGTGTTTCCCTTGTATCTTTTCCCCACAGGTCCGTTTCCTCTATCCTAACTCCATCATCTATTACCAGAATTGAAGGCTTTTTCGCCCTTCCTTTAATAACAATCGATTCATATCCAGCCTTTCTTATCTCAGGACCTATGGTGGCACCCGCCACAGCTCTTCCAAAACCTCCGGTAAGGGGGGATTTTGAAACAAAAACAGTTTTTGATGCGGTAGGTATTCCACTTGAAACAAGCAGACCGGGCGATATTATTAATGCATTCTCCTCACCTAAGGGATCTGCACCCTTTGGAACATTCTTGTAAAGCAGGTATGCCGCAAAGCCTATTCCACCCAAAAACCTCCTTGCCATATATGGATCTATGGGCTGTTTCTTTATCTCACCGCTAGATAAATCAACAAATACTATAGAATCAGAATATCCTTTCATATTTTTTGTAATTACATACAATATAATAAATTTCATTATGCTTAACTATTCATATATTACATTATTCATAAAATTATGATTTTATTATTTTTAATGATCTATATTAAATCTTAATTGTTTCATAGTTGGTGTTGCCTTTAATCCCCTGAAATTTTCATCCTCAAGAATTACCTTCTTGGCATCTGTAAAAGATACATTTATTTCTATCATCTTTGTCCTCCCATATCTACCAAGGGATGTAACATTTGCTGATATTAGACCAAGGGAATCGAGGTCAGAAAGCATATCAGATATCCTTCTTGGGGTGAGAACAGGCAGGTTTGCGCCATTTGCAACATTTCTGTAGGCTTCAAAGACCTCACCAGTGGTGAACTGGATCGTGCCTGATTCCCTAAGAAGTAATATCCCAAGCAAAAGTGCCTTTGTCTGAACTGGAAGGGTCTTGATTGTTTCCATTATTGCATCGTATTCCATTCTATTTTTTGCAGAAAATACATGTGCCTCTTCTACCTTATTTTCTCCAGATGAAATTGCAAGCTGAATTGATGCCTTCAGCATCTCTATAGCCTTTCTAGCATCACCATTCTCCTGGGATGCAAGTGAAGATATCAATCTCAGGGCACCTTCAGAAACAAAATCATTTATTCCTGCTATATTTACCCTGTCCATAAGTATATCATAAATCTGCTCCGAAGTATATGGAGGAAAAACAATCTTCTCCTCATTTAGCCTACTTTTCACCCTTGAATCAAGGTAATCCATAAACTTAAGGTCATTTGTAATTCCAACAAGAGTAATTCTTGATTTTTCTAGTTCAGAGTCAAGTAGAAGTACCTGGTAAAGTATATCGTCGCCGTTCTTCTTGACAAATCTATCTATTTCATCAAGAACTAGTATAATATTTCCATTGTACATATCAATATTCTTTTTTACTGCAGCATAAAGTCTATCAAAGGACCAACCTGTAAATGGTATCTTCTCACCCTCTATTGAGTTTCCCATTGTTTCAAAGATTGAATATGAATTGTCCTTTATCTGACAGTTGACAAATATTGACCTAATATTGACCCTGTTTTTTGAAGCATCCTCGAGTTCCCTACCAATATATTTCATTACTGCGGTTTTACCTGTTCCAGATTTTCCGAATATTAATACATTCTTTGGCATCCCGCCCATAAGTATTTTTCCAAAGTTGTCAACAAGGATGCCTATTTCACTCTCCCTGTGCGGCATCTTGTTTGGAACAAAGGAGGGTTCGAATACCTTGAAATCAATATTCCTTACAGATTTACCCTCAAGATATTTCTTAAATATATTGTCCATCATCGGTCCCTGCAAAAAGGTTTATTGCCATTGGATTAGAAAAATGTTTCTTTAACAGATTTTTTATCAAAAAATTTATTTAGAATCCAAAAATGATTTCAATCTTATTCCTCTAGATATTTGATCAATTTTTCAATATAACCTGAGAATCTGGAATTTATTTTGAATTTAATATAAATTTCATCATCAACCTTCAATTGAATAATATCCCCGTAATCATATATGAATGATAGTAAACCCATATAATTCCTGTCCCCTTTTATTCTCACAGTATACTCAGTGTTATAGTCAAGCATATCAATTATCCTCTCTATTAATAATTCAATATTTTCGCCAGTTTTGGCAGAAATTATTACAGGTGTAGAGAGCCTTTCACTTAATATCCTGATCTTTTCATCTAGATTATCTATTCCTGCATCAAGCTTGTTTATCACTGGTAATATCTTTGATTTATCTACACCATTAAGAATTTCTAAGTCTGTTTCAATTTTTTCCATATATGTATCAAGATCATCTGTTCCATCAACAAGAAGTATTATAATATCCGCCTTAAAAATCTCCTCCAGGGTAGCATTGAATGCCTCTATGAGCCAGGGTGGCAAATTTTTTATGAAGCCAACTGTATCGGTAATCAGTATTCTTTTTTTAATATCGTTTATTCTAGATGTTTTTGAAACAAGTGTAGAAAACATCCTGTTCTCTACAATTACATTTTCCCCCGATAATAGTTTCATAAGCTGGCTTTTTCCACTATTTGTATAACCAGCTATTGCAACTGTAAAATATCCTCTTCTTCCCCTATTTTTTCTTCTTTCATCCCTCTCTTTTCTTACCTTTTCCAGTTCCTCCTTGATCTTTTTTATTCTTCTTTGAACAAGTAAATAGTATTGGTCGACCTCATATTCACCCCCGGCCATGAAGCCTGGATGTTCACCCTTTTTTGCCCTATGTATCCACTCCTTTAACACAGGTATCTGATATTTTAGTCTAGCAAGCTCAACCTGGAGCCTTGCCTCCTTGCTCTTTGCCCTGTCCGCAAATATCTCTATAATTAAATTTATCCTGTCAAGCACCTCTAAACCAAGATCACGTTCAAGATTATACCACTGGCTTGATTTCAGTTTACCATTGATTAAAATTTTATCAACATTATTGTACCTTAAAAATTCCTTTATTTCTTCTAACTTACCCTTTCCTATAAAGAATTCTGTTGAATAATGCTTAAATGTAAATACCCTTATTACTTCAAAATCAAGTGAATTTGCAAGCTGGATAAATTCATTGTCCTCCTCTGGTGTAATAACTATTACCTTTTTTCCAGCCATTCCTCAAATTCCCCCAAAAGGTATAGTGATCCTGTAATCAGGATAAAATCTGAAACCTCATATGCCCTTTCAAAGGCAAGGCTGGAGTCTTTAAAATATTCAACACCCTTAACATACTTTTTAGCCTCCTCCGCAAGCAGTTCAGCCTCCTTCCTCCTTTCATCCTTTACCTCTGTAACAATCAGATGATCCGAAATCCTTGATATTTCCTTGAAGAATTGTGAATAGTTCTTATCCTTAAGTTGTGTTGCCACTACTACGGGCTTCCTAAGAAAGAGTTCCTCCACGGTATTTGAAAGATTTTTGGCCGCCTCTGGATTGTGTGCAGCATCTGTGATGACAAGTGGACTCCTTGACTTTATCTCAAACCTGCCAGGAAATTTTACATCGGATATTTTTCTGTAATCCAGAGATGGATCAAAAATATTAGCCATTTTAATTGCTATGAGGGCATTCTTAATCTGATGCCTTCCTATAAGGGGGATTTTCACCCTATAATCATTATTTTCATCCTCAGCATGAAAATATGTGCCATCGAGGGAGATTGATGCATTTTTAACATTAAAAATTTCATTTATATTGTAAAGGATAGCATTATTTTTTTCCGCAATATCCTTTATAACATTTAATGCACCCTGATGCTCAACACCCACCACCACGGGAACACCCTTTTTTATTATACCTGCCTTCTCGTAGGCAATTTTTTCTGGTGTATCCCCTAGCTTATCTGTATGTTCAAGGGATACTGTAACAATACCTGTTACATCTGGATTAATTATGTTTGTAGAATCAAGTCTGCCACCCATTCCTACCTCTACCACAGCCGCATCCACGCCCATTTTCCTGAAATAATCAAATGCCATTGCAGTTGTTACCTCGAAGAATGTTGGCTGCCTTCCCCTTGAAGCCATATCCTCTATTATCTTTCTTTTTTCCCCCACCCATTTAACAATGAATTCATCATCTATTTCCCTGTCATTTACTATAATTCTCTCGTTAAATCTCCTAATATGCGGACTTGTATAAAGGCCTGTAGAATATTTTTGTTTAAGAATTGTATAAAGCATTGCGCTCGTTGATCCCTTACCATTTGTCCCAGTTATATGTGCACTCCTGAAATTATTATGTGGATCACCTATAAGATGTGAAAATTCAAGCATTGCATCTAATCCTAGTCTTATTCCGAATCTTGAAAGTGAATAAAGGTAATTTATTTCTTGTACCATATTTGTCCTTCTTGAATATCCTCTATATTGATATTATTTTCTCTCAATTTTTCCCTTATGTAATCGGAGATATCATACATCTTCTTTTCCCTTGCCATCTGCCTTACCTTTAATAATATATCTATTATCTTTTCCTCTGCCACCCTTTCTGGTGGTATGATTTTGAAGATTGAATCAATTTCGTTAAAGAATTTTATGGACTCAATTATGTCCTCTCCCCCCATTTCCTCCATGTTTTTGTTTACAAAATTAACAAATGCTTGTATTGAAGATATTGCCTCAGGGGTATTGAAATCGTCATCCATAGAATCTATTAACATGCCTTTAAACCTCCTAATTTCATTTATAAATCTTCCATTGGATTCTTTTTCCATTTTAGAAATCTTCCTGAATGCAATTACTATCTTTTCCCAGCTCTGCCTTATTTCCTCCATTTTCTCATAGCTAAAGTCTACAGGAGATCTATAATGGCTTGATAAAAGGAAAAACCTTAGCAATTCAGGTTCAAACTTCTCCAAAATATCCCTTATATTAATCACATTACCCATGGATTTCCCCATCCTTTCCTGTTTAATTGTGAGGAGACCTGTATGCATCCAGTAATTTACCATTGGTTTTTTACCACTAACCGATTCCATCTGTGCAATCTCGCACTCATGATGGGGGAATATAAGGTCAGAGCCACCACCATGAATATCATATTGTGGACCAAAGTAGTATTCTGTAATTGCTGTATCCTCTATATGCCAGCCTGGTCTACCGTCACCCCAAGGTGATTCCCAATATGGCTCCCCCTCCTTCCTTTTCTTCCAAAGGGCAAAATCCGCTGGATGTCTCTTATTTTCATTCACCTCCACCCTAGCCCCCGCCCTTATAGTGTCAAGAGATTGATGGGATAATTTTCCATAATCCTTGAACATTAATACATTAAAATAAACACCATCTTCTGTTTCGTAGGCAAATCCCATTTTTTCTAATCTAAGTATCTGATCTATTATCCTGTCCATATAATAGGTGGCAGGGGCATAAATGTTTACAGAATCGATCCTAAGAGATGCCATGTCTTCAAAATATCTGATGGTATATTCCATCGATATATCCAGAGGATCCCTTCCCTCATTCCTTCCCCTGTTTATTATTTTATCGTCTATATCTGTAATGTTCTGCAGATAGAATACATGGTATCCCCTGTATCTCAAATAAGATGCCATGGTATCAAAAAATACATATGTCCTTGCATGACCTATATGGGAATAGTCGTAGACTGTAGGACCGCACACAAAGAGTTTAACCCTCCTTCCTTCAAGAGGAATGAATTCCTTTTTTTCCCTAGAGAGAGTATCGTAAATTTTCATATAATACGGTGAAAATTTTTTTACTATTTAAGACTTGATGAAAATTAAGGAGTTACATGGGAAAATTTTTCATCATCCATTATTTATATTGAATCAATGAAATTCATAACGGATCACATGCTTGGGAGACTTGCAAAATACTTAAGGTTACTCGGCTATGATACGCTCTATCCAGATTATTCAATGGATGACAATTCAATAATTGATATGGCAAAAAGTGAGGGTAGAATACTAATAACACGTGACAAGCTACTTTATTCAAAGTATAGGGATTCAATATTGATAAAATCTGAAAATTATATGGAGCAGCTAAGGGAGGTAAATAATAAGATTGGCCTGAAAACTGAAAATATGCTAAGTAGATGTAGTGTATGCAATGTCCCACTGGAAAAAATTGATAAGGAAAATGTCAGGGGAAAGGTCCCTGAAAATGTCTTTAATACGCATGATGTATTCTTTATCTGCCCAAAATGCAAAAGGGTATACTGGATGGGTACTCATACAAAAAAGATAATGGAAACGTTTAGGGAGGTGCTTGGAATTGAAGATAGAGGAGATCAGGGAGGATGAAAAATACCTGAGATTATTGATAACAAACATTGATGATTTATGGTTCCTATCAAATTTTATTGAAAAGGATGATATAGTTCTTGGGACCACCTTTAGAAAGAGTGAGGATAGATCAGATTCTATAAGATCAAAGAAGGGTGAGAGAATTAGGATAGAGGTGGGTATAGAGGTAGAAGATTTGGAATTTCAGGAGTTTACAGATAGATTAAGGATAAGGGGTAAAATAAAAATTGGACCTGAGGAATATATAGGTCATTACCAAAGTCTCAATTTTTCCCCAGGGGATGAGATAGAAATAATAAAGAAGGAAATATCCAAGAAAATGATTGAGGAACTTGAAAGATCTGAAAAAAGGAGTTCACAGGCTCTTTTTATTTCCATTGATGATGAATCTGCCACTCTAGCTCTTTTGAGGGACTATGGTATTCAGGTTCTTGCTGAAATAAGGCTTTCTAGACAATCAAAAGAAATGGAGGGTGAAGAAACAAACTATGATGAGGTAATAAAAAAGGTATTGCAATATTGGAATGAAAACATTCCCATTTTTGTTATTGGTCCTGGTTTTTTCAAGGAGAATTTTATTAAAAGGATAGAAGACCAAAGAATAAAAAAGAGCATTATCACTCTGGATACCTCCTATGCGGGTGAAAAGGGTATTTATGAGGCCCTGAGGTCCGGAGCATTGGAAAAGATAATGAAGGACTTTAGGGTGGGTGAAGAGGTGAAGCTTGTTTCATTATTTCTTGAAGAGATTGGAAAAGAGGGAAAGTATGCATACGGTATTGAAGAGACTAAAAAATATGCAGAAATGGGTGCAGTAGATACATTATTGATCCTTGATACAAAAATAAAGGATGATGATTTCCGAAGGGTTATGAATATTGTTGAGGAAAATGGTGGAAGTGTGAAAATAATCAGCTCTCATCATGAATATGGAAAAATATTAAAAAACTTTGGAGGGATAGGGGCAATACTGAGATACAAGGTCTAGCCGTCCCTGACACCTTCAGAATTTATTACAATTACCACCTCACCCTCAGGTAATGAGGGTGAATCGATTAGCCTTGCTATTCTCTTATCCCCCTTAGATCTCCTGAGGGAGATTCTGAATGTGGCAGTATGGCCAACAATATTCCCACCAATTGGCTGATTTGGATCACCAAAGAATACATCTGGTCTGGCTGATACCTGGTTTGTAACAGCCACAACTGCATTATATATGTCCGCAAACCTGAGAAGATCATGCATATGCCTGTTAAGCATCTGCTGCCTTTCAGCAAGGGCACCCCTACCTGTATACTCCACCCTGAAATGTGCCGTAAGTGAATCAACAGCAATGAGCCTAATTGGATTCTGCTTTGCTGTCTCAAATGCCTTTTCAACAAGAAGCATCTGATGGCTAGAGTTATATGCCCTTGCCACATGTATTTTTTTAAGTACCTCTTTTGGGTCTAGGTTAAGAGCAAGGGACATCTGCTCTATCCTCTCAGGCCTAAATGTATTTTCAGTGTCTATAAGGATTGCCTCACCGTTGAGCCCCTTTCTTTCCTCAGGCATAGTGACATTCACCAATAACTGATGTATAATCTGTGTCTTTCCTGAACCAAAGGGACCAAAAAGTTCTGTTATTGCCTGTGTTTCTAATCCACCACCAAGAAGGTTGTCAAGGGCCTGGGATCCTGTTGTAAGCTTTGAAATGTGCTGCCTTCTTTCAAGTACCACATCCCCTGTTACAAAATTTCCTACATCCGCAAACTTCCTTGCAGCCTCAACTATTTTCTTTGCCTGTGCCTCCCCTATTTCTGCAGCTACCGCTATGTCTGCGGGAGGTGTAACTGCAAGTGTAATGAGATCTGTAAATCCCGCATCCCTCAGCTTTTCGGCTATTGCAGGGCCTACACCTGGAAGATCCTCAATACTTTCTACCTTTTTTTCCTTTGCCACCTTCAAACACCACTAGATTCCTTTTTGCTGGATATATTCTATCAGGTCCACTAACCTGCAGGCATATCCATACTCATTATCATACCATGCCACCACTTTTATTAAGTTTTCTCCATTCACCTGGATTAGCTCAGCGTCTACCACTGCTGAGTAGGTAGTTCCCTTAAAGTCTATGGATACTAGGGGTTCGTATGAAATTCCCAGGATCCCCTTCATCCTACCATTTGCATATTTTTCGAATGCCTTCAGTATCTCCTCCCTTGTGGTATTCTTTTTTACAAGGGCTACAAAATCAACAACACTTACTGTACTGGTGGGAACCCTCATTGAAAGTGCCTCAAACTTACCCTTCATCTCAGGTATTACCACTGCTACAGACTTGGCTGCTCCCGTAGAGGTGGGAATGATTGACTGTGAAGCTGCCCTCATTCTTCTGAAGTCCTTATGGGGAGCATCCTGAAGTCTCTGGTCCATGGTAACTGAATGGACAGTATTCATGAAGGATTTTTCAATACCAAACTCATCATTTATTACCTTGACTATGGGAGTAATGCAGTTGGTAGTGCAAGATCCGTTTGAGATTATTTTATGCTTCTTTGGATCGTATTTCTCTTCGTTTACACCTAATACCACAGTAAAATCCTCATTCTTTGCAGGGGCAGAAATTATTACCTTCTTTGCACCCGCGTTTATATGGGCTACCGCCTTCTGGGCATCAGTGAACTGGCCGGTGGATTCAACAACAATGTCCACATTGAGATCTTTCCAGGGAAGTTTTGAAGGGTCCTTTTCACTGAATGTAAGTGTTTTTTTACCATTTACCTCAAAATAATTTTCACCGGCCTTTACATCTGCATTAAGGGTACCGTAGTTACTATCATACTTCAAAAGATGCGCAAGGGATTTTGCATCAACAAGGTCATTTACGGCCACAATCTCTATGTCCTTCCTCTCCAGAGCTATCCTGTACGTAAGCCTCCCAATTCTTCCAAAACCATTAATAGCCACTCTTACCATATTTTTGCACCCAAATTAAGATATTACATTTAAATATAAAATTCTTCTTTAAATCCATATTTACCAATCATGGGAACAAAGGCAACAGAGCCATGATTTTCTTTTGTAATCCCCTCCTTCCTTTTAATCACCCTGTAAAGCTCTTGAAAATAATGCCCGCCTACTGGTATCAACATTATACCATCTATTGATAACTGTTCAAGAAGAACGTTTGGAATATCAGGGGCACCGCAAGTAACAACTATCCTATCAAACGGGGCCTCTTCTGGATATCCCATGGATCCGTCCCCAAATATTATTTTTATGTTTTCTGAATAGGGGCATCTTTTTACATTTTCTTGTGCTATATAATAAAGGGACTTCTGCCTTTCTATGCTTATTACCTTACCAGGATATGCAAGGAATTCAATTAGGCATGCATTATATCCTGATCCTGCACCGATCTCGAGAACCTTCATTCCCTTTTTAATTTCTAAAAGTTCAAGCATTATAGCAACCATATGAGGGGCGGATATTGTCTGGTCCTCGCCTATTGGTAGAGGCTCATCAAGATATGCCTCTTCCCTATGAATATAGGGAACAAAATTTCTCCTATCTATGTTTAACATCGCCTCCTTTACTTCCCTTGACCTGATAAATCCCTCCCTCTCAAGCTCCTCCACAAGATCCTTTAAAGATCTCATTTTTTCTCCAACCTGTAAACATATATACTATGAAAGAAAAAATTTTTTCTTGCAATCTCCTTAAATGAATAAAAATAAAATTTTTTTCTTAATTTTTCAATATCATTGTAAGAGCTAAAAATAACGTATATTGTGCCATTTTTACTTAGATGATCATATGCCTGTTCCAAAAAACGTTCAACTATCTCCTGTCCCATCATACCACCGTAAATCGCAATATCCTGGGTAATATTCCCAGGTAAATAAGGTGGATTGAATATAATAGTATCAAATTCACCCTCAATATTTTCAAAAAGATCCGATTTTACTATTCTTATATTCAATTTCTCCATTTTTGATACGTATTCCATGTGGCTTATTGCATCTTCATCTATATCTGTAGCTGTTACGTCAAATCCCCTCTTTGCAAGCTCAAGGGATATATAACCAGATCCTGCTCCTACCTCAAGGACCTTTCCCCTGGGACTGATGTTATCAAGGAGAAGTAAAGTATCCTCTTCCACCCTGTAATACATAAACTTTATATAAATGTGGCTTCTATTTAATATTTGTGAACTATATAAAGTATCATGGACATTCGTGTTTCGAAATTGGTGGCTCGCTTGTGTTCATCTTCGATCCCCATGATGGAAAAAGCTTAGGCTTACCGGTACCGGATGCAAAAGCAGATTTTATCTTTGTTTCACACGAACACTTTGACCATAATGCTGTCCATGTGGTAAGGGGATTGCCAAAGGTAATTAGGGATGATTGCAGCGGTAGCTTTAAAAACATGAAGTACCAGTGCATAAAGGAATACCATGATGAAAGCCACGGAGCGGAAAGAGGAGAGATTAGGGTTTTTAAGGTGGAACTAGATGGAATTAGTTTTGCCCATCTAGGTGATCTGGGTCATTATCCAGAAAAGGAAACAATAGATTTTCTAAGGGGAACAGATTTTATTTTCATTCCTGTGGGATCAGTTTATACAATAGATTCGAAAAGGGCATATGAGATCATAAAGGAGGTATCGCCAAGGATAACAGTACCTATGCATTTCTATACCAAAGGACTGAAAATTAAACTCGAGCCTGTAGAGAATTTCCTCCAATATTTTGAAAAAGATAGAATAAAAAAAGTTGGAAGGGAGAAGAGATTTACAAAGGAGGATCTGCCAAAAGAAAAGGAGGTATGGGTATTTTCACTTTGAAGAAATTGCGTCCTCTATTTCAAAAATCTCAATTGGTGTACTTAAATCCCCTACAATTGCCCCCCTTGAATTCGCAATAATAGATTTACCTATGTAAATTGATCCAAAATTTGCTGTTGTAAGATGTACTGGTAACCTGAAAAGATCTTCAAGATATTTAATCTCCTTTTCATCTACCTGAGGATTTACAAGAAGAGAATTTTTTGTAACAAGGGCGACTGAACCAACAGTCTTTATTCCAGATATCTCACCCTTTACTACTTCAACATCAAGTGCATCTTCTATATATTTTAATGTTTCTCTCTCGAAATCAGGGTGTACTAGGGCTACCCTATCACTTGCAAGTATATCATTACCAACCGCATTTATTTTATCGTTTACAAAAAGTATATTATAACTATCCTTAAGGAACGAAAGATCTTCAATATCCCCAAAATCGGCAACAACTGCCCCCTTCGAATTTATCACCATCAAACTACCAATTAGGGGAGATCCGCCTATGAATGCTCTATAAACATCAGTACCCAATGCTTTCTTTACCATCTCCTCTTCATCTGGTGTAGAATCCTTTGGGATTATAACTAAATTCTCATTACAGACTGAAAATACACCCACGTAAGGACTACTGTGCAACCTTCCCTTAACAAGCATTCTCTTTCTACCTACGCCGCATATACCTCCGCGGTATTTTCCTCTGGATATTTAACAACCTTTACAGATATCCTTGAGGGTGGTTTTTCTATTCCCCTTTTCCATATGATCTCATTGAGCTTTGGATCTATCCATACATTCTCTAATGGTATCTTTAAATGTTTTGAAACATGCAATTCTATTATTCTTATTGCAACATTGGACCTCCTTCTCCTGGATATAAGCTTTAGCCTTCTCATGGGAATGTTTATTATAATTTCATTATCTGCCATAAAATCACCTCACACCTTCAGTGAATTTCTTCTCCAGTTCCTCCTATGAGGATGAGTAATAAATTTCCTGTCAGTTCTTATCATTACCCATCCTGGAACCCTTCTGTTCGTCCTCATATGACCGATCAATCTAAATTTTCTTGCAACATGCTTATTTCTTGCCATTTTAATTCATCTCCTTTCAATCTTTATATCCCTTTGCCCTTCACTTAACCTTGCCAGGAGTGTCTTAATTTCTTCATCCGAAATCACCCTGTTTAACCTTCCTGTCTGGGCAAGGTATATTATCTGGTTTTCAACAGCCTCTGCAAGTTCAGGCTTGACGAGTTTTACCCTGTTTAGCCTTTCCCTTGCCTCGCTTGAAAGATATTTCCTCAGAATCTTCAATCTTTCCTCCTGAACCTCCTTCTCCTTTTCAATTTCCTGTTCCTCTACTGACTGCTGGGCAAGGAGCTGTGCCAATTTCCTTCGCCTTATTTCCTCGAGCTCCCTGTCCTCCTCAGCCATAATCATCACCCTTAACTACCTTTTTTTATTATTTCTTCAGCAAGCTTATCTAGATAGGATCTTCCCTTTGAGGATACCACCCTTCCCTTCCTATTCTTTTCTACATATCCTAATGATTCAAGCTGCTGCAAACATTTCCTAACAATAGACCTGCTTCCTTTCCATGCATGGTATGGTTTTGTTCCCCTGTCAACCTTTCCACCATACTCTGCCGAAAGCCTTGATGTACCTATTGGTCCCTTGATATATATTTTTCTAAATACGCTTGCCAGCCTCAAATACCACCAATCATCATTTACAGGTCCCTTTTCCCTATGTATTCCTGTCTTTACCCAGTTTGCCCACTCTGGGGGCTTGATATTCTCCTTTTTCAGCCTTTCAGCTAATTCTTTAAGGAATTTATCCGGATCCACATCATACACAGTTACCATTTTTATCGACCTTAATACTATGGAATGCCCAATACTAAAGTTATATATGAGTATTTCGCAAAAATGGACCGGCCGGGATTTGAACCCGGGGCCTTTTGCTTGCGAAGCAAACGATCTACCAGCTGATCTACCGGCCCATCAAAAAAGATTTTTTTTAATTTCATTTAGTTTCTCAAAGTAATTGTATACTTGCCTTGAATATTCCACTATTTTTTTAATTTTTTCATCTCCATCTTCAATCTTTGTCATAGGCTCAATGAATCTTTCCATAATTTCCTGCCTTCTTTTTTCAAAAAAATCTATAAAATTTATATTTGAAAAGTATTTAGTTGTTCCATTATCCCTTCTTTTCTCTACCAAACCTTCTTTCATAAGATAACTTAAAGATGAATATATCCTTGGGATTGAATAATAGGTTCTTTCAGCAATCTCACCAATAGTCATTGGACTCTCAGAAAGGGCTAAAAATGCATATATAGTACTCTCTGCCTCACCCAGACCTAGAAATTGCATCATTTTTTTAATATGTAGCAAGAGATCATTAATTTTCAGCATATTAAAAAAAAGAAAATTAAACCAGTTTAAATAATTTTTCTTATAAAATTGATATGAATTATAAAAATTAACCTTAAATACTTACAATAATTTTCAAATTAAATGAAAAGGGAGAAATATGCATACATAGAAGGAATTGTAAGCATCTTTGGCAATATTATCATATTTGTTATTAAGCTTTACATAGGTATTATGATAAATAGCCTTTCGCTTATCTCTGATGCCTACCATACATTGACAGATATAATAGGTTCAGCAATAATTGTTGTAGGTTTTTATTTTGCAAGCAGACCCCCGGATACCATGCATCCCATGGGCCATGGCAGGGTAGAGCACATTACAACATTATTAGGTGCAATAGTTCTTTTTCTTACAGGTAGTTTTATAATTTATGAGGGTGCTTTAAGGCTTATAAAACCTGAGGAGGTAATCTTAAACATTTTCTTCATATTTGTAATTGTTATTACTATTTTTATTAAGGAGGGTATGGCAAGGTTGGCTTTTTATTATGGAAAAAAGATAGAGGGGGATGCTCTCAAGGTAGATGCATGGCATCACAGGAGTGATGCACTCCTCTCAGTAGGAGTAATTGCTGTGATTTTTCTAAATTCTTATTTTATCTATCTTGATGGACTTTTTTCTATATTTGTAGGTCTACTCATAGCCTATGAGGCAATTGTTTTTTCAAGAAGGGGAATTAGCAAACTTCTTGGAGAAAAACTTCCTGATGATAAAATTGATTCAATTAGGGAAATAGTTAAAAAGTACGGGGTAAAGGCACATGATATAATTTTGCATGACTATGGAAACAAAAAAATAATTACACTTCATATAGATATTAATGCATCCACAAGCGCTGGAGAGGCTCACAATATAGCAAGCAACATAGAAAATGAAATTAAAAATTTTCTTGGGATGGAGGCTACAGTTCATGTAGATACATATGATTTTGATATGACGGAAAAATTGGAAAATGATTTCAGAGAAATGATAAAAAACTTCCACGAAATAAAGGGTTACAAAGATTTTGAAATCTATTCATCCACCAAGGGATCTCACGCCGATGTTTTTATATTTTTTGATCCGCAAATAAAACTTGAGGACATTGAAAAGATTTCTGATTCCATAGAGAAAAACTTTTATAAAAAATATGGAATAAGACTGTTTACTCATTTTGAGGCATTTCACCAAAATATTAATTTAAGTGAAAAAAATACAGAACATGTAGGTGATCAATTATGAAGGACATAGATGAACTGGCAAAAAGAGCCCTTGAATTAAAAAACAAGGGTATCCCTGAAAAGGAGATTGCAACGGAGTTACATTTATCAACTCAAACTGTACAATGGTTACTATCTAGGGGTTTTGAAAAGAAGGTTTCAGCACCAAAGGATGTAAGAATTGGCTGGAGATCAATAGGTGTTTATCCATACAGGATATCTAAACTTGCGGAAATATTTTCAGATATTATACTCGAAGAGATGAATTCAAGAAATTTTTCTATAGACTCAATAGTTGGAATTGCAATCAATGGTATTCCAATTGCAACTTTTATAGCCGAGGAACTTGATTCTGAACTAATAATTTATAGACCTAGCCCGACAGATAAGGAGGGTACATTCAGTTCAAATTATGCATCTGTAGCTGGAAAAAATGTAGTGATAGTTGATGATGTTGTAAGCACTGGTGAAACAATGTCAAAGGCAATAAGGGATATCAAAAAGAATGGAGGTACACCTGTCCTGGCCGTATGCATAGTTAACAAACAGATAAGCGATGAAATAGATGGTGTTGTTCTAAGATCTTTAATAAGGACTAGACTAATTGAATAATTTATTCCTTTTTTATTATATCACCCAGTGTAAGTGATTCTTTTTTATATTTTGTTGTTTCCTGAACAGATGAAATCTTTTCTGTCAATTTTATTGAATAAAATTTTTCCAATTTTTTAATTAAATCTTTGTCAGGTTTCATTTCCCCCCTTTCTATCTTAGATAATACATTCTTTTTTTCAAGAAGTTTCTTTGCAGCATCCTCAAGTGAAAGATTTCTGGATTCCCTTGCTCTTCTAATCCTTTCCCCATAATCATCAACAAGTACCTCGTTTTCATCTAGAACATCATTCTGTTTTTTTGATTCCTTCACCTGAGGAACCCTGTGAATAGATGTTTGTTTTATCGCTTTCTTTTCTTCCAGTGGTACTCCAAGACGTGCACAGTCGTCACAAACATTCATTACTGCTCCCTCAATTATTACCTTTCTTAGCCTTGGTACATTTTTACCACATACTTCACATATCATCCCATTTCACAGAAAATTGTAAACTAACTTTTTATAAAATCTTTTCTAAATTTTTTAGGAAAAATAAATATATAAGTTTTAAATAATTAAGTTAAGGTGAGTAAATGGCAAAAGATGATGTGGAGCCCGGAATTTCCTTTGATCTTGAAAAGGAAGAATTTCTAAAGCATTTGAGGATGCTTGAAAGTGAAAAGAGGTATCTTGAAAATGAAATAAGAAGGCTCCAGTTTGAACTTGACCAGATGAAAAGGGAATTGAACAGGCTAAGGGCACCTCCACTCCTTCTTGGAAATGTTGAGGATGTACTTTCAGACAAGAAGGTGGTGGTAAGGAGCTCCACAGGACCTTCCTTTGTGGTAAATGTTTCAGAGAATGTACCTCATGATAAATTAAAATCTGGGGTAAGGGTAGCCCTAAATAAGACAACACTGGCTGTAATCGGAGTGCTTCCAGAAAGTTATGATCCTTCTGTAGTTGCGAGTGAGATAATAACAAAGCCTGATGTTACATATGATGATATCGGAGGCCTGGATTCTCAGCTGAGAGAGGTAAGGGAGACAGTTGAACTTCCACTTTTACATCCAGAACTCTTCAAGAAGGTGGGTATAGAACCACCAAAGGGCATACTTTTGATTGGACCACCTGGTACAGGGAAGACACTTGTTGCAAAGGCAGTTGCGCATCATACCAATGCTACCTTTATTAGAACAGTCGGATCAGAACTGGTGAGAAAATATATAGGAGAGGGGGCGAGACTAGTGAGGGAACTATTTGATCTTGCAAGGGAGAAGTCACCAAGCATTCTTTTCATAGATGAAATTGATGCAATAGGTGCAAGAAGGATGGACCTCTCCACATCAGGCGACAGGGAGGTACAGCGTACTCTTATGCAATTACTGGCAGAGATTGATGGTTTTGATCCACTGGGGAATGTAAAAATAATAGCAGCTACAAATAGGCCAGACATACTTGATGAGGCACTCATTAGACCAGGTAGATTTGATAGAATAATTGAAATTCCTCTTCCCGATGAGAATGCTAGGGAAAAGATATTCAGGATACACACTAGAAAAATGAACATAAGGGATGTGGAGATTTCAGCATTGGCAAAGGAAACAAATGGCTTGTCCGGTGCTGACATAAAGGCAATATGTACAGAAGCAGGGATGAATGCAATAAGGGAAATGAGGGATTATGTCACAATGATAGATTTTATTAAGGCTATTGAAAAAGTGAAAAAATCAGCAGGGGGGGAAGAAACCGCCCCTGGCCATATGTTTGGGTGAATCAGTGACTCATAGGGTTCATCACAGCATTTGCTCAGCTGACCCTCTTTTCATCACATTCATTATTGGCTGGAATAGTTATATCCCAGCCTGACTGCATCAAGATTCTCTTTTTCTGTTCCCCTAGGTACAGATTCCTCAACAGCCCTTATCAACGATTCCTTTGAAACAATTCCTGTTCTTGCAACAAGAAATCCTAACATGATCATATTTACAGAGGTGGTTTTATTGAATTTTTCCCTTGCAAGCCTTGTTGCAGGAATTCCATACATCTTTTCAACCTTCTTTGGATTTACGAGATCATTTTCATAAATAAGTATCCCTGATGATTTCAAGGTATCGGATGCAGAATCATAGCCCTGCTGAGAAAAGGCCACGAGTATGTCAGGTTGTAAAACATATGGATAATCAATCTTCTCATCGGAAATAACCACTGAAGAGCTTGAAAAACCTCCCCTCGTCTCTGCACCATAACTTTCAGTGAAAACAGCCTCTTTCTTTTCATATATGGCTGCAGCCTTGCCTAAAATTAGACCTGCTAGTATTACCCCCTGGCCCCCACTTCCGACAAACTTTATTCCTACCATAGTATTACTTCACTCTTATTTTGTTCCTGTCTATCTTAATTCCGCTTGGAGTCACAAATAGATAGTTTTTACCTATTGCAACCACATCCCCGTCAACGTCCTTTGCCACATTTTTTAGTTCACTGATTATCCTCCTGAGTGTAAGCTCATCCTCAGCCACTGGTGTATAATCAATTATTAGTATATCACCATTATATACATATTCCGAGAGATCCTTCACCTCTTCAAATCTGTAAATCTCCCCTATCCTCACCATTGGTCCGCTACCGCCCAATTCAATTCCACCTTCGTAATCATTTAAATCTAAATACTTTCTTGGCTCTACATTGGAGGCAGGTTTATCAAGAGGTTTGATAGGCCTTCTCCTGAAGAATGTTGGCATTTTACTATCACCTATTATTAGGTAAGCATATAGGATAATAAAAATTTTGCGCATTTATCCAGGTGAAATGCCAGGAAGATGAAACATTTAAACAATTAATTTAATAAAGAGTATTTTCAATATATTATTTCCCTCAAACATCTCAAAATATAATCATTCACCTCATCCATTTTTTCATGCCTTTCCTTAACATAAATAGCAGCATTATAATAATCCCTGTCCATGGAAATAAGTTTCATTTCTATTTCTCCATTTATTTTACCATCCCTCTTTACAATTTCATTTAAGGAATCTTTTATTTTTTCGGGATCCATTTTTAAAGGAATTTCAACCATTACCTTTATTTTTATATATTCATTTTTTTGATAATTTATAATCATTGCCTGCAGAAATACGCTGTTGGGAATTGTCATAATATGGTTTTCGTCATTAATTATCTTTGTGTAAAGGAAGCCTACTTCATCAACAGTTCCTGTAAACTTTGGAGGTATAAAATCATGGTGATATGTTGGACCAAATCCAGAATATTGGGAGGTAACAACATTAATCCTTTGTCCTACTTCAAATGGTTTTGAAAGCAGTATATAAAGACCTGCAAAAAAATTTGATAAAGATGCCTGTGCTGCAACGCCTAGAATTATACCAACTATACCTGCACCTACAAGGCCTGCAGTGATATTCTCACCTAGACTTAAAAGCACAATAAAAAGAACTATTAAAAAGAATATTAATTCAAATGTTGACCTTATATGTTTGGCAAAGGATTCACCTCTACCAATAAAGGAATTGTATATAATTGAACCAATAAATCTTGTGACTAGATAAGATATACCAAGTATAATTATTATTAAAAATATCTCATAAAAAACATTTGGAATTATATTATGTGAGACAAAATAACCCAAAAAGTACAATAGTACGAATCCTGCTGCTAGGGAAAGTACTATTCCAGTTATGTTTCTTAATAGTTTAATCATTATTATTGTTATGGAAAACAATATTTAAAATTTTAACCTTTTTAGTATGCCTTCCATCCTTTCATAATCAACTATTACAAGAATCCTTTTTCCTTCATTATTTTCATTAATTTTTTTGGCCATATTCATTTCTCTCTGTTCCTCTATTTCCCTAAATCCGGATATTTTATTTATTTCATTATCCCACATAATTGAAAATTCCTCCGGATTATTTGCATTAAATTTTTTTCTATATAACCTCTTTTTCCTTAGTGAATGTCTTAACAGCATAAATGTGCTTATCTTTTTGGTATAAAGATCTGAGTATTCCTTTTCGTCAAGGTCTATGGGCAATATTTTTAAATTAAGCTTCTGTGAAATCTCCACTGCCTTAAGGTATGATGGAACAGGTAATTTTACCTTACCAAACCTCTGAAGGTTAAGTCCCCATATAATTTCATAATCTGATATATCTACCATGAAGGGATCTTTGATGTAATGAATGAGGCCATCAAGGTCCTCCTTTGATATTCCTAGCATTATAGTATCTGGCATAAATTCATTAAAAATCTTTTCAATATGATCGCCCTCACTCACCAATCCCCTTACCGTACCAAATATTCTATATTCTATTCCATTAATTTTTAAATTTATTTCTTTATTTATCACAGAAACCCAGATTTTTAACTACCAAATAAAAATTTTCTTTTTTAATGATAATACATTGATGAATTCTCCTGTGCTAAAATAGATTATTTCACTATTTATTATTTTTGTAACAATGCTGTAAATTTTTTTAAGATAAAATTGATCTAAAATTAGCTCACAAAACTTTATATTTAGCAAAACAATAACCCTGCAGGAGGTTAGCGTATGGATATTACTACTGCTATTTATGCTCTTGCAGCCGCGGTTTCGATGGCTGGTGGGTTGATAGGTACAGGTCTTGCGCAGCAGGGTATTGGAGCAGCAGGTATGGGTGTTGTTGCAGAAAAACCTGAAAAAATGGGTCAGGTATTATTCTTCCTTGTGATCCCAGAGACACTGTTCATATTTGGTTTTGTTTTCGGGTTAATAATCCTGATGCACATCCTCGGTTGAAAAAATGGCAATTGAAGAGATATTAAGGGACATTGAAGAGAAGGGCAGGATACAGAAAGATAACATAAGAAAGGACACTGAAGAAAAGGTAACAAGGATTATTAATGATGCAATGGAAAGGGCAAAAAATTTGCTTGAAGAAGCAAAGAAGAACATTACAAAACAACTTGAGTATGAAAGGAGAAGAGTAATATCTACCGTAAACATGGAGATGAAGATCCAATACCATAGAACTTTGAATGACATAATAGATAAAAGTGTGGAAGAAATAAAGAGGATACTCATCTCACTTAGAAATACAGAATATTACAGTGAATATATAAAAATGTCAATAAAGAAGGGAAAGGAGGATCTTGGAGAGGATGCAATAATAATAATTTCAGAGAAGGACAGGGATTTGATAAAAGAGGAAAAAAACATAAAAATATCCAAAGATCTGGAGCCTCTAGGTGGTGTTATAATAGAAGCCAGAGATGGTAAAAAGAGGGCAGACTATTCAATAAATACAATTTTAAATGAAAAAATTTTACAGATAAAACAGGAAATTTACGATAAGATAAAGGGGGAATTGTGAATTGCAGGGATTAATTTCCTATGCTTATGCCTATGCTCGATCAAAGGCCATTGAAAGTAACCTTTTGACCATGGAAAAATATGAGAATCTTATATCTTCTCAGGATATTCAACAGATAATAAACCAGCTTCTTGAAACGAATTATAGGGAATTCATATCATTTTTTTCAACAAGATATTCCGGTACTGACCTTATTGAAGTATCTTTAAACTCAGCACTTGTTAGGATCTCAAGGGTGGCATTGAATATAACTCCGAGGATTGGCCTAGATGCACTCAGGGCATATATTTCAAAATGGGATATTAATAATATAAAAATTATATTATCATCAAAAATTATTGGCAAGCCTGTAAAGGAAACAGAGACATTTTTAATAAGTGAAAGAGATATGCCGGCTGGACTTTTTGCAGGAATGCTTATGCCTGAGGATTATAGGCTGATGGTGGAGGAGAATGATATAGAATCAATTATAAAATATCTTCTAAAATTTCCATATGGAAAGGTTTTGGTAGAAGGTCTCGAGGCGTATAGAAAAAATGGTGATATAGGGGAAATGCTTATTCAATTGGAACTATTTTATTTTAAAAATCTAAAGGAGAAGGTAAAGATATTCCTAGGAAATGAACTTCCATTCCTTCATCTCATTGCAAGCCAAATTGACTCAAAAAATATTATGACATTAATTAGAGGGATAGAGCTTGGCATACCACCAATGGATCTAAGAAACTACTTGATAGAGGGAGGTTACTTAACAAAGTCAAGGCTTGATGACCTTTCCCAAACCACAAGTGTTGATGAAATTGTTGAAAAGATTAAGGATTTTTATGATTTAACAAAGGCGCTTGAGAAATTCCATATAAACCATGATCTTAAGGAATTCGAGATAATGCTTGAGAAATACATCGTTGAGAAAAACATTACTTCATTTAGGCTTTCATCTCCAGGTCTATCATCAATTATTGGAATGTTATTAATGTATGAGACGGAAAGGGAGAACATAAGAAAGATATCCTATGGAAAATATTATGGCCTTTCCCAGGATACAATAAGATCAATGTTGATAAGGGTGATTTAAAATGGTAGATGTTTATAAAATTATTGTTGTAGGAGAAAAACCTCTTGTATTGGGGTACAGGTTGCTAGGCTGTACTGAATGTTATGAAGAAACTGGCGAGGAAGGGGCAAGAAGAGTAATATCTTTATTAAAAAGGAATGATATAGGGATGATAATTGCATCGGATATTATCAGGGATAGTATGTCCCAACAGGATATTGAGAAAATAGAGTCAACAATTCAGCCACTTGTAATATTTGTACCCTCCTCTGTTAGTGTTAAAAAATCTGAGGAGGAGGTATTGCGTGAATATGTTAAACGCGTACTAGGAATAGATATAGGAGTGTGAATTATAGATGGGAGTAATTTATAGGGTTTCTGGACCTGTAGTAATGGCAAAGGATGTTGAGGAGGCAAAGATGTACGATGTAGTTCTTGTAGGAGAAGAGGGCCTTGTAGGTGAGGTAATAAGGATAACTGGGAACACATCAATAATTCAGGTTTATGAAGATACAAGTGGACTTAGACCGGGTGAAAGGGTGAGGAATACAGGAGCACCTCTTTCTGTTGAACTGGGTCCTGGTCTTTTGGGAAACATATATGACGGTATCCAGAGGCCCTTACCAATCCTAAAAGATAAGAGTGGTGATTTCATTAAAAGGGGTATTATGGCACCTCCACTTGATGAGAAAAAGACATGGGACTTTATTCCTATATTGAAAAAAGGAGATATTGTGGCTCCAGGAACAATTGTTGGATATGTTAAGGAATCTAAGACAATAGATACAAAAATTATGGTTCCCTGGGGCATAAGGGGAAAGATCATTGATATATCAGAGGGGAAATTCAACATAAGGGATAATGTTTATTCTTTGGAGATGGATGGTAAAACCCTTGATCTTGGTTTGACACAAAAATCCAACGTAAGGTTTCCGAGACCCTTCAAAGAAAAGCTTCCACCACATTTACCATTAATTACAGGGCAGAGGGTAATAGATACATTCTTTACAGTTGCAAAGGGTGGAACGGCATGTGTAATTGGTCCTTTTGGAAGTGGTAAGACAGTTATACAGCACCAGCTTGCAAAATGGTCCGATACAGATATTGTAGTATATGTTGGTTGTGGTGAAAGGGGAAATGAAATGACAGAGGTGCTTGTGACATTTCCAGAGCTTATTGATCCCAGGACCGGAGGACCCCTAATGGATAGGACTGTTTTAATAGCAAACACCAGCAATATGCCTGTGGCAGCTAGGGAGGCAAGCGTATACACTGCAATAACCATAGCCGAGTTTTACAGGGATATGGGTTATGATGTATCCTTGATGGCAGATAGTACAAGCAGATGGGCAGAGGCAATGAGGGAAATCTCAGGAAGGCTTGAAGAGATGCCAGGAGAAGAAGGATACCCTGCATATCTAAGCAGGAGACTTGCCGAATTTTATGAAAGAGCGGGCAGGGTGATCAATATTAACGGTACACAGGGCTCAGTAACTGTTGTTGGAGCGGTTTCACCTCCAGGAGGTGATACAAGTGAGCCTGTTTCGCAAGGGACTTTAAGACTTACAAAGGTTTTCTGGGCTCTTGATGCATCCCTTGCAAACAGGAGACATTTCCCATCTGTAAACTGGCTAACAAGCTATTCCCAGTATCATTCTACCGTAGGAAACTGGTTTTCTCAAAATGTGAGCAATGATTGGAATATTTATAGAGATAGGGCAATGACAATTTTGCAGCAGGAAGAGGAGCTTCAGGAGATCGTTCAGCTTGTTGGGCCAGATGCGCTTCCTGATAGGGAAAGGGTAATACTTGATACTGCAAAAATGATAAGGGAGGATTATCTACAGCAGAGTGCATTTGATGATGTAGATACTTACTGTTCATTGAAGAAACAAAACCTAATGCTAAAAACAATTCTTCTTTTCCATGATGAGGCGATGAGGGCACTAGGAGAGGGAATTACACTCAAACAAATAATGTCAATGAAGGTGAGGGATGAGATAACAAGGATGAAGGAGATAGATGAAAAACATCTAGAAAAAATTGTTAATATTATGGATAATATAAAAAATGAATTCCAGTCTTTAAAAGGGGGTAAATAGGATGCTAGAATACAGGACAGTTTCCCAGATAGCCGGGCCACTTCTTTTTGTTGAGAACGTTGAGAATGCAGGATACAATGAAATTGTTGAAATTACTTTACCTAATGGTGAAAAGAAGAGTGGTCAGGTCCTAGATACTAGAAAAGGGCTTGCAATAGTTCAGGTTTTTGGACCTACAACTGGCCTAGATGTACCTAATACTACTGTAAAATTTCTCGGGGATATAGTAAGATTGCCTGTGAGTGATGAAATGCTAGGCAGGGTATTTGATGGCCTTGGTAACCCCAGGGATGGGGGAGGCCCATTACTTTCAAAGGAAAAAATGGAGATAGTAGGCTATGCTATAAATCCATATGCAAGGGATGAACCATCTGAATTCATACAAACAGGCATCTCTGCAATAGATGGAATGAACACCCTTGTTAGGGGTCAAAAACTTCCAATTTTTTCTGGTTCAGGGTTACCACATAATGATATAGCTGCACAGATTGCACGCCAGGCAAAGGTACTCGGTGAGGGGGAAAATTTTGCAGTTATATTTGCTGCCATGGGAATAACAAGTGAAGAGGCAAACTTCTTCATTGAAAATTTCAGATCCACAGGAGCCTTTGAAAGGGCAGTTATGTTTCTTAACCTTGCCTCTGATCCTAGCATGGAGAGGATTATTACCCCCAGGATGGCATTAACTGCTGCTGAATACCTTGCTTTTGAAAGGGATATGCATGTCCTTGTTGTACTAACTGATATGACGAACTACTGCGAGGCACTAAGAGAAATATCGGCTGCAAGGGAGGAAGTACCTGGAAGAAGGGGTTATCCTGGATATATGTATACAGATCTTGCCACCATATATGAGAGGGCCGGGAGAATAAAGGGTAAAAAGGGATCTGTGACTCAGTTTCCAATTTTAACAATGCCTGGCGATGATATTACACATCCTATACCTGATTTGACAGGCTATATAACTGAGGGGCAGGTGGTCCTTTCCAGGGATCTTTTCCACAAGGGAATTTATCCTCCCATTGATGTATTATTAAGCCTTTCAAGGCTTATGAATCAAGGTATAGGAAAGGGTAAGACTAGGGAGGATCATAGGGGTGTGGCGGATCAGCTCTATTCATCATATGCTAGGGGAAGGGATCTTAGAAGCCTGAGTGCCATAGTTGGAGAAGGTGCCCTCACCCCTGAAGATAGAAAATTCCTGCATTTCGCTGATATATTTGAAAAAAGGTTCATCGGGCAGGGGAGGGATGAGGACAGGTCAATTGAAACTACACTTAATCTTGGTTGGGAACTACTTGCAGAAATACCTGAGAGTGAATTAAAGAGGGTAAAGAAGGAATATATAGAAAAATATGGAAGGAGGTACAGGAAAGAAGATGCCAATCAGTAATGTTAAGCCTACAAGGATGGAGCTGCTTAGGCTGAAAAAGAGGATAGTGCTTGCCAGAAGGGGACTTGAATTGCTAAAGCTTAAAAGGGCCGCTCTTGTAATGGAATTCTTCAAGCTAATCCAGAGGTCAAGGAACCTGAGATCAAACTTGGAGGAAATATCTAAAAGGGCTTATGAAACAGTAAAAATAGCTGAGATATACCATGGGCTCACGGGCCTGGAAAATGCATCTGTAATGATAAGAAAAATGCAAGGTATTTCTATAAAAACAAGGAACGTCATGGGAATAAGGATACCTGAACTAGGTAAAAAATCACTTGAAGGACTTATAGATCCAAAATACAGAATGATAATATTTTCAGCAAAAATAGACCAGGTTATAAAGGACTTCGAGAAATACCATGAGACAATACTTGAAATTGCAGAGGTGGAAAATTCTGTCCGTAGGCTTTTAGCTGAAATAGAAAAGACTAACAGGAGGTCAAATGCGATAGAAAATGTGCTTATTCCGGAACTCGAGAGACAGGCCACATATTTAAAAATGAAATTTGATGAAATGGAGAGGGATACCTTTGTTACCCTAAAAAAGATTAAGAAAAATTTAGAGAGGAGAGAAAATGTGGAAAATGTGGCTTATTAAAAATATATGGCTTATTAACATGGTTGTTGCCATTATATTCTTAATGATTATTATAATAATGGTGATCTAAATGGAAAATATAAATGAAGAATTGAAAAAAATAAAGGAGAAGGAGGAATACGTTTCAAGGCTCATTGAAGAGGAAAATAGAAGATCCCTTGAAGAAATAGAATCCGCCAAAAAAAAGGCAGATGAAATAATTAAGAATGCAAATGAAGAAATAGAAAAAATGAAAAAGGAAATGATGGAGAAGTTTAAAATTGAAATTAAGGAAATGGAAGAAAAAATAAGGGAGGAATGGAGCATTAAAATAAATAGGTTGAAGGAAATAAACCTTGATAATAATACCCTTTTAAATATTTCAAAAAAATTGCTGGTAGGTGAAGATGGTGCTAAGGCCCGTTAAAATGGTAAAGATTTACCTAATTTCAACAATTGATAAAAGGGAGTCAATACTGGATTATCTCCATGAAAAGGGCATAATACAGGTGGAAAATGTTGACAAGGAGATATCTAAATTATTGGGTGAAAATTTACAAGAGGATTTCAAGGAAATATCTGAACAGTATGTAAGGTTCAAAGGAATTGAAAAATACCTTATACCTCACCAGATAAGTAAAAAATATAAATTTAATGATAAGAATCACCTATTCTCAGAAATTGAAAAAATTAACATTGACAATGATCTTGCCTCAATAAGAAATCAGCTTGAAGAACTAAAGGCAAAAAAGAAGGCCCTTACGAATGATCTTGAAACACTTGAAATACTCAGGGACCTTGGAATAGATGCAAGTTATCTGGATTCTTCAAGTATTTTCTTTTTCATAGGTAGGATGGAGATCGAGGAAAAGGAAAGAATAGAAGAGGAACTAAAGGGTCTTGATTTGATCTTTAGATTTAAGGGAGATCATTACCTGAATTTCTTTGTTTCTGGACCAAGGAGCTTGGAGGGAAAGACTCTTGAAATACTCAACAAATACCATGCATCAATACTTCAATTGACAAGATTTGATGGTAAAACAGAAGAACTTATTTTAAAAATAAAGGAGGAGATAAAATCAATTGAAAATACTGAGATGGAACTCAGAAAAAAACTTGAAAAAATTTCCGAAGAATACTATGACATTGTTTGTGCGATTTCAGAGGAATTAGAAATATACATGAAAAAGAACGAGGTAAAAGCAAGGCTTGCATATAGCAAGAACGCCTTTGCAATAACGGGATGGGTCCCAGAGAGGGAGTTGCAAAAAATAAGGGAAGATCTTGATAGAATTACTGAAGGAAGGATTTTACTTGATGTAATCAAAACGGATGAGGAACCTCCTACACTACTTGAAAATCCAAGAAGAATAAAATTCTTCGAGTTTTTTGTAAAATTCTATTCACTTCCAAATTCACTTGAGTTTGATCCTACACTCATATTTTCAATTGTATTTCCAATATTCTTCGGTTTTATGCTTGGTGATGTTGGTTATGCATTGATCATACTTGGTTTCTCTGTATGGCTACTGAGAAGGGTAACCCATCCACCAAAGAAGAGCCTATTACCGAAATCCTTAAGAAGTTTTGCCAGAACAATGATGTCTAACTATAGTTGGGGTATGCTTGCCAGGGCAATGATATTCGGTTCAATATGGGGGATAATATTTGGAATAATGTTTAATGAATACTTTGGAATTCAGCTTGGATATGAACCTATTCTTGATCCTGTAAAGGGTGTTTCAAAGCTTCTATTAATTACAGCATGGATAGGTGTAATATATGTCACCTATGGTCTTATATTGGGTGCATTGAACCAATATTCAATGTATAGATACTATGGAGAAAATGGGAAGAAGTATAAGAGGGAGATGTGGGGTAGGATTGGATGGATACTTATTACCTGGGGCTTTACTCTCTTTGGTTTATGGCTATTGAAATGGTCCCCCGTATATAGCCTTGGAAATATACTTGGCGTATATGGTGGCATCTCACTCCTTGTTGCTGGTACAGGCCTCATATTATATGGTGAGGGAATATTCTCAGTAATGGAAATGGCATCAATAATAAGCCACGTACTATCTTTTACGAGGATAATGGGTGTTTTGCTAGCTGCCGTTATACTTGCTTCTGTTCTTGATAATATTTTCCTTCATGCCTATCATTATGGTGTTATATCTCATATAGTAATAGCCTTCCTTGTTCTCATCATAGGACATGCTGTAAATATTCTCATAGCCATATTTGAGCCTGGAATCCAAGGTGCTAGGTTACATTATGTGGAGTTCTTTTCAAAATTCTTCCATGGGAATGGTAAACCTTTTACACCCTTTGCATCAAGGAGAAGATATACAGAAAAATGAAATTTCATTTAATTTTCTGAATCTCTGTTTATTTTTTAAAGGATTTAAATCCTGCATATCTTTAATGTTCTCTAATCAAATATTAAAAAATAAATTAAAATTAATCTTCAAATAAATTCCTTTTATTGAAATAATCCTTAAATGTGCTTCAAGATCAAAATTATTATTTATTTTTATATAAAATTTCATACTCCGGAATATTTAAAAGAAATTAATAAACTATATGGATATTCCAAGAATTGAATGAATAATATTGCCTATGGCATATGTACCTAGTGCAGCGAGGATCGTTAATGATATTGTTCTTAAAAGGCTTTTTAATATAGGCGTATCGGATAATATGGATATAATTATGCTTGTAATTGACTGTGCAATAACAACAAGTGTAAAAGATAGAAAAATTGCATAAACACCGCCAAGGAAAATGAATGGTATTATTGGAAATAATGCCCCTAGGATATAAAATAAACCTGTATTCAATGCAGACCTAAGAGGATTAGAATAAATTTTCTTTTCCTCTTTCAATTCTTCACCTGTTACCCTGGATTTTAATTCTTCAATCCTTACCTTGGATTCTCTATAATCGCTTTCTGCCTTCACTGAGAGGTAAGCACCTATCGCCATAGAAAGACTACCTGAAATTCCAACAACAAGACCACCAATAGCAACATATATAGGAACAAGAATGACCGGCGCAAGGCCTGACACGGAGGCCAGTACCTCTACCAGTCCATCAGACATACCATAGACCGCATCCCTTATTTTTTCTGTTCTTTTAGCAACAAATTCTTCACTCTGTTCAAAAAAATTCTCATGGTATATTTCATCAATTATGATTGCCCTTAGTTTACTTTTATACTGTTCAGGTATTTCCCCTTCATCAAGCATTTTTATGTATGATTCAATCGCCTTTTTTTCACCCCTTTCAAGAATTTTTAATGTGATTGAAAGCCCCAATATATATCTAAGGAAAAGCGAAAAATATATGCTCCATCTAGGTAACCTTTCCTCACCCTTACCTAGCATTGAAAGAAAGAACTTTGCATGCTCCCTTTCCATTAATGATAATTTCTTTAGCGAGGATCTCAGATTCTCATCTTTCTCGATCTCGGATAGCCTTGAATAGAATATGTAATCCTTCATCTCACCGAGGTAATACTTGTAGGTAATTGATTGAAATTTATCCATCCTTGTTCACCACCATTTCAAGATATGATCTTTTTTCGAGATTCCCAAGGGATAATTTTTTCGCAAGATCCATTATCCTTTCCTTTCCATCCTTATAATCTCCATGTGTTTCTATCTCCACAAAACTACCAAGTTCCTTGACATTATCAAGTGATATCTCTATATCCCCCAAAATATAAATCTTTCTTGTTTTACTTATACTTGCAAATGGTGAAAAACCAAGCTTTATTAGGATTTCCCTAATCTCACCATTAACAATTGCCTCATATTCCTCCCTTGTTTTTGTTATATTGTCAATTCTTTTACCTTTGTATGTAAGAATTATATTACTACCATTTTTCCTTAACCTGAGTGCCTCATCTGTATTTGCAAAGTCCTTACAGGGGTGTGAAAAATATTCATCCTCCTGCAACTCCTCTCTAACAAATATTCCACCCATTTCAATTATCTTCTTTTCAACATCCTGTAGGCTTTGTACCCTTGCCTTTATTTCTATTTCAAGGTTATTTTTCAAACTTCGTTGCACCCCTTTTTAATTCATCATCGATTTCAAAAACTAGTTTATTTAATTTTTTCCCATAATAGTGTAAAATTAAATAGAAAATAATAGCAAGAATTATACCAACTATCCATGTATATATACTGTTTAAATCCATGAGAAAGAAAGTATGAAGTACAAGAAGAAGGTCAATGAGCAATAAAATGAATATAAATAAGGCCAATACAAATGTTAGGGAAAGTAGTATAGATGTGCCAATAATAAAATAAAGAGCGGGGCTAAGGCTTAGCAGACTAAAACCAAAAAAATAATAGGAAAGTGCAATAAATAGGAGCCCTGATATCAATATACCAAACAATATATATCTTATTGATCTTATGTAAACCATTGCCTCAAGGGCAACTATAGAAACAATAATTGTAAATAATAAAAGCATCCCGGGGTTAGATTCAATCAAGGTTAATATACTCTGGTAATTCATACATTTTCACCTCTAGGTGCGAATAGCCTTCTTTTTATTTTTAAAAATAAATAAAAAGTAATTAATGAAAATATAAAAAGAAAAATAAATAATATAGAAAATATGATCCAAGAAGAAAATAAAATATTATGAAATATTAATACATATCCAATAACTATTATGTTAATTATTGTTATTGAATATCCATTTTTAAGCGAAAGGTATAGAAAAGGAAAGAAGATCATAGATGATAAAATTCCAATTAATATTAGCCTAGTATCATTAAAATATGCCTTAAGTGTAATGTAAAGATAGAATTCAATAATAAAAAAAATGACTAGGAAAATCCATTTAAAGTATCTTGAAAAAATTATTAATAGAAATGAAATTAGAAGAAGAATTAATCCATTTAAAATGCCATTAAACTCAAGAAATGAAACAATTGATAATAACGAATGGGGTAACTGTATTGGAATTTGCATAAAATAATAAATGATTTTCAGATTAAAAAATTTATTCAAAAGTTTTAAATTATTGTATACATTACTTTTTTTTATGGTTAGCATTAAATTAACAAGACAGCAAGAAGATTACATTAATGCAATTTACGAATTGCAGGACACATTTGGAATTGCGAAGATTGTACTTCTTTCAAAAATTCTTAAATATTCACCCGGAGCCATAAACGATGAGTTAAAAAGGCTTGAGGGAAAGGGATACATCGAGAGAATTCCCTATAGTGGCCTCAGGCTTACATCTATTGGTTTTGATGCTGCAAAAATAACTGTTAAAAAACATAGAATTTCTGAGGCCTTCCTTTTTAAAATACTCGATGTCCCATGGGAAAAATGTCATCTTTTATCCTCCGAAATAGAACATTCTATAAGTGGTGAACTAGAGATGTATTTTATGAAGAAGATTGGTGAAAAGGGCACATGTCCCCATGGAAACAGCTTTAACATTGAGGAAGATAAGGACGACATACGTGCATTGGACGCTGAACCTAATAAGAACTATTTAGTGAAAAGAATAAGCTATGAAGAATCCACCACACTAATGCTTATGAAGATCTATGGAATAATGCCAGGAAAAAAAATAAAGATAATTTCAAAAACAATGGACACAGTAACAATTGAAAACGAGAACGGAATTTTTCCTCTTGAAGGAATTTATGCACTATCAGTGAGATTGAATGAATAAGATATTTAAGATTTTGTCAATTCTTGGACCGGGCTGGATAGTAATGATGGCAGACATTGATGCCCCAAGCGTCTTCACCGCCATAGTATCTGGTTCAATTTTTGGCCTTTCACTATTTTGGCTACTATTATTACTAATAATTCCCCTTTATTTTGTTCAAGAAACATCCGCAAGGTTATCAATCGTTACAGGTAAAGGTCTTGGAAGGTTGATAAAGGAAAATTATGGTAATTTTTCATCCTTTGTTTCCATAGGAACCATGGTAATAATAAATTCAATAGGTTTTGTTGGAGAATTTGCAGGTATAGCCTCTGGGGGCCTTATTTTTCATATACCAATTTGGGTATCCGTAACCCTTGCTGCAATATTGCACACCTTTGTTGTTTTAAGGGGTAGTTATAAAAAGGTAGAAAGTATCCTAATATATATCTCTGCAATAATACTTACTTTTCTTATAAGTGCAATGTTTTCAAGACCTTCGTTAGAGGTATTAAAAACTATGGTTAACATACCAATATTCAACAAGGAATATCTTATATTGATTTTAGGTAATATTGGAGCAGTAATTATGCCCTGGATGATATTTTACCAGGGGAATGCAATTGTTGATTCAAATATTCAAATCGAGAAAATGGGTGATGAGAGAAAAGAGACGTTAATAGGATCAGTGATGAGCGAGATAATTATGATTGCAATTATGTTTACATCCGCTTCACTTTTCTTTGGAAAGATTGATAAAAAAACTGATATATTGTCACTTTCTGGGATATTTTCCCCATATGCTGGTACGCTCTCACCCTATCTATTTGCAGTTGGTATAATAGGTGCAGGTTTGCTTTCTGGAATAGTTATATCTCTATCATCATCCTGGTCTATTGGAGATTATTTTGGCATACCAAACAGCCTTAATTTGAAATTATCGAAGGCCAGGGTGTTTTACATATTCTATATGGTTGAAATAATACCAGCGGCAATGATAACTGCATTTTTCCCAGACCTAATAAATCTGATGATAAATTCAATGGTTTTAAATACAGTACTTTTACCCATACCTCTGTATTTTCTTATAAGGTTATCTTCAAGGGAGAACATACTTGGTAAATATAAGAATGATAAATACAGGAAAGGAATTCTTTGGACCACATTCTTTATGATAATATTCATTGTTATATTCACCCTTTTTAATTTTATATGGGCTTTTTAAAAATAATGTTCTTGAGTGACATTTTTCCCTATTTACAAAATGTTATATGAATAATAAAAAATAATGATCAAAAAGATAAAATAAATAGTTTACATTCAATCCCTTCATGGAAATATTTGAGACTCCACTTCCAGGTTTAGGAACAAAGGTTACATTTAAGGGTCAAAGTGGAGAATTTTCTGTAATCTCAAAATTTGATGGATCAAAGGAAATATATTTTGTTCACAATGAAAATATAGTTGTGCTCCCCCTTCAGGAAGAGGAGGCAAGGATTCTTGCAATGCTTCTCCTTGAAACCTACTACCAGAAAAAGGAGGGTAAAAATGAAATAAACTTGGGTAAATCAATATTGAAATGGATACCTGTTTATAATGACATTGATATGCCTCTCAGAGATTATATGAATAATGCATTATTTCTGATCAGGGAAGGAAAAATTGAAAGAAACATGGAAATAAAGCCAAAAAAGGGAGATATAATAGTTGCAGGAGAATGAAAAATGGACATACTCTTCCTTCAGATAGGTATTCTTTTCTTTCTTGCCCTGGTCGGTGGTCTTTTAGCATCGAGAATTAGGCAATCTACCATGATTGGATATCTTGTTATAGGTCTAATTCTAAGTCCCTCCATATCGTTTACAATATTTAATTTTCATTATACTGGTTTTATGGTAAATAATGTAGTTATTAATACATTTTCACAACTTGGTCTTGTAATGATACTTTTCTTTATAGGGCTGAATATAAATCCTCAAAAATTCAGGAAAACGGGTACAGTATCTTTAATGCTTGCATCATTTGATCTATCCATACTCTTTTCAATTGGCCTTCTTATAGGTCTTGCATTCTCCTGGGATCTTTATGATTCAATTTTTCTCGGATTTATAGTTTCTGCAAGCAGTGTAGTAGTTTCTGCCAAAACAATGGATGACCTGAAGAAATTATCATTTGATGAAAGTGATGCTCTTATTTCAATGCTAATAATGGAAGACATTATATCAATCGTAATGGTAGTAATATTCATGGGAAGCATAATGACAAATGCCTTCTGGCCAAATCTATTAAATATAGAATATGTTGGGATATCGGCCTTCATTACATTTATAATATTTCTTTCAATGATATTTTTACCAACAATAAAAAGGAGATTCTTTACAAAAAAGAATGAAGAGATTTTTATCCTCTTTGTACTATCTATGATTTTCCTCATAAGTTCTGTTCTAGAAATATTCAACATTAGCCCCGCTATTGGAGCATTTTTTGCCGGTATGCTTTTCTCACAAACCGATATTGCCAAGGAGATAGAATCAAGACTAATCTCTTTTAAATATGCATTTGCCGCAATATTTTTTGTTACCTACGGAATTGGTGTTGACTTCTCCGCATTCATTAATTACCTTTATCTAATTGTCATAATCATATTATCAATAATCCTTGGTGAAATGATAATAATATCTTCAATTGCATATTTGGCAGGTTTTTCTGCCAAGGGTGCAATATTTATAGGAGTGGGTTTAATACCAAGAAGCGAGGATTCATTGATATTTGCAAACCTGGCAAAAAGTATTTCCACCGAATCCGGCACACTCTTACCCCTCTCAGCACCACTTTTTAGTATTACAGGTGCGGTTGTAATTGTCACAAGCATAATTACGCCATTTTTATTAAGGATGTCTATCAAAATATCCAGGGCACTTTCAAAGATAGTACCAAGAAATATCGCCTATACTGCATCAACTATCTCAAGGATAATGCATGCAATATTTTTTTCAAAAAATATACCAATAATAAAAAGGAATCCTTGGGTGTTCATAATTTCATTTATACTTCCCATTTTAATAATTTTGAATTTTTTAACTTTAAATATTTATTTAATAATCATTACTCTTGGAACTTTTATACTCTATTTTTATATGATAAACAACCACATTTCCAATGTAATTAGAACAATCTCATTAACAAATAAAAATGGTAAAGGGATACTTATGGTAATTGATACAATAATATTTTTATTTTTAATATTTTTATTATTTAATTCAATAACCTACAGATTCTTAATTTTTATGCCAATACTATCAATTTTAATATATTCGATAATTTTAATAACAATCCTAGAACTTTATCCCTTAATGAACAAAAAAACATCTAACTTTTTATAATACCATAATTTTCCCTATCTGTGATTGATCAGAGTGTTATTGAAAAATTGAGGCAGGCGGGAATAGATAATCTTACGGAAGATCAGGTAAATGTCTATGAAACTGTATATTCTGGAAAAAATATGCTTTTGATAGCACCTACTGGAAGCGGAAAAACTGAGGCTGCAATAATTCCAATTTTGGCCAGGATACATGACACAAAGCCTAAGGGTATACATGCTATCTATGTGACTCCACTGAGGGCATTGAACAGGGATCTTTTTGAAAGAATTATGAAGTATGCTTCCCTGATGGACGTTACTGTTAACATACGACATGGCGATTCAACTCAATATGAAAGGAAGATGATGCTTGAAAACATCCCTCAACTTTTAATAACTACTCCTGAAACTTTGCAAATTTTATTTTCTGGAAAAAAAATAAAGGAATATCTTAAAAATGTGAAAACTGTAATTATTGATGAAGTTCACGAGCTTGTTCAGGATGAGAGGGGATGGCAGCTTTCCCTTGCTATCGAAAGACTTCAAGTTATATCAGGTAATATACAAAGAATTGGCCTTTCTGCAACTGTAGGAAACCATGAGGAGATATCAAAGTTCCTTTCAACAAAAAATGATGTTCATGTATTCAAAAGTTCTCTTTTGAAAGAGTTTGTTGTGAATGTTGAAGCACCTCCAAGAATATACAGGGAGGAAAGTGACATAATGATGTGCGATCCTGACTATGGTTCCGCCATCATGCATGTTTTGAACCTAGTTCAGGACAGGAACTCTTCCCTTATATTTGTAAATACTAGATTTACTGCTGAGGATATTGCAATGAGATTAAAGAAATTGAATAAGGACCTTGAGATAGGTGTTCACCACGGTTCACTTTCAAGGGAGGTAAGAATGGAAAATGAAAACCTTTTGAAGGAGGGAAAACTTAAGGCACTCATATGCACGTCCTCCCTGGAGCTTGGAATAGATGTTGGAAAAACTGATTTTATTGTACAATTTAATTCTCCAAGACAGGTTTACAGGCTGATACAGAGGATTGGAAGATCTGGGCATAGATTGGGACATGTTGCAAGGGGCACTATAGTTTCAGGGGATCCTGTAGAACTTGAAGAGGCAGTATCTGTTGTTGATCTGATGAAAAAGGGATGGGTGGAGGAACTTAGGGTAAGGAAAAAGCCACTTGTGGTTCTGGCCAATCAGATAAGTGCATGGGTATATTCTGAGGGGTCACTTGAATATGAATTACTTTTAAAAACTCTTAAGAATTCATATCCATTCATAGATATTACTGAGGAAGAACTTATTGATTTTATTAAGTTCCTTGAATCCATAAGGCTTGTAAGATTTGATGGTAAATATATCCATAGGGGTTCAAGATCCCTTGAATACTTTTATGACAATATATCAATGATTCCTGATGAGAAAAACTATAGAGTAATAGATATCTCATCCAACAAATTTATAGGGATACTTGATGAAACCTTTGTATCCACAGAGGTGGCAATAGGCCAGACCTTTGTGATTAAGGGCATTACATGGAGGGTGCTTGATATAAAGGATGATGTTATACTGGTTGAATTCGTTGAAGAGATTGGAAATCCGCCAAAATGGATGGGTGAGGATATTCCTGTCCCGTTTGAGATTGCCATGAATGTTGCAAATCTGAGGGAATATGGCAAAATCCCAGATTTTACAAATGAGAGCTGTTCTTTGAAGTTAAAAGATTGGTGGTCCCTTCCACATTCCAATCATAGAAAGATTAGGATTTCCAGAAACGGCCCGGACACCATTATAGAGGATACATTTGGAACAAAGGTTAACGAAACGATTGCACTTTTAATATCTGGCATATTAAGAGAAAATGGCACTGATACAATGATTAGTATTTCCCCCTATACCATTATAATTTCTTCAAATGATCTTCCTGTGGATGAAAAGTTTATAAAGAATATATTGATGAATGAAAATAATATTTCTGAAAAAATAGAAAAATACATTTCCTACTCTAGGTTCTTTCCCAGGATATTTGTTTACGTTGCAAAGAAATTCGGTGTTATTTCTAAGGAGGCGGATCTTGCAAAAATTAAGCTTGAAAAGGTGATTGATCTCTACAGGGATACATATATCTATAAAGAGGCACTGGAAAAATCAAAGTGGGATTTTCTTGACCTTCAGAATACAGAAAAAATTCTCGAGAGTATGAGAAAAAATGAGATAGATATAGAGATCGTTAATTTTGACAGGACCATGGAGTCATATCTTAATTATATAGATAATAAATCCGGGAGGACTAAATTAACTCCCACTGTATTGAATTCTATAAAAACAAGGCTGATGAACCAGGAGATGATATTTGTATGTATGGATTGCAGGAGCTCCTGGACAAGGAAGGTAGAGGAGGTAAATGATACAAGATGTATTTATTGCGGATCCGTAAGGGTAACAGTTCTAAGGAAGTATGAGAGGGAAAAAATATCAATAATTAAAAATGGTCCCAGGACTAAAGAAGAGAAGGATTTTTATGAAAAGGCATTGAATATTTCAAACCTTGTAAGGACTTATAGGAAAGAGGCGATCATTGCCCTAGCAGGAAGGGGAATAGGCTATGATACTGCACTGAGGATATTAAGGACTCCTCACTCTGACATTTTATCTCTTGTGAAGGATATTGCTGAGGCAGAACTAAACTTTGCAAGGACCAAGAAGTATTGGAGGTCATAACCTGTACTTTTTACCATCACATAAAACATAATTTTTATTAATTTCATATTTCTTACATTTCTTTTTCAAAAATTCTTCTAAAAGTATTTTTTTCATCTCAGGTATTCTTTCTTTCATTATTTCCCTAAGCAATTTTCTTGATTCTTCATCACTTGCAATAGCCTGTAGGGAGCTCAATCCATGCATGCCAGAAATAAAAGGTGCTATCAATATTCCAATTACTAATGCAGAAACATGTACAATATGGGCAATATCATTTTCATATGAGAGGAAAATGGCAAGAAATTCAATTATTGCGGCAAACAGTACTGCATATTTTACCTTTATTCTAGGCAAAAATATGAAACCAAGAAACATGGGTATCTCGTCATCGGGGTAAAGTCTTAACAATGCACCCATTACCCCAAATATTGCACCAGAAGCACCAATAAGAAGGGTTTCACTTCCAATATAAATAAGAGAGAAAATGATTTCTGATAATATACCTGTAAAAAGATATATTATAAGGAACCTCCTTGTTCCTATCCTTACCTCCAATGGAAAACCTATGAAGAGAAGAACTACCATATTAAATAAAATGTGCATATAATTGTAATGGGCAAAAATTCCAGTTAAAAGGTTGATAGATAAAGGATTTGATGTATTGTATGCAAGTAAATAGATGCTTTGAGGGTATATGAGTTCAATTGAAAAAATTATTACATTCGATAAAACTATTAAGAATAAACCTTCTCTGTTTATAATAAAAATAAAGGTGATTATAATTAAAAGCGAAAAGAATATTATATATTCAATCATGCACCGAATTTCTCCGCCCTATCACTATAGTTTAAAAGTATATTTATTACATCATGCCCCCTTATTCTAAGACTGCCACGCGAAACTGAGACCTCATCAAATTCATCTATTCCATCCCTTCTAATTCCTTCGGTAACCACAAGAACTGGTAAAGGATCACCTGTATGATCCTTAACACTGCATGGCGTGGAATGATCCCCTGTTATCATTAGTGTGATTTTGTCAAGATTATCTAAGAAGGGTTCTATTGCAGAATCTACCCTTTCTATTATCTCCTTCTTCAACTTTCCATTTCCATCATGTCCGGCAACATCCGTGGCCTTTATGTTGACAAGAATAAAATCATAATCCCTCGTTGCCTCAATAGCGTATCTAATCTTGTTTTCCATATTAGTATTAACAGTTCCAGTTACCCCAGGTACCTTTATCACATCCATTCCTGCAAGTTTACAAAGGCCTGATAAAAGAGGAACACCCACTATGCAGGCTCCTTTCATACCATATTTTTTATTAAATCCTTCAAGCTCTGGAACTATACCAGCACCTCTCAGCATAATTATATTGGCAGGCATTTTACCTTCCTTTTTCCTTTGCTTGTTTACAGGATGGTTCTCAAGTATCTCGTAGCTCTTAGAAATGAATTTATTTATTATATCGGCTGTTTTTTTACCATCTTCTGTTAATGCTCTTGCCTTTAAAATACTCTTTCCCTCCTCATGCGGATCCACGTCTGTGACATTTGGTGAAAGCCCCGCACCCCTGAATACTACTCCTGCCCTGTGCTCAACACCTTCCTTTACCATAATCTCAACACCATCAATCACAATATTAAGTGCTTTTGCCAACTCATCTGTACCTTTATCTATTCTTCCTGCCCTTCTATCAAGAACAACCATATTACTGTCAACTGTAGCAAAATTCCCTCTGAAGGCAATATCACCGGGTCTCAAATCCATACCCAGACCAAGGGCCTCAAAGGGTCCCCTTCCTGTATAAACCTTAAAAGGATCATATCCTAGTATTGAAAGATGTGCTGTGTCACTACCCGGCCTTATTCCTGGAGAAATTGGATCAAATAAACCTACCATCCCCATTGAGGCAAGCCTGTTGATATTTTTCTTTTTTGCAGCCTGAAGTGGTGTCTTTCCACCCAAATAATCCAGGGGTCTGTCACCAAGACCATCCAGAATCAAGAGAATGATCTTTTTCATATTAATGTATATGCAAAGATTATACTTATAATTATTGCAAGGATGTTTACTGCATGTTTACCAATAATTCCCCTCCTTTCAAGTGTAGCTCCAAGTATACTGTCAATATTAGCCCCTACAAAGCCAATGATAATCACAAAGAAAGAATATATTAAATTTTTAGAGAATATGAAATATATTAATGCTATAGTAGATGATGAAACTAGAGCAGAAATTTCCCCCAGAATAGAGACTGCACCCTCCTCACCTGGTTTTGTCTTTTTAAATCCGATGGGAGTGTAAGTATTTTCTGAAAATATACCTATCTCTCCTGAAACTGTATCTGCTGTTGCAACCGCAACGGATGCTGAAAAAAGATAGAATCTAACCTGAGGTAAAAAAGGTATAATTATTAAAATGAAAGGTATTATACCTTTGGATATAACGCTACCTGCCATTCTTTTTGTGCTCATACCATAAATGTCCCTTTTATATTTGCTCTTGTATACTGTGGCTAAATAAGAAACTGCTACAAATGAAATTAGTAATATAAGATATTCAGGACCTCCAAAATAGTAAACAAAAATACCAAGAAATAATGATAATATTGATCCCCATATGTCCAGAATCCCAATCCTTATTGAAATATAAAATAAAATTAGTATAATCGCAATAAAAATTATATCCTGTAGCATTATAGGCTTAACTCTTTTAGGTTTGTTTTTTCATTATAAACCCTTTTCATTGGGAAAGATGTAACTGCAATGGTGAGCTCCAGAAGAGGATCAACCTTTCCCCTGAAGAGATGGCCACCAATGATCATATGATCTGGCCCTGCCAGTCCAGCATGAAGGTGGAGCCTTGGCTCATCCTGGGAAATACTTCCATGTAGTGCAACAAGTTCGTGGTTCTTTTCCACAAATTTCTTTTCATACTCCTTCCCGTTAAAATAGCCTATCTCAAATTCCCTCAGCATGCCTATGCCTGAAAGCACTGTTCCTCCCTTTATCCCATAGATTTCGATCAATCTCTCAATAGAGGAAAAAACATCCTCTCCCTTGTCCAATTTCGCAAATATCAAATTTCCCTCAATTCTATGCATCATATTCATCACCTCATGAATATATATCTTCTTGGGACTCTTTTTGTTAGCCCTGTCCAGTAAGGGCACCTTGTGCATCTTTTTCCCACAGGTACCTTATTACCTTCCAGGGTGAGATTATGAATCTCCAATAATTTATTACCACATACCGGACATATTTTTAAATCTTTTGAATTTGCATCAGTCTCCCTGTACTCAATCTCTACCTTTACACCTGCCTTGTTGATTGCTATCTTTCTCAGCCTGGTACCATTTAGCCTGTAATCAATTCCCGATTGTTTCAGTTCCCTTAATACAAGGGAAAGAAATTCCCTTTGGGAATTTATTATCCCTTTTTCCTTTATTACTTTCTTTATGATGAATACTATCAACCTTTCATCAGGTACCTTATAGTTCATTAAGGTCTACCTCGCCCAAATGATTTTATATTATTGTAATTATATTCAATAACTTTATTTGAAATTTCTTTAAAACATAAAAATTGGTTAACTTGAAAAGGAAAGAAATAATTATATTTTCCATAAAATTCAATTTTTATTATTCTTGGTTCTCCATTATTATTTTTATTTATTATGAAATTATAAATTAAATGTATGTTTTCATTAAATTCTCTAGCTTTATTAAAATACAATTTATCGTAAGGCATTTTTAATTTAATGCTCTTAGCCAATATTTAAAATAAAATAAAAGATGATAATAAACCTTATGGAAAATGTATATTTAATTAATAAAACAATTGAATTAATAAATATAGACTATTAGGCTTTGTAGAAATCCTATCTTGGGATCCTCTTATTATCATCTGCTCCCCATCTTTTGACTGGATCATTGTTTCACTTGATGATCCTTTTATCCCTACATTGGGCTAGTTAATGGATTTAAGTGCAAGCATTACAACAATATTATTTAAGACATAAATATAAGGATTTCTATCAAAATTAAGGGATTATAGATGAAATTAATAAAAAAGGTACATTAATTAAAATAAATCTCGGTATTTGATTAGCTCGATTAATAGAATCAATTCCAGAAAGAATTTAATTATGAAATTTTTGTTATCCAACACTCACAAAATAAATAAAAAATAATAAATCATTCTTTTTAAAAAGGATTTCTACTAGGCTGACTATTAAAAAAGTATAAATAACCTCTCATAAATTTTAAACTATGCACTTGTTAAAATTTGCATATGATGGATCACTTTTTCAAGGATATTCAAGACAAGAAGGAAAAATCACTGTTGAAGGAGAGATAATTAATACTATGGAGAGATTTGGATTAAAGGCTGTACTTAAAAGCTCCAGCAGAACAGATAGGAGTGTGAGCGCACTTGGAAATGTTATAGGAATAAAAAGTGAAAGAAATTTAAAAGACATTATAGGAATATTAAAAAATGCAAGAAATTTATATTTTTATGCATATGCAGAAGTTGATGATTCTTTTAATCCTAGACATGCAAATGAAAGGTGGTACAGATATATGACTCCATACGAATATCAGGAAATAGAAAAAATAAGAGAAAAGGCGAATATTTTCATAGGTGAACACGATTTTTCATTATTTTCAAGAAGAGATGGCAGAAATACATTGAGAAGGATTAACTCAATAGAAGTAAAGATTCAAAATGATTTCCTTGTATTTGATATAAAGGGTGAAAGCTTTCTTTGGAATATGGTGAGAAGAGTTGTTGGATACCTACTCTATGGGAAGGGAGATCCATTTGTGGAAGGGGGAAAATACAATGTACCACCGGCAGGTCTCATTCTTATGGACGTTTCTTATAATTTCTCTTTCACGAGGTTAGAAATATATAAAAAGAAATTAGACATTATTTACCAGGAAATAGGAACAAGAAATTTCCTTTATGAGAGTCTGAGAAGAATTTCAGAGGGTAGGTGGGGAATCGAACCCCAATAAACGAGATCTGCAGTCTCGCGCATCGCCACTCTGCCACCTACCCTTATTTTTGTAATCATTTCCTTTGATTTAAATTTTCTTTCTCACAAGTTTAAGTTCTGAGCCACAATAGGGACAACTTTTGTGATATTCCTTAAAATATCTCCTACACCCCTTGCACCTATAAATCCATGTATATCTCTCCTTTATTCCCTTTTCGTTTAGTCCAACAAAATCAGCAGATAAATAACTTAAAACATTCTGTATTGCATAATCGTCAGTGATAGCTATACCGCCATATTCAAGGGTAAGGGCTATTACATCAATATCAACATTTGAAAGTTTATAAATATCACCTGTTTCAGAAGCTGCTTTCTTAGCCATCTTTATAAAATTTTCAGAAGGTTTTAAAACTATGGACCTGCCGATCAATATTTGATATTTTTCATAGTCTAAAATCTCGTTAAGCACGCTCTCTGGAATTATTGTTTCTATATCTGATGGTAGATCCTTTCCGGATATTATTGCTGAAGTATCTAGGATGTATTTTTTCCCCATCTAGGGTAATCACCCCTTATACCCAATTCATCCAAAATACGGTTAACTATGAAATCTACAAGATCCTCAATCGTCTTTGGCTTTAGATAGAAACCAGGGCATGCTGGAAGGATTATTGCGCCGAGATCTGATAGTTTTTTCATATTTTCAAGGGCAATGGAGGAAAGTGGAGTCTCCCTAGGAACTAAAATAAGTTTTCTTCTTTCCTTTAAGGCCACAAATGCTACTCTGGTTATTAGGGTATCGGATATTCCTGAGGCTATTTTTGCAACGGTATTCATTGATGCAGGGACTATAATCATTGCGTCAAACACATAACTGCCTGAGGCAATGGGAGCAAAAAGATCATAATCCTCATATATTTTCAATCTATTAGAAAATACACTTGGATCCAAATTATTTTCAAATTTCATAATCTTTTTTCCATTTTCAGATACAATAAGATTCAATTCACCTTCAAGCCTTTCAATGAGCCTTATTGCATATATAGTTCCAGAAGCCCCCGTTACACCTATTACCACCTTCATATTAAATCACCTTTTTTGCCATATTAGACCCAACATAGAAATCTTTTATTTTCAAGTCCATAAACGATTGGGACTTATTCAAAGGCCGCATTTTGCCCATATTCGATATAGTGAAATTCATACACTTACATGGTATTTCTATGCTCAGTCTAGTTCTAAACATTATTTATTAAAAAAACGATATATATTAATAAATTTTTCTATAAATTTTAAATAAAGTGTAAGATGATAAAATACCTATGAAATTTCTTTTATATCCTTTATCACAAAAATTTTTATGTCAAAAATTAATGAACTTATATGGAATGTGATGCAATTTATATTGACAAAATGAAAGTAAAAATTGAAATTAACAATAGAACCTTTGTAATTGATGCAGAGAGAATTGATGGAATAGCACCAATGGATACATTGATTTCTGCGCTTTCGGCATGCACAATAATTAGCATTTCAACAATTTTAAAAAGAATGCAGGTAAATTTTGAAAAATTAGAAGTTCATGTAAAAGGGGAGCAATATCCTGATCCACCTAGAACTTTTAAAACAATAGAATTGATTTACAAAGTTAAAGGTAATGTTAATCAAGATAATTTAAAAAGGGCAATTGAATTAACATTTGAAAAATACTCACCTTCTGCTGTAATGTTAAAAAAAGCAGGTGTAGATCTAAGATATTCATTTAAAATAGAGCAATAATTGTATATTTTTTTTATAATTCTACAAAAAATTGTTAAAAATAATAAAATATTAAATTATATTTAGAAAATTTTATGACAACAAAATTTGATGAAATAAAAAAATTTGCTGAGTCTACATTAGGTGAACTTCCTGAGGTAATTAAATTACTGAACAAATTAGATGAAAATACAGCTATTGAACAGTTCAATGAAAACATAAATCTATATTTAGGAGGAAAAAATTTACCAAAAAAGGTGGCTTCTTTAATAGCGATGGCTATAGCTGCAGCAAACGGTCCTAAAGAATCGGTTATGATACATTTTAAACTTGCAAAAAAATTTGGGGCGGATAATATAGAAATATTAGACGCCTTAAAAGCTGCAAAAATGGCCCTTATGTCTTCAACAATTACAGCTATTCTTAATTTAGTAGACAATGAACATTATGAATTAGATGAAGAAATTCAAAGAATTTTAGAGATGATCAAAAAGGAATCTGGGGTTATTCCTGAAAGAATAATATCACTTTCTAAATTTTCAAAAGAAATGTTAAAAGAGCATTTAAGAGAAAAGAAAGAACTTCTTACACCAAGAAAATTGGATAAAAAATATGTATTCTTGATCGCCTATTCAGTAAGTGTTTCAATTCATGACAGGGAATGTGAAAATGTTTACCTCAATCAATTCATAAAAAATAATGGAAGCATCGAAGAGGTTGAAGATGCAATAAATATTGTTAGATTTATAACAGGAAATAGAGCCTTTGTTAATGCATTGGAGGTATTAAAATTATTAAATCAATAATCAACAAAGGTAATTCTATAATTCTTTTCATAAAAATTTGTTAATTATTTTTTAAAACCTTATTTTTAAAAAATAATAAAAGGGTTTTCAGAATGAAAAGGATCCTTTTCTATTGGAGGAGTTTCTACAGGAAGTAATTCTTTCTATAATGAGCTAAAAAAAAGAGGCTTACGAGGATTCACTCTTCACTTGCTTTAGGTCCCTAATCCACAGCCCTCTTAATCAAGGTTTGATTATAGTTTTTAGTAATTATAAAGATTTATCTATAAATGACTATATATTCACTCAAAGAAATGATATTTTGCTTTCTTAAATGCTATTAATTTAAAGCTTTCAAATATTTTTATTCACATTCTCCCTTCTTTTTTGTTTTTTTAATTACCACAACTGGTATATTTACCTTAGAAATTACCTTTAGTGTAACACTACCAATGAAGAAATCCTCAATATATGAATATCCCCTATGTCCAAGAACTATGGCATCAAATTTACCACTATTTGCAAGATCTATTATAACCCTTGCTGGATCACCATCTGTAATTGCATAATCTATTTTGAATTTATTTGGTAAATTCAAATTTCTTATGAATGATTTCATTTTGTTTTCTGCTATTTCCTTGGAGGATTTTATATAATCCTCAGTTACAAAATCCTCTAGCTCCTTAACTGATAATGGAACGACATAAAGGAAATAAATATTTTCCAATTCTGGAATTATCTCAATAGATTTTTTAATGACACTTTCTGTATTGCAAGAAAAATCTATTGGAAACAATACGTTCTTCATTTTATTTCCCTCCTGTTATATTTTGTATGTGTATTTCTTTAAATTCAACATCCCTAGTCTTTATACCATAAAAGTGTGCTATCCTGGGTCTTAATTTTATATAAGTAACCAGAAATATAATCTGAAATATGGGGAATATAGCTGGCGGAATTGCTACAAATGGTGAAAATGCAGTTGATGCAATGGCAATAGCTGTGGCCTCATTTTTTCCAATGCTCGGAAATATCATAGCCATTGAATCCCAGTAATCAAATTTAAGATATTTTAATAGAAATGTCATAAATATCAGGGAGATTGTACCGTATATCATTGCTGTATAAAATATCCCTATTACCTGTGTAAAATGTGTTGATACAAGAACTGCATGGCCTAGAAATATTAAAAATACAATCAGGAACATTCCTATTGTAGTGATGCTTGGAAACAATGGTGATATTCTCTTAAATTTTTCTACTCCCATTTTTTTAATCATATATTGATGCAATGCTACTCCTATGATCAAAGGTATTATTATAATTTCTACAATTGTAATTATTAAAAGGCTCATTGAAACACTTAAATGATAAACAGACCCATACCATCCTGCAAAAAGTGGAATAATTGGTATACCAACAATGAAAGTTATTGCTACCAAGGCAGTTGCCGCTTCAATATTACCACGCATTAATCCGACATATCCAATACTCATCGATGAACAGGGAACTAGCCAGGCGAGGAAAACACCAAGCCTTAAAAGTGGATCTGAGAGGAAAAGATTACCAAGTAATACAGCCATTAAGGGGCCCCATCCAAAGTTCATTAATAATACTATCACGAGCATCTTCCAAGATTTAAAGGCCTTAACGAGTCCACTTAAATTTAACATTAACATCATTGGAAAAATCATAATGAATATTGATGCCATCATCAATTCGTTAATCAAGCCACTATTTGCCATTACCCATTTTGAATAGTTAATTCCTAGTATATAGCCTATTACTATTGAAATTACAACGTATACTGCTAACATCTTGTCTAAGTGTTCTCTTAATATTACTAGTCTAGATCTTTGTTCCATAACCAGGTAAAATATGGTTATGATATTTATTTATTCTTCACAAATATTTCAAAAAAAATTAAAAGAATGTACAAAAATTGTATATATTTAATTTATGGGTTCATCCAATACTATCTCTAAAGAGGTATTGTAAATACCATATTTTACAAAATTATCTTTTATGTAATCCCTTATAAATGAACATGTCTCCCCAACTATCTCTGCTATAAATCTCTTTTCACCGCTTATAATTGTTAATTTTTTTACCATTTTCTGTGTTTTTGCAAAATTTATAAAATCATCAATCCTATCTGGAGGTAAATTAAAAAATAAATAGGCCTTGCAATTTAAATTTATTAATGTATAATCGATTTTTGCCTTACAACCCTTTATAACTCCTTTTCTTTTTAAATTGTCTATCCTTTCTCTGACTGTCCATAGATTTTTATCTAAAATTTTTGCAATATCACGATAGGTTAAACTACAATCATTTTCAAGAAGTTCAATAATATCTAAATTTAATTTATCAAGTTTCACTTTATTCATATGAAAAAGTATAAAAAAATAAATTAAATAGTTTTTTAAATTTAAAAAATAAAATATTTAAAGAACATATATATTAAATAGCTATGTTAAATTTTTTTATAAGATATTAAAAATTTAAAATTATATTCTGAAATCATAATATCAAAATTTGATAATTTTATATATCAAAAATCATTATACCTCTTGGCGATAAAAATGAATAAAAAAAATTGGCATGGTGCTGAGGTACTTAATGAGAGCTGGTTTCCTACAATAAATTATGATAAATGCAATAGCTGTGGAATGTGTTTGCTTGCATGTGGAAATAAGGTTTTTCTTTGGTCCAATAAAGAAAATAGATATATTGTAGGAAATCCATCAAACTGTGTTCTCGGCTGTACAACTTGCTCAAAACTATGCCCTACTGATGCAATTACATTTCCTGAAGATCCTAAAAAATTTATTACATCTCTACTAATGAAGTATAAAATTTATCCAAAGGTAAAAGATGAATTAAATGTAAGATTAGAAAAATTTAAAGATCATAATGTTAGCATAAATAATACAACTGTAAGTAAAGATCCTAAAGATGAATTTTCTAACTGGCACGGGATAAAAAGAGCTGAAATTCATTGGTATCCTGATATAAATATTGATAAATGCACAGGCTGTGGTCTTTGTGTTGTGACATGTTCTGAGAAAAGGAATGTCTTTGGGTATGACAAGGAAAAAAAGAAAGCATTTGTATTATTCCCATATAATTGCATGGTTGGTTGCAATAATTGTCAAGTTTCATGTATGTGGAATGCAATTTCATTTCCTGATTTCGCAGAGGTAAAAAAATTATCCATGTATGTCTTGGAAAACAATAGAGAATTAATAATAAAAGAGATATTTGAAAAAATTAAACAGCAGGACCTTCAATGTTAAATAAAATTGGGATTAAAACAATACTTTTTCCGTTCTTTGTTTTTATCAGTATAATTTTGGGACTGATATTCTCCCAAAATTTTAAACTTTATGGTAACAGTATTGCAGATTTTGGTATACCAATAGGCCTATTTTTTATGATTTATCCAGCGATGACAAAGGTAAAATTGGAAGAGATAATGTCAAGTATTAAAAAAAGCAAAATAATCTCCTTAATGATACTATTGAATTATGCTGTTGCGCCATTTGTCGTGTCAGGTTTAGGTTATTTATTCGTATATATTTATAATAATTTAGGTTTGTTGAACATTGACATTTCAAGGCAAATTATAGTAGGTGTTATTCTTTTAGGTGTAGCACCATGTATAGCAATGGTGATTGTCTGGACTGATCTTTCTCATGGAAATCTAGCTTTAGGAATCTCTTTTGTTGCGTGGAATTCTATTATTCAGATTATTACTACTCCATTTTTAGTCTATTTTTTAGCAAGAACAAGCATTATAATAGATCCAATACTAATATTGAAAAGCGTTATTCTATATCTTCTCACTCCATTAATTGCAGGAATATTAACAAGAAATATTTTTCAAAGAAAAAAATATTTTAATAATATAATAAAAATTTTAAATAATATCCAAACACTTGCATTGCTGTTCACAATATTTATAATATTTTGGGGTGAGGGAAATGGAATAATAGAGTATCCTAGTCTGGTATGGATGATTGGAATTATAATGCTTTCATTTTATTTTCTTCTCTTTAACATGGGTTATCTCATCTCTAGGAGAATAGGTTTAAACTATTCAGATTCCACATCAATTGGTTACTCTGTTTCAGCAAGAGATTTTGAAATAAGTATTGCAATTGCCCTGAGTGCATTTTCAGTATATCCCTTTGTAATAATTACCACTGCAATAGGTCCTTTATTGGAGATACCACTTATGCTTTTATTGGTTTGGATACAATTAAATAGGGAAAGACATTTTTCTACAATAAAGAAATATGAAAAACAATTATTGTAATATAAAAAATATTGAAACTATAAACCCAAAAAATTTTGAAAAATTAGAGGAAATATTAAGAATAATATCAAATAAAACAAGACTTTCAATACTATTAATTTTGATGAAATATGATGAGGTATGTGCGTGTGAGCTAGAATCCGCATTACATATGCGGCAATCTACAGTTACAACGCATCTTCTCAAACTTTATCATTCTGGAATACTGAAAAAAAGAGAGGATTGGAAATTTACATATTATTCCCTTCAAGAGGATTTTAAACCATTAATAAAATGTATTTTAAACTTTAAAAAATAAATTTATTTTATAAGCTATTATAAAAAATTAAGAGTGAAAGAAAACATTAAATTAAATGTATTAGTTTATGAAATATATGCTTGAGGTTACAATATCTGGAATAAGATTTAGGAATCCTGTTTTACTTGCAAGCGGTATAATGGATGAACAAGGGGATTCTATGCTCAGGGCAGCAAGGGAAGGCGCGGGAGGTGTAGTAACAAAATCAATTGGTATTGAAGAAAGGGAGGGTTATTCAAATCCTACAGTAGTCGTTTTACCTACCGGCCTCATGAATGCAATTGGATTATCTAATCCAGGAATAGAAAATTTTAAGGAAGAGATTGATTTGGTAAAAAAGGAGAAAATACCTGTTATAGGCTCAATATTTGGCAAGAATGAGGATTTTCCTTTTTTGGCTAAAAAAATGGAGGAGTTTGGGGCCGATGGAGTAGAACTTAACCTTTCTTGTCCACACGTAAAGGGTTTTGGTTCAGAAATAGGTCAGGATCCAGATGCTGTTGAGGAGATTGTAAAGGAAGTAAAGAAAAAGGTATCAATACCTGTTTTTGCAAAGCTTACACCAAATATAACAAATATTGTAGAGATTGCCAAGGCTGCATCGAGTGCAGATGCACTTGTATTAATAAATACAGTAAAGGGTATGGTAATTGACATCTATGCAAAAAGACCTGTGCTCTCCAATATATATGGAGGTTATTCAGGACCCGGAATAAAACCTATTGGTGTAAGAGCTGTTTATGATGTAAGGAAAGAGATGAAAATACCAATTATAGGTGTAGGAGGTATCAATGGATGGGAGGATGCAGTGGAATATATACTCTCAGGGGCAAATGCTGTACAGGTAGGAAGCGCCATTTATTACAAAGGTTTTTCCATATTCAAGGAGATTGTAAAAGGTCTAGAAACCTATATGAAAAATGAAGGGTTTGAGAGAATAGAAGATTTTTCTGGATTGGCGGTGATAAAATGATCTATAGAAGGGTAAATGTTAAGGAGAAGATCAGAGAGAATGATAAAACATTTACATTACTGTTTGATTACGAATTAAATGTTCTTCCAGGCCAGTTTGCTATGGTATGGTTACCAAATATTGATGAATTTCCAATGAGCTTCTCATACATAGGGAATTTCAAGGGATTTACATTTAAGGTAATTGGTGAAGGGACAGAAAAATTATCACACCTAGAAAAAGGTGATCAATTCTTTATAAGGGGTCCCTATGGCAGTGGGTATAAAGAAAAAGGGAATAGTGCCCTTTATATAGCCGGTGGAACTGGCATATCATCTCTAGCGCCGTTTATTGAATCATCCCATTTTAAAAGAAAGGTAGTTGTTATTGGTGCTAGATCAAGGAATGATCTTTACTTTATTGAAAGAATTTCAAAGAATGCTGATGAACTTATAATATTCACAGAAGATGGATCTTACGGTTTAAAGGGGGTTGTCACCGATGCACTCTCTGACAATTTCGATTCTGTTTATGCATGTGGTCCCGAAAAGATGATAAGAAAAATAGTAGATTTTTACAGATTTAAAAATATAGAATTACAGGCAAGTTTAGAAAGGATCATGAAATGCGGCATAGGCATATGTGACTCTTGCACCATAAATGGCTACAGGGTATGTGTAGATGGTCCTGTATTTGAAAAGGGCGATTTGATTAATATGAATGACCTTGGCATAATAGGCAGGTTACCATCAGGGAGGAGAATAAAAATTTGAAATTAGCGAAACCTTAATCTTTAATATTTTATTACCTTTTTAAAATGAAGGAATGGATAGAGATAATAAGACCATTGAATGGACTTATGTCAAGTCTTACTGTAATAATTGTAGCTATTGCAATTAAAAATTATAATTTATATTTAATAATATTAGGTATTCTTGTCACCTTTCTCACTACCTCTGGGGGAAATGTACTAAATGATTATTATGATGCTGAGGTGGATAGAATAAACCATCCAGAAAGGCCTATTCCTTCTGGAAGGATGAAAAGGCAGGTAGCTCTTACATACTCGGCATTCCTATTTTCCGTCAGCCTATTCATTTCAATTTTTATAGGTATAATAGCATTTCTAATAAATGCATTTGCAATAATCCTTTTATATACCTATGAATCCTACACCAAGAATAAGGGTTTTATAGGAAATTTTAACATTAGTTTACTTCTCCTACTTCTATTTATATTTTCAGGTGCAATATTCGGGGTTTATTTACTTCCGGCAATCCTGGGTACAATGGCCTTTTTTTCCACTCTAGGAAGGGAAATTACAAAGGATGTTGAGGATATGGCCGGCGATTTTAACAGGGTTACATTACCTAAAAAGATTGGAAAGAATAATTCACTTTATTTATCATCTCTTTTCTATATAATAGCAATACTTATCTCTCCCATACCCTTCATAGAGAATTATTATGGATTTTTTTATTTAATCGCAGTTGCAATATCGGACATCATTTTCATAATTTCAATATCAATACAGTTTAGGGATCCACATAGAGGAGAGGTTTACTCTAAATACGCTATGATTTTGGCCCTGATATCATTTGTAGTAGGTGGTGTAACATGAGTGTATATGAATACATAATTAAGACCTTAGAAAAAAGAAAAATGCATTTTACTCTTATTGATCCAGCCAAGCAAACCCCTGAGGATGCAGGGAATCTTGCTTTCGAACTTCAAAGTATTGGAACGGATGCAATAATGGTAGGTGGCTCAACAAATATAACAACAGATTTGATGGATGAAACAATCAAGAACATTAAACTCAGGTCAAAATTACCTGTTATCATTTTTCCAAATGGTGTGCAGAGTATATCAAGGTATGCAGATGCTATATATTTTATGAGTATGCTCAACTCCAATGACAGGGATTTCATAATTGGTAATCAGGCAAGAGGCGCTTTGATAATAAAAAGACTCGGTATTGAAGCTATTTCAATGGGATACATAGTTGTAGAGCCAGGAATGACTGTTGGTAGGGTGGGAAAGGCTATTCTTGTAAAAAGAGAAAACACTGCAGATGCTGTGGGTTATGCCCTTGCAGCCCAGCTTCTTGGAATGAGGCTTGTTTATCTCGAGGCTGGCTCAGGGGCGCCCCAGCCTGTACCATATGAGATGGTAAGGGCTGTGAAAAAAGAGATTTCCATACCACTTATCGTGGGAGGAGGGATCAGGGAAAAAAATTCTGCCTGTGAGCTTATTAACTCCGGGGCTGACATAATTGTTACTGGTACACTTATTGAAAAATATACTGATTATAGGGAGAGGCTAAAACAAATAATTTCCTGTGTGAGGGGGAGGGGAGATGGGGTGGAAAATCCATGAATATCTAAAAGACCTTGAAATTTACAGGGTATGGATACCACTCGATCCATCAAGGGAGAGGGAGAAACATAATGCACTTTCAGAACTATTTTTATCATTTCTTAAAAAATCTGGTAAAGACTTTAAAATTATTCTTTTATTGAATGAAGGAAATGCTTCCCTTTATATTGTAATGGATGGTGGGATAGAAACACTCAACACAGTATACAGTGGTATAGTTTTTAATAAGATAGATAATATAAATATTGCAGATTTTGAAGATCTTTATATCTTTAAATCCATAAGAAGGAAAGAACCAATTATAGCGAATGGAAGGATTGTTGACTTTTTTGAACATATATTGAAGTATTCCAATTCTCTTACCAAGCCCTCCTTTGTCATCTCAGTTGAATTAATTCATCTTTTATTCAATACTGATTTTTTTGGTATTAGGATATTAACTGCATTTAAAAAGAATAAAAAAAATGAGGATCTAATTTCTCTAATTTCAAGTTATTGGTCAGATAAAAATAATCTCTACGCAGTAAAAAAGAAAACAATAAGGGGTAAAACTGGTTTAATAGATTCAAGGGGATCTTCATTCATTTTACCCTTTCCGGGTGAGGCACTGGAGAGGTCAGGTATAGCTATTAGAGCTCAAGGATTCTCTACCCCAGTGAATATTTTGAAATCTGTATATATAGGTAGATCTGTAAGTAATTCGAAACCCTGCCATATGGAATTCCTTAGAAATGAAGGACAAAGCACCCTTCTATTGGGTGAAACAGGATCAGGTAAGAGTACTCTTATGGTTTCAGTTTTCAAAAGCCTTTCTGAGCTAAATTTTCCGATTCTAGTATTAGACCCTACAGGAGATACTGTTGAAAGAATTATGGGATCAATGGATGAAAAGATTGCAAATAGGGTAGTTTACATAAGTCCCGTGGATTCACCTGTTTCAATGAATCTTCTGGAAATACCTGGTTATATAGATAGGGAAATTGCAGTTACCAGGCTTGCAGAAGATATTATTCAGGTGCTAAGAAATGTAACAGAGGCAGAATCTGGTATACAGGGTGGACTTGTTGGTAGTAGGATAGAAGAAATATTGAGGCATTCAATTAATGGGCTGGTTGAGCTGAAGGGTTCAACAATTATGGATATATATGACATAATAACTAGAGAGGATTCAAGAAAAAATTTTATGAAAATCTCTGAAAATGAAGATTTTAAGGAGTTTTTATCCAACCTTGAAAATTTTACTCAGGAAGATATATCCAGTACGAGAAGGACCCTGTCTTTCATTAAGGCAAACAGAATACTTAAATCAATGGTGGCAAACAGGAATCCCGCCTTTTCAATCTATGATGCGATTAAAAATAATAATATTATACTTGTAAGTGGTGATAGGGGGAAGGTAAGTGAAAAGGTCTCGACTTTCATACTTTCCACAATACTTTCCATGTTCTGGATTTCCCTTCAATCAAGGAAGGAGAAATTACCTGCATTCCTTTTCTGTGATGAATTTCAGGAATATGCAAACTCATCATTTCAGGACATGTTGATACTTGGAAGAAAGGAAAACCTTAACCTTTTCATGGCCACAACACATCTATCAACAATACAGAATAATTTAAAGGATACAATAATGGCAAACGCAAAAAATTATGCACTTTTCAAACTTTCCCCCGGGGATGCTATTGATTTTAGTTTAAAATTTTCTATTGATAGGGAAAGACTAATGTTTCTTGGTGGTGGCGTTGCATTCTTTAAATCAAGAATATTTTCAGAGTTTATTAGAATAGATTTTAATGAGACTAAATCAATGGTAAAGGATTATTTCATTAAGGAATCAAAGAGATATATTGATCAGAATGATGATTTTGAGGAAATATTTTATGATATGTTGCTCTTAGAACATATGCATCTTGAGGTCAATATACAAAACCTTAAGAGTATCTATGAAAGGATTGGCGAAGAAAGGGATATTTTTCATTCAATTGAAAAATTGAAAAAGTCTGGATATATTTATATTGATGATAATAATAAAATAAATATAAATGATAAAATATTAAAAGGTACAAAGGGAAAAATAATAAATAAGCTTCTCCTAATTGGGAACATTGTTAGAATAGAAAATGAAAATCCTCTTATAATTAGATGCATTCCAATTGTTCCAAATATAAAGGATTCAGATTTTTATGTTTACCTTGATCCTGAGGGAAATTTTGATGGTGTAAAGATATTTTCAGGTGAAAAAAAGGATTGTGAGGAATGCTATTCAATAGAGGAGTTCCTATCAATCGATGCAAATCCTAAGCTTCTTATGGACTTAGGTGGAATACTTTCCTGTGTGGATGAAGACGTTCTTGTCACTACATCGAAGAGGATTGCAAATGCACTCAGGGATTATTCTGACTATTATAAAAATTATCCTGACCTTGAAAGGGCAGTTAGGAAAATAATATTGGATACCGGTCTAGGTGAAGATGCTGAAAGAATTGTTATTGGTGACGATAGAGTAAGAACCCTAAGGGTATATATTTCGAAAATTAGGAATAGATTTATAAAATATAATTTTAAAAAGATTGATTCATTGAAAATCAAGCAATGAATATTGTCCCTTTTTTTTCTTGGTTTCCAACTGGTTTATTCTCTGTTTCATCTTTTTTTCTTTTTTTATTCCTGCATAGAACATTATTTCATCAATTGTGTTCTTATAGACCAGAATTACCACCCTTCCAGGCCTTGCCCTTCCCGTTCTACCCCTTCTCTGTATATTCCTTATTTCAGAGCTTACAGGCTCATGGAATATCACGAGATCCGTTTCAGGGATATCCAGACCCTCTTCACCTATTTGTGTTGAAACAAGAACATTTATCTCATTGTTCCTGAATTTTTTTAATACCTCCTCCTGTTCTTCTTGGCTCATCCCTTTATCCTCACCCCTTGTTGCCTGCCCTAGAAAACGTGAAGGCCTCACTCCTTCTACCCTGAGAAGCATTTCATAAATATCCTGATTAATATTCCTGTAGTTTGTAAATATTATTATCCTTGATTGCATATTTTTTGTTATTTGTTCCCTGACAAGATTTTCAATTTTCCTGAGTTTTGGGGATTTTACATCCATCTTTGATATCTCTCTTGCCATTATAACCGCCTCCTGAAATCCCCTCAACTTATTTAGCCTTATATCTGTTCTCTTTGCATCCTCTACCCTGGCGAGATGCACAAGCTGCTCCAAATATTCATGACAGGTGGTAATGCCCTGAGTTTCTAAATATTCTAGGGCTATCTGCATTTTAAGAATCATTGAAAGTAAGGAAAGGCCTTCATAATAGGATTTCATACCTTTTGAGATATAATCAGAAAAAGATTTCTGCATATCAAGTATCCTTTTTTTTGTAAGTCTCCCCCTAATATTTATATCAGGATATTTACTAATAAGCTCTTTTACAAGAGCATTTATGATTTCCTTAATCTTTTCCCTTAATGGTTCAAATTCATCTGGAAAATCGAGCATTATTGTTTCCAGCTTGATTTCATGAACGTATGGCTTTACATCCTCATCCTTTTCACTCTTAACCTGGAACCTTTTAATATTGAGGTGTTTCATTATTTCTTCAATCCTTTCCATCTTCGAGCCAGGTGAGGCAGTAAGACCTATGATAAGTGCATTTGAACATTTTTCTGTGACAAATGTGTAGGCATATTTCCCTACAGATCTGTGTGCCTCATCAACAATAAGTAATTTTACCTCATCTGGATCAATATAACCTGATAATATATCATTCCTTATTACCTGGGGGGTACTAACTATTATGTTATTTTCCTTCCAAAGTAACTTCCTTTCCTCTGGATCTACATTTCCCGTAAGTGCAACAATCTTATCGTCCTTGATATATTTCAAGAGCCTTTCCCTATGTTGAAGAACAAGAGGTCTTGTTGGTGCGAGAAATAGCACCTTTGGTCCATGTTTATGTAGCATTTCTGCCATTAATAGAACTGCAATCTCCGTTTTACCTACCCCAGTTGGTAATACAACAAGAGTATTTTCCATCCTTGAAAGTATTTCTTCGTAAATCCTAATCTGATATTCTCTCTTTTCAAGTGTATTCTCTCTTATGAGGGGATGAATAACAAATTCCTTTTCATATGACATTAACTATCCATCCTCCAAACCCATTGAGGATATACTGAATTGCAAAGGCTGCAACAAGTAGACCAAGTATCCTGGTAAATGCCCTCGAACCCTTCTTCCCCAGATATTTATATATCCTGGATGAAAAATAAAAAAATAGATAAACTATTCCAAAAACTAGCATTAAAGAGATTATGACAGTTATCCAGTCATAGGTTTCCATTAATATTATCATTAAGGATATTGCCCCTGGTCCAGCAAGCATAGGTGTTGCAAGAGGTACTACACCAACATCTCCTATCTCTTCAACCACCTCCTCTCCCTTCTTTGTTACCCTTGGTTTATCACCTTCCCTTACCATCTCTATACCAACAAAAAGCATCAATAAACCTCCTGCTATTTCAAGGGCCTGTATAGAAATGCCAAAAAATTCGAGAACATAAATGCCTGCAAAAGCAAAAAATAGTAAAATTAGAAATCCATAAAAAACACTTTCCTCCATGGTCCTCTTTATTTGAACCTTGTTCATGTTGGATGTGAGTGAAATAAATAGTGCAAGCGAGGCAAAGGGATCTACTATTACAAACATTGGAACGAATACGTGGAGGAAGGATGATAAATCCATTATCTTACCCAGCCCAGCCTTTCAATTTCCCTTTCTTTTTTTGTTTTTTTCTTAAATTCTTTATAGTGCTCCTTACAGAGATGTACCCTTCTTCCTTCACTTTTTAAAGAAAAAATTTCCTTTGCCTTTTCCCTTGATACACTCTTGAAGGCAGGATTTTTGCATCCCTGAACATCACATTCCTTATTTTCATTCATGGGGTTTGTATCATGATTCTATTATTTAAATATTCTTTTTTGATAGACTTTATGAATATGAAAAAATCCAAAAAAATGGTAGAAATAATATTTTTTCAAGAGTCAATTTAACTCTTAATAAAATCTTAATGACATTAGTAAAAACTTTATTAAAAATAAGAGAAGATATCTTTTATTTGAGAAAAAAAGAATTATTCTATTTCCTATTTTTAAGAGATAGATATATTATTAAAATAAATAATATTAAAATTGAATTAATTAAATAAGGCATTCTTATACCTAAATACTGGGATATTGTACCAAAAAGAAGTGAAAATATGGAAACACTTGCACCAAAGGATAATTCATAAATTGCAATGTTCCTGCTTATATTGGAATCCTTCATCCTTGAGATATATATAAGGGGAACAGATATACCTGCAGAACTGCCAAGGCCAATTAACGCCGCCATTAAAATCATTGCATAAAAATTAATTGTGAAATATGGAAGTATTATTACCAAAAGAAGAACCATTGATATTTTCATTATTATCTCCATTGTTCTTGTATCTCTCAAATTTATTACTAAAAAGAATCCAATGAGTCTTAATAATGAGGAGGTCGTAATTACATAACCTAAAAGTATTATACTATATCCATTTTTAAAAAGAAAGCCAGGAAATATTGAGTAAAAAATTGAAAATGCAAGGCCGGAAGCAAAACTAGGAAAAAATGATTCATAATAAACCTTTTTACCTCCAATTTCAATGGTATTTTCTCCACCCTCAGCTTTTTCTTTAAATAAAAATAGTAGAATTAGAGCTAATAGAATTATTAAAAATGAAAGTATTAAATTGTTAAGATATCCTATAAAAGATATAAGATATGATCCTGTAATGGGTGAAATAAAGTATGCCATGCCCCATACAAAGCTGTAAATGTTTATTAGTCTAGAATCCCTTGATAGATTTGAAAAATAGATCTCGGTGGTAATCCACCATATAAACTGCCCTATACCTATTGTAAGAATAAGTAATAACATTGTTTCAAGGGATTTTATAAAATATATTGCCAATACTGACAGATCTGTTATTAATACAGATATAATTATGAACTTATATACCAATGATTGATTTTTCATATTAACGAAGAATATGGGCAAAAATATATTTGGTAACATTAATAAAAATCCCATTTCCCCTAGATATAATTGATCTGCACCCAAGAGTGTTAGGAATGGAGGTAACTCGAAACTTACCATACTATAACCAAAGGCAAAAAGAAATACATGGGCTATGAGGTATTTTTCCTTCATTTCAATCTACCTTTAATAATACCATTTTTAATATCCTCAATGATTTTTTCCTCAGTTCTTTTAGAAGGATCCCCATAACCACCTCCCCCAGCCGTCCTTATCTCTACTGAGTCGCCTGGAGAGAGGTCCAAGGTAAATTTACTTCCACATCTTATTCTTTTACCTTTCCTTTTAACAATGATTTCAGTGGACTTCCCCGGTTCACCACCGAAAAGCCCGTAAGGTCTATGCCTTATCCTATCAGAGAGTACAGTGAATATGAGGTTATCAAGGGCCATATATGATCTAATCAGGCCAGTTCCTCCCCTGAACTCACCAATTCCACAACTATTCTCCCTGAACTCATATCTCAATATGAGAATTGGAAAATTCCTTTCTATTTCTTCCACAGGCGTATTCATTGTGTTTGTCATATTTGCATGAATACCATCAGTTCCATCCCTGCCCATTTTACCTCCTGTGCCAACACCTATTGTTTCGTAGAATGCCCATGTATTTCCTTTATGAACACCACCTACCATTACATTGTTCATTGAACCACCACTTGCTGCAGGAATTATTTTTGGAGCAGCATTGCTTAGGGCTAGATAAAGTAGATCTGCGTTCCTCTGACTAGTCTCAACATTTCCACCAGCTACAGGGTATGGAAATTCTGGATTAAGTACTGTCCCTGAGGGTACATTAATATCTATATTTATGAATGTACCATGGTTAACTGGTATCCATTCCCCCAAGATTGTTTTGAAGACATAGTGAACACCTGACACAGTTACTCCAAGGACAGCGTTCAATGGTGCTCTTACCTGAGCATCCGTACCTGTATAGTCAACCTTCACTCTGTTCCCATAAATATCTATTTTTACCTTCAGTTCAATATCCCTTTCATCCAATTCTAAATATTCATTGGCATAGTAAGAACCTTCATTCAGGGCACTAATATTTTTCTCAAACAAATTTCTTGAATAATTTAAAAAATCCTCAGCAGATTCCATAAAATCAACTTCACCGTACTTTTTTAGTAGTTCAATTAACCTCCTTTCTCCTGTAAAATTTGCAGCAGCCTGAGCCCTTATATCTCCTTTTCTTTCATAGGGGTTCCTCGAATTCCTCGAAAATATTGATATAATATCCTCTGAGAACTCATTATTATGCATTATAAAAACAGGGTCAATTATTATACCCTCTTCAAATAATGATCTTGCATCCATGGAGATGCTTCCCGGAACCTTTCCTCCCACATCTGAATGATGAGCCTTGTTGGCAACATATGCTATTATTTTTCCATTGAAGAATATTGGTCTTATTAGAGTAACATCGTTGAGATGCGTACCTGCAATGTATGGATTATTGAGAACTACCATATCACCCTCTCTGAACTCCATACCTTCTTTTTCCATGTATTTTAAAGTATTACTCAATCCAATGGGCAGTGATCCGAGATGTACAGGTATATGTTCTGCCTGAGCAAGTAATCTACCCTCCCAGTCAAATATCGCTGCGGAGTGATCCATCCTTTCCTTTATGTTTGGTGAATATGCAGAGTTCCTTAGTGCAATACCCATTTCTTCACTGGTATAATAGAGTGAATTCCTTATTATCTGCCAGTTGAAATTCATTTTTTCACCTCCAAATAATTATGTTTTCATATTCATCCACAACCCACTTCCAGTTTGGATTTATTAACACTGTAGAATCATATCCTTCAACTATTGCGGGTCCTGTACCATTAATACCCGGTGACAAGGATTCCCTGAGAAATACTGGAGTATCGTAAAATTCATCATTAAAGTTCGCTCTCCTTTTATTTATAATAGGTTCTATAGTCCTTTTATTTATTTTTGGTATACTTGCCTTTGCTACTTTACCTACCGCAACAAGCCTCAAATTTACTATTTCAATAGGGTCGTCTGAGGAATAACCGTAGAGTCTACTATGCTCTTTCTGGAAACTCTCGAATATGTTTGTGGTATATTCAATTGTAATTTCATATGACTGTCCCCTGTATCTCATATCAACAAACCTTAAAAAATTAATCTCCTCAAAATTTTCCTCCTTAAGGGATTTTATAGCCATTTCTTCAAGATTCCTAAATCCCTCACTTATATCGCCCTTTATGAAAGGAGAAATAAAGACCCTCGTTACATCAACAGTGAGTAAGCCAAATGCAGAAAAAAGACCTGGATTCTTGGGAACAACTATTTCTCTTATACCAATATCCTCAGCAAGGTCAATTGAATGTAACGGTCCAGCACCACCAAATGAGAACATTGTAAAATCCCTTGGATCCCTACCCCTTTCTAGACTAACTATTGAAATTGCCCTTGACATCATATTGTTTACTAATTTAATAATACCCTTTGAGGCCTCAATAAAATCTATGGATAGCCTTTTGGCCACCATTTCTTCCATTGCAATCCTTGAGAGGTTTGAAAAGATTTTCATACTCCCCCCGAGAAGATATTCCTGATTTAGCCTTCCAAGGAGTATGTTTGCATCTGTAACTGTTGGATCTTTTCCACCCCTATTATAGGCTGCAGGTCCTGGTACAGATCCTGCACTTTGGGGGCCCACATGAAGCGCACCGCCCATGTCCACCCATGCTATTGTACCTCCACCTGCACTCACCTCTGCAAGATCTATAAATGGATACCTTACCGGATACCCACTACCCTTTATAGATCTGCCACTGTGTGTTTTTCCAGCTGCCTCAAATTCGTTTGTTATCTCTACTTTACCATTAACTATTGCTCCTGCCTTTGCAGTTGTTCCCCCCATGTCGAATGTAATTACGTTCTCTCTTCCAATTACCCTTGATAGATGCAATGATGCCATTACTCCTGCACCAGGACCAGATTCTATTATGGATATTGGCATTTTTACAGCATAATTTATTGTATTTAGACCTCCATTTGATCCCATAACATATACCTGCGATTTTATGCCCAGGGAAGATATACCCTCACTAAGCCTCTTCAGATATCTACTAACTATAGGATAAAGTATGGCATTAACTACTGTAGTACTTGTCCTCTCATATTCCCTATATTGAGGATCCACCTCTGAGGATATAAAAACTGGTCCAGGAAAATCTGAGAAGAAATCCTTGATATTTTTCTCATGGACAGGATTAACATAAGAATTTATCATAGAAACCGCTATAGTTTCAATCTTCTCAGATAATATTTTCTTTTTTAAAGCCTTTAATTCCTCATAATCCATTTCCTGATAAATAGTTCCATCGTGGAGAATCCTCCCCTTTACCGTGAATCTATACCTTCTTGGTATTAGTGGTATTGGTCTTTTAAAATCAAGATTATAGATTTCAGGCCTCCTTTGTCTACCAATCTCGAGTACATCCCTGAATCCCCTGTTTGTTATCAATGCACCCTTTGGAAGATCTTTTCTGGTAAGCAATGCATTTGTTGCAACAGTTGTTGCATGGTTTATTATACCCATCTCCTTTTTATTGATATTTAGATTTGCCAAGGCATCTATAACTGCCTCTTCAGGATTTAAAGTGCTTGGTACCTTTAATACATCAATATTTCCTGTATATGCGTCATAAATTACTATGTCAGTAAAAGTACCGCCTATATCAATCCCTAAATGGTACCTTTCCATCAATGGATCATTGATTAAGGCTATTAATCTTTTTTCAAAAAAATTATGATGAAATGTAAAAAAAGGCAAAATCCTTAAACATTTCTTTTAGATTAAATCGTAAAATTTTAGTAATAAAATCTAATGATGATGTAAGGGCGCATGGCCTAGCATGGATAGGGCGGCAGCCTCCTAAGCTGTAGGTCGGGGGTTCAAATCCCCCTGCGCCCGCTAAAGATGATAAAAATAATTGAACACACTGCAGATATAGGACTGGAGATAGATAGCGAAAATTTGGATCTTGCCTTTTCTGAGGCGGCCAAGGGTCTTACCTCTCTTATGGTTGATGTTGAAAATGTAAAATGCAAGAAGAAGATTATTTTAAAGCTTGAATCAGAAGACCTTGAATCACTCCTTGTTAAATTTCTATCTGAGATACTTTATCTTTTTGATGCAGAATCACTGGTTTTTTCTGAGGCTGATGTTAAAATAACTGGCAAGGTGCTTACAGCTAAATTATGTGGTGAAAAATATTCAAGGGAAAGACATGGATCAAAATTGAATGTGAAAGCAGTAACATATCATATGCTAAAAGTAGATCCAATAGGTAAGATTAGGGTAATATTTGATATCTAAAGTCCTAAAAGCCTCCTTGCCTCCTCGCTTATCCTATCAACACTCCAGGGTGGATCCCAAACAAGGTCAATTCTTACATCCTTCACACCAGGTATCTTTCTGAGCTTATTTTCGGCATCAGCAAGTATCCAGGCGGTAAGGGGGCATCCTGGTGTTGTCATTGTCATTTTAATATATATTACATCATCTTGAATCTTGAGTTCATATACAAGTCCGAGATTTATTACATCAAGGCCTATCTCAGGATCTATTACAGTTTTGAGCGCTTCAACTACATCGCTCTCATTTACCATATTTTAAACAATAACTACATAATATTTAATTTTATGGTAGCTAATTTTGTAAAAATATGCATAAAGTTTATATAATGGCATATCTATATCATACATATAGATGACAAAAATATGACAGGGTGATAAAATGTTCCTTAAATCACTTGAAATGGAGAATTTCAAAAGTTTTGGGAGAAAAACTTTGATAGAATTTAAAAAAGGGTTCACAGCAGTAAGTGGACCAAACGGTGCAGGTAAAAGCAATATTTCTGATGCAATTTTATTTGTCTTAGGACCCAAAAGTTCTAAGGTATTACGCGCTCAAAAACTGACTGATTTGATATTCAATGGAGGGAAGGAAAGGAGGCCTGCCGATTATTGCAAGGTAACACTTACATTCGACAATTCTGATCATGAAATTCCCATTGATTCCAATGAGGTAAGCTTTACAAGGGTAGTAAGGAGAGGGGAAAATGAGGAATACAACAGCTATTTTTATATAAATGGGGAAAAGGCAAAACTCCAGGATTTCACAGCACTTCTTTCAAAGGCAAAAATATTTGCGGATGGTTATAATATTGTTCAGCAGGGTGATGTCACTAGGATTGTTGAAATGTCCCCTTTTGAAAGAAGGAGGATACTCGAAGAAATATCTGGAATAACAAAATATGATGAACAGATACTGGACGCACAAAAAAAGAAGGAAGAGACTGAAGAAAATATAGGGAAAATAGAGGTTTTAATTAAAGAAATTGAAGAGAGGCTAAAAAACCTTGAAAATGACCGTAAGGTGGCCCTCAGATATATTGAGCTTAAGAAGGAACTACAGGAAGCAAAGGCAAAACTTGAATTCAGAAGGATTAAGGAATTAAAAAATGAGATTGAGGGAGATGGTAAAGAGATAGAAAATATAATGAAACAGATAGAGGAAATTAAAACAAACATAAATGAAATGGAAAGAAAAAGAGAGGAGATGGAAAAAAACCTTCAAATAATAAATACAGAAATAACAAAAATGGGTAACGAGGAACAAATAAAGCTAAAGGCAAGCATGGACGATCTGAGACTTGAGATAGGAAGACAAAAAATGAAGATTGAGGATCTGCAAGCAAGACTAGATGAAATAGGTCAGGAATTAAAATCGCTTGAAACACAAAGAAAATCATTATCAAGGGAGATTGATGAAAAAATAAAGAAAAAGAATGATGATTCAAAAAGATTGAACAACCTTGAGAATGAAATAAATACCAGGAAGAATGAATTAAGGAAGCTTGAGGAAAGCATATCAAATTCATCAAAGGAGATGAGGGAACTCCAAAATTATATAATTGAAAGACAGAAGGATCTCACAAAGGAAAAGGAGATAATTGCATCCCTAAAGACAGAACTTGATGCTAAAAATGATTCTTCAAGAAAGGTGGATGAGGACATTGCCTCGCTTGAGGAAGAAATAAAAAGTATAGAACTAAACATAAAGGATGCTGAATGGAGGATTTCAGAGATAAAGAAGAATGATTCTGAGCAGAGGAAAAAATCTAAGGATCTACAGGATCTTTATTATTCATTAAAAAACAGGGAGGTGCAGTTGAGGGAGGAAATACAGAGGCTTGAAACAAAAATACTTTCATTAACCAGGGTTTATGAGAAATCTAGGGCAAAAATGGAATCAAACAAGAACATGGAGGCAATATATTTCCTTATGGAGGCAAGGGACAAAGGGATAATAAGGGGTATAAGGGGTACTGTAAGGGAACTTATTAAATATCCAGAGGAACTTGCATTGGCGGTGGAGGTGGCAGGTGGTAACAGGCTTGATTCAATAGTTGTTGAGAGTGATGATGTGGCAGAGGTTTGCATAGACTATCTAAAACAGAACAGAAAGGGTATAGCTACTTTTCTACCTATAAATAAGATGGTACCTGGTAGACCTAGGGGTAAGGCGCTTCTGGCTACAAAGGATGAAAAATGCGTCGGTCTTGTGCTTGAGAAGATAGAATATAATAAGGAATTAGAAGGACCTTTGTGGTATGTTTTTGGAGATACTGTAATAGTTCAGGATTTAGGTACCGCCAGGAAGTTAATGGGAGGTGTAAGGCTCGTTACAGTAGATGGCCAGCTAATAGAGGCTAGTGGTGCTATAACAGGAGGCCTTGTACAAAGGAATGAAAAGTTCATGATGATGGGTGACATGGATAAAATAAGTGCTGAACTCAGGACATCAATGGAGAAGAAGGATTCCTTGAGCCAAGAATATAAAGAAATACTGAAAAAGATTGATGATATTAGTAAAATGCTCCAGGATTTCTCCTCAAAGAGCTTAGAGGATCCTCAGGTTTATGAAAGGGTAATCAAGGAAAATACAGAAAAATTACAGAGGCTAAAGGAGAACTTAAAAAGAAAATATGATGAAAGGGACTCTATTTTAAACAGAATAAAGGCTCTTGAGGATAAATTGAAGGCAGAAATGGAAAGACTTGAGTTCATAGAGAAGGATTACAACTCTGCGACAATAAGGATCAGTGAACAGGCACCTGAAGAGTTGCAAAACAGGCTTAGATTTTTGAAGAATGATCTTGAAAACAAAAACAAAGAGTACGAAACATTAAAAATGCTTCTTAAAGATCTAGAACATGAAGTTGATTCAGGCTCAAAGACACTTCAATCCCTGGAGAATTCCATTGAAAGGCTAAAAAAGGAAAGGGAACAAAAGGAATCGGAACTAGAAGAATATAATATAAAGCTTCAGGAAAATGAAATGAGGCTAAAAAAGTTCCAGGAGATGAACTCTTCCTTTGAGGAATCAATAAAGAAAAAGCTTGAGGAAAGGGATAAATTAAATTCTGAAATTGTTGAGATTGAAAATTCTATACAAAAGCTAGGTATGGAAATAAATAGAAAGAATGATTTTATAATAACTCTTAGGACAAGGATAAATGAGAATACCAGGCTTCTTGAAGAATCTGAAAGGGAGTTTTCTTTGTATGGAATAGAGGTAAAGGAACCTGTAGAATCGCCTGGGGAATTGAAAAAGAAAATAGAATACTGCGAAACCACTATGCTTTCACTGGAACCTGTAAACATGAAGAGTATAGAGGAATACGACATTGAAAGCAAGAGACTTGATGAATTGAAAAATGACTATTCACGCCTTATGGAGGAAAAGAAAGATTTGATCAATCTTATGAATGAACTATCAACAAAGAAAAAGGAGGGTTTAATAGGAGTATACAGGGCAATTAAGGAAAACTTCTCCAGGATTTATTCAGAAATAACAAATGGTGGTGAAGCAATTATGTACCTTGAGAATGAGGAAGATCCATTTGCTGGTGGTCTTGTAATAAAGGCAAAACCAAAGGGAAAGAAAATGATAAGACTTGAGGCTTTGAGCGGTGGTGAAAAGAGTCTGACAGCTTTAACATTCATACTTGCTATACAGCAGTATGATCCATCGCCCTTCTATCTTTTTGATGAATCTGATATGTTCCTTGATGCATTGAATGCCGAGAATATTGCAAGAATAATGAAGGAGAATTCAAAAAATGCACAGTTTATTGTTGTCTCATTAAGAAAAACTGTATTAAAGTACGCCGATCATATGATAGGTGTAACAATAACCCCAGAGGGTATATCAAAGGTACTAGAAGAAACCTATCTTGAGGAGGCGAAATCCTATGGACAGTAATACGATAAAACAAATTATAAATTCAGAGATAAGTGATGAGGCCCTTAAAATATATATAGAGGAGATGAAAAAGAATAGGGAAAATTATTATTTATCCATCGAGGATCCAAAATTAAAGGCCATTGCCATGGCATTCGAGCTTGTAATAGAAGAAAATTTAAATCCTCTTGATATAGATCTGGTTAAGTTTACAGAACTCTTCCTTAAAAAGGTGAAGGAGGAAAATATATTGGATTTCATTACTGCTGGAAAATTGATACTTATGGCTTGGGAGATACTTTATATGAAAAGTGAAAGGGTATTGGAAAAATTCTCACCTGTACAGGATGATTTCTATGGTGAATGGGAACCATACGAATTATACCCAATTGATGAATATAATTATGACGTAACGGATACTATAGTAAATAGTAATGTGATTGAAGAGCCTGTGAGGCACAGTGAAAAAAGGCAGATAACACTTACTGAGCTTTTAGGAGCATTGAAAGAGGCAATTGAAGAATCCGAAACAAGGAAGAGGGAAATTGAAGAAAAAAAGGTCATAGAGGATAAATACAGGATAATAATAGGTGAAAGACTCCATAAGGATAGCCTGGAGGATGATATTAAAGAGATTTGGTCCAGAATTGCAGAAATGGATGATGATTTCCCAAAAAAGAATATTGAGGATGGTACAAAAGAGGATTCAATTAAGACCTTGGTTTCATTACTTTTCCTTGAATCTAGTGGAAAATTGGAACTTTACCAGGACAAGCCCTTTGCAGATATTTTTGTTCATGTTTTAATACCAAAAGAGCTCAGAAAAATAGAATTTGTGTCACCTCCTAAGGTAGAGATTGTGCAAGGTAAAACTTAATTAATTATCTATTTTTCATTTTTAAATAATTCCCCTAGCAAGTATTAGTTTTTAAATTCTTTATGCTATTTGATAAAAATTTTTAAGGATTAAATAAAATGATTTAACCTTTTATTACTTCAATTTTCAAAAATTATATACTCTTTTTTACTTCATTTTCAATATCCTCAAAGGTTTTTTCAAGCTTTCTCAGTGCCCTTTTAATTGCAGCCTGAGGCTTGCCTTCCTTTACCTTAATGTACAATTTAGGGTTGTCAAGTATGGGGTGCTCTATGTTATATTTGCTCTCCAAAACCATAGGATCATTGGCAATCTCTTCAACAAGTGGCCTCAATATTGTGTTGTCTGAATTTATCACCTCTACCCAGATGTAATCCTTCCCCTTTGATATTACCTTGAACGATGTGTATTCCTTCATCGTTTTTCTTAAATATATCATTTTATTTAAATCTTGGTAATAGGAAAGAATAATTTAATATAACAGCTTAAAATTTAGATTGAAAACAAGAGGTGAAAATATCAATGGTAGAAAAGATATCAGGGATTATGACAAAAAATCCCGTTATACTGAAGGCACCTGCCTCAAGGAATGAGGCACTCAAGCTTATGATAAAACACAATATTACGGGCCTTCCTGTAGTGGATGAGAACAAAAGATATCTGGGTATGATCACAAGGAGGGATATATTTGAACATCCAAAGGAGGATCAGGTGGCTCTTATAATGAGGGAGAACATGCCAACATTAACTCCAGATTCTCCAGTTTCAAAGGGTGTTGAGATATTTCTTTCCACGAAAAGAAGGCACATTGCAGTTGTAAACGATAAAAAAAATGTTGTGGGCATTGTCACACCCTATGATTATCTTAAGTTAATATATGAAAAGAAGGTACAGGATCCTGTTGAGAACTTTATAAAACATCCCTGCATACTTGTATATGAAAAAACACCTCTTAAGGTAGTATTTAGAATGATTACACTTACGAAGATTAATGCATTTCCTGTTGTGGATGATGATGCAAACCTTAAGGGTATGATAACAGACAGGGATATATTTGAAAACATTAAGGTGGAGGCTAACGAGGAAAGTAGCCAGCTTGGTATTGGCGAGGACGAAGATGCGTGGACATGGGAGGGTATTAGAAACGTATTAAAAATACTCTATGTTGAGGAAAGACTTGAGCTTCCAAAAACGCCTGTGGCGGAGGCAATGGTAAAGAATCCTGTCTCAATACTTAACAAATCTCCAGTATACAAGGCAGCTAAGCTTATGATAGACAACAATTTTTCACAGCTACCAGTAAGGGACTCATATGATAATCTAGTAGCAATGTTATACGACATAGATCTTCTTGAGATTTTTAAGTGATTGGAATGCAGTACCAGGATGTTGTTGAACTTGCAAAAAGAAGGGGGATATTTTGGCCTTCCTTTGAGATTTACAATGGCCTTTCAGGCTTTTACGATTATGGACCTGTGGGTGCTCTCATAAAGGATAACATAATTAACACCTGGAAATATATATTCGTTGAGCTTGAACAGATGGCACCAATAGATTCTCCAAATATTAATCCAGAGGAGGTGCTTGATGCCTCCGGACATACAAAGGTTTTCACTGATTATATAACTTACTGTGAAAGATGCGGTGAGGCATACAGAGCTGATGAACTGATAAAGAAAAAGATGCCAGACTATGAATTCACCACATACGATGACATGGTGAAGAAGATTGAAGAATTGGGTATAAAATGTGAGAAATGTGGAGGGAATTTATCTAGGCCAGAAAAATTCAACCTAATGCTTTCTACAAAGATCGGCCCTGGAAAGGGTAAAACATCATATCTTAGGCCGGAAACCGCTCAAGGAATATTTATTAACTTTTTACCTTATTTAAGATATTTCAGGGAAAAGCTTCCATTTGGAGTGGTGCAGGTAGGCAAGGGTTTCAGAAATGAGATTTCTCCAAGACAGAGCCTGCTGAGGTTAAGAGAATTTAATATGGCCGAGGCGGAGGTTTTTTTTGACCCTGAATACCTAGAATGGAAGGGCTTTTTCCAGGACATGATGGATCAAAGGGTGAGACTTTTAACAAATAGGGGTGAGGATGTTGAATTAAGGCTGGGTGATGCTCTTAAAAAAGGTATCATAAAACAACAGCCAATTGCATACTTTATAGGCTTAACATTCAGGTTCCTAAAAAATATAGGTATTGATACTGAAAGGATAAGGTTTAGGCAGCACCATCCAGAAGAGCTTGCCCACTATTCAAAGGATTGCTGGGACTGTGAAGTAGAGACATCGAATGGATGGATAGAGGTGACAGGTATTGCGGACAGAAATCAATACGACCTAAAACAGCATATAGAACATTCGGGTGCGGATCTTTATATACTTAAAAAACTTGAGACTCCAAAAAATATAAAGGTGAAAAGGTTTAAGGGAAATGAAGAAAAACTTAAATCAATTTTTGGAAATGAATGGGAGAGAGCAAAGAAGTACCTGGAATCACTTGAAGTAAAGAACAATCAGATAATTTTCCAGGGTAAAAGGATACCTGAGGATGCATATTCTATAATAGAATATGATGAAAAGGAGGAATATTCAAAGGAGATTCCCTGGGTAATTGAGCCATCCTTTGGTATAGACAGGATTCTACTTTCCTTGCTGGAGCATTCACTATATACAAGGGAAAATACAGGATACAAGGTACTAAGACTAAAACCTCACATTTCTCCATATAAGGTGGCCGTATTCCCATTAATGCCTAAGGATGGTCTCGACAAAGAGGCAAGAGATATTGAAAGGATCCTGAGAACGGAAAATTTCAATGTTTATTATGATGAATCAGGATCAATAGGAAAAAGATATGCAAGAGCAGATGAAATAGGTATACCTTACTGTGTTACTATTGATTACCAGACTCTGAAGGATGGCACTGTAACATTAAGGGAACGTGATACAACCCAGCAGGAAAGATTGGGAAAAGATGAACTTCCAGAAAAATTGAGGAGGTTGATTTTAAAATGCCTTACTTCGATATAGCCGATATACATTATGAGGACATCCTTCACAATTTATTAATGAATAACATACCAAGAATAAGGGAAAAAAAGGTCTCTGTACTTCTTTCGGGGGGCCTTGATAGCACAATAATTCTTGCGCTTGTAAAGGAACACTACGATGTTATTGCATATACCACTGGAATAGAAGGGTCTAAGGATATTAATAATGCAAGGGAAGTTGCTAAAAAACTTGATGTTGAACATCAGCCAATAATCATAGGAAGGGATATGGTACTAAATGCCCTTTGGCGCCTTATAAACAAGTATACTGACCTTTCGGTTGTTGAACTCTCCTTTGAAATTCCATTCTACATAGGAGTTTCAAGAGTAAGGGAGAGGAATATATTTACTGGGCAGGGTGCTGATGAACTTTTTGGAGGATACAATAAATATTTAAAAAATCCTTCACTCATGGAGAGGGATATAATACTACTTATAGGTAGAACAGTTCCTAGAGAGATGGAGATTGCACGTTCATTCAATAAATCACTTCACATGCCCTTTATAAGTCCTGGAATACTAAAATTTGCAATGGACATACCACTTGATGAAAAGGTGGGGGAGGAGAGAAAGATAATACTGAGAAAACTTGCCTCAAGGCTAGGATTACCCAGGGATGTAATGGAAAGGGAAAAGATTGCAATGCAATATGGAACGGGTGTGATGAAATTACTAAGAAAGATTGCAAAAAGTAATAATCTAACGTTAAAGGAATTAACAGACAGGGAAAAAATTAAAAAATTATTGTACAACGAAGCGATTATATAGTTTCAAGAAATTTTATATTCATGGTTAAGATAGACGGCAAAAATTTAAAAATTGATGATGTGGTAAATGTTTCAAGGTTTTATAAGCGTGTTGAAATAGATAGTAAATCTATTGAACATGTAAAAGAAAATAGAATAAAACTTGAAAATTTAATTGAAAATGGTGAAAGAATTTATGGCGTTAACACAGGGTTCGGCGATTTATTAAATTTTTCAATAGATAGAGAAAAGGCAAAGGATCTTCAGAGGAATCTTATCAGGTCCCATTCCTCTGGGGCAATGGAATATTTCGATGAGGAGATAGTCAGGGGTGCAATGCTTATCAGGGCAAATACCCTTTTAAAGGGTTATTCAGGGGTAAGACCAGAGGTTATAGAACTCCTTGTATCTATGCTAAACAGTGGGATTACACCCCTAGTGCCAAGCAGAGGAAGTGTGGGTGCAAGTGGTGATCTAGCGCCCCTGGCACATATAGCCCTTGCAATGATGGGGGAATGGAATGTATCCTACAAGGGAAAGATTTTGAACTCTAATGATGCATTTAAAATTGAGGGACTTGAAAGATTAGACCCCGCAGAAAAGGAGGGTGTAGCACTTATAAATGGTACTTCTTTTATGGCCTCCATTTCATCCCTTGCAATATATGATTCAATTAATCTACTTAAAAATTCAATCATTGCCTCAGCTTTATCACTTGAGGCTTTATCTGGTACTGATGATGCATTTAGGGAGGAGATACTTTCCTTAAGACCACATCCAGGCCAGATAAATGTGGGAAGGTCTATAATTAAAATTGTAGATGGAAGTGAAATCATTGGGAACTCTAGGGGTAAAAAGGTACAGGATGCATATTCTTTGAGATGCATACCACAGGTCCTTGGTCCCGTATATGAGACCATAATGTTCGTGAAGGGTATTGTTGAGAGAGAGATAAACTCTGTTACGGATAACCCAATAGTACTGGAGAGATCATATTCTGGCGGGAATTTTCATGGAGAATATCTTGCATTCTCAATGGATTTTCTTGGTATTGCAGTATCAGAGATAGCAGACATAGCGGAAAGGAGGATTGCAAGAATGGTAGATGCAAAATTAAGTGGATTGCCTCCCTTTCTATCTAAGGATCCAGGATTGAGTTCTGGAATGATGATCCCACAATATACTGCTGCCTCACTTGTTTCTGAAAATAAGGTTTTAAGTCATCCCGCAAGCGTTGATTCAATTCCAACAAGTGCTAACCAGGAAGACCACGTAAGTATGGGTATGATATCATCAATAAAGGCAAGGAGAATAATAGATAACACTACATACGTTGTGGCGATTGAATTCCTAGTTTCCTCACAGGCCCTGGAATTCAGGAAATTCAATATGGGAAGGGGAACATCTGCCGCATATGCTACCATAAGAAAAAATATACGGCCACTTGATAATGACAGACCTTTGCATTTGGATATTGAAAAGCTTACGGGAATGATAAAAAGCGGAGATATAATAAAAAATGTGGAAAATTCAATAGGGAAAATTATAGATTTATAGATCCCTTAGTCTTTTTATAATATCCCTATCTTCAAGTTTTGTTATAATTAGTGGAAGGCCTTCGAGTTCAGCAAGTTTTATACTTAATGAATCAACATTTTCAGGTCTTGCAAAAACCACCATTCCAGGTTTTAATGGATGTGCTCTAATTGCTACCATTGGAGATCTTCCATACTTTACACCAGTGAAAATTAAAGCCCTTTCATTGCTCCATCCATATATTTTTATGTAGTCATTAGAATTAAATTCAATTATTGCCTTTAGACTATCAATCATTGTGTATCCATAAACGGGCTTTTTCATGTCTGCCTTTGGATTAAGATTATTACCCTCTATAATTTTTGTTAATTCTTCTCTAGTTACTATTTTCCAGAACTCCCTAATGTCTATTATGGCATCACTTCCATAATTCTTTTTAAATTTTTTAACTATCTCTCCACCTCTTCCAATGTCTATAGCTATAAGGGCAAGGACAAATTTCCTTATCATTTTCAATCCAGGGGATTTCCTTCTCCCAAGTTCATAATCGCTTATTACTGAAGGGGATATACCCATATATTTCCCAAGTTCCTGTTGTGTGATCTTAAACTCCTCGCGCCATTTTCTCATTGTGGATCCAGGATCATCAGAAATTACTATCTCCCCTGCTATTTTCTCTTCAAGATCCATATTGAAAGTAATAAATACACGCTTAAAAATGTTTTATGCAAATAGTCATAAATATATTTCTTGAAACATTTTTTCATATGTATTTAGATTATATACAATTGAAAAAATGAATTTCAAAGCTTTTATACATACAGATAAAATGATCAATAAAATGTTATCTGTAAACTATAATGATACAAAAGACATCATAAAAATTGTATATAGTTTAGAAAATTCATGCATCATGGAAAAATTTAAATTGTGTATAAACAATATCATTTCGTGAGAGGTGATCATTTTGCCAAATGGTGATGAGTCAATTTTGGAGCAGGTGCAGCAATATCTCAAGAAAATAAAGGTACAAGCTGATGAAATAAAAAGAAAGGAAAATGAACTCAATGAAAGAGAGAAGAATCTCGGTCAATGGGAATCAAAGTTATCAGAAACAGAAAAATCACTAAAGGAAAAGGAGAGTTATTTAATTAGTAAAGAGAAGGAAATTGAAGAAAATGCAAAAAAATTAAAATCAATGGAGGAAGAACTTAAGGCAAAGGCAAAGTCCATTGATGAATTGCAAACAAAATTGAAAGAATCTCTGGATAGGATCAGTGGTTATGAGGAGAAATTCAATTCACATTTAAAAACACTTGAAGACTATCTTAATACAATTAAGAAGAATGAGGATTTCTTAAAAAATTTATTAACTGAATATAGCGCAAGAAAAAGTGAGATTGAGAACGTCTCTTTAGCAATAAGAAATATACTTGAAACATTTGGAGGCATAAAGACAACGGGTGTAGAAGGGGAAAAAATAGAGATAAAGGAAACAAGTGTAACACCAGTTTCAATAGAAGAAAAGGAGATAGAGCTTCCCAAAAAACCCGAGTCAGAGGAACTTATACCATGCCCGAACTGTGGTACTCTCATTTCAAAGGATGCAATAATGTGCTATGCCTGCGGGTATGTTTTACATCCAGAGCTCCTGGATGAGGAATCAAAAAAGAAGTGACATTTCCTTTAACCTTTTATTTATAAATTCAATGGATTCAGAAATAATTCTTTTATTATTATAATCCTCTAAAATTCTTTTTGCTTCCTCTATACCTATTTCTTTAGATAGGTTTATCATCTCCTTTATGGCCCTTGTGAGTTCATCAACTATTGTTATATCTGCAGTTTGAGCTGTCCTTGATAAGGGGTTTAAATCTATGGCTATTACCCTTTTTCCCATTTTTTTTAGCGCCATTGTTCTGTCCCCATCCTCGAGTGGAACAAGAACAGTATCAGCTTTATATATACCGCCAGAAAATACAAGTGATCTATTATGTTCTAGGCCTGGAATCCTTGCATCTGGTTCGGTGCCTAATATTTCAACTCCATACTTTTTAAACTCTCTTGCTATTAGATTAATTCTTTTTTTTGTTCTGTAGAAAAGATTCACCTCTATCTTTGCATTCAATAGCTTTGAAAGTTCCACGATCTCCTTGGCACATAGTGCCGTTACATTACCATTAACGGATATCACAGGTGAAAGGGATAATTTCATCTGTGAAACTGCAGCCCTTTCAGCCTTAAGGGCAAAGGGTTGAGTTTTTTCACCTATGAGATAATCGAATGCCTCCCCCCTTCCATGTGCTATTAAACCAGCCTCTGCTACAATTCCTTTTTTATAATATCTAATAATTTTTTCCCTCTTTTTTAAGGATTCATACCTTGGATGCGATTTTGGTATCATTAATCATTTCACCCAGTTTTAAATCAAGGCAGTTTAAAAATTCATTAACCTTTTCCTTTGGAATATTAGCACCCGCGGCTATATCATGGCCTCCTCCAAATCCACCCAAAGATTCTGCACATTCACCCATAGACTTACCAAGATTAACGCCCTTTGAAACAAGATGTCTTGTGGCCCTTCCTGAAACCCTTACCTCACCATCCTTTTCATGCAATGCTACAGTCACCTTTTCCCTATCAAGATAATACATCATTAATGTTCCTGATACTGCACCGGCCATTGAGTCTTCAGAAACATAAAAGTATTGAAGATTTTGCATATCTTTCTTATTTCTAATTGCTTCGTATATCTCTTCTATCAGCACTTTTTTATGGTCGATGAATGCCTGCAATACCTCCTGTTCCCTTGATTTATCACCCGCTAGATAGGCAAGAGCCAAACCCTGTTTTTCCTGTCTTGCACATGCATCAACAAGATCAGATAAAAAGAAGACGTTGAATCCATTGTAATCAAAGTTTTCTACCACAATACTTTCAATAATATCTCTCTCCACCCTTCTTTTTATGAGCTGAAGGGCGATCCATGAGGTAATCTTAATTTTCTTTTCCTCTTCCAGAGAATCAAAATTTGCCTGTGGATCTATATTTATTGATTTAAGGTATGATGAGAGTACATCTGGTTTTCCTGTATAACCCTCAATGAAGGGCTCTGTAGAATATAACAGAGATTCAAGTATATTTTTACCCTGGATCCTCAGCGTGATTTTTGTATTTATATTTTTTTCTCTTAATTTTTCTATCAAATCCTTATTTAATCCTGAATAGCCGCCTAGGTTTTGTTTATCACCTATTAAGCCTGTAAGAAAAATAGGATATAATATGTAATTATTTTCATCAAGATAGAGAGAAAAAAGATAAGCTAAGGTAGATCCACAGGCATCCCTCGAACCGGATATTCCGCAGAAGTAAGGGTTTATGTGAATAATATTTTCAGAATCCTTTTCAGGTGGGTGGTGGTCAAGAACTGCCCCATTTACCTTATTTTCTAGAAATGAAATCAGTGATGATCCCATGTCAAGAAAGATGTAAAAATCCTTCTTTTCATCTAAAAATTTTTTTATATTATCCCTTGAAAGATCCTTTATAAATGAGATGTGCAATTTTTTATTTTTTATTACCTTAAATATTATTGCAGCAGAAGATACTCCATCAGCATCATAATGTGCAAGAACCCTGATATCCTTTGCATCCTCAATTGCCCTTTTGAGCTTTTCAAATTTGTTTTCAAAACACTCCATTCCATTCATATTTATTTAGTTAGAAGTTCAGCTGTTTCTAGGCTGTACTTCCAGTTCTGGGGAAGTCTACCCGTCCTTTTATAGTACCTTACCAGACGCATTATCTTTGATTCAATAAGGTGGAGTCCCCTCAGGTTTGATAAATCCTTAGGATTTTTCTTAAGGTGGTTGTTTAAATTCACTGCCTTTCTCATAAGTGCAAGGAGATCCTCAGGTATTTTTGGTTCAAGGTTGTTCTCCTTCAATATTTTTAACATTTTTTTACCTGTGACCGCCCTTATCCTTGGAACGCCATAGACATCCCTCAGAAGTATCCCTGCCCTGCTCATTGTATTGCCCTGTTTTATTAACTCAATTAACTTTTGCTCAGCATCCTTACCCTTATATAATGCCCACTGGGGGATACCTTCCCTGACAGGTATTTTTGAACCTGACCTTCCATGTTTACTTGAATGTAGTCTTGACATCTTTTTTCACCATTACAATGGCATAAATTTCAAACAATATTTAAATCTTTATCTGGAAAAGGGATATAAATTATAATTATTGTGATACAATGAAAGACTCCTTATAAGAAATTTTGCAAGGCGCATATTGGTTATTACAGGAACACCATGATCCACAGCATATCTCCTGATCATATAACCGTCCCTTTGGGAGGTATAACTTTTTGATGGTGTGTTTACAATATACCCTATCATTCCCTTATCTATTAGAGAATATATGGTTGGCATTTTTCTTTCTTTAAGCCTGTAGGCAACTATTGCATCTACGCCTAGATTTCTAAGGTATCTGGCTGTTCCTTCAGTGGCATAAATCTCAAAACCTGAGGAAATTTCTTCAGATATCTCGTCTAGACTTCTCTTATCATCATCGTTAAGGCTTAGTAATATTGATTTTTTCCTATTTCCATAGGCGGAAAGAAATGATTTATGGAGAGCCTCATATGGATCCCTCCCTATACCCATTATCTCTCCGGTGGATTTCATCTCAGGACCAAGTATAACATCACTACCCTTAATTTTACTGAATGGAAATACAGATAACTTAGAATAAAAAAGTCCCCTGTTTATTTCTTTGATTCCTGCATTTGCACCAATCATAAATAGTGCTGCCTTTTTTGGATATTGTTCACTCCTTGCCTTTGAGAGGAAAGGTACTGTCCTACTTGCCCTTGGGTTCCCTTCTATAAATATTATTTTTCCTCCCTTAAGCATTATTTGATAATTAACTAAACCCACTATTCCAAGATCAAGGGTGATCCTTTTTATTATGTCCTCTATCTCCCTCATCTTTTTATTATCTATTGAAACCGGCGGGAATAACATAGTACTGTCCCCTGAATGAATCCCTGCCTCCTCAATGTGCTCCAGCATACCCATTATCCATACCTCTTTACCATTTGATATGGCATCAATGTCAATTTCTATTGCATTCTCAATATACTTCTCAATAAGAACCATGGTATCCCTTTTAATTTTCGTTGATTTAATATAATTATTTAGATCCTCTTCACTGTACAATATAGCCACACCCTCTCCCCCAATAATATATGAGGGCCTGATAAGTATAGGATAACCTAGTCTTTCTGCATATTTTTTTGCCTCCTCCATTTGCAAATAGAAGCTAGGGGCCTTTTCTAATCCATAAGTTTCAAGATAGGCGGAGAATTTCCCCCTATCCTCAAGAATATCAATTGTTTCATATGATGTTCCAATAATTATGGATCTACCAAAATATTCTGTAATTTCCTTTACAATGTTTATTGATGTTTGTCCCCCAAACTGTACCATCACACCTAATGGTTTTTCAAGTTCTATAATGTTGGCAACATGCTCGAATGTAATTGGTTCAAAATAGAGTTTGTTAGAAATATCAAAATCTGTTGATACAGTTTCAGGATTATTATTTATTATTATTGCATTTTTCCCCTCTCCTTTAATCCCAAGAACCGCCTCAACTGAAGAATAATCAAACTCTATCCCCTGACCTATTCTTATTGGTCCACTTCCAACTATAATTATGCTATTTCCAATTATATTTGATTCATTTTCCTCCCCCAGATATGTACTGTAATAATAAGGTGTAGATGCTTCGAACTCACCTGCGCAGGTGTCTATTGCTTTAAATACCGGAAGAATCCCCATTTCTATTCTTTTCCTTCTTAGCTCTATCTCGTCCATATTCAGGCACTTTGCAATATATCTATCACTCAATCCCATCCTCTTGGCATTCTTTATACAATCAATTGAATTACAAGAATCCTCCATTTTTACAATGTTTTGGATCTTCTTGATAAAAAATAAATTCCATCCAGAAATCCTTGAAATCTCCTCTGGACTGATATTTCTTCTCAGTGCTTCAGCAATACAGAATATACGAACATCAGTAGCCTCTTCAATATTTTTTAAAAGCTCTTCATTGTTCAATATTAACCTTTCAAGGCTGTAATAATTTTGATCAAGAGAAAGCAGTGCCTTCATAAATGCCTCCTCAAAGGAACGCCCTATCCCCATTACCTCACCTGTGGATTTCATTGACATACCTATCTTCCTTTCTGCATCCCTGAACCTGTCAAAAGGCCATCTTGGTATCTTAACTGTTATATAATCGATTGAGGGTTCGAATGATGAATATGTTACACCTGTAACAGGATTTATTATTTCGTCCAGCGTATAACCAAGTGCAAGTTTTGCAGCTATCCTTGCTATTGGAAAACCTGTTGCCTTTGAGGCAAGCGCACTAGATCTCGATGTCCTTGGATTTACCTCTATAACATAGTATCTTCCACTCTCAGGATCCAATGAAAATTGTATATTACATGATCCTACTATTTTTAGGCCTTCAATAATCTTAAATGCTGAATCTCTAAGTGTCTGATAATCCTCATCCGATAATGTAAGTGAAGGTGTTACCACAATACTCTCACCTGTATGTATGCCCATGGGGTCCACATTTTCCATAGAACAAACAACTATCTTGTTACCCTTATTGTCCCTAATCAGCTCAAGCTCAAATTCTTGTAAATTCAAAAGTGATTCCTCCACAATAATCTCATGGATTGGGGATAGATTAATGGACTCCTCTGCAATCTTGAATAAAGAATCCATGTCCCTGACAATTCCGCTTCCCGTTCCCCCCAGGGTAAAGGATGACCTTATTATTATTGGAAATCTACCTATTTTTCTTGCGGCCTCCTTCACCTCCTCAATTGATCTACACCTTATACCTATAGGTACAGGCTCACCAAGTGATAAAAGAAAATCCCTGAACTTCTCCCTATCCTCGGCGATTTCTATTGAATCTATTCCGGTTCCAATGATTTTTACACCATATTTGTCTAGAATACCATTTTTATGTAATTCAAAAACAAGGTTTAGTGCAGTCTGACCCCCAAAACCAGGGGCAATTGAGTCTATCTTCTCATTTAAAATTATTTTTTCTACAGTAAATGAATTTATAGGCTCAATATATACTACGTCTGCAAATTCAAGTTCAGTCTGTATAGTTGCAGGATTTGAATTTAATACAATAACTCTCAGACCTTCTTCCTTAAAAGTCCTGCAGGCCTGTGTTCCAGAATAATCAAACTCTGCTGCCTGTCCTATCTGTATTGGCCCTGACCCTATAACCAAAACATTTTTGATTTTAGGGTCTTTCATTCTCCTTCACCATCCTTTCAAATTCACTGAATATAAACTTAGCATCATGCGTGCCGGGCCTTGATTCAGGATGATATTGAACTGCCATAATTGGAAGATCTCTGTGAACAAAACCCTCTACTGTTCCATCGTTAATATCGTATTGGTTAATAATAATATTATCTGGGGCATTCCTCGATACAGCGTATCCATGGTTATGTGTAGTGATATAAAATCTATCATTGTACCTGACGGGATGGTTAACCCCTCTATGACCGAATTTCATCTTGTATATTTTTGCCCCAAAAACCCTAGCCAATAACTGATGACCTAGACAGATACCCAATATAGGTTTTTTAATTGATCTTATAAAATCTACTGTATCTTCTAGAGATTTGTGTGTAGGATCACCAGGTCCATTGGATATTACAACCGCATCAAAATTATCAATAAATACTCTCATAAAATAGGGTATTATAGTGACATCACCAATTGTGAGTAGATTGTCTAGAATTCCATTCTTTACGCCAAAATCTATAAGGGCAATTTTCAAATTACCTGCACCCTTCAGAAATTTTATCTCCTTTGAAGCAGTTTCCTTAAAAAGTGGGTCTTCCATAGGGTGATGCATTTCCTCAAGGGTAATCTTAGCCTCCCTAAGCATCTTATCTGGATCACCCGGATAGATAATTCCCAAAAGTGTACCGTTTTGCCTTATTCTTCTAATTAATTTTCTTGTGTCCACATTAACAATACCTGGAACATTTCCAAGCCTTAGAAAATCCTCTAGATTCGATATTGTGTACCTGTTTCTAGGTGTATCATAGATCTCAGATGCTACTATACCCCTTACCCAAATTTTTTCACTTTCTCTATGGCTCCAGCTTATACCATAATTACCTAACAGTGGAAATGAAAAAACAAGAATTTGTCCTGCATATGAAGGATCTGTGATACTTTCTGTATAACCAGTCATAGAAGTTGTAAAAACAGTTTCACCAAAAGAGGGTTTTTCCTTTCCTATTATTTTTCCCCTGTAAACCTGTCCATCTTCTGTTAGAAGGAATCCATCCATTAAGGTGAAGGAATAAATTCAGGTAATAATTAAACTTTGCCCTAAATTTTTAACAATATTTTAAAAATAAATTAAAAATTTATAATTTTATTTTTTATATAAAAAAGTATTATTAAAGATCTTCCAGCCCCAATAATTTAAGTTTAAGCCTTGTAGGTATTCCATGGTTATCCCATCCCCTCGCCTGGTAATATTCGTCTAACATCCTTTCAAACTCTATTTTTTCTATTACCATTCCCTCACTTGGCCCCTTTTTTATTCTTTCATAGTGTATTCTTGGTGGAAGTGAATCGTCATCCCTTGAAAGACCACATTTTAAATTGAAAAGCTTCTGTAAATTGTAAACCCTTTCACTTGCCTCCATTAATTCTCTAAAGGATAATTTACTATCAAGAAAGATTGAGATTGCATCAACCACCCTTTCAGGCGTCAGGGATGCTCTGGAGAACTTGCAAATACCCGTAAGATCATAAAATGTTGAAAAATCCTGCATTTCCTTGACAAGATATCCCTTGTTCACAGGTGATCTCCTATTTACATTTTCAAAAAACCAGAATTTCCCTGATAATTCTGGAACATATGCCATTGCATCAAGATGGTCCCATCCCCTTACGCTTGTGGCCACGGCAAGGGCCATGCCGTACATGCCCCTTACATCGTATGCAGGAGGTTCCATCCCCTTCGAATATACTGCAAACTCTTTCCCTCCTATTATACTGCTTGCCTTTTTTACTCCATCAGCTAAAAGATTTCCAATTTCACCTTCCCTGTAGGCCATCTTTTTCATTAATTCTATCGCAATATTTGCATCACCAAAATTTATCTTCATACCTTCCAAGTACTTTTCAGGTATTATACCCCTTTCATATGCCTCCATTGCCCACCCTATGGTAGCACCTGCAGAAATAGCATCCAGTCCAAGAAGATCCGCCTGATAATGAAGATATGCCACATCCTCAAAATTGGATATGTTTAAATTTGAACCGAGCGAGTAAAGTGTTTCATATTCCAAACCTTCAACATAGAATTCACCATATTTCTTAGAATTAACATGAACGTACCTGCTACAAGGCTTTGTACAACCGGGACATGGATGGTATTTCCATTCGTAATTTGTAGTCCAATATGATGGATCCAGCTGTGGAACTTCGCCTTCCTTTAATTTATCGTAGACATCCTGAAAGTAAGACTGCTGAAAATTTTTTGCTGGAAATACACCATGAAATCTATTTACTTGATCGAAGGAGGCGCCTGTACCAAATTTCATATCACTGTTTGTTCTTGGATCCTTTTTTATATATTCCATTGCCTTTTTAATCTCCTCCCTAAAACTTTGTTTTTTCTCTATTTCCACAATATTCTTTCCTTTCACAGCTATAAACTTAATGTTCTTAGATCCCATCACAGCCCCAAGGCCTGTCCTTGCTGCCTGCCTGCCATCACATTCTATGGAAGAAATAAGGCTAAGTTTTTCACCAGCAGGACCTATGATTGCGGTACTATAATTGCCAAACTCTTCCAATATTTTATCTGATGTCTCCTTTGTATTCTTTAAACTATATTTTGATGCATCAACTATGTTTACATCCTCGTCTATTATTATGCCTTTAAGTTTATTATACCTACCCCTTAAAATAATTGAAACAATATTCCTCGATTTCAGTGCTGGACCTATGGTGGCGCCTGCAGCAGCCCTCCCCACACCTTTTGTTATTGGTGATCTGGCCATAAATATTGTTTTGCTTGCAGTTGGGTATCCTGTACCTGTAAGAAGTCCAGGGGAAATAACTAAGATATTTTCCTCTGAGAGTGGATCCTTTTCCCATACCTTATTTTCATAGAGTATTTTTATACCAATACCTGTTCCACCTAGATATTTCTCTATTGTGCTCTTGTCTACATCTATCTTTTTAACATCTTCCCCGTTTATCTCCAGATATTGCATACTATTTCGCCTTTGATTCCTTAAGGGATTCCTCAAATATTTCAATACCCTTTTCTATTAGGTCATCCTCTATAATTAGTGGTGCCATGAATCTTAGCACATTTGAATAATGGCCACAAGTATGCATTAAAACACCTTTTTTGAACATTCTTTCTTTTATGGAATTTGCCATCTCCTGCCATGGTTCCTTTGTCTTCTTACTCTTTACTATCTCCACTCCAATCATATAGCCCTTTCCTCTTACATCGCCTATAACTTCACTTTTTTCCTGTATCTCACTAAATCTCTTTAGTATGTATTTTCCATTTTTCTCTACCCTTTCGAGTATCTCTCCTTTCATTAGGATTTTTAATACAGCATTACCTGCGGCGAGACCCAGTGGGTTTCCCCTGTATGTACCCAGTCTAAAACCCTGGGGTAGATTTTCATCATACTCCTTTTTAAATGCCACCATAGATACTGGAATCCCATTTCCAATTCCCTTAGATATGCACATTATATCTGGTGTAACATTATAATGTTCGCTTGCCCATACCTTTCCTGTTCTACCCACACCAGTTTGAACCTCATCCACTATAAGGGGTATAGAATATTTTTCTGTTATTTCCCTCAGCATAGGTAGAAAATCATCTGGTGGGACAACGTATCCTCCTTCACCCTGTACTGGTTCAACAAGTACTCCAGCAATAGGCCCTGTACCAGCATATGGGTCCTTGATAAGATATTCAAGGTTATCCACAATAAACTTACTCATATCATCCTCTTTCACCTTGAAAGGAAATCTGTAGGCATATGGATAAGGAAGATGGTGTACATTTTCATACCTAAAACCACCAAATTCTCTGTAATGATAATTTCCTGTGGTGGCTGAAATTCCACCTGAAATTCCGTGATAAGCACCTCCAAATGCAACAATCGTTTTTTTACCTGTAATATATCTTGCAAGGCTCGTTGATGCCTCACATGCATCTGCACCTGTAGTGGTGAAAAGAACCTTAGCATTATTTTTCATATTTCCAGGTAGAGTTTTTAAAAGATTTTCAAGGAACTCGATCCTTATCTCTGTTGGTATCTCAGGAACATGAACAATTTTATCTATCTGTTCAAGTAAGGCCTTTCTAATCTCCGGATGATTGTGGCCCATGTTCATAACTGCAACACCTGCAAACCAGTCAATAAATATGTTATCATCGACATCCATTATAGTTGCTCCCCTTGCTTCCTTAATTGCAAATTTAAAAATCTTTGTATATGTTCTTGCTTGTGTTTCTATCTCATCCTGCCTTTTCAATATCTCGCTGGACCTTTTTCCAGGTGGTGTCTCTTTAATTACCGGGGCTTTTTCAAAACTCAATCTTTTCCCTACCATTCTATCGCCTTATACGTTAACATTTTTTCTTTATAAAAATGTATCGAAGTACAAATCTGGGGTAATAAATAAGAAAAATTTTAAAATCGATATCTTTAAATAATTCATTTTCCTTAAATCTGATATGAGTTCTGAACAAAATCCTACAAATAATGAAGAACAAAAAGTGCAAGTTTTTGTGCGAAAATCTTCTGGGCTCGTAAGACCTGTCGGTGGCTGGGACACATTTTTTGCAACCTTTATGCTAGTGACCGGAGGCGTACCAATATTTCTCATTAGCCTTCTTTACCTTGCACCTGGAGCAAACTGGAACCTAGCATATCTTTTAATGTTTATACCATCCCTGAGCCTTGCATCCGTTTATACCCTCTTTGGAATATCAATGCCTAGATCTGGTGGAGACTATGTTTTTGTAAGCAGGGGATTGCATCCATTCCTAGGATTTGTGAATTCATTTGTTCTATTCTTTGCATTTGTATTTTCAATAGGTGTCTATGCATATATGGGTGCGCAGTATATAGTTTATGCAATTAGTACATGGGCATTCATTTTTAATTCATCGTCCCTGATGGATCTTGCCTCTGCGCTTTCCTCATCAACAGCTCTTTTGATAAGCGGCACTATAATAATAGTAATATTTCTCCTGCTCTTAACATTTACAAACACAAGAACTGCGTTCAAGGTTATATTCTGGTCTGGTATAGTAATACTGGCATCAACAATAATTTACTTTGCAATAAATGCAACAATTACACCACAGGCATTTTCATCAGCATTTGATAAATATGCAGGAAGTGGTGCGTATCAGGGTGTGATAAATTCAGCAGTTTCAAATGGTCTAACATTTTCATACGGATGGTCAGGAATGATGCTTGCACTACCAATAGCTTGGTATGCATTTACCTGGTATACATTGCCCGCAAATTGGTCGGGAGAGATGAGGCAGGTTAAAAAGAGTCTACCCATTGGTATAATTGGATCTCTTGTAATGATACTTATTTATTATCTAGTATTTTATAATGTTAGCTTCTACTCCTTTGGAGAAAAGTTTCTAACAGCATGGTCATACAATTATGCTAATGGATTATCACTACCATTTTCATATATAGGTACCTATACACCTTTCTTTGTTTCACTTGTGTATCCAAATCCTATTATACCATTCCTAGCATTGCTTGTATTCTGGCTTCCAGATGTTCTATTTTTCATACCAACAATGGTAGCTGCAACAAGATACCTTTTCGCTTGGTCATTTGACAGGATGGCACCAGAAATATTTACCACGGTTAACCCAAGAACAAAGGTACCCGTGATTTCAACAATTACTGTAGGTATACTTTCCATGGCAGGTCTCTTTGCCTATGTTTATATACCTCAGGTGGCTATTTTGGATATAGTTCCACTATTCGAGTTCGGCTATCTTATTCCTGCCCTAACAGCGATCCTAATCCCATTCGTAAAGAAGGATATGTATAATAACGCCTTTGTGGTAAAAAGAAAAGTACTAGGTATACCTGTAATAACATGGCTTGGCGCAATCGCATTTGCAGGCATAATATATGGCATCATTGGTCTTTGGAACTCCTATCTAATGCCAATAAACCTAGTAACTGCAGTTGCTATAATTGGTATCTATGCCCTAGGAGCTGCAATTTTCATTGCAATGTACTTTATAAACAAAAGAAAAGGGATCAATGTCTTGTATGCCTTCAAAGAGGTCCCTCCAGAGTAAAATTTTTATCCCTCCTTATTTTTAATTGGGGTGATGTATTATGGGTTTATTTAAAGATAACACTTTTAGGATTTTCTTTGCAACAGATATACATGGGTCAGAGATAGTATGGAAAAAGTTTCTCAACTCAATAAAGGTATACAATGCACATCTTTTAATTTTTGGAGGTGACATAACAGGTAAAGCGATTGTGCCCATAGTTAAAACTGATAATGGATACCTTTCCACAATCTATGGGAATGAAACAAAAATTAAGAATGATTCTGAGTTGAGGGATTTCATACAGCTGCAGAAAAACAAGGGATTTTATCCAATTCTCTTGGGAAAGGAGGATTATTCAGAGATGCAAAAGAATGAAAAGATGAGAGATGAAAAATTCAAGGAGTTAATGCTTGAGAGGCTTGGACAGTGGCTAGAACTCGCTGAAGAAAGGCTAAAGGGCACGGGAGTAAAACTTCTATGGGAACCAGGAAACGATGATCCCCTTGAAATAGATACAAGATTCCACGATACCGATAATGTAATAAGCATAGCTGAGAAGGTAGTTGAAATAAATGGATTCAATGTAATTGGTCTAAGCTATGCAAACACAACTCCTTGGAATCTACCTAGGGATGCTCCAGAGGAAAAAATTGAGGAAATAATAAAAAATACGTTGAGATCAAAGGGCCTTGATGCTGCTGGAAGAGATAATAAGGATTTAATTTTTGCATTCCATCCACCTCCCTACGGTACAAACATAGATCTGGCCCCTAGAGTACTTGAAAATTTTACATATGCAAAGGTGGGCGGTCAACCCGACTTTATTAATGTAGGTAGCAAAAGTGTAAGAAAGGCTATTGAGGAGTATCAACCTCTTCTTGGCCTCCATGGACATATACATGAGAGCAGGGGAGTAGAGAAGATTAAGTCCACAATATGCGTAAATCCTGGAAGCGAATATCAGGAAGGAATACTCCATGGTGCTCTAATAAATTTAGACGGAAAAAAGGTGAAGGGTTACGTTCTGACCACTGGATAGATTCTAGAAATCTTACAATTTTTTTATAATTTTATGGATTTTATTTATAAAATTTTTTTATCGAATTTTTAATCTTTTAATTATAATAATATATAAATATAAAAAAATTTAGATTGCTTCTTCAACGGCAATCTCTGATTTTATATTTTTTAGAGATTTGGATATCTCTTTGAATGCCTCAATATGCTGTTCTATTTCCTCTTTTGTATGAACTATGGAAACAGTCCACTGCTCATCCGGTCCAGGAGCAGCCGGAATAACACCCTTGAGCATCATTGCAAATAGAAATTCATACCATAGACTTACATTAGTATTTAGGAAATCACGCCAGTTCTTTACTTCCTTTACACCAAAGTATAGAGATCCGCTAAGAGCCCAGCTTTTAACATTCATTGGTATCTTGAAATCTGAGATTATATCTGAATAACCTTTTGCAAGATCCTTGCTCATTTTTATTGCCTTTTTAATCTCACTCTCGTAGAATATTTCTTCAAGTACAATTATTGCAGCATCTACAGAAACAGGGTTTGAATTAAAGGTACCTGCATGGGATGTTTTTCCAGGACCAAGGACAGAGAATATTTCTTTCTTTCCGGCAACTACAGATATGGGTAAACCACCTGCTATTGCCTTTCCAAGGGTCATTAAATCGGGTCTTACACCATAATATGCTGATGCACCGCCATAATACTTAGACCCTGTTTTTACTTCATCAAAAATAAGAACACTACCATATTCATCTGCCATCTTCCTTAGACCCTCAAGGAATCCCTTTTCCGGTTCTACCAGTCCCATGTTCATAGGCACTGGCTCTAGAATTATTGCGGCAATATCATTTGGGTTTTTTGATAAAATTTTTTCAACAGCCTCCAGATCATTGAATGGTGCTATAACAACGTCATTTACAATGGAAGGACTTATACCAGGTCCTGCCAGGACTGGCATAGGGCTCCTGTAATAACCACCCTTACCTTTAGCAGGCTTGATACTTACTGCAAGTGCATCATGGGATCCGTGGTAACAACCTTCAAACTTTAAAATCTTTGGCCTTCCTGTGTATGCCCTTGCCATCCTTACTGCAGTTTGAGTGGCATCCGCACCATTCATTGAAAACCTGACCATATCAACATTATAAATTTTGGTAATAAGTTTTGCTAGCCTATAGGAATTCTCGTACTCAAAACCCAAAATTGTACCATTTTCAAGCCTTTCCTTTAACTTTTTAACAAGAACTGGATGAGAATGACCTATTGTCAATGCCCCGAATGCCATATTAAAATCAAGGTATTCGTTCCCATCTGCATCATAGAGTCTGGAGCCTTTTCCACTTCTAAAATATATGGGATATGGGTCCAAGGCCCTGTAATTACTATGCACCCCGTAGGGTGTTAATTCTTTTGCATTTTCAAATATTTCTTTGGATTTTTTTGTTTTCTTTTCAAGTTCTTCCAATACCTTTTTGGATACCATAAAAAGTTTAAAGAGAATCAATGTATATTTATTTTACGGTAACTTAGACAACATAATAAAGAAAAGATTGGCAGCAAGTATTGATGTTATGTCTGAAACATCATAGGGTGGTGAAACCTCCACTATATCACCGCCTATAAAATTGTTGAAATCTAAATGCCTTAGAAATTCCATAATTTCAAAGGAGCTTAATCCCCCTGGTTCTGGAATCCCTGTAGCTGGTGCATAGGCAGGGTCTACAACATCTATATCTATCGTTAAGTAGAATCTCTCATCGCATAAATTTTTATTAATTTCCCTCGCAATATTCTCAATACCATTATTTTTAAATTTTCTGATATCAATGATATTTATATTATTATTTTTTAAGAACTCCAAATCCTTTGATGAATAAATGGAACCCCTTATACCCACCTGATAAACATTTTTCAAAATCCCCTCTTCAATTGTCCTCCTCAACCAGGTACCGTGGTTGAGTGAATTATGGTTTACAGTATTCCAAGAATCAATATGAGCATCCAAATCCAATAAATTGATCTTTCCAAATTTTTTATTTAATGCCTTCAAAACTGGATAGGTAATAAGATGATCACCGCCAGCTATAATTATTCTATTTTTCCCCAATATACCATAAATATCATTTTCTATTTTTTTGATACTTTTTTCAATATCATAATAAACTTCAATGTCCCCAAAATCTTTTAATGTAATCTCTTTAAATATTTCCCTTCTTATAAAAAAATCTACCCCTGATATTATTCTAGAAACTTCCCTTATTTTTGATGGTGCAAATCTTGCTCCACTCCTGTATGACGTTGAAAGGTCAAAAGGGATACCAATAAATACTACATCTGCATCGGTTATTTCCTTAGAATATTCTACACCAAATATAGTATTACTGGAGGAATAGGTCTGAAAATCAATTGGTATCTTGAAGTTTGTTTCTTTCATACTATCACAAAGAGATTTAAAAGCAAGATATATATATATGTTTTTGCATAGCATTATTCATGGGATTTAAGGGTTCATATCTGCTTATAGATCTAAAAAATGGAAAATCAGAAAAAAATGAGATTGATGAATATTTAATGAGAAGGCTTTTTGGTGGCCTAGGACTTGCCTCCTATTATCTATATAGAGAGACAAAGAAAGGAGTGGATCCCTTTGATGAAGACAATCCATTGATAATTTCACCAGGCCTTTTTGTCTCAAGTGGATTGCCAACAGCATCAAAGACTATTTTTGTTTCCAAGTCACCATTAACTCGTGGAGTTGGCAAGGCTGTTGCAGGTGCTGCTATAGGCCCTGAAATAAGAAAATCCGGTTATAATATGGTAATAATTAAGGGAAGATCAAAGGATCCTGTGCATGTGGTTATTGAAGATGATGATGTAAAGATTGAAAGGACGGAATTATGGGGAAAAGATACAAGGGAAACACAGTTAAAATTAAAAGAAAAATATCCTGGCTTTGCAACTGCAGCAATAGGTCCCGCAGGTGAAAACTTATCGAAAATTGCAATCATAGATAGTGAAGAGAGGCAGGCAGCAAGGACAGGCCTTGGGGCTGTAATGGGATCAAAAAAATTAAAGGCAATAGCCGTAAAAGGTACAAAAAAGATTAAACCATACGATGAAAGTGGTTTTAAGGAGGTAATAAAGAAATGGGTAAACATAATCAAGGATCATCCCAACACTCAGCTTGATATGAAGTATGGAACAGGTGAATTTTATGCTTGGATGAATACACAAATGGGAACGTTTCCATCGAGGAACTGGCAGCAGGGTTATTTTCAGAAGGCCTATGATAATCTCAAGGAGGGCGAATTATCAAAGATAGATCCTTATTATTGGGCACCCAAATATGTTACTGGATACCATCCCTGTCCAGGATGCACAAAGCCCTGTGGTCATATATTTGAAGTAAAGGAGGGTAAATATGCTGGAACAAGGTTGGATGGGCTTGAATATGAGATTATGTATT